>Ga0187846_10000863_pt1 | contig 17404 bp, 16 predicted proteins | sample TC_taG_FD_161473 | JGI IMG/M metagenome (GOLD analysis project Ga0187846, IMG submission 161473) | Biofilm microbial communities from the roof of an iron ore cave, State of Minas Gerais, Brazil - TC_06 Biofilm (v2) | ecosystem: Environmental > Terrestrial > Deep subsurface > Cave > Wall biofilm...
GGCCGGTCACCCGCGAGCGTGATCCGGTGCATCAGGCGGCGATAGCCGTGATAGTCGTTCACCGGATAGTGCTGCGCCGCGCGATTGTCCCAGAACGCGAGCGACCCCTCCTGCCAGCGGAAGCGGCAGGTGAACTCGGTCCGCACCTGATGCGCATACAGATAGTCGAGGAGCGGGCTACTCTCTTCGTCGGTCATGTCCTTGAAGCGAACGGTGTGGGCGACGTTCACGTAGAGCGCCTTGCGGGCGGTTTCCGGATGGGTGCGTACGACGGGGTGCTCGGCGAGGTAGGCGTTGGGGGTGTCGGCCTTGGCGGCGCTGCGCAGGCGGTCCTCGCGCGTGCGCGTGGCGTCGGCTTTGGCGGAACTGTTCACCGCGACCAGACCCGTCAGCAGCCGCTGCATGCCTTCGGAGAGCGTTTCGTAGGCGAGATACATGTTGGCAAACAGCGTGTCGCCGCCGACCGGCGGCACTTCGCGCGCGAGCAGCATCGAGCCCATCGGCGGCTCGGCGAGATAAGCCGTGTCGGAGTGCCAGATGCCGCCGAAGTTGACGCGCTCGTGCTCGAGCTTCTTCACTTCGATTATTTCCGGGAAGCCCTCGATCCCCGCCACGAACGGGTACTCGATCGGCCGGCCCATGCGGCGCGCGAAAGCCATGAACTCGCCCGGCGTGAGACGCTGGCGGCGGAAGAAGATGACCAGATGCTCGAGAAACGCGCGGCGGATTTCGGCGACGGTGTCCTCGGGCAGCTCGCGCGCGAGGTCGGCGCCCTCGATCTCCGCGCCAAGCGCGGCGGCGACCTTCTTGACCTCGATCGTCCGGTACATCAGCTTCGCTTTCGGCGGCGCGGGCAAGACGCGGCAACCCGAGCAGCAGGCGCCGGCCTAGCGCCCTACTCCGCGCGAATGTCGGCGTCCTTCACGACCTTCGCCCATTTGACCGTTTCCGCGGCCACGAATCGGCCGAACTCCTCGGGGCTCATTTGCCGCGATTCCGCGCCTTCGGTCTCGAAGCGCTTCTTCGTTTCCGCGGAGGCAAGGATCGCCGTCAGTTCCCTGTTCAGCCGCCCGATGATCGCCGGCGGCGTGCCCGCCGGGGCAACGATGCCCCACCAATTGGTAGCCTCGTAACCGGGCACGCCCGCCTCGGCGATCGTCGGCACGTCGGGCAGCGCGGCGACGCGCTTCGCGCTGCCGACGCCGAGCACCTTCAGGCGGCCGGCGCGAATCTGGGGCAGCATTTGTATCAACGAGCCGATCGCGATCTGCGTGTTGCCCGCGATCACGTCCACCATCGCCGGCCCGCCGCCCTTGAACGGCACGTGCACGATGTCGGCGCCGGATTGCAGTTTGAACAGCGCGCTCGCGAGATGCTGGAAGCTGCCGACGCCCGCCGACGCGTAGTAGAGCTGCCCGGGCTTCTCCTTCGCGAGCGCGAGCAGCTCCTGCACCGAGTTGACCGGCAGCTTCGACGTCACGGCGAGCACCACCGGCCCGGTGCCAAGCATCGCGACCGGCGCAAACGCGGTCGCCGGGTCGTACGGCAACTTGTACATGGAGACGTTGAAGGCGTACGCGACCGAGATCAGGAGCAGCGTGTAGCCGTCGGGCGGCGAGTTGGCGGCCGCCTCGGTGCCGATCAGCCCGCCGGCCCCGCCGCGATTGTCCACCACCACCTGCGCGCCCAGCCGCTCGGAGAGCTGGGCGGCGATCATGCGTCCGACGACGTCGTTGCTGCCGCCGGGCGGGAACGGGATGATGAGCCGCACCGGCTTGCTCGGATAGGTCTGGGCGGTGGCGACGGCAGCGAAAAGCGCGAACAGCAGCCCCAGGATCAAGCGTCGCAGCGTACTAACGGGTGGCATCTCGCATTGCCTCCTCATGCATTGAACTCGAATAGCGTCGTCGTCTCGAGGTCCTCGCCGAACCACGCCTTGAGCGCCGCTTCGCGCTTACCGACGTATTGCGGGCGCCCGGCTTCCTGGGTCATCGGCAGGTCGTGCCCCGGCACGAGGATACTGCCGGGGCGCTGGCGCCAGAACTCCCAAATCCGCTCGATGGACGCGGCGCTCGCGACCGCGTCATAGGTCGCGTCGGCCCGGCGCGAGAGCAATTCCGCGCGGTTCTTGGCCGCATCGCCGGTGAAGATCACGTCGCGCTCGCCGCCCGCGAGGACAAATACCAGATGCCCCGGCGTGTGGCCCGGCGCGACGTGCGCCGTCAATCCGGGAAGGAGCTCCTCGCCGTCCGCGGCGGTATGCGCGCTCGGCCATCCCCGCAACTCCCGGACATAGAGCTCCGGCACTGGCGTTTCGCCCCACGGCGCCGTGAGCGACCACGCGAGCTCCTGCGCGCCGATGACGATCCGCGCGTGGCGAAACAGCGTCCAGTTCACCGAGTGGTCGTAATGCGAATGCGTGAGCAGCACGTCGGTCACATCGGCGGGCTGGAGGCCGCGGCGCGCGAGTCGCTCGATCAGCCCGCGCCGCATGTTGAAGGCACCGACATCGACCAGCGCGACCCGCCCATGGCCGCGCACCAGCACGACGGTGCTCCAGCCGAGGCCGCCGTGGCACACCTCCCGGCCGGGAAATCCCTGCACCAGCACGTCGATCTCGTAGCCGTCGAGCTTCATCGCCTGTTCGCCTGCGCCTACTCGGCGCGGATGCCGGTTTCCTGGATCAGCCTCGCCCACTTGGCGGAGTCGACGTTCATGACCGCCCCGAATTGCTCGCGCGTGTTGCCGATCACCGTCGCACCCATCGCGGAGAGCTTCTCCGGCACTGCCGGGTCTTGCAGCACCCGGGTTACGTCGGCGTGGATTTTCAGCAGGGTATCCCGGGGCGTCGCGGCCGGCGCGACCAGTCCGAACCAGTTGGTGAGCTCGTAGCCGGGGAGCCCCGACTCGGCGACGGTCGGCACATCGGGCAGGAGCGGCGAGCGCGTCGCCCCCAACACCGCGAGCGCCCGCAGCTTTTCGCTCCGGATGTAGGGCAGCGCCTGGACCAGGCTATCGAAGGTGAGGGATACCTGTCCGCCGAGCAGGTCCTGAAAGCTCGGGCCGCTGCCCTTGTACGGCACATGCACGAGATTCACCTGCGCCATGTTCTTGAAGAGCTCCCCGGCGAGGTGCGGCGCGCCGCCCGCGCCGGAAGACGAGTAGTTGATCTGCCCCGGTCGCGCCCGCGCGAGCGCGATCAACTCCTGCACGTCGCGCGCCGCGAGCGAAGGATTGGCGACCAGCACGAAGGGCACCGCGACGACCTGAGTGATCGGCGCGAAGTCGCGCAGCGGATCGACCGGCATCTTTGGAATGAGGTGCTGATTGACGGTGAGGTTGCCCATCGTTCCGAGGAACAGCGTGTACCCGTCCGGCGCCGAGCGCGCGACGAACTCGGTGCCGATCACGCCGCTCGCGCCGGCGCGGTTGTCCACCAATACTTGCTGGCCCCACAGGTCGGCGAGCCGCGGCGCGATGATCCGCGCCACGATGTCGGTGCCGCCGCCCGCCGGGAACGCGACGACGATGCGCACCGGCCGCGCGGGAAAGGCCTGCGCGAGCGCGCCGTGGCCCGCCGCCGCGGCGAGCGCGGCCAGTATCCCTGCCGCCAGGCATCGCATGACCGTCATCCGCGTCGCGGGTCCCTAGTCGAGCGGCCGCCTCGCGACCGAGAGCTTTGCCACCCCGGCCCGTGCGGCCTCCTCGTGCAGGGCGTCGATTTCGCCCGCGCCATAGGGGATGCCGCTCCGGCGGCGCTTCGCTTCCTCGCGCGCCTCCGGCTCGCCGGGCAGAAGAATCTCGGCGAATCCGTCCGCCTTCGGGCAGGCGCGGATGCGTTCCACCAGCGTGTCCATGCGGGCGCGGTATTGCGCCATCGGCACGAACAGATCGGGCTTCATGGCGAGGAAGAAATGCCCCACGTTCTGCGGCCGGTCGTAGGCCTTGTACTGATCACCCACGTCCCCGGCGTAGGCCGCGCCCGAGAGCACCCCGCCGAAGATCTCCATCAGCATCGACAGCCCCGAACCCTTCGGCCCGCCGATCGGCAGCACGACGCCGTGCAGCGCGGCCGCCGGGTCGGTGGTCGCCCGCCCCGCCGCATCGAGCGCGTAGCCGAGGGGGATTTGCTCGCCGCGCTTTTCCGCGAGCCGAATCTTGCCGCGCGCGGCCACCGCCGGCGACATGTCCAGCACGAAGGGCGCGAGTTCGCCGCCGGGCGCGCCGGCCGCGAGCGGGCTCGTGCCAAGCAGGGGTTCGCGTCCGCCCCAGGGCGGCATGGCGCGCGAAGCGTTGGTGAACACGAGCGACACCATCCCGGCCTCGAGCGCCTGCAGGACGTAGCAGGCCGCCATGCCGAAGTGCGTGCTGCGCCGGACCGATACGATGCCGATGCCGTAGTCGCGCGCCATCGCGATCGCCTCCGCCATCGCGCGCGTGGCGACGACGAAGCCGAAGCCGTTGTGGCCGTCGAGTGCCGCGGCGACCGGCGTCACGCGCTCGGGGAAGAGCGCCGGCCGCGGGTCGACCAGGCCGCGGCGTACGCGATCGAGGTATCCCGGCAACCGCACCAGCCCATGCGTGTCGACGCCGCGCAAATCGGCGCGGACCAGGCATCCGGCGACGATCGCTGCATCCTCCGCCGGCACGCCGTGCGCGGCGAGCAGCGCTCTGGCGAAGGCGTCCGCGGCGCCGTGCGCGGCGTAGACGCGAGCGCGCTCGCTCATCGGAGCTTGATCCCCTGCACCTGCTGCGCGCGCTCGGTGGCGGCAGCGAGCAGGAAGGCGAGGTCGGTGCCGGTGGAGACGTAGCGCGCGCCCATCTGCACGAACTCCGCGGCGAGTTGCGTTCGGGTGGCGAGGCCGCCGACGCCGACGTGCCGGCCGTGCTTGCGGCAGGCGGCGATGGTGCGCGCGTACGCATCGCGCACACGCTCGTGCTCGTACTGGCCGGGAATGCCCATGTCGCCGAGGAGATCGTTGGTGCCGATCAGGACCATGTCGACGCCCTCGACCGAGGCGATCTCCTCGGCGCGCTCGATCGCGTCGGCGGTCTCGAATTGCACCACGACCATGGTCGCCTCGTTCATCGCCGCGCTCGCCTCGGCCGCAGGAAAGGAGCGGTACTGGAGATGCGGCAGCCCGCCGCCGGTCGAGCGCTCGCCGAGCGGCGGAAATTTCGCTGCGGCCACCACCGCGCGCGCTTCCGCCGCCGACCGGATGTGCGGTGCGATCACGCCGAGCGCGCCGCCGTCCAGCGCGCGCGACACGTGCTCGGGCCGCGTGGTCGGGACGCGAACGAGGGGCGCGATGCCGACCGCGAGCGCCGCGATGCAAATCTGGCCGGTCGTCTCGAGCGAGAGGCTGCTGTGCTCGATGTCCACGTACAGCGAGTCGAAGCCGGCCGTCTTGGCGATGCGCGCGATCTCGATCGAGCGCACCAGGCGCACCGTCATGGAGGCGACGACCTCGCCCCGCGCAAGCTTCTCTTTCACGTTGTTGCGCACGATGTCGCGCGGCGATAAGGTCATGTCGTTCCTCCTCGCGCCTCGCGCGCGGTGCTCGCCTTCGGTCAGAACCCGAACAGCCGTTGCGGGTTGTCGACCAGGATCCTACGCCGGGTCGCCTCATCCACCGCCCATCGTCCGAGCAGGTTGAAGAGCTCGACCGAACCTACCCGGTCGGCAAACGACAGATGCGGATAGTCGCTGCCCCAGATGAGCCGGTCGGGCGCCGTCTCGATCAGCGCCGCGGCCATCGGCGTCACGTCGGCAAATCCGTTGGCGCCCGACATGCGGTATACGCCGGTGAGCTTCACCCAGCAACGCCCGCCGCCATGGCGCAGCAGATCGAGCAGCGCGCGAAAGCCCGGCTGCTGCGCGCCGTCTTTGGCGGCGAACAAGCCGAAATGGGCGATCGTGAAATCGAGGTCGAGGCGCTTGAGTGTCGGCATCAGCCCGCTGGTCAGCCAGCCCGGCGTCAGGAAATCGAGTTGCCACCCGATCTCGGCGCAGCGCGCGCGCAGGCGTTCGATGCGCGGCAAGAGTTGCGCCGCGAGTCCCGACTCGAACGGCGTCACCGGCGAGACGTTGATGCGCACGCCGCGCACGCCGAGCGCGTGCAGGCGCGCGAGCTCCGCGTCGGGCGCGTTCTCGTCGATGTCGACGATGCCCCGGCCGCTCGCCGTCCCGACGCTGCGCAGCGCATCGAGCATGCAGCGATTGTCGCGGCCGTAGGCGCTCGGCTGCACGAACACGAAGCGCTGCAGGCCGAGCCGGCGCGCGAGCGCGAGATAGTCTTCGAGCGGCGCGAGCGGCGGCGCGTAGCGCAGGTCGGCCCCGTAGGGATAGCGCTCGGCCGGGCCGAACACGTGAAAGTGGCCGTCGCAGCCGAGCGGCGGCGATTGGAAGTCGGGATCCGCTGCGGCGTGCGAGGACACGCGCCGTGCCTAGTCCTGTTTGATGCCCGCGGCGCGCGCGAGCCGGCCTTTTTTCTCGAACTCGGCCGTGACGTACGCGGTGAACTCGTCCGGCGAGGCGCTCGCCTTCAACTCGACGCCGCGCTCGATGAAGCGCTGGTACAGCTCGCGGTCGGCCACCGCCTTCGCCACCGCCTGGTTCAGGCGGACGAGAATCTCGCGCGGGGTTCCGGCCGGCGCCATCAGGCCGTTGAACGTAATGTCCTCGTAGCCCGGCAAGCCCGACTCGTCGATGGTCGGCACGTCGGGCAGCAGCGGCGAGCGCTTGAGGCTCGTGACGGCGAGGGCGCGCAGCTTGCCGGCCTTGATCTGAGGCGCCGAAGTGCTCACCTGGTCGAACATCATCGCGACCTGCCCGCTGATCACGTCGACGATCGCTTGCGAATTGCCCTTGTAGGGCACGTGCAACATTTTCAGGCCCGCTTGGCTGTTCAGGAGCTCGGCCGCGATGTGGCCGGTCGAACCGTTCCCCGAAGACGCGTAGGAGATTTTTCCCGGCTCGGCCCGCGCGAGCGCGATCAGCTCCTTCACCGACTGCACGGGCAGCGACGGATTCACCACCAACACCTGCGGCACGAGGCAGGTGAGCGAAATGCCGGCGAAGTCCTTCAGCGGATCGTAGCCGGGATCGGACACGATCAAGGGCACCGTGGCGAAGGTGTTCGCGATCGCGAGCAGCGTATAGCCATCCGGCGCCGATTTCGCAACCAGGTGCGTGCCGACGAGGCTCGAGGCGCCGGGTCGGTTCTCGACCACGACCGGCTGGCCCAAGCCCTTGGCGATCTGATCCGCGACCGCGCGCGCGACGATATCGACGTTCCCGCCCGGCGCGAGCGGCACGATGATCCGGATCGGGCGATTCGGATAGTCGGCGCTCTCGCCGCGCGCCCCGGCCGCGGCACACGCCGCGGCAACCGCCACCAGTACAACGCCGGCGAATCTCATCGTGTTCTCGGGAGCCGAGCGCGAAAGTATAGCGGCTCGGCCTCGCGACGCCGCACGGGCCAGCCGCGCGGTTTGCGGGCCACCTCAATCCCTGCCGCGGCGCTATACTTTTACGTTCGATCCCCGAACCCAGGCAAATGGATAGATCATGGCCGTCCACTCGTTGAAGAAGGGCAAGTCCGTACGCGAACAGGTGAGCAAGGAGGAATGGGAGAAGCGCATCGATCTCGCCGCGTGCTATCGGCTGATGGAGCTGTACGGCATGACGGAGATGACCGCCAACCACATCAGCACGCGCGTGCCCGGCGAGGACGGCGCGTTCCTGATCAATCCCTACGGCCTGCTGTATGACCAGATGCACGCGTCGTGCTTCATCAAGCTCGACCTCGCCGGCAATATCCTGTTCAACCCCACCGAGTACGACATCAACCAAGCGGGCTATGTCATCCACAGCGCGATCCACGCGGCGCGCCACGATGTCGACTGCGTGATCCACAACCACACCATCGCCGGCATGGCGGTGTCGGCGATGAAGTGCGGGTTGCTGCCGATCGCACAGACTTCCATGCGCTACGCCAAGGTCGCCTACCACGACTACGAGGGCATCGCCATCAACCTGGAGGAGCAGGAGCGCCTGGTGCGCGATCTGGGCGATCAGGACGGGATGATCCTCAGAAACCACGGGCTGCTCACCGTGGGCGCGAGCATCGCAGAGGCATTCAACAACATGTACCGGCTCGAGCGCGCCTGCCAGGTGCAGGTCGCGGCCCTGTCGTGCAACGTCGAGCTCCAGATGCCCCCGGAGCACATCGTCATGGAATCGTACCGGCTGTACCTGCCGGGCACTCGGCGGCGCTTCGGTGTCCTCGAGTGGCCGGCGCTGCTGCGCAAGCTCGACAGCATCGATCCGTCGTATCGCGAGTAATCGGCGCGGCGCTGGTGGCACGCGGGATCGCCGCATCGATCCCGAGGGTACGCGGCTGCCGACCAAGCTCGACGCCACTTCGAACGGCGAATTCGCGCCGGTTCCGCTCTCGCCCGCCAACCTCGCCGCCAGCCGCCAGCTGCCCTAGTCATCCGGCGCCCCAGCCGATCCGCGCGTTCGAGCTGCGCCGCCCCCCGCGATGACTGCCGAGCGAGGACAGGAATAGAATTCTCTGCTGACATAGGGGAGGCTCCCATGGGAAATCGCGTGCTTCGGATCGCCGCGCTGTGTCTCGTTGTCTTGGCTGCCGTCCCCGTCGCGACGCTGGCGGCCGGCGTCGAGGCGCTGTTTGACCTGTCGAGTCCGTTGACCAGCCCGTTCCCCGCCGACCGGTTCACCGTGTCGAACCCGACGCATCTCACCGGGCTGCGCGTAAACCTGCCGAAGCCCGACTGTGCGGCGCGGCTGACGGACTGTCAGGATATCGACGTTATCAACACGCTCGACGGCTTCAACCTCCAGCCGCGGCTGAGCATCCCGTTCAGCGGTCCCATCGACCCGTCGAGCGTCGACCGGTCCAACCTGTTCCTCGTGAGCCTCGGCGACACGACGCGGCCGTTCGAAGGGTTCGGCCACATCGTCGGGATCAATCAGGTGGTGTGGGACCCGGCCGCCAACACGCTCCATGCGGAGTCCGACGAGTTTCTCGAGGAGCACACCAAGTACGCGTTGATCGTGACCGACGGCATCCGTGACCCGGTCGGCCACCGACTGGAGACCGGCGGTGGCACGCCGTTCCGCCGCTTCCTCGATTCGGCTCACGTCCGGGACCCGGCCGTGCGAGGCTACCGGGCCGAACTGCTATTCGCGCTGCACGTCGCCCGAGTGCACGCGCACCGGGTGGCGGCGGCGAGCGTTTTCACCACCCTGAGCGCGACCGCGGTCCTGAACAAGATCCACCACCAGATCAAGCACAGCGTCCCCGACCCGGCCGATTTTCTGCTCGGCGCGAACGGCGAGCGGACCACCTTCCCGCTTGGCTCGGTCGCGAGCATCTTGTTCGCGGACCAGGTCGGCACTGCCCCGACGTTCAACGTGACGCCGCTGCCGCTCGTTGCGCTGGGGGCAATCCCCGGTGCCGTCGGCGCCCTCGCCTTCGGGCGCTTCCGCTCGCCTAACTACGAGACGGCGGACCGGTTCATCCCACCCGTCGGCACCCGGACCGGCGTGCCGGCGGTGCAGAGCACCGCCGAGGTGTACTTCAATCTGTTCCTGCCCGCCGGACACAAGCCGCCGGCCGGCTATCCGGTAGCGATCTTCGGTCACGGGTTCACTGACAGCAAGCAGGGCGGACCGCTGATCGTCGCGGCCGCGATGGCAGCGCAGGGCATTGCGACGATCGCCATCAACGTCGTTGGCCACGGCGGCGGCGCGCTCGGAACGTTGACCGTCAACCGCCCGGGCCTTCCCGTCGTCACCCTGTCGGCCGGGGGACGCGGCATCGACCAGGACGGCAACGGCGTGATCGACTCGACCGAAGGCGTCAACGCCGTCCCGCCACGCGAGATCATCAGCAACCGCGACGGACTCGTGCAGACGGTGGTGGACATCATGCAGCTCGCCCGCGTGATCGAGACCGGCGGCGTGGATGTCGATGGCGACGGGCTCCCGGATCTCGACGGCTCGCGCATCTATTACTTCGGTCAGTCCTTCGGCGGGATCTACGGCACGATTCTGCTTGGCGTCGAGTCGAGCCTCCGGGCCGGCGTCCCCAACGTGGCCGGCGGTCCCATCGTCGACGTGGCCCGGTTGAGCACGAGTTTCCGCCCCCTAGTCACGCAGACGCTGGCCAGCCGGACCCCGCCACTTCTCAACGCGCTGCCGGTCGCGCCGCCGTTGCTCGGGTTCAACGAGAATATGCCGCTGCGCGACCAGCCGCCGGTCACCAACACCGTGCCAGGGGCCATCGCCATCCAGGAGGTGTTCGAGCATACCGAATGGGTCTCGCAGTCGGGGAACCCGGTGGCCTACGCGCCGCTGATCCGCAAGGAGCCGCTCGACGGCGAGAATGCAAGGCCGGTGATCCTCCAGATCGCCAAAGGCGATCAGACGGTGCCCAACCCGACGGCGTCTAACCTGATCCGCGCCGGCGACTTGGCCGACCGCGTCACCTATTTCCGCAACGACCTCGCCTTCGCCGCCAACCCGGCAACGCCGAAGAACCCGCACACGTTCCTTACCAACCTATTCGTCCCGGCCGTTGCGGCCTTCGCGTTCGAGGCGCAGAACCAGATCGCCACGTTTTTCGCCACCGACGGCGGCCTCACGATCGACCCCGACGGTCTCGGACCGATCTTCGAGACGCCGATCGTGCTGCCGCTGCCCGAGGAGCTGAACTTCATCCCGTGAGTGAAGCGGAAAGGGTTTGATCGCGCGCGCCGGTCGCCTGAGCGCCGAGCGCAAGCGCCGCTGTGCAAAGCCGCTGATGAGCCGCGGCGCGGCGCCGCGGCGGTTTCCCGATCGGCCTAAGCCAGGCGTCGAACGGCGCGCGGACCAGCCAACGGACGCGCTGCAGGACCCGATCGCAAAGGCGTGCGCCCAAGCGGCCTTGACCCGGTCATCGAAGCCCCTTGCGCGGTGGCTGAGCGGGGTCGGTGCCGCCCACCGTGGCCCCTCCCGCGCGCCGTCGCTCAAGCTCCGCGATCTCACGGTCCTGTGCCTCGATCAGCCGTCGTAAGTCCGTGAGGGTTTGCTCCAGCGCCCCGATACGATTGCGGGACTCCACCAACGCGCGATCGAGGGCGCTCGAATCGTCGCTGTCGGCCGGTGGCGGCGCCGCGGCGCGGCTGCGCCCCTCGTCGGCGCCAAGCTGCTGCGCGGCGATGACCTGCCGGGCTTCCTCCGCCGTCACCCCGGCCGCGGCGGCGCGGGGCGGGATCGTGAGTGTGCGACCGGATTTCAGGCGGTCGATACGCCCGGCGGCGAACGCGTCTTGGTTGGCGTGGTAGATCGCCACGATCATTTGCGCGACCGTGACCCCGTCGTACTGTGTCGACTGGGCGATCTTGAAGAGTGTGTCCCCAGGCTGCACGGTGTAGGTAGTCGCCGTTGCGGCTGAAGAGGGTGCGCGCGCGACGTTCGCACTCGTGTCCGGCTCTCGCGGCACCCGCGGCGGGAGCGCTACCGCCGCCGCGCGCTGCGGCTCGCTCGTCGGCGCCGCCGCCGGCGCGCGTTTCGGCTCACTCGTTGGCGCCGCGGCCGACGCGCGTTTCGGCGCACGCTCCGGCGGTGCCGATGGTGGCCCCCTGCGGTCGACGGAATCGAGCAGGAACGTGTACTGGCGCATCGCGTCGCCGCCGGCCCAGGACAAGCTGACAAGCAAAGTCACCAGCGGCTGAGCGATCGGTTCGGTCGAGCTCACCCTGACGATATAGCCGCTATCCGGCTTGCGCTCGATCGCGATCCGCACCGCGTCCGGTCGGGGGATCGGGGTGAGCTGCATCCGGCCGTAAACGTCGGCTGGCGCAAGGTTCGCGGCGAGCGACTCCTGCTCGCTCGCGAGCAGCGACACGATCTCGATTTCCGCGTTCAGCGGCTCGCCAAGGATCGAAAGCACCGTGACCCGCCCCAGCCCCGCTGCCGACGCCGCGAGCGGCGCGAACAAGAGAACGGCGAGCGCAAGGCCGAGGCGATACGGCTCGCGCGACTCCGCGCTCATTGCCGCGCGAGTCGCCATATTTCCTCGTTCACCGGATGACGCCGCCGCGACCCCACGGCGCGGCAAAGATCCCCATCGGAGCGATCCATTCGCCACCCGATTCGATCGCCAGAGCAGCGATAGGTGTCGGAGATGAACTTGCCATGCGCGCCGCCGCACGCGCAATTCCGGCTCGGTTCGGCGACAACCCTGGGATGCGAGACAGCCTGCTGAAGTCTGCTCAGCACGACTTCGGCGATGGCGCGCACGCGGTCGCCATTGAGAACCGCTTCGGACGTTCATCGAGACAGGCGGTCGTTCGCATGCGGCCAAGCATGCAGCCCGTCCAGCAATATGTCAATGCGCCCGCCGGCGCCGAGCGCGAGACGCAGCGCGCCGGGCGTAGCCGATTGCGCACTCGCCTCTACTGCGGCTCGATCTTCGCCACCCTCACATAGCGTTCCCATCTGGCAGCATCGACTTTGAGCAGCGTCGCCATCGACTCGGGCGTGCCCGGAAACGGGTCGAACGCCGAGCGCGCAAGGAACTCTTGCGTCTCATCGCTCGCGGTGATTTGGTTGAACCAGCCGGCGAGCCTCTCCACGATAGGCTTAGGCGTGCCCGCGGGCACGACGACGCCCCACCACGGGGTGACGTCGTAGTCGGAAAGCCCCAGTTCCGTCAGCGTCGGCGTGTCCGGGAGCGCGCTCGAGCGTTTGGTCGAGGTGACGGCGAGGATGCGCAGCCTGCCCGAGCGCTGTTGGCTCACCGCCCAAGTGGCGTCGTACGACACGAAGTCGAGCTGGCCGCCGATCAAGTCGGTCAGCGCACTCGCGTTGACCTTGTACGGGACATAGACCGTCTTCAGGCCGGCTCGTGCCTTGAACAGTTCGGCGGCGATGACGCCGGTGTTGTTGCTCGTGCCGTAGGAGCCGTCGCTCGGCTTCATCTTGAGGTGCGCGATCAGCTCGGCGATCGAATTGATCTGCTTCGTGGCATCGACTGCAATCACGAATGCGAGCGAGGCAATCGTGGTGACCGGTGCGAAATCCTTGGTCGCGTCGAAGGGCAGCTGCCGGAACAGGTACGGCGCCGCGGCAATGGTGGAGCTCGCCGGCGTGATCATGATCGTGTAGCCATCCGGTCTCGATTTCGCGAGCGCATCGGTGCCGATGACGCCGTTCGCCCCGGCCTTGTTCTCGACGACGACCGGTTTGCCGGCGAGCTTGCTCAGCTTGTCGCTGTAGTAGCGCACGATGATGTCGGCGCCCGACCCCGCCGCGTAACTGCAGATCGAGCGGATGTCCCGAAAAGGATAGTCCTGCGCCGCCGCGGCGGGAGCGGCTAGCGCGAGCGCGATCGAAATCAATCTCGCGAGCAGGCTGCACATGTTCGAGGCTCTCCTTATGGTCTAGTGTAAGGCAGGCCGTGGGCAAGGCCGCCCGCTGCGCGGTCCAATGCGCGGAACGTGGCCCAGGTCGGCCGCGGCTCTGATCGACGACTGGCTGCGGACTCGACCTGCGCGCTCACGCGAGCTTCTCTCACAGCGCATGCGCCGGGTGCGCAGCCGCCGAACTGAACGACTAACCCCCGGGCCGAGGCGGGCGGCCACGCGCCGTGGGATCTTCCCCATCGCGGCCAGCGGCGCACGGTTGGGCGCGTTGGTGCGTTCAACGCAACGCCAAGTGGGCAACCGAACACCTCCACCTCTCCCTGGAGGGCCGAGCAGGCAACGGTGACAATGGGGCCGCGGCGCGATGGGTGCGCGGCCGCGGGTCGACGCCATCAAAGCCGCAGCCGGATTCCGCCGCATTCCTGGTTGTGCCGGAGGCGGGCATCAAGGGCAACAGCCTCGTGATGATGACGGACAGAAGCAACCTGCAGGTCGCCGCGGTGATCCAGAAGTGGATCGACGCCAAGGTCGGCAAGCGGTAGCCGCCCACCCCCGCAGCCGTCCGCCCTCTGTCAGCCGAGCTTACCGACCTGCTGCTCGAGCAGGCTCCGGGCGGTCGGCCCGAACTCGCTCTTCCAGCGCTGGTAGAAGCCGCTCCCGAGCTTGCTGCGGAAGGTGGCGATGTAGGCCGTATTGAAGATCATGCCGCGGGCAGCGAGCGCGCTAGTCTCGGCGCCCTAGAAATTCAGCAGCGGAATGCTCTTCGCTGCGGGCGAGGGCTTGATCGACACGAGATAGGCGTAGATGTCGGCCAGGTCCTGGTCGCTGAGGAACTCCCGGCGATACGGCGGCATGTCCTGGCGCGGCGTACGGACCTGCAGCGCGAACCCCGCCCATGGAAACGGGTTCGGCGCAAGCTTCGGCCCGGCGTTGCGCTCGCCGCCCTGACCGACCGTGCCGTGGCAGCTGTAGCACCGGTATTTCATGTAGGCCTGGTGGCCGCGCTCGACCGAGCCCGCGGGCGCCTGTTCCTGCGCGAGAACCGCGGCTGCGGCCACGGCGAGCAGCGCGGCGCAAAGTCGCCTGCGCATTTTTTCTCGTCCCCCTTTGGTGCGTTCCGCTCGATGCTAGCGCCCCTGGCTCACGACGTCGATCAGCGCCGGCTCGCCGCGCTTGACCACCGCGAGCGCGCGCGACAGCGCCGGGCCGACCGCCGCCGGATCGGCGATCGGGCCTTCCGACCACACCCCTAGGGCGCGCGCGAGCCCGGCGAAGTCGACCTCCGGATTCTCGATCGTCGTGCCGATGCCGGCGGTGTCCATGCGCCGGTTGTGCAACCCCGCCATTTTCTGCAGGTGCATCAGCTCCTGGTGATAGGCGCGATTGTTGTGCATCAGCATCAGGATCGGAATCTTGTGGTGCGCGGCGGTCCACAGGATGCCGGGCGCGTACATCAAGTCGCCGTCGGGCTGGATCACCACGGTGACGATGCCCTGATCCCGATTGGCGAGCGCCGCGCCCACCGCCGCCGGCGCGCAGTACCCGACGCCGGCCGCGCCGGCGTGACCGAGGAAGTTGTAGTACTCCGTCGCCGCCCACAAGCGCCTGCTCCACGACACGCCCGAGGTCTCGGCGAGGCACCATCGCTCGCTCTTGATCGCGTTCCACAGCTCCGCCGAGAGCCGCGCCGTCGATACCGGCCGGGCGTCCCAGCCCACTGCCGCGAGCGCGCGCGTGCGGTCCTTCATCTCGCGGTGCTGCGCGCGGAGCTTCTCCGCGCGGCCCGCGAGCGCGGCACGCTGGGTGCCGCTCAGCGCGTGCTTCACCGCCTCGGTGAGCGCCGGCAGCGACGCCTCGGCATCGCCGTTGATGGAAAGATCGACCGGGCAGAAGCGCTGCATGTCCTGGTAGTTCGACTTCATCACGTTGTCGCCGAGCGTGACGTGGACGGTCTTCACGTCGCGCTTGGCGAGGCGCCGGTACTCGTGATGCGGATCGCTGATGGTGTTGAACTGGCCCCACGGATCGGCGACCTCGAGCAGCAGCACGACGTCGGCCTCGCGCACCAGCGCGCGGGCGTCTTCGCTGCGGCACAGGTAATGGGTGGTCGGAAAGTTCATCCGGCCGCCCAGGCACACCACTGGCGCGTTCAGCGCCTCGGCGAGCTCCACCATCCGCTTCACGCCTTCCTGCGAGCGCGCCGCGCGGTCAGCGACGATCACCGGCTGCTCCGCCGCGACGAGCATCTGGGCTGCCTCCTTGAGCGCACCGCTGTCGCCCTGCGGCGGAACCGAGAACGTGAGCTTCGGGATGAAAAGCTTCGCTTCGTCCTGGATCGGGTGCTCCTGCAGGGCGCCGTCGGCGGTGATCAGCACCGGCTCCATCGGCGGGGTGGTGGCGAGCTTGTAGGCGCGCATCACCGACTCGGCGAAGTGCTGCAGCGACCCGGGCTGGTCGTCCCACTTGATGAAATCGCGCACGAGCAACGCCGGATCTTGCACGCAGTGATACCACTCCACACCCGGCCGGCGCAGGCTCGCGTCGACGAAGTTGCCGGCGAACATCATGATCGGCACACGGTCGCACCACGCGTTGTACACGGCCATCGCCGCATGCTGCAGGCCGACGGTGCCGTGCGCCATCACGCCCATCGGTTTGCCCGCCGCCTTGGCGTAGCCATGCGCCATGGCGACGGAGGACTCTTCGTGCATGCAGGTCAGGAACTCCGGCTTGCGGTTGCCGCCGTAGTTGACGATCGACTCGTGCAGGCTGCGGAAGCTCGAGCCCGGGTTGGAGGCGATGTACTCGATGCCGGTCGCCTTGATGACATCGATCATGAAGTCTGACCCGGGTCGGCCGATGATTTTCTCCGCCGGGGTGGGATCCTTCCCTTCGGCCTTTGGCGTCTGGGCAGCGGCGGCGTTTGCCGCGAGCTGCGTGCCCACGGCGGCCGCGGCGCCGGCCGCCGCCCCCTTGAGGAATGAACGGCGGTCGATGCCTTCGTTGCTCATGTCGCCCTCCTTCTGTTCTCGCGCTGCAATGGCCCACCACGGCGCATCCATTCGGTCCGCACCGCCCGAGGGCGCATTCTCGCGCCGCTCGACGCGTGGCGGGCGGGCCATGCTGCGCCGCCCTATGGCCGCGCACCAATATTGTGCTATTCGCACCACTATCGTGCTATCGTCCGATCGATCACTCGCCGCAACCGGTGATCGGAGGAGAGGGCATCAGGTGGGGCGGTGCAGGGCCCACCGGTCCAGCCCTTTGGACAAGTCTATGAACCAACTTCTAGTGGGGAGAATCATGTCACAGCTTGTCGCACTATCCACCAGTATCGCAGTGCTTGGCGCTATTTGGGCGTTCCTCGCCCTCGGTCCGTTAGGCGGGTTTGTGGTCGTTTGGGGCGGATTCATCGCGTGGGGTTGCTACTTCCACACCGGTGGGGATACCAAGGCGCTCGTGAAGACGATTTGCGGCAACCTTTACGGCATTGTCATCGCATGGATCGCGCTTTTCCTCGTCTTCAAGACCGCCATAGGGGGCCTGGGCGTAGTGGCCATCGCCATCGTGGTCGGTGTAACGGTGTTTCTCCTCGTGATCGTGGCCTCGATCGATAAGTTGTCGGTGGTCCCCGCCAACGTCTACGGCTACGCCGCGACCGTCGCCTATTCGCTGTCCAAAGCAGATGTCACCGACAACCTCACGGTGGTGACCTTTGACAACCCGCCGCTCCTGTTGGCCCTGTCGATGGTCATCGGCGCGTTCCTGGGATATCTGTCGGGGAAACTCGCCAAAGCGCTTACCAAAGCCTGAGAGCGGGGCCCAATCTGTAGCCGCATCATGGTCTAAAGATCCGCGGCGGGTCCGTGATACGGACCCGCCGCTCTTCTTTGCTTTTTGCCCGTGCACCGCGCTGGCGGTGTGATTGCTGCAAATCCTTATTCCAAACTAATCTAAGCACTGGCGC
>Ga0187846_10000864_pt1 | contig 17400 bp, 17 predicted proteins | sample TC_taG_FD_161473 | JGI IMG/M metagenome (GOLD analysis project Ga0187846, IMG submission 161473) | Biofilm microbial communities from the roof of an iron ore cave, State of Minas Gerais, Brazil - TC_06 Biofilm (v2) | ecosystem: Environmental > Terrestrial > Deep subsurface > Cave > Wall biofilm...
CTACTCCGAAATACGCCGACGCCTGGCCGTAGAGGATCGAATTGGCGACGACCACGTTGTTGTCGTACATCGTCAGGCCCTGCGCGTTGGTGGCACCCGCATTGATCAGGCGAAGATTCGCGTTGCCACCAGGCGGCACCTGGTTGTTGTCGGTGAAAACCGCAACGACTGGTGCGGCAACGGTGCCATAGGCCAGGATCGTGTAATCCCCGCCCACGGCGAACGTCGCGGCCGGCACGCCCGCAACCGCTGTGCCGTTGACGGAAACCGTGTACGTCGAGGTGCCGCCGGTAACCGTTGTGTAGCTGCCCGGAATCGGCGAGAAGACGTTCTTGAGCGCAACGCTGCCTACGGTCCCCGTGACCGGAATCGCCGGGGACGTGGGCAACGCCGAGGCGAGGCGCACGCGCGCCTCGGTGGTGTTGAAGAACTGGACCGTTCCAGCCTGGTCCATGATCGCGGCGTTCACCAGGGCCCCGCCCGGAGTGCTGGTGAATACGAGCATCCGGATTTCACCGAGCGCGACCGGCACCGATGTAAGGTGCATTCGAATGTCGGCCGGATTGCCGGCGGCGGTGACGAAAATGTCGAACGTGCCTGCCACCAGCGTCGTAAAGACCGGCGCCGCCCCGAAACCGCTGAATGGGAACTGCGCGGTGAGGCCGGATGGCGATGCAGTGCCCGTCGGCACGACGTACACGTCCAGCGAGCCAGCATCCGGGGAGATGTTCGCGACCCCGACCAGGCCAAGGCCGGGGGCCGGCGCCGTCTGAGTTTCGGCGATCAGCGTAGCGACCACGGCCCCGTCGCGCGTGTAGGCGACTAGCGAGAAAGTAGCGCCGCTGGTCAGCCCGGTTGATAGCGCCGCCGAAGCCAGCACACCCGTGGCGCTCGAGACGGTGACCGTGTAGTTGCCGGACGTCACTTGCGCGTAGGCGGTCGCAGTTGCCGCCGCGACCGCCGAGAACTGGACGACCCCGTTCAGGCTCACTGTCAAGCTCTGGTTCTGCGAGGCGTTGACAAAGCGCAGGGCGACCGGCGATGAATTGTTTCCGGAGCCGCCGCATCCAATGAGCGCGGCGGCCACGATGGCCGGCGCCAGAGCTTTCAGGAAACGAGCCAAGATGTACCTTCCTGCCGGATCCACGCCGGCGCGGGATGCCTGGTGGCTCTTACAGGCCACTGTTTGGAGGCGCGAGTGTACATTGCCGCATGGTTTCCGCCACCGTTCCCGAGACCTCCGCTCCGCCGCTGGCGCAACAGCGACATCCGGCTGCGCTGTGGACACTGTTCCGCAGCGAGATGTGGGAGCGCTTCAGCTATTACGGGATGCGCGCCCTGCTCGTGCTGTACCTGGTGAAGGCGGCCGGATATGCACGCGAAGACGCGCTGGATGTGTACGCCGTGTATACCGGCCTGGTCTACCTGGCGCCGATCGCAGGCGGGTGGATTGCAGACCGCTGGCTGGGGTTCCGCAAGGCCATTTTGATTGGCGCCATCGTGATGATGTTCGGCCACGCGGCGATGGCGTTTCCGTCCCTGCTGAAGCCGGCGCTCGGACTGCTGATCGTCGGCAACGGCTTCTTCAAACCAAACATCTCTTCTCTGGTCGGCCGCCAGTACGGCGAAAACGATCCGCGCCGTGACGCAGGCTTCACGATCTTCTATATGGGCATCAATCTGGGCGCTCTGCTGTCGCCGCTGGTGGCCGGCTCGCTGGGCGAGAAGATCGCCTGGCATTGGGGCTTCGCCTCCGCTGCCGTCGGAATGGCGTTCGGCCTGGCGCAGTTCATCATCGGCCAGGAGCGCTTCGGCACAAGCGGCTTGCCGCCCGGGCGCGAAGCCCCCTCGCATCTTCTGCCGCGCGACTGGCTGCACGTGGGCGTGCTCAGCTTATCGGCGATTGCTGTCGTCTACGCGGTTCTGGCCATTTTGCCGGTTGCCACCACTGCGTGGAACGCGATTCCGCTGCAGATCAAGATCGGCCTGCCGGTGGCCGCTGTGGCGTGGATCCTGTTCTCGGCAGGGCGCTCCGGCGGAACACGTGATTTCGAGCTCGTTGCTTCGATCGTGGTGCTGGGCCTGTTCAATGTGTTCTTCTGGATGGGCTTCGAACAAGCCGGCGGAACGATGAATCTGTTCGCGGACAAGCTGACCGACCGCGTGATCCTGGGCTGGCAGATACCTACCTCGTACTTCCAAGCCGTCAATCCGTGGGCGATTCTTCTGCTTGGCCCAGTGCTGTCGGCGTTCTGGACCCGAATGGACTCGTCGCCGCGTGCGCTGACCTCGCCGGCCAAGATGGCGATCGGGATGATCATCCTGGGACTCGGATTCGTGATTCTGGCGATCGCGCAGCAGCGCGCCGACCGGCTCGGAATGGTGGGACCGCTGTGGCTCACGGCGGTGTATGTGGTGCACACGATTGGAGAGCTGTGCATCTCGCCGGTCGGTCTTTCAATGGTCACCAAGGTCTGTCCGCCACGGATGGCGGGGCTGATGATGGGCGTTTGGTTCGGCTCGTTCGGCGTGGCGAACTACCTGGCCGGCACACTGGAAAGCCTGCTGCAGGGATCCGGGATTCCGCTGTACCGGTTCCTGGTGGGGAGTTCGATCGGTCCCGGCGTGCTGCTGCTTGCGCTGGTGCCGCTGCTTAAGCGCTGGATGCATGGACGCGCGTGACAGCTCGGTTCAAAGCGCAGTTCACCCGGTCATCTACCTGATCCTGATCCTGCCGTTCGGTATCTTCAGCGGATACGCGGGGATCACGCTCAGCTACGAACTGGCGCAGGCAGCCGTCAGTGCGGCGCAGATCGCCACCGCAGTGGTGGCGACCGATCTTTTCCCGCAGACCTGGAAATTCATCTGGGCGCCGTTAGTGGACACGACGCTGACGCGCAAGCGCTGGTACGTAATCGGCACTGCAATGACGGCGGCCGGCATCCTGGCCTGCGGCGCGGTTCCCCCCGGTGCGGCGTCGCTTGCGCTACTCGCCGTGCTGGTGTTCCTGGGTAGCACTTCGACGACGTTCTCGACGATGGCGGCCGAAGCGATGATCGCTCATCACACCGGTGCGGAGGAGAAGGGCCGCGCCGGCGGATGGCTGCAAGCGGGCAACCTGGGAGGGTGGGGTCTTGGCGGAGGTGCCGGCCTGTGGCTGGCGCAGCATCTGTCGGCGCCGCTGATCTCCGCCGCAGTGCTGGCGCTGGCGTGCGCTTTGTGCACGCTGGCGCTGGCGTGGATCGAGGAGCCCGCGCGCGATGATTCGTTGGCGCCGTCCGCCAGCGGCGCAGGCAATCTGCGCATCACGCTCGCGCAACAGCGGGCGAACGTGGCAAGGGTGCTGAAAGACTTGTGGTCGATGGTGCGCTCGCGCCGCGGCTTCCTGGCGCTGCTGGTCGTGTTTCTGCCGATCGGAACCGGAGCCGCCTCGAACCTGTGGGCAGCGGTCGCGGACGGCTGGCACGCAAGCGCCGACACGGTCGCGCTCGCCAACGGCACACTCGCCGGGCTCGCGTCCGCGTTTGGCTGCCTGATCGGCGGGGCCATCTGCGACCGCATCGATCGGAAGATTGCCTATCTGTTATTCGGTGTGGGGCAGGCGTTGTGCCTGGTAGCAATGGCGATTGCGCCGCACACCGCGACGATGTTCGTCACCTTCACACTGCTGTACGCGCTCCTGAACGGCTTTTCTTATGCCGGCTTCTCGGCGGTGGCGCTGGAAACGATCGGCCTGACTTCAGCTGCGACCGGCTACAACGTGTTCGCTTCGCTCTCCAATATGCCGATTCTTTACATGGGACTGATCGAGGGATCCGTGTATACGCGCCTGGGACCTTCCGCGATGCTGTATACGGAGGCGGCGTTCGCTGCTGCCGCCGTCGTGGTTTTTGCGGCCGCGTCGAAAGTGGCCTCGCGGCGTGTGGCGGCAACGTCGGCAGCTTCGGCCGCGTAGGGGCTTTCGGCCCCGATTCCGAAAACTTGAGACCTGTATACGTCTGGGAAAAACGGCGTATCAGGCATCATCCTTGCGGATGGTTTTGATCCGGACCACTTGCGGGCATCATTGCAGTGCGGAAAAATAGCAGCCGACGCAGGTTTCCCTTCTGACTTCGGAGCAGTTGCGATGAAAGCCAAACGCAGGAACCCCGCCCGGGGCCCTCTGGTGACTTTTGTGCTGATGCTGGGATCAGTCGCGGTCGTGATCGCGGTGTCCCGCTACGTTGATCACGCGCATGCAAAACCCGTGGCCCAGCAACAGCAACAACAAGTGCAGGTTTCTTCCAGCGTGGGCTCGACAGCGCCGGCGGACCACTAAGCGCTCGCCCTGGCCCCACGCAAAGCGGCCGCGAATGCGGCCGCTGCTGCGATTATCAGCACTGCAGAAGAAAGAAACACCGCCGGGGTGCCGATCGGTTCGGCCATCGCCGAGGCAATCGAAACCCCGATCGATTGGCCCAGGAAGAAGCACGAGGCGAATAGCGCCACGGCGGTGCCGCGGCTCGCCGGTGCCATCTGGGTCGCGTTTGTCTGCAGCGTGTTGTGCATCATGTAGTAGCCGAGCCCGAGCAGCGCGCTCTCGGGGATCGCCAGCAGCCAATGGCCGCCGGCCGCCAGGCCTGCCAGCCCGGTGGCCATGCAGGCTGCACCGGCGCGCACCAGGCCTCGCTCGCCCAGTCGTGCGAGCAGCCGGCGCGTGAAGACCGCGTAGGTGAGGCCCCCCAAGCCGAACGCGCCGGGAGCCAGTCCGGCCAGCGTCAGCGACACGCCGAAGCGGTTGTGCAGGTGCCATGGGATGAATGCCAGCGCGCCGAACACCGCGATCCCCTCGAAAAAGACGGTCGCGAAAATGCGGCGCGGCCAGCGCGCGCGTCCGATCGCAGCCATCCCGCGCAGATACGTCACCGGCGAGGCCGCAGGGGCCGGCCCAAAACGCCCCGACTGCGCCCACAGCGCGATCGCGGTGGCCAGATAGATCGCAGCCAGCAGGCCGAAGGCCCAGCGCCATCCCAGGTGATCCGCGAACACGCCGCCAAGGAACTGGCCGCCGATGAACCCGAGCATCTGCCCCATTAAGAAGCGCGCCAGCGTCGCCTGCCGGTGCTCGTAGGAGACCTGGTCGCCGATCCAGGCCATCGACAGCGGCATGATCGCAGCGGCTGCCGCACCTGAGGCGGCCCGAAAGCCGATCAGCCACCCGATTCCGGGCGCCGCCATCGCGCCCAGGCTCGCCGCCACGCTGGCGGAAACTGCGGTTGAGATCACGCGCAGCTTGCCGTAGCGGTCCCCCATCGGCCCGTACAGCATCTGCGTCAGGCCGTACGCGAGCGCAAAAAACGAGACCGTGCGCGCGGCTTGGCCGGTGGTCACGTCGAAGCCGCGCACCAGCGCAGGCAGCAGCGAATCGCACACCCGCATCGACGCCGCGGCGGCGAACGCCGCCAGCGACAGCAATGCGATCGTTCGCCGCGAGCCGGCGGGCTCGCCCGTCACGCCAGCGAGAAATGGAGGCTGCCGAGCTTCTCGATCGTGCTGACGATCTGGTCTCCGGGCTTCAGCCAGACGCGCTTGTCCGGCGGCATTCCCTGGATCACGCCCTGCGGGGTTCCGGTGTAGATGATGTCGGCCGGCTCGAGCGCGAAATGGCGCGAGACGTATGAGATCACCTGCTGCACGTTGAAGATGAAGTCGCTCGTGTTCGAGGACTGCCGCACTTCGCCGTTGACGTGCGTCTCGATCTTCAGATTGTCCGGGTCACCCACGCGCGCGGCCGACACGAAGTACGGCCCGATCGGCGCGAAGCCGTCGAGCGTCTTGCCGATCATCCACTGCCCGCCGGTCTCGAGCTGCAGGTCACGAGCGGAGAAGTCGTTGGCGGTGCAATACCCGGCGACGCAGCCGAGCGCGTCGGCTTCCGCTACGTTGCGCGTGGTGCGCCCCATCACTACCAGCAGTTCGGTCTCGTAGTCGAACTTGTAGGACACGTCGTGCGGCGGAAGGTGCACGGTCGTGCCGTGCGCAGCCAGGCTGTTGTTGAACTTGTTGAACAGCACCGGCTGTTTGGGGATCGGCATGCCGATTTCCTGCGCGTGCTTGCGGTAGTTCAGCCCCACGCAAACGATCTTGCCGGGGTTGCTGAACAGGCGCCCATATGTGATCGAGTTTTCCGGCACCAGCACCTCGGCCAGCTTGGCGTCGCGGGTAGCGGCGATCACCGCCTCGATCTGAAGCCAGCTGCCTTCCTTCAGCATCTGCTCCAGCGTAACTGGCGCCGGCAATCCCAGAAGCCCCGCGGCCTGCGAGACATCGAGCACGCCGTCTTCGAACTTCACCCCGAGCGTTTCGCGGCCGCCCGCGTGCCGGATCGACAGCAGCGTGACCGCCGGCAGCAGCCCCGCTGTCGCTCCGGCCGGCCCCCCCTCGCGCCCAACCTCTCCGGCCGCCGCCAGAGGCCCGATTGCCGATCCCTGCGCCGCTGCGGCGCTTCCTGCCCCTGTGGCTGCGACTCCTGCCGCGACCCCGAGTCCCAACGCACCCGTGTTCATCAGAAACTGTCGCCTCCCGTTCATGCGAGTTCTCCTTCCACTTCGGCGCCGTTATTGTGCCCGCAAGATGAAGATGCGAGGGCCGATCACCCTTTGCTCGGCGGCGCTTTTGTGCCTCGCCGCACCTGCCTGCGCGTGGGGTCCGTTGGGGCATCGAGCCGTCGGCGCCGTGGCCGATGCCCTGCTGGCGCCCGCCGCCCGTGCGCAGGTCGCCGAGCTGCTGGCAGACGATCGGGACCGGGACCATGACGGCCGCCCGTCCGGCCGAACCACGCTGGCCGAGGCTTCGCTTTGGGCCGACGAGATTCGCGGCACCGCAGCGGACCGGCCGCCCTGGCACTTCGACAACATGCCGGTGTGCGCTGCAACTCCCATCCCGCCTGCGGCGCCCTGGTGCCCCGCCCAACAGTGCGCCAGCGGGCAGTTCAACCAGCTGGTGGCGCAATTGTCCGATCGCAGCCTTCCAACAGGGCAGCGCCGCGATGCGCTCAAATGGATCGCGCACCTGGTGGGGGATCTGCATCAGCCGCTGCACGCGGCGGATTACGCCCAGGGAGGCAACCTCGTGCACGTGGAGTTCGCCGGGCATCCGAGCCGGGCTTCCTGGTCGCTGCATGCCGCCTGGGACATCCGCCTGCCCGCCGCTGCGCTGCATGCTGCAAGCCAAGTGCCGCCGCAGTCCGCGTTACGACGCCTGATTGGGCGCGCCCGCAAGGTTCCCGAAGCGGCCCGCGAAGCACCGGTCGGCGAGTGGCTGCCCGAGTCGAACCGGCTCGCGCGCGAGGTGGCGTTCGACTACCCCGGGTTCGCGTGCGACCGCGCTTCGGCGGGTGTCGTCACGCTTTCCGTGGACTACCAGCGGCGTGCGCAGCGCGTCATCACAGAGCAGCTGGCGCTGGCCGGGGCGCGGCTGGCGGCGGTATTGAACGGAGCAATGGCGAAGCCGTGAGCGTGGCTTTGACCGAATCCGAGAGGTGTGATATCTTTGAGATATCTTCCTCGGGCGCCCGCCCGAGGACCGACTGACCGGACAAGCCACATGGCCGCCAAGACCGCCACCCCGCAGATCGCCTTCCGCTACCGCGCCGTCGACAGCAGCTCGGGGGTAACCCGGAGCACCGCGCGGCGCTTGGCCGCCGAGTTGGGCGTCGACGAGACGCAAGCCATCCACATCGCCCTGCGCAAGCTCGCCGTGAAGGTGCTGCCGCAGTACGAGCCCGACGATGGTCCCGTAACCGCCGCTCAGATCCGTCGCATCGAAAAGCTCGTTCCGCAGGGGACCAAGCGCTCCATTCGCTCCAGCCTCATCAACCCGCCGACGAAGGCATGAGCGCGCGCTGGTGGCCCGAGCCGGCCGCCGGCGACATCGTCTGGTGCCGGTTCCCCGAAGTGGTCGACGAACCCGCCAAAGCCCGTCCAACGCTGGTCATCGAAGTCTATGACGACGATGCGCCGCCGTATCACGTGCGCGTCGCGTTCGGCACCAGCAAGCGCACCCGGTCGCTGTACTCGGGTGAATTCCTCGTTTCGCGCGAACTGAATGAAGCGGCATATACGGCTGCGGGCCTTAGCTTCGAGACCAAGTTCGACCTTCGCAAGTGCGTCGACCTGCCGTACGACTCCGACTGGTTTCTCGTGCCACCCGCCGCGCCGCACGGCCAGACACCCAAGCTCGGCACCTTGCATCCATCCCTGATGCTCGCATTCCAGGCGGCATACGCGGCAGCGAACGAATAGTCCGCCACTGCAATCGGCTCTATGCGGCGGCGCCCAACTGGTCGGGAGGGCGTGGGTCATCCGATATCGAACTTCACTCCCTGCGCCAGCGGCAGCTCGCCGGAGAAATTGATCGTGTTGGTGGCGCGCCGCATGTAGGTTTTCCACGAATCGGAACCGGACTCGCGTCCGCCGCCGGTTTCCTTCTCGCCGCCGAATGCTCCGCCGATTTCTGCGCCCGACGGACCGATGTTCACGTTGGCCAGCCCGCAGTCCGATCCGTCGGCGGCGACGAAGCGTTCGGCTTCGCGCGCATCGCGCGTGAAAATGGAAGAGGAAAGGCCGGCGGCGACCGCATTGTGGGCGGCAATCGCGTCGTCCAGCTCCGTGTAGCGCATCACATAGAGGATCGGCGCGAACGTTTCGCGCAGCACCGGGCCGCTGTGCCGCGGCATCGAAACGACGGCAGGCCGCGCGTACCATGCATTCGGCCAGCGCTGCGCGTGCTCGCGCGCGCCGCCTTCCACTTTGCCGCCTTCGGAAGCCGCCTCTTTCAGCGCGGCCTGCATCGACTCGAACGCGGTCCGATCGATCAACGGGCCGACCAGCGTAGCGGAGTCGAGCGGATCACCCACCACCACCGCGGCGGCCACGCGTGCAAGGCGGGGCACGAAGGAATCGGCAAGGTCGCGGTGCACGAATAGGCGCCGCAGAGTCGTGCATCTCTGCCCTGCGGTTCCCATCCAGGCGAACGCAATCGCGCGCAACGCCAGTTCCTGGTCCGCGCTGGGGCAGACGATCGCGCCGTTGTTGCCTCCCAGCTCGAGCAGGGCGCGCGCGAAACGCCGCGCCAATCTGGGCGCAAGCGCACGTCCCATTGCGGTGGAGCCGGTGGCCGAAAGCAGCGGCACCGCAGGGTGGTCGGCCAGCGCCTCTGCCGCCGCACGGCCGCCCGTGAGCACGTGCAAGAGGCCCTCGGCCGGTGTACCGGTCGTTCGCTCGAACTCGCGCGCCGTGCGCTCGAAGATCGCTTGTACGGCCAGTGCAGTGAGCGGGGTCTTTTCCGACGGCTTCCACACGACCGGATCGCCGCAAACCAGCGCGAGCGCAGCGTTCCAGGCCCACACCGCGACGGGAAAGTTGAACGCGCTGATCACGCCGACCACGCCAAGCGGATGCCAGGTCTCCATCATCCGGTGGCCGGGGCGCTCCGAGGCGATCGTCAGGCCGTACAGCTGGCGCGACAAGCCGGTGGCGAAGTCGCAGATGTCGATCATCTCCTGCACTTCGCCCAGGCCCTCGGAGGCGATCTTGCCGGTCTCGATCGACACCAGGCGTCCGAGGTCCTCGCGCGACGCGCGCAAGGCGTCGCCGAGGCACCGCACCAATTCGCCGCGGCGCGGAGCCGGCACAAGGCGCCAGCGCGCAAAGGCTGCGGCGGCGCTTTCGATAGCCTGCTGGGCCTGCGCCGTAGTCGTCTCCGGAACCTGCGCGGTGACACCGCCGTCGATCGGCGTACGGGCAGCGAGGTCGCCTCGCAGCGCAGCCGGATCGACTCCCAGGCGCCCGAGCAGGCGCGTCACTTCGCCTTGCAGGGCGGAAGCGTTGCCCGGGATCGACTGTGCCGTGGCAGCCGCGGATTGCACCCCGGCTGCGCCGTGCGATTTGCGCTCGATCGCCGACATGGTTGGATTCTCCTAGGTGTGAATCAAGCGGCCGCCCGCGAACGCCCAGTTCTCCCAGGTCGTCTCCTTGAACGCCACCATCACGTTTTCGGGCTTCAATCCCGCTCGTGCCAGCGCCGACATCAGCTCTTCGAGCATCTTCTTCTTCACCTTCACGCTGCGCCCGACCGACCACAGGATCTCGATCAGCGCGAAGTCGCTGTCGCGAGCGCCCTGGACATCCGGATAGCCCGGATCGAAGCGGAAGTCGGCAGCGTCCAGCTCGATCACGCGCTGGAACCTGTCCGTTGCGGGCACTCCAGCCGAAACGAGGGCGCCGTGGACTGCGTCCAGAACAGCGGACTTGAATTCGACGGACTTCGGCCTGCGAACGGTGAGTGTGACGAGCGGCATGATGCCCCCTCAGGCTCGGGTTTCGCGTATACCTTTCTCGCGTACCGAATGACACGGATCAGATCAGCATCTTTGGCATGCGATCACCGTCTTCAGCGCGGTGAGCCGCCCTGCGGCTTCTTTCCCGGCCGTCTCCAGTTGTCGACCGTCACCTGGCGCGCGCGCGCCACCGTGAGTTTGCCCGGCGGCACCGATCGCGACACCGTGGAGCCGGCACCGATCGTCGCGCCGTCGCCGACCTCGATCGGAGCTACCAGAACGACGTTGCTGCCGACCTGCACGTCGCAGCCGATGCGGCTGCGGTGTTTGTTGTCGCCGTCGTAGTTGGCCACGATGGTGCCGGCGCCGATGTTGGTGCCCGAGCCGACCTCGGCGTCTCCGATGTAAGCCAGGTGGTTGACCTTCGAGGTGCGCCCGACGCGGCTCGCCTTCACCTCGACGAAGTTGCCGATGTGCACTTCGTCTTCCAGGTTCGCGCCGGGGCGCAGGCGCGCGAACGGCCCGACCCGTGCCATTTTCCCCACGCGGCATCCATCGAGGTGCGAGAACGCCGCCACCTCGGTGCCGGCGCCCACCTGCACGTCGCGCAGCACGCAGTACGGCCCGACCCGGACGCCGTCGGCCAGGTCGACCTTCCCCTCGAACACGCAACCGACATCGATGAAGACGTCGGCGCCCACCGTGACCTCGCCGCGCACGTCGATACGTGCCGGATCGGCTAGCGTTGCGCCCAACTGCAGCAGATTCTCGGCGCAGCGCTGTCGCACGATGCGCTCCGCCCGCGCAAGCTGCGCCCGGGTGTTGACTCCGAGCACCTCTGTGGGATCCGGTGCAACCAGGGCGCTCACCGGCACGCCGTCGCGCACGGCCAGCGCGATCACGTCTGTCAGGTAATACTCGTGCTGCGTGTTGTCGTTGCGCAGCTGCACGAGCCACGCCTTCAGACGCCGCGTCGGGGCGACCAGGATCCCGGTGTTGATCTCGCCGATCGCGCGTTCCGCATCCGTTGCATCGCGCTCCTCGACGATCCGGATCACGCGACCCTCTGCATCGCGCACGACGCGCCCGTAACCGGCCGGGTCGGGCGCGCGCGCGGTCAGCAACGCCACGCCATCGCCGGCGGCAATCAGCAACGGAAGCAGCGTTTCGACGTCGACCAGCGGCACGTCGCCGTACAGCACCATGGTTGGGCCGTCATCGGCGAGCATGGGCAACGCCTGCAGCACCGCGTGCCCGGTTCCCAGCTGCTGCTGCTGTGTGACGAAGAGCAGGTCGTCACAGTTGCCGAGCGCTTCGGTCACCTGACCCCTGCCTTCACCGATCACGACCACCGTTGCAGCGGGGGGTTTGAGATTCGCCAGAGCGCGCGCCGTATCGACCACATGGGCCAGCAGCGGCCGTCCAGCAAGCGGATGCAGGACCTTGGGCAGATCGGACCGCATGCGTTTGCCCTGACCCGCGGCCAGAATTACCAGATTCCAAGGCGTGTTGCCGCTCATCGCTGCGTTCCGACGTCCACGATCTCAATCCATCTCTTTTGTCCGTCCCGGCCCCGCCAGTCTAATCGCCCGCTTTACAACCTCGGCAGCCGGGATCCCAGGAAGAGCCACCCGAGCAGCAGCACCACCGCCGCCAGCAGCGCCACCCCCACCGCCAGCCAGCGGTTGCGCTGCGAGTTGGCGCGGCGCAATTCGGACAGCTCAGCCAGCACGCGCTCCTGCCCCTCGCTCGCCATCAGGGCCTGGGCCGCCAGGCGCGGGACCTGTGGCAGCAGCCGACTCCATTGCGGCGCCTCGGCGCGCAGCCGCTGGAACAGTCCCACGAACCCGACTTCCCGCTTGATCCATGCCTCCAGGAACGGCTTGGCGGTCTTCCACAGATCCAGGTCCGGGTCGAGCTGCCGCCCCAGCCCTTCCACGTTGAGCAGCGTCTTCTGCAACAGCAGCAGCTGCGGCTGGATTTCGACGTTGAAACGGCGCGAGGTCTGAAACAGACGCACCAGCACCTGGCCAAACGAGATGTCCTTTAACGGCCGGTCGAAAATCGGTTCGCATACCGCGCGGATCGCGCTCTCCAGCTCGTCCAGGCGCGTGCCACGCGGCACCCAGCCCGATTCCAGGTGGGTCGCGGCGACGCGCCGGTAGTCGCGCTGGAAAAAGGCCAGGAAATTTCGTGCCAGGTAGTCGCGATCGACATCGGTCAGCGAGCCGACGATGCCGAAATCGAGCGCGACGTAGCGCCCCAGCTCAGCCGGATCGACGCTGACATAGATGTTGCCCGGGTGCATGTCGGCGTGGAAGAACCCATCGCGGAACACCTGGGTGAAGAAGATCTCGACGCCGTCGCGCGACAGCTTCTTCAGGTCCACCCCGGCCTGCCGCAGGCGGTCGAGCTGGCTGACCGGAACGCCATGCATCCGCTCCATCACCAGCACGCTTTCGCGGCAGTAGTCCCAGTACATCTCCGGGATCTTCAGCAGGGGAGAGCCGGCGAAGTTGCGCCGCAGTTGCGAGGCGTTGGCCGCTTCGCGAGTCAGATCCAGTTCGTCGTGCAGCGTCTTGCGGAATTCCTCGACCACGTCGTGCGGGCGCAGTCGGCGGCCGTCACGCCACAACCGCTCGACCAGCACGGCGGCGGCGTCCAGCAGTTGCAAGTCGCGGTCGATCACACGGCGCATGCCCGGGCGCAGCACCTTGACCGCAACGTTGCGGCCGGCGTGCGGGCCAGCCGCCAGCACGCCAAGGTGCACCTGGGCGATCGAGGCGCTCGCTACCGGAACAGGGTCGAACGACGAGAACACGTCGGCGATGCGGCGCTGCAACCCTCGCTCGATCTCGCGCATCGCCAGCTCCGAATCGAACGGCGGCACCCGGTCCTGCAGCCGCGCAAGCTCGTCGGCGATGTCTTCCGGCAGCAGGTCGCGCCGGGTCGACAGCAACTGCCCGAACTTGACGAATAGCGGCCCGAGCCTTTCCAAGGCGAGACGCAGGCGCTCGCCGCGCGGCTGTCGCAACGGGCGGCCGACCGCGGCCAGGCGCACCATGCGCGCCAGCAGCGGGTTGCTCAGATTCCCCAGCGCGATCTGATCCAGGCCGTAGCGAAACGCGACCGTGATGATGCGCAGCAGCCGCAGCAGGCGGAGCATCGGCTCAGCCGCGCGCTGCCTGCGAGCCGGATGAGGCGGGTGGCGGCGGGCGCGGCATCGCTTCTAGCGCAGTCCGCCAGCGCGTTCGACCAGGCGCTCTGTCGCGCGGGCCAGTTCGTCGACCTCGGCGGCAAATTGCTCGAACGGGCCCCGCGAAGCCAGCCAGGCCTGCTCGCCGGCAACATAGTCGGCCAGCTGCCGCGCCGCGCGCGCACCGACGTCCAGCGCGCCATTGCCGGCCGCACGCAACGCAGCAACGATGCGAACGGCTGCGGCATCGCCGACCAGGCGCGACAGATCCTCTTCCGGGTCGGGACGCAGGCGTGCGGCCACCTGCACCAAGGCTTGCGCCACCGCTGCGTCGCCGCTCACACGGGCCTGATCCAGCAATGCGGCCGGCTCCGACAGAGCAGCGGCGACCGAAAGCGTGTCGATTTCGATCGTGACGTCCGGCTCGGCGCGCCCCGCGTGCAGCGAACCGTCGGCGTCGATTTCGAACGTCAGATCGAAAGGGCCGGCGGCAATGCGCGCGGTTCGTCCCGCCACCGGGATCAGCAACTCCCGAGCGGCGCGTTCGCGCCGCAGCAAGTGGTTCAACGCCTGGCGAGCGGCGTCGGAGACGAACTGCTGCAGCACGGGCGGCCGCCGCGACTCAATTGAGCTGCTGGATGCCGGCCAGCAGCCAGCCGGTGGAGCCATCGACGGGCCTGGACAGGTTCCAGACTTCGTCCAGGCGTTCGTCTTCGCCATTCACCTTCAGGTTGCCGGAGAAACGCACGCTGGCCCGATACTCTCCCGCCGCGGTTTCGATTCCGAGCAAACTGGCGGTCAACTCGACCACTTCGGTACGAGTGGATCCGGTCCGTACGTGCAGCTCGTGCGTGAGCGCGTTGAACATCTCGTCGGTCGTGCACTCGTCCAGCTCGTGCAGATCAGAACGATCCCAAGCCGACTGCAGCCGGACGAAGGACTGGCGCGCATCGGCCAGGAACGCCGGCGCGTCGAAATCGTCCGGCACGCCGAACGGCCGCCGCTCGGGGCGCGGCGCAACAGGTACCGTGCGCGCGTTCCCGCCGATCGTGCCGATATTGCCGGTGCGAGTTTCCAACCGCACCGTGGTCGGGCGCGGGGCGTATGACGGGCCGCCGATGCCCTGCCAGCCCTCGCTGTATGCCGGTGCAACGGAGGAGTTGCGCGCGCGGCGGCGTGCAAGCCAAGCCACCAGCGCCAGCACCGCGACCAGCGTAGCAAGCAGACCGATCCACCAATGGCGCACCGAGGCGGAGACGGCTACGGCAGCAGCACGCCCCGTGTCCGCACCTGCACCCGCGACCAGCGCAAGCGCGCAGGCCGGGATCAGCCACCGGTACGGATTCGCTTCAGAGCGCATAGCCCACATGCAACGCACAGATTCCGGCGGCGAAGTTGAACCATTCGACCCGCTCCAGTCCCGCCTGTTCCATCAGCCGGGCAAGCTCTTGCTGCGACGGATGCACCCGGATCGATTCGGCCAGATAACGATAGCTGGCGCCGTCGCCCGCGATCCGTTCGCCGAGCCATGGCATCACATGCATCGAATACGCGTCGTACAGCGGCGCGAGCGGCTGCCAGACGCGGGAGAACTCCAGTACCAGCAGGCGCCCGCCGGGCCGCAGCACGCGGCGCATCTGCGTCAGCGCCTGGTCCTTGTGGGTCATGTTTCGCAAGCCGAATGCCACACTGACCACGTCGAAACTTCGGTCTGGAAACGGCAGGTGCTCGGCGTCGCACCGCACGGCCGGAACGATCCGGCCTCCATCCAACAGGCGATCGCGGCCGGCGGTCAGCATCCGCTGGTTGATGTCGGTCATTACGACGACGCCTTCCTGGCCGACCTCTCGCGCGAACGCACTCGCAAGGTCGCCGGTGCCGGCCGCCACGTCCAGCACGCGCATTCCCGGGCGAACGCCGGCTTGTCGGATCGTGAAAGCCTTCCAAAAGCGGTGCAGGCCGCCCGAGAGCACGTCGTTCATCAAGTCGTAGCGCGGCGCGACCGAACTGAATACGTGTTCCACTCGCGCGGCTTTCTCGCTCTCCGCGACGCGCTGGAACCCGAAGTCGGTGCTGCGATCGGAAGGCGTCATACCAGTATCAGTGTCAGTGTCAGTGTCGCCCGCAGCCGTGCCCTGCCGCAGCCGTTGTGGCGGGCTTGCCCGCCGTAGCCGCCGATGCGGCGGAGGCGGGATCGCGACTCGCCCCTGTCGCCTGCAGCCGTTCCAGGTACTGCGCCCACAACTGCTCCTGGTTCAACCCCAGCTCGTACAGCAGGTCCCAGGAGTAAATGCCGGTGGAATGGCCATCCGAAAAAGTCGGCTGCAATCCGTAATGGCCGACGGGCTCGGCCGAGACGATCGTCACGTCGCGCTTGCCGACCTGCAGCTGTTCCTGCCCCGGCCCGTGTCCCCGCACTTCCGCCGACGGCGAATACACGCGCAGGAACTCGTACGGCAGCCGGAACGTGCAGCCGTCGCTGAACGCGATCTCCAATACGCGCGACTCCGTGTGCAGCGTGATCTCGGTCGGCCGGGGCGAATCGGAGGAAAGTCCGCTCATATGTCGAACGCAATCGATCGTGCTAGTGCTCGAACGCGTCACCCGATGATAACCGCCGCGCCAGCCTCGCGCATTTCGAAGGACGCCAGCTCTCGAGACTGGTAACCTCGAAGGGTCAAGCGGGATGCGATGTCGACACAGTCCGGACCGCGTTGCCGGCCGGCCCCGACGGCTGCATTCGCCTGGTGGCGCGGGCCTTCGCGGTTCGGGGCATCAGGCATGCCTGAAGGTTGGACGCTCCGCACCGGTGTCAGTTAAGCTCTCTCGCCGCACGCGCCTGTAGCTCAGTGGATAGAGTGACGGCCTCCGAAGCCGTAGGTCGCAGGTTCGACTCCTGTCAGGCGCGCCACCCGATTCGACTCTTCGCAAGGAAACCAATAGTGGCCTCGTCCTCGCGCATCTTTCCCCTGTACCTGCTGGTCTGCGTCGCGATCGCGGTGGTGGTCGTGATTGCGGGCGGTTTCGTATATCCACCGCTGGCGGCTTCTTCCGCCGCAGCGATGACCTCGGAGGCGATCGCCGCGCGCCTCGCACCGGTGGCGCACGAAGAATTTGTTGCGGCTGCTCCGGCCGCGCACGCGCTGCGCAGCGGACAGGTGGTGTACTCCGGCCTGTGCGTAGCCTGTCACGGCGCCGGCGTGGCCGGCGCACCGAAGATGGGCGACAAGAAAGCCTGGGGCCCGCGCATCGCGCAAGGATTCGACACGCTGGTCAAGCACGCGACCGAGGGCTTCAAAGGGATGCCGCCCAAAGGCGGCGGAGCCGACCTCGACCCGCAGGAAGTCGCCCGCGCGGTGGCGTGGATGGCCGATCAGGCTGGGGCGAGTTTCAAGGAGCCATAGCGTCAGCGCTGCCAGCAGCCGGCCACGCCGAGCGTGCCGGAAGCCTTCTTCACCCCGGTGTTGTTCAATGTGAAGGCACCGCAGTCGGGATCGGTAAACGTCAGATTCGCGTTGCCCGTACAGCTTCCGCCCGCTCCGCACGGCGTCGCCGTGATCAGGAAGGACTGGGCGGTCGGAAACGCCACCTGGATTCCGTAGGTGGCCGCGGAGCCATCGGTGGGCGACGAGGTAAAGGGCGGCAGGACCGCGGTACCGGCGCCAGCTGTGCAGCTGGCTGCATCGGCCCACTGGTAGCAACCGCTGGCCGTGTAGTTGCGCTCCAGGAACTGCGCCATCTGCTCCAGGCCGGTCTTAGCAGCCGCGCGCTGGCCCCGAACGATGTAGGCCGAATACGACGGGATCGCGATCGCCGCCAGAATCGCGACCACCGCTATTGCCAACAGGAGCTCGATCAGCGTGAAGCCGCGGGCGCGCCCGCCGTG
>Ga0187846_10000865_pt1 | contig 17397 bp, 22 predicted proteins | sample TC_taG_FD_161473 | JGI IMG/M metagenome (GOLD analysis project Ga0187846, IMG submission 161473) | Biofilm microbial communities from the roof of an iron ore cave, State of Minas Gerais, Brazil - TC_06 Biofilm (v2) | ecosystem: Environmental > Terrestrial > Deep subsurface > Cave > Wall biofilm...
CGGCCGGCTCGTTCGAGAGACGTCCGACGGTGGGTAGTGCCACTCCTCCGTCAGTTCCATCGCGAGTGTACGAGCGCTCGGAGGCTTTGGCGCGCCGTCCTTAGGAAAGGACGAGGCGCCAGCGCCCAAGAACGGGAAGTATTTTCCCTCGCGCAGATCCTTCGCAATCGGGTCGAACGGGAAATTTCGGATGGTATTCACCGTTACCCTCTCGCCCGAATACGCGACGGCGCGTTGATCGTGACCTGCAGGAGCTGGTCGGGCCGGTTGGTTATCCGAAGACGCCTGCTGGCGCGCCGGCATTCGGGGTGGGACGGTCGACACAGAAAATAACCGCCTGCAGAAAACTGACCCACGGCGGGCAGTTCCGCCGGCCACCGCCCAAGAAGGCGAACTTGGGCCAAAGGCCTCGAATGTCGCCAAGCGAGCTACTGCGACCGGCAGGGGGTGTCGCGGGAGCCAGGGCACATGAGCTGCGAGCAATACCCAGGGCAGGGTGCCGATCGCTCCGATAATGTGCGCTATTTGGTCCCCGTTCACCGGATTAATGTTCGTTCGAGGCCAACCCTGAGGCAAAATCGGCGAGTGTATTAATCAAATCGAATCATACCCGCGATGGTCAGGGGCGCACCCATTGGGTGCTACGCCGGCTCTCGCCAATCGGTTGCGACGACGCGGACGTAGAGCAATGCGGCAAGCGTGATGCACTCCTCTACGTCGATCCGACCTTTGCCGCTGTCCTGAGCAGCGATCAGCGTGGCTGCGGCCTGCACACATGCGGCTTTCATAGCGTGCTTCTCGTCGACGGTCATGGAAACGGACCTCCTGTTCAGTCTCCTCGCTCTGAGACGGGAGACGGTTGCTTAGTGGTTAGCGGCATGGCGACGGGAGAGATCGGCTCACCCAAAGCCCGGAGACGAGTGATCCCGATCGTTGGAGCCCCTAACGACTCAATAGTAATGATGGACGTGATGGTGATAGTAGCGATGACGGGGGCGCGGAGGTGTGGTGGCGGCGCCCGCTATCGCGCCCACGCCACCGCCGACCGCCGCACCGATACCAGCACCGCGCCCGCCGCCCGCGATCGCGCCGATTACGGCCCCGGTGCCGGCGCCGACCAGCCAGCCGCTTAACGCTCGCTCGGCGGGATTGTAGGGGTCCGCGAACACGGTGGTCGCCAGCATCAGCCCGGCGCCGATTAGACTGGCAATAGTGGATTGCTTTCTCATTCGCTCATATCGCAAGGCTACTGGGCGAACAACTGGCGCGCGATACAGTTCCGGTTCTCGTGCTCCGGCTTTGGGATAAACCCCTCCTGCCGGGAGGCCACCTCCAATATCGCGAGCGGGAACTCCGAACGCGTTTGCCCTGTTTTCACAATGCGATTGAGTACGTAGATGGAGATTCCAAGGTGAACACTGACCAAATGAAGGGAAACTGGAAGCAGTTCGTCGGCAAGGCCAAGGAAAAGTGGGGCAAGTTGACAGACAACGACTGGCAGGTGGTCGAAGGAAAGCGCGATCAGCTGGTTGGCACAATTCAGCAGCGCTATGGAATTGCTCGGGAAGAAGCAGAGCGTCAGGTAGCCGATTTCGAGAGGAGCCACGAAAGGTTCTAGAAACAACCTCCTCTTGCCGAACGCGCGCTGGTGGCGCCATCACTTGCGTGAGCAATGCACATGGTCTTGTTCTGGTTCCTGTTCTTAGGCTGCACTGTGTCTGCCTGGCTAATCGGATACGGCATGGGATATCTGAGAGGCGCAAGGGACGCCAATACGGCTGAGGTTCCCGAGACGACTTTAGCTTCAGAAGAGATGGGAGCGGCAAGGAATTGGCGGCTGCGGACTTACCGTTTGCTTGCGCCGAGCCGTAACGCCCGCGACGATTAACGAGCCAGAGAGCCCGAGGCCGACTGACATAGGATTTCCTGGTGAACCTCAGCGAACATTGTTTGCTGAGGTTCATTTCCCATGTGCGAGTTTGGGCCGCCGAGCTGGCAGATCAAGCCGACGAGATCGAACGGCGCACTCAGAACACGCAAAGCGGTGTGAGGCGGCAACGGCTCGATTGGGGTCGAGATAGGGCGAACGAACAATAATTGCTCGCACCCCTGATGTTGCGAGGTGTTTACCTTGCAACGCGGAACCGACAGAAAGCGGCGGCGGTTCGCATTCATAGCGAACTTGCACGACCGGAGGAAAAAATGACTAAGCATTTATTGGCCGGGGTGGCTGCCATCGTCTTGCTGTCGGGTGCTGCTTCTGCGCAAACGTATCCTCCCACTACTCCGGCGCAAACCTATCCGCTCTATCCGCCGCCGCCGATGCCCGTCCCTCCGCCCCCTGCCGTGTCCGGCTCCAGCACAACAACGACTGTCGTGCCGAACCCCGAGGGAGGCTATCACGAGTCCACGACTACCAAACGCGTCGACGCCAACGGGAACGAAGTCACCAAAGAGGATACACACCGCGAAGGCGTCGCAGGCAGCTCGGAAACCCACACCAAAACCAAGACTGACGCGTTGGGCGGAACTACGACAACTCGCTCGACGACCACCACCGAGCCTAAATAAATTCGCCTGCGCCAAGCTGTGAACTTGGGCACGCGTGCCAGATCCCGTCTGCACCCCACACCGGGGCCAGAGTTGCGCCTGGCTCGCCTGAGCTACCATCACACGAAAGCGGATCGTGGAGTGGTCCTGCAGCTGTTATCGAGGCCCTTGTCAAAATTGCGTCGTTGTCTCCCGCTCCTCGCAATGACACCCATTCGAAGTGTCATTGCGAGCGACACGAAGCGTCTCGGCGATGGGCGCCGGTACGAGGTGTCAGGTTCGCACCACCAAAAACGACGGATTACACGTTCACTACACGAGCATACTCTCTGAAGACTCCAAATTGAGTGTCAGCTGGGCGGGCTATGGTGCCGCGACGAGGGGCGCGAAGCGGCGTCTTGAGCGGCGAGGACGATCCTTTACTCTCCGGGTCAATTTGCGCGAATGCTGCACTGCGCAGCAACAGGACTGGAAGCTAATCCGCAACTCTTTGCATGCGATCAAGAGCGGCGGACCGTTCTTTCGATGCGCCGGTCCGGGATCAACCACAGCAAGGCCACCAGCAGGTAGAGGCCGCACGCGATCCGCGCATCGGCAAATGCGAGCAGAATGCCTGCGACGTAGAGCACCGGCGAAACCTTGCCCTTGAGGTCACGGCCGATGGCTCGAGCCAGCGGGAGTCGCCGCCCTGCGTGCGGATGATCACTGACTGTAACACGTGCCATGCCAGCGCGGGCATCAACAGCGCGACGCCGTACAAGGCGGTCGGGACCGGGGCAAAGTGGTTTTGCCCCATCCAGCCGGTGGCGAAGGGTACCAGCGACAGCCAGAACAACAGATTGATATTGGCCCACAGCATCACGCCGCTAACATGGCGGACCAGGTGAAAGAAATGGTGATGGTTATTCCAGTAAATAGACACGTACGCGAAGCTCCGTACATAGCTGAGAAAAACGGGGATCACAGATGCGAGGGCGCCGAGGCTGGCATCCTGCGGCACCTTCATCTCCAATACCATGATGGTGATGACGACTGCGATCACCCCATCGGTGAATGCAAGCAACCGATCCTTTTCCATTGTCCTCTCCTCTGCCTCGACACGCCGCCGCCCACAATGGGCTCCGATTCTAGGCGGCGCCAAGCGCCAGTCCTGCGACCGGTATCGGGGCGAAAGAAGGGGCCGGATCGTCCGAGACGGGTGCCTCTTTTACCTCAGTGCGTGGCGGACACCGGCACCAGATCCGGGACGATTTCCCGCCGCACCGGGTAGGGGTAGGAGCCCAGCCGGTTGACGAAAATGACCGCAATCACGAGCGTCAAGGCGGCGCCGATCAGAGCGGGATTGTAGGATCCGGCCAGGTCGAAGATGAGCCCGGCGAGAAACCGCCCGAAGCTCGATCCCAGGCCGAAAATCATAAAGAAATAGCCGTAGATTTGGCCAAAAGCGCGCTGTCCGAAATAGCGCGTAACGAGAAAGGCGATCAGGTCGATCTCGGTACCGAGCCCGATCCCCATCAACACCACGCCCAGCGCCGGCAAGATGCCGGCCGCGCTGGCGAGGAAGCCAAACCCGGCGATCGGCGCGAGGAAGAAAAACGTCGCGACATAGGGAGCATAGATGCGATCGACCAGAAAGCCGGCGAGCAGCCGCCCGCTCATCGTTGCCAGACCGAAGATGCCCAAGGTAGCTGCCGCTGCCGCGGCGGGGAGGCCGTGATCGGTCAGAAGCGGCACGATGTGTGCCGCAGTGCCGTTGATCGCGACCGCGACGAGGAAGAATGCTGCCCCCAGGATCCAAAACCGCGCCGTGCTCGCGGCTTCGCGTACCGAGTGACCTGGAAGCGCTGCGATTGGCGCAGCGGCGCCACGTTCGCCTTCGCCGGGCCGCGGCTCGCGGATCCACATTGCCACCGCCGGGAACGCGATGACGAACGTCAAGAGCCCAAGGCTGACATAGGCGCCACGCCAGCCAATCCGCTCGATCAACCATTCGGCCAATTGCGGCATCACAAAGCCGCCGAGCCCGACACCGGACATCGCGATGCCGAGAGCCAGCCCGCGCCGCCGATCGAACCAGGCGGAGATCGCCTTGGCATAGCCGAGCGGCGTCTGGATCGCGCTCGTCATCTCGGCGAGCGCGAACATCATGGTGAAGATCCACAGGACGGCCGGAGCGAGCCCCAACAGACACATGAAAAGCGTGTAGACAGCAAGACCGGGCAACGCCACTCGGCGAATGCTCCAACGATCCATCATCCGCCCGAGAACCGGCACGGCGATGGCGGAGAGGATCCCGCCAAACGACAGAGCGAACGAGGTCGTGCTGCGCTGCCACCCGGTATCCGCCATGATCGGTTTCAAGAACACGCCAAATGTGAAACCGAGGACCGGGCCGTTACAGACGAACAAGCCGGTGACTGCGCCGACGACCACCCACCACGGATTGGTGAATTTCAGCCCCATGATCCGTCTCCTGCCGCGCTGCCGCCTCTCGACCGGTAGTGTGGCGGCGATCAGAAGAGCGGGTCAACGCTGCCGAGCGTCAGCCCGGGCGCTCGCGAAGGATCGCGCGTTTTCGCCGAATCCCTTGCTTGTCGGGTTTGAATTCCCAGCCGGCGAGCTCGTACCGACGGCGCCGATGCTCCGGTGGTTTAGCGGCGCGGCCGATCGACTGGGTGCTGATTTCCATTGGCGGCGTTTTCGCCGAGCCTTCGAGCAGGCGCTGGCGCTGCGTCGTCCGATCGGGTCCCAGATAAGTGTAGCCGGATTTATGGCTTATCGGGACGATCATCCGGGCGCGGCGCGCGGTCTCTGCCGCGGCTTCGTTCCCGCCGCATTCGAGACAGCAATCGAAGCCGAGCCTCGCCCGCGCTTCGGAGAACTCTCTGCCGCAACGGCAATAGGGCATACGACCAACCCCGACCTGTGTCGATCCTTGAAGACGATCGACAGGATCTCGGTCGGCAGACCGTCCTCGTCAAGAAGGATCGCGCCGCACCCGCAGTGGCGCAGCGGGTCGCTATCGGTTTCGCGATCCGCGATCCGGGGATCGGCAGTCGAAGGGAGCCTGGGTTTGTTCACGGCCGGCAGGTGTTTTGCCGAACGAGGCGCCGCCGTTCGCGCGAGTCGTCCGGCCCATCGACCGGGGCAATGCCGCGGGCAATTCCGAGACGACGGAGATCAAAATCTCCTCGGCTTTGGAAAGAAGCTCCGCCACATCGTCGGCATCACAGAGCTCGCGCGCCTCGCCGAGCAGGGTAAGGGCTTCCCAGGTGCCGAGCACGAGCAAATCCGCAGTGGTTGTCTGATCGTCGATCCCCATAGTCTCCCTCGCGCCAAGCGCTTTGGGTAAGCTGCGAAGATCTTTCCGCGTGCCGCGTCAGAGACGCGTCATCGATTGCAATAAACTAAAAGGAAATTAAAAGGCTGCTCAGCCACACGACGGACAGGGCCATCGCGGGGTTCTTGGCAGATTCTGAGCGACCGAGGTTCCGTCGTTTGCGGAAGCACGTCGAGGATCTCGAAGGCCCGGCTGCCGTTCCGCCGTGCGATTTGGGTACGTGCAAATAGCTGCAAAGCCGGCTCTTGCACAATTTTACAACGATTAACGCGTGCATGACGCGAGGTGGTGCCAGATTAAAGACGACAGAGCCGACGGAGCGTCCGCGATGACGACGTACAACCCTGCCGAGCCTGCCGCTGCTCAGATGGCGGCGCGTCGGCAATCCCAAACCAGATTTGCGCTTGAGCGGGGGTGCGTGACCATGGATTTTCGCGTTAAGCAACAAGATGCGAAACGTGGCTATTGTAGTGCCCCTTTTGGGACGGCAGCCGGACGAGGCAGAACAGAATGCCGTCGAGGAAAACACTTACGGGAAAATAGTGGCCCTGATTCCCCGTCTCAGACGTTACGCGAGAGTTCTGACGCGCGATACTATCACTGCCGACGATCTCGTTCAGGACTGCCTCGCCCGCGCCCTTGGAAAAATCCACTTGTGGGAGCAGGGCAGCGATCTTCGCGCTTGGCTATTCGCCATATTGCACCACCAACATATCAGCCTCGCTCGCCGAGACACCCGCCAACGCGCGAGCATCCAAGTGCAGAGATGTAACCCTCAGTCGGAGCTGTCTGCGCCTCAGACTGCGCGGCTCGAGCTTCGCGATTTGCAGCGCGCTCTTGCCAAACTGCCCGAAGAACAACGGTCGCTAATCCTCCTAATCGGCGTGGATGGGATGGGATATGAAGAAGCTGCATTGGTTGCAAACCTGCCGGTCGGGACCGTCCGCTCGCGAGTGGCGCGCGGTCGCGAAAGCTTGCGCATGATGACTGGGCTCTTTGCGAGTCGGCATTGCCGCAGGTCCCGCCCGCGATTCGAGTCATCTATGCAAAGTCCAGCGCAGCGAGGCATCGCCGCATAGCTACATCGAGATGTGGCAGCGAGGTGGCGCAGTGCTCATTTACAAGCTCTTGCAAATTTTTACCCGAATTGATTTCGCCTCAGTCGTGGCTATGGGTCTAGACTTTCATTCGGGAGACTAGGCCCAACGATCTGCTCGCGGAGATGCGGGCAAAAAAGAAATGTTTCGCCGCCGGTAAACCGGGAGCTCCCAACATGGCAAAGACTGTTGCTGATCAGTTCGCGGAGACCCTCGCTGCAGCGGGCGTCAAGCGGATTTATGGCATCGTTGGTGACAGCCTGAACGGGCTGACCGACTCGATCCGCCGCCAGGGCGAGATCGAGTGGGTGCATGTCCGGCACGAGGAGGTGGCTGGCTTCGCGGCGGGCGCCGAGGCGCATCTGACCGGTGAGCTCGCCGTCTGCGCCGGGAGCTGCGGGCCCGGCAACCTGCACCTGATCAACGGCCTGTTCGACTGCCATCGGTCGCGCGTGCCGGTGCTCGGCATAGCCGCGCAGATTCCCTCGGCCGAAATCGGTGCCGGCTATTTCCAGGAAACCCATCCGCAGGACCTGTTTCGCGAGTGCAGCCACTACTGCGAGCTGATCTCCGGAGCCAACCAAATGCCGCGCGTGCTCGAAGTCGCGATCCGCGAGGCGGTCGGTGGGCGCGGCGTCTCGGTGGTGGTGATCCCGGGCGACGTCGCACTGCAGCCGGCTACCGACGCGCCGCCACCAAAGCCCGCAGGCTTATTGCCGACGAGACCGGTCGTGGTGCCCGAAAGGAGCGATCTCGACCGGCTCGCAACGCTGCTGAACGGCGACGGCCGCGTCACGATGCTGTGCGGCTCGGGTTGTGCCGGCGCGCACAACGAGCTTCTGGCACTCGGCGAGCGCCTCTATGCGCCGATGGTGCATGCGCTGCGCGGCAAGGAATATGTCGAGTGGGAAAATCCCTACGACGTCGGCATGACCGGGCTGATCGGCTTCTCCTCCGGGTATTACGCAATGCTCGACTGCGATGTCCTGCTGATGCTCGGGACCGATACTCGGGACCGATCGGCCTGATCATCGACCCGACCTTCAATCAACGCAAATACAGCAACCTGCCATTCGCTTCGACGCTCAACGGCAGTTGCAGCAATGTCTGCTTGGTCAAGATCAACATCCACGAGCAGATCTATGCGTGGCGGCGGGTGCTCGTCGAGCGGCACGAGACGCCGCTGGCCAAGAGGATCGAGATGAAGGCGGCCGGCGAATTGCTGTCGCGGCCCGCCGCGTACCGCGCGGCGATCGCCGCCGCCGATGTCGCGCTCGCGCATCTACCGAGGTGGGTCATCTACAACGGCCTCAATGCCTGGGGCAGGCACCGCGAGGTGCCGCACCCCCCTGCGCAGACCTTTCATGCCTGGTACCAGGCCAATCGCGGAGAGAAAAAATGACCAGCCGCGACGATATCCTGGCGTCGGTTCGGGCCAACCTCCCACGAGTTGACGGACCGCTTCCTGTTGTCCCGATGTTTGACTCCAGTCCGCCGGATTCGCTGCTCACTGCCTTCAAAGACAGCCTGCATCGCATGGGCGGAGTGTTTCTCGACCCGCCTGGCTCTGGCGATTCCCTGGCGCCGGTCCGGGCCAAGGTCGCGAACGCCAAAATTTTATGCTCAGTGGTGCCAGAGATCACCGGGAACCGCGACATCGCCGGTGTAAGCAAGCCGCAAGATCTGGCGGATGTCGACTTCGCGATCGTCCGCGCGGCTTTCGCCGTCGCCGAAACCGGTTCCGTGCTACTGAGCGACGCCGGTCTGCATGTCAATGCAGTTGCCTATCTCGCGCAGCACCTGATCGTGCGGCTCGATCCCGCCGACATTGTCGTCAATCTGCATCAGGCCTACCGCCGACCCGAATTTCGCGGCCGGCACTACGCTTCGTTTCACACCGGCCCTTCCGCGACTGCGGACATAGAAGGTGTGCTGATCCACGGCGCCCAAGGCGTGCGCTCGCTCTCCGTCCTGCCGATTGCTCGGGCAGCCAGCAACCCGAAACATTGAAGCCAATGGGACTCGACCAGCCTCTTTCGCCGTATCCCCAGGCATTGCCAGGCACCAAGAACGACAAGGTTACTGCATGGGATTTAGTCTATTCGCTGAATGTGGCGGTGGCATGTCTGATCACCTATTGGATCATTACCTACCTACTCTCCGGGTTTGTCGACCAGCCTTCCAACTTCCTGAGAGGGATGTGGGCTGTCGTGGCCGCCGTTTTCGTCTTCAGGGGACACCCGTGCCCGCGCCCTGTCTGCGGGAATCGCGCGGCTGATAGCAACCGCGTCAGCTTCGGAAAGCAGCCACTGCTGCGGCTCGTCGAAACCGTGGTCGGGATCGCGCTCGGGGTCACATTTAAGTGGATCTGCAAGGATCTGATCCCGGGGGATATGATCACCGCCTACACAACGCTGAAGAAGGCGGGGGCCAACGCCAACCACTGAAACAGGGAAGGAAATCGCATGTCCGATAATATGCGGGGCCAAACACTCAGACGTGTCGGTGTGGTCGGGCTCGGCCATATGGGGCACGCTTTTGTCGTAAATCTCGTTGAGGACGGTTACCAGGTATCCGTGTACGATCGAGACCCAAAGCGGGCAGCGGCGCTGAACGGCGCTCGCGCCGCCGCACAGCTCGCCGATCTCGCCGATTGCGATGTGGTGGTAACTTCGCTTCCCGATGACGACGCGCTGGCCTCCGTCGCGCTCGGGCCTGAGGGTTTGGCGGGGGTTCTCGCCCCGGGTGCGGTCCACATTTCGACGAGCACGGTCGGCCCCGGTGTGTCCCGCCGCGTTGCCGAGGAACATGCACGCCATCACCAGGATTATGTCGCCGCACCGGTGCTCGGTAATCCCGATTTCGCGCGGCAGCGTAAGCTCTTCGTGCTCGCCGCAGGCCGGCACGCAGCGCTGGAAAAGGTCCGTCCGCTGCTGGAGCGGCTCGGCCAGCGCCTCTTCGTGATCGGCGACGACGCCGCGTTGGCGAACCTTTTCAAGCTCGCTGCCAACGTCCTGACCGCGACTACCCTTGAATGCCTGGGCGAGGTCTTGGCCCTGTTGCGAAAGGGCGGAGTGGACGCTCATCTTGCATTCGATGTGCTGACAAATTCGCTGTTCGACTCCCGGGCCCACAAGAGCTACGGCGGTAAGATTGTCGAAGGGCGATACAGCCCGCCCGGAATGACCGCGCCGCTCGCGGTCAAGGACCTGCGGCTCGCGCTGGCCGAAGCCGAACACTTGGCTGTGCCAATGCCGGCGGCGAGCCTTGTCCACGACCGTCTGGTGGCGATGGTGGCGCGCGGGTGGGCTGAATTGGACTGGTCGGCGCTCGGTCTACTCGCGGCCGTCGATGCGGGCCTCAGCGATGGTCGCTGAAGGGGCGCCGTGACAGAGACGTCTGAAAAGGAGTGCGTCCATGACCGAAGTTCGCAGAGAGACCGATAGCCTCGGGGTGGTGGAGGTGCCCGCGGACAAGCTGTAGGGGGCGCAGACGCAGCGCTCGCTGGAGCATTTCAGCATTGGCCGGGACCTGATCCCGCGGGAGATGATCACCGCCTATGCAACCCTGAAGAAGACGGCGGCCAACGTCAACCACGCGGACGGACGGCTGGACGAGCGGGCTTACCGACTGATCGTCAAGACCTGCGACGAGATCCCGGCCGGACAACACCACGACATGTTCCCACTGCATGTGTGGATGACCGGCAGCGGCACGCAGTTCAACATGAACGTCAACGAGGTTATTTCCAACCGCTGCTGCCAGCTGGCGCGCACTCCGCTCGGCAGCAAGACGTCGGTGCATCCTAACGACCACGTCAACATGTCGCGATCGTCCAACGAGAGCTTCCGTTCGGCGATGTACATCGCCGCCGCGGTCAACGGGAAGGGCCGGCTGCTGCCGGCCGTCACCGGCCTACGCGACGCCGTCGCGGCGAAGGCCGAAGAGTGGAAAGACATAGTCAAGATCGGCCGTACCCACATGCAGGACGCCACGCCGATTACCTTGGGGCAGGAATGGTCCGGCTATGTCGGGATGCGATGCGCTGGTCCAGCTGTCCGGAACGTGCCGCACATTGGCGGTGTCGCTCTATAAGATCGCCAATGACATCCGCCTGATGTCCTGCGGCCCTCGCGCCGGCTTTAGCGAATTGCAGATCCCCGAGAACGAGCCCGGCTCATCGATCATGCCCGGCAAGGTCAACCCGACCCAGGCCGAGGCGCTGACGATGGTCGCGGTGCAGGTGATGGCCAACGACGTGGCGGTCGGCTTTGGTGGCGCCGACGGCTATCTGGAGATGAACGTCTACAAGCCGCTGATGATCTTCAACATCGCGCATTCGATCACGATCCTGAGCGACGGCTGCACCAACTTTCGCAGGTTCCTGGTCGAGGGCACCAAGCCGAACCTGAAAAAGATCAAGGGATATGTGGACCGCTCGCTGATGCTGGTGACGGCGCTCTCGCCGGTCATTGGCTACGACAAGGCATCAAAAATTGCCCATTACGCGATGGACAACGATCTTACCCTGAAGGAGGCCGCGCTGAAGCTTGGCTTCGTGACCGAGGAGCTGTTCGACTGCGTCGTCGATCCAGTGAAGATGGGCAAACCCTATGTAGCCGGGAACACAAGTGAGCGAAAGCAGGGATGCATATCTGAGCCGGACACTTCCGAAAGGGGAGCGACTGTCTCGAACGTCAAGGGCCGAAGTGATGGCTGAAGGAGTCAGTCGCAGCGATCGGCGGTTTCAAGGCGGGCGCTGTCGCACTCCCGCCTGTCGCGACCGGCGGCCTTGAGCCGCCGCTGGCGGCGGCCAGTGTAGCAGCCATGGGTTCGACGCTCAGCTCTGGGCCAGTGCGCAGGGTTTGTGGTCGCGCAGCATCGCATTGAGGATCAGCAGGTTGTGCATCTGGCGCTAAGCCGAAGAGCAACACCCACTCTGCGGCAGAACCGGTGTTACTGTCGGTGGTTGCGGGGGCTCGCAACACCCGATTCTTGCGATTGGTCGAGCGGACAATTCCGCGGCGGGCAGCATAACCCGACCGTCGGCCGTCTACGGTGGGCAACCATATCAACCCTCGATGAACGCGAGCAGGTCAGGATTGATGACCTCGGGATGGGTCGTACACATTCCATGTGACAGACCTTCGTAGCTCTTCAATGTGCCGTTCTTGAGCAACTTGGCAGAAAGCGGGCCTGCGTCCGAATAGGGCACGATCTGGTCATCGGTTCCGTGCAATACCAGCACCGGTACGTCGATCTTCTTCAAATCGTCCGTGAAGTCAGTTTCGGAGAATGCCTTAATGCAGTCATAATGGGCCTTGGCACCGCCCATCATACCCTGCCGCCACCAGTTGTCGATAACTCCTTGGCTGATCTTCGCACCCTTACGGTTGTACCCATGAAACGGCCCAGTCGGCAGGTCGACATAGAGCTGGGCGCGATTGGCGATCACTGCGGCGCGAAACCCATCGAAGACTTCGATCGGTGTGCCGCTCGGATTCGAGTCCTTCTTGACCATCACCGGCGGCACCGCGCCGATTAGCACTGCCTTCGAGACCCGGCCCGGTTCCGTCCGGGCAACGTAGCGGGCAACCTCACCACCGCCGGTCGAGTGGCCGGCATGGACGGCGTTCTGGAGGTCCAATGCGGCCACCAGTTCCGCCACGTCCGCGGCATAAGTATCCATCTCATTGCCTTGCCAGGTCTGGCTCGAGCGGCCATGGCTGCGGCGGTCATGCGCGATCACGCGATAGCCCTTCTCAAGGAAGAACATCATCTGATTGTCCCAGTCGTCGGCACTGAGCGGCCAACCGTGATGGAAGACAATGGCCTGGGCACCCTTCGGGCCCCAGTCTTTGTAGAAGATTTCTGTGCCGTCTTTCGTTGTGATCGTACCCATGGGTATCATCCTCGCTTGATCGGGCGGCCAAATCTGGCCATGGTTGAAATGATGAGCCGCCTGAGAGCTTCGGCACTAGCGGTGAACATCATGGGAGGGTCTCGGCGTCAGAACCGTCAGATTAATGGCCCGGCGCAAACGAAAGCCGAGCGCTTCGTAAAGGCCTCGGGCGCCATTCTCCGTTTTGACGTGGAGGAAGGGCCTGCAGCCTTCGGCCAAAGCCTGCGCAGCGAGCCCAGCTACGAGGGCTCTTGCATAGCCCCGCCCGCGAAACGCGGGATCGGTGCAAACCGCACTGATCTCGGTATAGTTGGCAAGTTTCAAGCGCTCGCCAGCCATGGCAATCAGGCGCCCTTCGTCCGATCGGACCCCAAAGTAACGCCCCATGCGAATCGTGCCCTCCGAGAAAGGCCCCGGCTCGGTCACAAGAGCCAGCGCGAGCATTTCGGGCACGTCTTCTATTCCCAATCGGAGATTTACATGAGACCCTCCCTCCTCCGGGTGGTCGCAAACCATCTGCTCCAAAGAGCGTGAGCGTAGAACGTTCCACTGCGCCGGCACATCAAGCGGCTCCGCCGTGAACAGCGCTACCGTTTCGGCAGGCTGCACAATGTAGCCAGATCGCGAAACGCGGCCGATGTAGGTCGCTCCAGAGCGGCAAAACGCGACACTTCGGCGAAGTAGCGTGAGGCAAGCCCTTCCCTCCGGCTGAACGAGCGATGGTGGGAGTTGAGAGCATGCCAGATCGGGTTATCCAATGGCGATTCGTCACTCATGAATAGCTTTCCCCCCTCAGAGCGCAGGGCGATATGGTGCTCTAAATTTTCAGCTGTTCAATTTGAGACGCCGGTAAAGCAGATCCCTGACAAACACGCACGGTAGGAGGCGCATTCAAGCGCCATGTGACTTGGCCGTGTCGAGGAGCGCCGTGATCGGACGAAGTGGCCCAATGGGAATTAGCTCAAAGCTAAGGATCCCGGCCACGCCTAAAGCGCTTCCTTCGCAGCCTTTGCCCCGTAGCGGTTAACACCACCAATTGGCGACCACGCCTGGGTCAGGATTCCACGCTTGCCATGAAACTGGCGAAGCTCAAGCTGGCCGAAGAAGGGGTGCAATTCGACCTGATTCAAAGCAGGAATGTGTCCGGTCCGCTCAATGAGTTCGTTGAGGTCCTTAAGGCCGAAGTTGCTCGCGCCGATCGCACGAACGCGGCCCTCGGCGAGAAGCTTCATCATGGCTTTGTACGAGCCGATCGTTGCCTCAAAGGCAGAAGGGACGGGCCAGTGGAGCAGAAGCAAGTCGAGGAAATCGAGCCCCAGCCTGCGAAGGCTTTGGTCGAAGGCGCGCAGGGTCTGGTCGTAGCCGTAGTCGCTCATCCAGACCTTGGTCGTTATGAAAATCTTCTCGCGTGGGATGCCGGACGAGCGAACGTCCTCTCCAACCTGCTGCTCGTTCTTGTACGCCGCGGCCGTGTCAATTAACCGGTATCCATTTCCGAGCGCAGAACGCACTGCAGCGACCGTCTCCCCCGGCTCGCTCCTAAAGACACCCAAACCGAGCGCAGGCATTTCGACTCCATTGTTCAACCTGTACGTGGGGCTCATCGCTGTCTTCATACTTCCAAATGGGGACGCTTATGATGAGTTCATCCATGTTCTTTGAAGGACTTTAGCAGATCGATAGCCGCTTCAGTTCACGGTACTTGCCGACCAATTTTTCTATCTGCCTTCGAAACCCGACTCCACTAATCTCGGCCACCACAACGCCTGCTACACTTCACCGAGGCCCAGAGAGGTCAGATACACGAAAGCTGCGCTCAGACGACTGCACTCCTTGGCGGACAAGCTGGATACCGCGCCCTTGCCTAATTAGTAGCACATGCCCATAATATGTCAGCATATGCCCATAATGTCTAGTGCCGACGAGAAACGCGAAGTCGGCCGACCGTCCTAACCACGAAGGAGCCAGATCATGACGGATTCCCAAGGCGTAGCTTTCCCGGCCTTCACCGAACATCGAATCGAGCATGGTCGCGGAAGCCTGTACGTTCGCGACTTTCCCGGCGGCGGACCCGCCTTCGTGGTGCTGCACGGATTTCCGGACAACTCGCGCATCTATGACGATCTCATTCCCCATTTGGCGTCGGCCGGCCGCAGAACGGTTGCGATAGACTTCTTGGGATTCGGCGCATCCGACAAACCGGAGGACGCGCACTACAGCTTCGAGCAACAGCTCGGTGATCTGGAGGCGGTCGTGGAGGCCTTGGGGCTCGAGAAGATCATCCCCGTAGGCCACGACGCGGGCGGCCCGGCCGCTGTCAACTTCGCCCTAAAGCATCCGGATCGCACTGTCGCCGTCACCTTGATGAACGCGTTCTACGGCGACGCCCCCGGACTACAGGTCCCGGAGTTTATCGAGCTTTTCTCCAATAAGGGGCTGAAGGCCCTCCACCGGCGTTTCCTGGCGAGCCCGCAGCAGTTCGCCTGGCTGCTCGACTTTCAGCGCGACCAGATGCAGGCGGGCCTCTCGGAGATGCAGAAGGCCCGCTACACGGAGTTCCTCGGGCCGATCATCGATAACAACTTCAGGCAACGGCCGAGTGCCGGGCCTGCCTTCGCGCAGATGACCTACCAATTAACGGACGAGGTCGCTGCCAACACGGCCCGTCTGATTGAGTTTAGACGCTCCACCGTTCCCCTCCTGCTCATCTGGGGGAAGGAAGATCCCTACCTTCATGTCAGCGTCGCCGAATATATGCGATCCCAGGCCCGGAGTGCTGTCCTTCATGTCCTTGATGCAGGCCATTGGCCACAGATCGACGAGCCTGCTGACGTCGCTCAGATCATGCTTGCGAGCTATTAATTGCAGGGGCGCGTGGTAATCAATGGGCGACTTGGCGCGACGCCGGATGGCGGCGCTTCGACTCTGGCCCTCCACACTTGCTGGCTCGGGACGACGGACTGATGACCGTCGAGCTTCAAGAGATGCGGTGGGCCGTCACCGTCTCGCAGCATCGTAGCTTGAGACAGGCCGCCGAAACACTACACATCCGTCAATCGACACTTAGCCGGCGGATGCGAGACCTGGAATATCGCCTCGGCGCCAAATTGTTCGAGCGCACCAATGGCGGAACCCGCCCAACGGTTGCTGGACTTGAGTTTTTCGAGCTTGCCCGCCGTATCCTAGAGGACACCGAGACTGCCCTCCGAAACTTAAGAAGCAGGGGCCAGGGCGAGAATGGTCGATTGACGATAGGCGTATATGCTTCATTGGCGACGGGGCTGCGCTATCTCAAGGACCCGGATACGGGCAAGCGCGTCTCGCGTCTCAACCCCGAATCTGACTGGGTGATCCAGGACGTCCCCGAGCTGCGCATCATCGATCAAGGTACGTGGGACGCCGTTAAGATTCGTCAGCAGGCACTCGCCTATGAGCCCTCGGCCCCTGGCGAGAACAAGCTCAACGAGCGGCGCCGACCCAAGCACCTTTTCGCTGGTTTAGTGAAATGCGGGTGCTGCGGTGGCGGCTACACCATGATCTCAAAGGACCTGCTTGGCTGCGCGACTGCGCGCAACAAGGGGACGTGCGACAATCGTTTGAACATCCGCCGTGACGCGCTGGAGGCATCCATATTGAGCGGCCTCCGCACACACCTGATGGAACCGGAGCTGTTCAAGGAATTCTGCGAGGAATTCACGCGCGAGGTGAACCGGCTGCGGATCGAGCGGGGCGCGGACGTCGCAGCCATGAGGGATGAGCTTCCGCGCATCGAGCGTGAACTCGGAAAGCTACTGGCTGCCATCAAGGCCGGCGGCCCGATCGAGGCCATCGTCGAGGACATGAAGCGGCTGGAGGTCAGAAAGGCGGAGTTGAGGGAGAAGCTCGCGGCAGCGGAAGAGCCTCCGCCCCTGCTGCATCCCAATATGGCCGAGATCTACCGCCAGCGCGTGGCCGCGCTGTACGAGAGCTTGCAGGCCGAAGGCGGAAAGGCCGAGGCGGCCCAGGTGTTCCGCGCCCTGGTCGACCAGGTGACGCTCGTACCTGAGACGGAAGAACTCGCTGTCGTGCTGCGTGGCGACCTAGCGGCGATCCTGCGCTTTGTCGCAGGCAAGAAGAACCCCGACTTCCTATCGGAGGCCGGGGCTCTGGATCGCTTGCTATCGCAAGCATCGGTGGTTGCGGGGAGGCGCAACACCCGACCGCTGCAAAATGGGGCCCAAAACACGAACGGCGCCCCTTTCGGAGCGCCGTCACTGGTTACGCAAGAATCAGTGGTTGCGGGGGTAGGATTTGAACCTACGACCTTCAGGTTATGAGCCTGACGAGCTACCGGGCTGCTCCACCCCGCGACAGTCAGTCCGAATATCTATCCCTGCGGAGATGAGCGGGCAAGAGAGAGTAGGGGGATTGGCGGGCCTGGCGGCGACCGACTCTTCCGCCTCTGGTTGAGGCAGTACCATGGGCGCTGAGGGTTTTCACGGCCGAGTTCGGGATGGGATCGGGTGTTT
>Ga0187846_10000866_pt1 | contig 17353 bp, 23 predicted proteins | sample TC_taG_FD_161473 | JGI IMG/M metagenome (GOLD analysis project Ga0187846, IMG submission 161473) | Biofilm microbial communities from the roof of an iron ore cave, State of Minas Gerais, Brazil - TC_06 Biofilm (v2) | ecosystem: Environmental > Terrestrial > Deep subsurface > Cave > Wall biofilm...
GGAGAAGGGGCAAGTCGAGAACCAGGTCGGGGTGGCGCGAGCGTTTCTTCACACCGCGGCTGCGAGTGGCGAGCTATGAGGAGCTAAATGCCTGGCTGCTCGACCGATGCGTCGCCTACGCCAAAGCGCGCAAGCATCCCGAGCTGGCGGACCGCACGATTTGGCAGGCTTTCGAGGCGGAGCGCCCGCATCTGGTGCAGATTACCGGGCCATTCGACGGGTTCCGCGCGACGCAAGCCTCGGTCTCGAAGACCTGTCTGGTACATTTCGACAACAATAAATACTCAGTTGCATCGCGCGCCGTGGGACGGCCGGTCGAGATCCAAGCCTACGCCGATCGCCTTGTGATCCGCCAGGATGGCGTAGTCGTGGGCGAACATCGCCGGCGCTTCGGGCGCGGCGCGACAATCTACGATCCCTGGCATTACGTGCCGGTGCTCGCCCGAAAGCCCGGCGCGCTGAGGAATGGCGCGCCGTTCAAAGAATGGCTGTTGCCGGCCAGCCTGGAGCGCGTGCGGCGTAAGCTGAAGGGCTCGCACGACGGCGACCGCCAGATAGTGAAGGTGTTGTCGGCGGTGCTGACCGACGGCTTGGCGGCTGTCGAAGCAGCCTGCGCCGAAGCCCTCGCCGGCGGCGTCCATTCCTCCGACGTTGTCCTCAACATCCTGTCGCGGCAGCGTGATCCCGGGCCGGCAGCAACACCTGCCACTGGCCGATTGCGCCCGCTATGACAGCCTGCGGAGAGCTTCCTGATGGAGCGCACCGACATTCTCGATCTCATGTCGGCGCTCAAGCTCTACGGCATGCGAGCGGCCTATGACGAGGTGATGGCGACCGGCCTCAAGCGTCGACACGAGCCGCCACGCATCGTCGGCGACCTGCTCAGCGCCGAGATTGCGGAGAACAAGGCGCGCTCGATCAAGTACCAGCTGACAATTGCCAAGCTGCCGCTCGCCAAGGACATCGACGACTTCGACTTCACCGGCACTCCGATCAATGAGGCGCTGGTGCGCGATCTGGCGAGCGGCGGCTTTCTCGCCGAGCAGCGCAATGCTGTACTGATCGGCGGCACCGGCACTGGCAAGAGCCATCTCGCCATAGCCATCGCGCGAGCCTGCATCCGCGGCGGTGCAAGGGGTCGCTTTTACACCGTCGTCGATTTTGTCAACCGACTGGAGAGCGAGGCGCCAAGGCCGTCTCGCCGATTATCTGACCCGCCTCGACTTCCTCGTGCTCGACGAGCTCGGCTATTTCCGTTCGCCCAAACCGGCGGTCAGCTGCTCTTTCACCTGATCAGTCGGCTATATGAGCGCACCTCCATCATCATCACGACCAACCTGGCCTTCGCCGAGTGGCCGAGCGTATTCGGCGAGCCGAAGATCTCATGATGCCTCTTTCTTCGATTGATTTGTGCGCCGTACTTGTGTCCTCAACTCGGCGATCTGCAGGCTCGAAACAGTGATCTGCCAGGGCATTCCTTTCGCCGGTTGGCGGCCCGATAACCGTCCTTTCTGAAGCCATTTGAACACGGTCTGTGGAGAAATCGAGAGCGCCGCAGCGGCTCCTTTAACCGAATATGTCCCGTCAGGCCATTGTAGGGGATTGTGTTCGGTTCCGTTGATCTTAACCGTTGGTATGTTCCAACGCTTGCGCAATAGATGAACCTCGCCAGCGGAGAGCGGTCGTCCGCGCGCAGACAGAAGGCCTTCCGCATTGAGCGTCGTCGCGATTTCGCGGTCGATTTTTTGCGCGACGACGAGATCGCGAACCCGTGATTCAAGCGTCGCGATGTCAGCGTATTCGCGGTAGCTGTTCACATTGCGCCGGATCTTGTGTTCGCTGACGGCGCCGGTCTGCCATACAACTCTAATCCAGACTTGGCCGCTCGCAGGCCGCTGATCGAGGATAACGTCCTTTATGACGAGCCTCAGGATCTGCTTCCGCTCGACTGCAGTTGCCGCCTTACAGTTCGGGAAGATCCTCGCCCAGCGGGAGGATCTGAGCGCGGTCCGCCGCGGCAAGCGATACCGGCTGCTGGCGACGCCAACCCTCGTATTCAATCTCGATCTGCTCCACTTGTCGGAGCTTATCCTCCCACACACGCTTCAAAGATCGTGCGACCAGGCGGTTCTCAGGCTCGACGGCATCGTATTACCGGCGCGCCCGTTCCGCCTCGTAGCGCGCCCGCTCGCGCTTGAGCGACCATTGATGCTCGAGCGCACGGGCTTCGTTCTCAAGCTCGCTGAGAGCCGCCATCGCCAGAGCCAGGCGATCCGGCGTCAACGCTTCAAGCAACAAGCTTTCGACGGCGGCATCGACGCACAGGGCGCGCACCTCCTGGCAGCGCTGCCCGCCGTGTCGATCCTGGTCGGCGCGACAAACATAGACCGGATAGCTGCCGTGCGGGCCGGAATAACGCAGCCCCATACGACGGCTGCAGCGGCTACAAATCGCAACACCTTGCAGTAATGCATTGCCTCGCCGTGGCACCCCATGGCGGTCCGCCTCGTAGCGATTGAGATTGTCCGCGAGCCGCTGCTGGTTCGCCATGAACTCCTCCCAATCGATATATCCCGGAAATGCGTCCTTCAGGCAAACCGGCCAATCCTGGATCGCCACGGCTTCGGTTGCACCTCTCTGCAAACCGGAACGGCGGCCGATTGCCGTGCGGCGGCGTCGGCCATAAACATACGCTCCCGCATAAGCCGGGTTCTTCAGAACCTGAAGAATGCGCGCGTTGCTCGCCGGCCGCCACATGACATCATGGGGCGATGGCCCGTTGAGCGGTCGGACCGGCAACAGCAAGTTGGCCTCCTGAATATGGCGCATCACCGCCTTGGCGCTGCGAAGCTCGCAGAACTTCGCAAATAAATAGAAGAGCCGCGCCTGCACTTCTTCGTCGGGATTAAAGCCGATACGGCCGTCCCGGGCGTACGCCAGGCCCGCCGGCAACGGCAATCTCGGGTCGCCTCTCGCCGCCTTCTGCCTCTCGCCTTGGTGCAGCCGCAGCTTGATCGGATGGAGCTCCGACTCACTCATGATCCCGGATAAGTCGAGCAGCAGGCGATCATGGTAGGCGCAGGGGTCGTAAACGCGCTCGCCGTCAGCAATCAGCACGCCGAACAACGAGCACAATTCCAGTAGCTGGTGCCAGTCGTGATTATTCCGCGCCAGCCGCGAGGCATCGAGGCTGAGCACCAGCCGGCCTTCCCGAGGCCGATCTCCGCGATTAGCCGCCGGAAGCCGCCGCGGCCGTCGCTTGACGTACCAGACTTCCCAAGATCGTCGTCAATGACCTCAATCCGTTCCTTGGGCCAACCAAACGCAGCTGCTCGATCAACTAGCCGGTACTGCAGCTCCGTGCTCTCCTGATGCTGGCGGACTTGACGGGCGGTCGACTGCCGCACGTAAACGGAGGCCAGCTTGGCGCGATGGGCCGTCGTTACCGGACTTTCCAAATTGAGCAGCATGTTCATCCTGAGGTCCCCCGCTCAGCTCGCGGGCGTCAGCCGCAATCAGCACGGACCGGAGCAGATGCGCCACCCGCTTCGCCAACTGTTGCCGCGCTCTCGGCGTCATCGTCGGCCACAATCTCGGGGCCAGGATCAGCGGCCGATCCGGCAATCCCAGCTCGAACGGTAGGATCAGCTGTAAGGCCCGATGTCCCATCGACCCCCGCTCCCGCGGCGGAAAGCCTTGCCCGCACGTATTCTGCTAAGGGGAGCAGGGTGCGTACCGACACTAGCGGGAGATCACGATTCGGCCGTACCTCACAAGCCGCCTCTTCGAGATCCGTTGCTTTCTGCGGGATCCAGCGTTGTCGGCCGTCTCGAAGGACCACCCTGACCCAGCCAATCCGGCGACTCGCTCCGCTTGCGCTGACCTCAAGCTGCTGACCGTAGAGCGGATGTGTGGCGTCGATGACCCGAACTATTGGTGGCAGTCGTTCCGATACTGTGGCGTTACGTCGTGTTCGGCGATCCCACCTATGCTGATGCCATCCTCGACCGCCTCGTTCACAACGCTCACCGCATCGATCTCGCCGGCGAGAGTCTGAGACGCCGACGCTCCAGATCGATCCCACAGGATTGACCACCAGCCCGCAACTTTGCCAAAAATCTACTGCCAGAAAGGCGCCCGCCGGCCAGGCGAAATCATCTCGGAACGCCAGGCGACATCATTTCGGAATCAGCGGGCGACATCGTCGGAATCCGCACGAGCGTATGTCAAGACCAATAAGCATGATGCCGCCGACGCCGAGGCAGATGCCCAGCCGGATCGCGGCCGGATCAGCGCTGATTGTTTCCGCGCGCAATAGCTCGAACGGCGCGATCCTGAGCCGTTCGCGAAGCTCGCGTACCCGAACGGTGGGTCCATGACTTCCCGTCGGCGGCTTTGCACCGCATGCGGTTCATCGTCACTGCTAGCTCGTGATCCGGCAATTGGCCGCCGAGTTTCCGGATCGCTTCCACTGGGTTTGGTTGGTGATCGTCGGGTATCGTCCGATTCGCACGCGAGAGACGCGCAATTCAGTATGACGTCCGCCGTTCCAATGGATTGTGACCAGCGCCTCGTTGGTCCTGTCGTCGCGTTCGAGCACGACCTCTCGTATCAGAATATGGGTGATGCGCTGTTTGGTTCGGGCGTCCGTGCCTGGCGCATTCCACGCTGCCGGCAGATCCCGGGCAAGCGCCATCAGCGCGGCGCGGTCGACCTTTGGGCGAAGCGCCGCGATGCGATCCTCCAGATGAGCGACGCGCTCCAGCGCTGTTCCAGCGGGTCTCGAGTTCGCGCGCAACCAGACGCTTGGTCGGGTCGACGACCTCGTAGCGGCGGGCCGCCAGAGAGGCTTCATAACGCGCTTCCTCTAACTCCCCACAGAGTGCCTGCCGAGCTTCGTTGTCGGCCTTGAGCGGTTGATCAGCAGCCAGGATTGCGGCTTCGATGGTGTGTTGAGAGACGGCCTCGACGATCTGCGCAGCGACGGAACGATCAATCCGAACACCGCCGATGCCAATGCTCGCAGGAGCGAGCGGAAGCTGGTTGCCGGCTCGCCGATCTGGGTCAGCATTGTTGCTGCCTTGCGGTGTGTAGGCGAGCAGGCACGAAAAGACATAGGCGCGGACGCGCAGCGCGGTCCAATGAAACATCGGCCTGATCGCGAGATCGATGCTCTTGAGGCTGCGAAAGGGTGAGAGGCTGGTGCGCAACACGTAGATCCCGTCGAGCTGGGCTTCTGCGGCGATCTCGGCCTCCTCGCGCGCGAAGGCCAGCTGGTTATCGGTAATGCTAAGCCGGAAACGCTTGGCCATCTTGCGCCGGCCAAGCACCGTACCGACTGCTAGGCCGATCGCGGCCGCGCTATGGAGCGGGTTGCGCGGGTGGCGCACCGCTGCTGGATGCGGACTAGCGCAGCTTCGGCGGCGTCCAGCAACTCCGGGATATTCGATGTCGACGTGGCCGCCCAAACGGTGGACAAGATTGCCGGTGGTCCATAGTCCGAGACCCCTGCTTTCCGGCGAAGGCAGAGGAGGTAGAACATCTCGATGGAGCAAGGCCGCCATATCCTCGGGTAGCCCAGGACCGCTATCGGCGACAGCGATCTGTAGCTGTCCGGCGTTATAAGACGCAGTGACTGCGACGATACCGCCATCCAGCGAGGCAGCGCACGCGTTCAACAGCAGATTGAGCGTGATTTGACGGACGGCAGGCCCGTCAATCGCGAGCGGCTCGGCGATTTGGTTATCCCAGTCAAGGCGAAGGTGCCGCGCGTCACACGCATGTTGCGCAAGGAACGGCAGATCATCGAGATCGATCGCCGCCAAAACGCCCGGGTCAGAGCCGCCCTTATAGGTTACGAGGGTCGCCCGTACGACGTTGCGAATGCCAGCAAGCCCGCGCTTCAGGAAGTCCAGCGACTCTTTCCGCACGGCTGGTTCATGACCATACGCTTCGATTGTGTCGATGGCACTGAACATACCAGCAATAGGATTGTTGACCTCGTGCGCCATCCCCGAGGCAAGCTGCCCGAGCATCGCGCGCTTTTCCTGCTCCGCAAGATGTGCGGCGAGGATCTGGCGTTCGCTGAAGGCGCGCTCCATCGCATCGAGCCGATCAAGCAGGTCACCAAACTCTCTAGAGATCACTCGACGATGATCCGCGGAAACTAGTCCTACCCGGCCCTCGCCAATTTGCTCCACGTAGCGTGTCAGAACGTCCAATGGTTTCAGCATCCGCCTCTGCGCGAAGTATACGCCCAGCGCGGAGGCAAGAGGCATGCGCTCACCAAGGCGAGGATCAGGGTCTCGCGACGGAACCTGATGTCCACCTCGAAGAACAAGAGCACGAGAGCCGTCGCCATGTTAACGAAGTTGACCATCAGGCCGGCCACCAGCACCGGGACCTTGACTACTAAAGGCCACGCGCCGATATGCCAAAGCCCCGCCGGGCCTCGCGGAGACCCGCGCTTGCAGGTCTTCTCTTGCAGCGGGCCAGCCAAAGCTTTGTGTTCCTTCATGGCACAATCGCGTCAAACTTGCGTCAAATCAAGAAATCTTTTTATGGTAAATCTGTTAACTATTGCCAATTACCCGTCGTTGCTGTCTCGTTCCGCGCCACAGCATTGACGTAGTCTCTTCAAACGGAACACGGTGCACGTCGCGGAGCCGACCGACCTCGCCCTGCCGCGAAACGTCCTTGGCATCAATCTTTTGTGGTAGAGCTGCCTGGGCGCTTTTCGACGAGGAACGCCGCAGCGACCCGTCTGTGTTTGTGGATGCGACGGAGTTCATCATCCGAACCGCGGCCGGGCGTCAAAATTTACCAGGTGCGCCGTTAACATGCTGTGATCGCGTTCGACGAATTGGGGACCCACGGCAAGGCTGAGAGGATGCCGGAGACCGGAGTTTCGATAGGGGCGCTCACTCCGCAGACGATCGGCTTCAGAATCCCGCTGAGCCGCGCGCCCTCCGCCTCTTCCTGTCGGACCGCAACACCGCAACGGACTTGATTTCGCTTGTCCTATTGGCCGCTGCTTCCGCAACACGGTCCGCCACATGAGCCGCAACCGCTTAAAGCGCAACATAGCCGAAGAATTTGGGTGTTACCGCCACAAGACCAAGAGCGTCGATTCAGATCGAAATCGTGTTTTTCTGTCAAAAATATTGCTTAAAGTTCTCAGCTTCCTCTTCGTTGTTGAGACACGACCTCTATGATCACGCTCTCCCGTTCCAGATGGTATTTGAAGATAGAAGGAGCGCATCGGTGTTTGTCGAGCCATTCAGCCATTCGCGCATCCCTGCCATCTCAGACGAAAAGTCCACGGTGGCAGGTAGCTTCATGGTAACCGTTTGCATCCTGTTCCCCGGTCCGCAACGTCCGGGGAAGGAGCGGCGCTGGGGTTGGGGGACATCTCCAACACCGCTCCCATTGGGCTCGGTCCGGCACCCCTAGCCCGGTCGAACCTCATACACGGCAAGCGTCAATAAAGCGTCAATCGCTGGGATGGTCGCGCCCCGATCCCGCCTCTCCATCGTGCGACTCGGCACTCCCCTCGCGGAGAGATCAGCGCCGGTGGTCGATAGGCGCGCTCCCTGGTCCACCGGATGCCACCCGAATACCAGGAGGCTTGAGCCCCCTTCCCCAGCCTATTGCTGGGCGCATGCCTGAGCACCGCCGGGACACGCCAAAAACATTGACCATATGAAGTCGCGTCGAATCCAGGCATTTGACGGCAGAGGCTGAGGCAGACCCACCGGATTTGAGTTCAAAAGCGAAATGCCGTCGGTGCCATCGTTTTTGATCGAGGAAACAGCGTGGCAAGTGATGCACGAGGACTGGTTCAACGGCACACCCGCAGCCTCCGCCTCGATGACCGAATTTCCCAATAGCATCGGCACCAAGAAGTCTGTCTGCACCGCGTCCAGCCGGTAGTTCTTCCATTCCGTCGAAAGATTGGCCGCCGTCATCAGATTGTCCAATTTGGCGGACAGTTTTGTAAACCCACCGCGCGTGGAGACGGGCCTCGACCCGAATGGATCAGTGCAGCCCAATACTTCGCACCGGTTTGGGTTGGTGGTCAGGTTTTGCGGCTCGAAAGTCGCCCAGATCCATTGATCTATCAACTTGGAGATCAAATGTATCCCTGCCAGGGCAAAACAATTGCCATTGATGATCTCAACATGGATACTGTCGGCAAATCCGAGCGGAAGATTGTCACAACTGAGACCGATGGTCGACAATTGGATCCAATCGGCTTTGATCTCAATTGCCGGTGGCGGAAATTGGATGGTGTCGCGCGACAAGGCGGCTTGTGTTTGGCCTGCCCGGTTCCAAAAGTTGTTGCCCGCAATATAATCTTCAAACGCGCCGTTCTCCCGCACCTCCTCGCAGATGACGAGGTTGGGCTGGTTCGGCGGAGGAAGGCCGGCTTTGGCGCAGTTCTGGTCTGCACCGCCGAGCAACCCTGGCACCAGCGTGACAAGACTCGGATTCTTCGCCAGTGCGAGTACGCTGGCGTGGAGCAGATGACTGGGGCTGGCTTGCACCCCCGAGTTCGGCACCTTAAGACCCTGACTGGGGTCCGACGGGTACAACTGGTCTTGCTCGATCCAGTTTTCCCATACGACAAACGGATATTGGTCCTGGTTCACTGGACAGGTGGCAGCAACCCAAAGTTCCCAAGCTATCTCCTCAATTGAAGAAGAACCAACCTGATTTGGCGGCGAGCACGGCTGAGAACTGGCCGCACTGGCGGACGACAAAACGAGGACGGTTGACGCAAACGCCGCTACGATGAAGTAAAGCGCCCCTGTCAGTACGGTTGTTGCACGAGCCATCGCCTCTTCCTCCGATTGCGCGTCCGGGTTCCGTGCCCGGATTTGCTGGGAGCTTATCTCGGGCCGGCCAAGCCTGTCATGCGTAACTCGAGATTGAGGCAAAGAGACTCCGAGACCTCACTCCGAAGCTGCGCGCCAAGAGCCTTCCGGACGCCCTGACCGGAACGGCCCCTTTTCTTTGTCGACTGTTTCGAGTGGGTTTCCGGCAGATTTCTCCTGCCGCCAGGAAACCGCAAACTGGTGGGACCCGCGGCAGCAAATTCCTGGCGACGAGGCTCATGACCCCCGGACGGGCGAGGAGATCGAAAAGTCCGAAGTGGTCAAGGGGTACGAATACCAACGGGGTCAATTCGTCACCTTCTCGGCCGAGGAGCTGAAGGCGCTGGATGTCGCGAGCTCGAGGGTTATCGATCTGGAGACATTCGTGATTCGCAGCGACATCGATCCCGTTTTGATGCCCCGTATTACCTCTATCCCGACGGTCCAAGCGCCATTGAGGCGCTGCGGGTGATCGGCGCCGCTATGGCCGAGGCCAGCGTCGTCGGCATCGGTCGTCTGACCTTCAGCCGGCGCGAAAGGATGGTTATGGTCGAGCCACGTGGGACGGGGATGGCGCTATTCACGTTGCGCGCCGCAGACGAGGTTCGGCCGACGCAATTCGGCCCCGCTGAGGGCGATCTCGGTGCCGAGATGGTGGCGATTGCCCGTGCAATTATCAGACAGCGTAGCGGCACATTCGATCCAATCGGTGATCCCACCCTCGCCGACGCCATCCTCGACCGCATTATCCGCAATGCGCATCGCCTACAGCTCAAGGGCGACTCCCTCCGCAAGCAGACGGCTGCCAAAACGCTGACGCTTGACGTTCCTACCCAAGGATGAGAAACCAAATCTGACGAGAGGGCGCTCGCCACCCCGGCCGACATCAATCGGAATGGCCGGCCGACATCAATCGGAACAGGTGGCCGACTTCAGCCCGGAATGACTGGCCGAAATCGTCGGAATCCACACCGCCCGATCTCAACGCTCGCGCCACCTGGCGTCCCAGTCCCTCATGTCCCCTCCTGGTGCTTATCCACTCAGCGTGATTGTGCCAGCGGCAAAGTTGGCAGCGCTAGAAGGAATAAAAACAAGAACTTCGGGATTAAATTTGGGGAGAGCGTCAAAGTAAGCCAAAACGGGTTGGTCAAAAAGACTGCTACCTTCGTTAATTGGAGGATAGAACGATGCGAGATTGTGCGCTGTTCCTTGTTCGCGTAAAAATACCGAGGCGAAACTCGGGGTTCCGTTAAAGGCAAGAACGCCTGAGAAATGCTGAATTACCAGACGATGACCCAATGGGCACCGCTGAAAATATGAGAACGCACTCTGTCGCTCCTATGCAGTTGGAGGGGAGCGTGTTGAAGCTCTGGTAGGTGGTTCGGCCAGGGTCGTCGATACTGCTGGTGATCGCCGGCGCAGTCGCAGGATTGACGACCTCGGTAGGTACGGGGATGGTCGTCGGGTTGACGACGGTACCCGGGGTCGAAGGCCTTTGAGCAAAAGCCTCTCGCTAGGATCTGCAATTACGACGAAGCTCACGAGCGCGGCGAAAATCGCTATGCCCTGTCGAACGGGCGGAATGATTTTTGGCATGATCTCCTCGCCGGTTTCTTCCTTCCCGAGCGGGACGAAGCTCCGGTATCACCGGCAAGGGATCGGTGAAATGGCAATGCGCACCGCCGTACGCGCCTCGATTTGGGTAGGGGTCTCCCGAATATTCTGGCGATGACGGCCTTGTGGCTGGTGCGGGCGCGGAGGCCCTGGTGTGATCACGCCTTTGCTCCCGACTTGGTTGTCCTCACTCCGGTCACCAGGCCCCTGCATCACCGCCCCGCCTTCAGTGCCATTGCTGCCGGCGCCTGACTCGCTCACCTTCTCTGTGGGGCGGGGTCAGCCTTACGACGGCAATAGTAAGGTCCGTGCCCATCTCCTTAAGCTTACCCCGCTGCTCCCGATGGCTGGGACCCGGTGCTCGGAGGGGGCACTGGTGAGCAAGCCCGCGCTGACAATGTTAGCGTCTGCCACAGTATCGGAGTGACTGGAAACTGGCCGCTGATGCAGGCATACGCGGGCACTGGAGGATGGGCCGGCACCAAGGTCGGCGTGAATTGCGCCCCCGATATCGGGGAACTTGCAAAGGCCACACCGTTGCCGGGCTGCTGCGCCTCCGCAAACGCGGCCCCTTGGACGGCGAAGTTGAGCTGCTGGTACTGGATCAAGTGGACCCCTACGCCAAAAAACCCGACGATTATCAGCAGCATAAACGGCATAAGTATCGCGAATTCGACCGCAGCCGCGCCGTGCTCTTTGTGCCAGAGCCGTCTCACCGACCGGATGCCGCTTTGACAATGACCTAACTTAATGCGGTTCGTCCCCTTGTCTTTTATTGCAATCTTGATGGGGTGGACGGCCCCCGCTGCCGGCATCGATGTGCCATAACGTGGTCGTCTGTGAACGCCACAATAGGGGAGCCGTCCACCATGCAGATTACCACCATCGGTTTGGATCTCGCTAAACACTGGTTCCAGGTCCACGGTGTCGACGCCGATGGACACGTTGTCGTTCGCCGGCGGCTGCGGCGGAGCGGCGTGATCGCCTACTTCCGGTCGCTCGAGCCGTGTCTGGTCGGCATGGAAGCCTGCGCGACAGCGCACTATTGGGCGCGTGAGCTAATCGCGCTCGGACATACGGTGAAGCTGATGCCGCCGGCCTACGTGAAGGCCTACGTCAAGCGCAACAAGAACGACGCCGCCGATGCGGCAGCGATCTGCGAAGCGGTAACCCGCCCTTCGATGCGGTTCGTGCCGGTAAAGGACGCCGAGCAGCAGTCGGTGTTGATGCTGCATCGAGCGCGCAGTCTTCTGGCCCGGCAGCGCACGATGTTGGTCAATCCCTTGCGCGCTCACATGGCCGAATTCGGCATCGTTGCACCGCAGGGTTTGCGGCATGTCGGGATCCTGACCAGGACAATTGCTCATCAACAAGAGCGGCTTCCGGAGCTCGCGCGCTCGATCCTGCAGACGACTGTCGACCAGCTGAACGGCACAAGGGTCAGGATCCGAGAGATCGAGGGGCGCCTAGTCAAATGGCACCAGCAGAGCCGGGTCAGCCGTTTGCTGGCGACCGTGCCGGGGGTTGGCATCATGGGCGCGAGCGCAATTGCCGCGACGGTTGACGATCCTTTCCTGTTCCGATCAGGCCGAGAGTTTGCGGCCTGGCTGGGGATGACGCCGCGCCAGAACTCCAGCGGCGGTAAGGAACGCTTAGGCCGGACCAGCAAGCGCGGCGACAAATACATCCGCAGCCTGCTTACCGCCGGCGCGGTTGCAGTACTGCGCCATGTTCATAATCGACCAACCCGAGATGGCGAGTGGGTTCGAGCGCTGTTGGCGCGCAAACCGACCAAACTTGCTGTAGTCGCACTGGCCAACAAGACCGCCCGCATCGTCTGGGCGGTGATGATGCGCGGGGATGGTTACCGGGTGAAGGAAGTTTTCGAGCGGCCGGCATAGCCGCCGACCGCTCATTCAGCATGCGAGGGTGAAGAGGACGTGATGGCAAGCGGTCGAGCCGCGGATCGGGAAGACCCGAAAAAATCAAAGCGCCGGGCAGCGCGCAGTCTTGATAGGGACCCGATCAGCGAACTCATCAGGGCCAAGCGGTCAGATGCACCGCACCAAAGGGCCGGACATATGACTGCACCTGACCGCTTCGCCGAAGCCGAACTCAACATCCTTCGCAGGCGAGGGCCGTCCACATATGGTTTTTGCATCTCGATCCCGGCTCGCTCACCGCCGCTCGGTCCCGGTGACGACCAATACCGACGTTGTGTGATTCGCACTCCCCGCAGACCAGCCGCTCGCCCCAGGTCGGGGACGGGCAGTGAGCATCCAGCCGTCAGCCGTCTCCGTGAAATCGAGCGCGATCTGAGGTTGCGTCGGGTGCATCAAACACTTGACAGCCAGACTCTGCATACGAGGAACTAGTTTGCTCACCTTCGCGCTCAATCGAACGGCGTTGGATGCGGCAAGGGAGAACCCTCATGGCAACCACTCGCAAAACTGTCCATTCGCTCGATCTTCAATTAACACCCGAGCAAATAGGCCAACTTAAACCACTACTTCAAGAAAATGGCGCAGTCAAAGTAGTATATACTGGTGCTGTGGTTTAGGCAAAATCTTTATGATTTCGGTCTCTATTCTACTAGAGGACTAGAAAAAGCAGTCCGAGTACATGGTGGAATTGAGTTTTTCGACCTTCTGCAAGTCGATGGATTGAGTTCAGAGGCGATCCGTTATGACACCTGGACGGACAAGGCAGGCAGGAACGGCTTTCCCTCCGGATCGCCTCTGCTTAGAGTTGAGAGGTCGTCTCGAAACTCGCCAAAGGGCCGAAGCCGGGTTTCCGGCTGCACTTTCCAACTCACGCCAATGCTCCGAGCAGCGCCTTCGCCTCCCTAAGATCGGGCGTGCCGAAACCCTCGGTGAACCAGTCGTAGATCGGCGCGAGAAGATCGCGGGCTTCGGCGCGGCGGCCTTGGTCGCGGCGGAGCCGGGAGAGGCTGACGGCGGCGCGCAATTCCCAGAGCTTGGCCTCTTGCTCTTCGGCGATGCTCAAGGCGTTGCGATAATGTTCCTCGGCGGCCTCGGAATGGCCCTGCCGCAATAGCAGCTCACCCTTGCGCCTGCTGAGTTCCGCGGCGAACCAGCGCTCTTCTGTCCTTTCGACGATTTGCAGGGCATCGTCCAGCAGGGTCAACGCCTCTTCAGGCTGTTCTGCAAGCTCGCATGCGCTGGCCAGCAGCGCGATATAGTGGGGCATCCACACCTCCCCCGAGCGAGCGGCCGAGCCGCTGCGTAGCAGCGAGATTCCGTTGATCACATCACCATTCCCGACCTCGAGCCAACCGCGAAAGACCGTTTCGTGGTTGCGCCGGGCGGACGAACCCTGCTCGGTCGTGACTTCAGCCAGCTTATCCGCCAGCTCGCGCAGTACCGTGTCGTCTCCGATGAGAGAAAGCCCGGAACATAGGGGTGAACACAATGGCCAGGACGTCCGAGGAGTCGCCAAAGGTGGCAAAGAAGGCCGCAGTCAGGCCGATCGCCACAAAGCCGGTCCTCCTCTCAGGCGGCAATCCGCAGATCGCGAAGGCCGACGGCGACGCTCCCGTACAGGCCTACATCGCAGCCATGCCGGGCTGGAAAAGCGATGTCGGGCGCCGCCTCGACGCGCTCATCGTGCGCACCGTGCCTGGCATGCGCAAGGCCGTGAAGTGGAACTCGCCCTTCTATGGTATCGAAGGCCAGGGCTGGTTCCTCAACTTCCATTGCTTCACGAAGTACATCAAGGTGGCTTTCTTCCGTGGCGCGTCGCTGCGTCCGATCCCGCCCGCCGCGTCTAAGCAAAAAGAAGTGCGCTACCTCGATATACACGAGGACGACCACCTCGATGACGCTCAGCTCGCCGCCTGGGTGAAGCAAGCTAGCCAATTACCCGGAGAACGTATGTGAGCCGCCAGTGCGAGGCGTAGTGGAGCGTGAGCGTATTATGATCAACCGGCGGGCAGGCGACAACAACAAGGGGGAGAAGAGGAGGGGCGGCTTGAAGGAAAGAAACACAATGGTAAGACAGCTATCGACTACGTTTCTGGTAGGACAATATTGATGGTAGCTCGCCGCATCTAGGCAGGGTCGGCTTCGGGGCCAGACTGTATGAAAACTCGGAAATTGTCTGAAAACGGCGCATCAGGAGCGAACTTTTTCTTTCCGCCGAGCCTGTAATGGCGGAAAGGAGCCGAAAATCGACTGAAATTTATAGACTGGCGCCCGGTCTTTCGAGTTTTCACACAACCTGGGGCATGAGCCGTCATTGGAGGCTCGATCCGCGCAACCACCGAGTCGGGTCGACTGTGGCGGTTAGGAGGAGGTTCGGCGAACGCCTCTTGTTGGCACATTTCGAACGTTCGCTGATGCGCAGGCCAGGGCCGAGTTCGAGGGTTAAGCCGACCCCTTCGTGGTTATCCACGGGGCGGGCCACATGTGCCGTGGAGACCCGTGCCGCAATATTACAAACCCCCACATCATTGGTTGGGCGTTTCGTACATCCCGACACTGTTTGCTTCGCCACGGGCAAATATCGCTAGGGTTATTTGTCGAGGCAGACCTCTTCCATGCGCGCGCCGTTGGCGATGCTGTTGACCATTATCGTCACCCCCTTCACATAGGGCTGCCAGGAGGTCGCTCGGCGGTCGTAAAAAAATAATCGGTCGGGCGCCGTCCTCTGCCAGTTTTCTTTCGATCTCCCATACCAGCTTCTTGCGCCTTTCCTGGTCGGCCTCAGTGGATTGCCGATCGATCAGCTGGTCCACCTCAGGATTGCAGTAGCCGTTATAGTTCAGCTCGCCGCCGCACCCGTAATTCAGGTAGAGGTTGTTGTCGGGATCGGGCCCGCCCCCCCGGCGCTGAAACCAACAGTGTAGTCCTTGCGTATGACCTTGGGCAGCCAATTCGCCGTGTCGATCATTTCGAGCTCGCCGTCGATGTAGACCTCCTTTAACTGGTCGATCATGATCACCGCCGGGTCCCGGAAAACGGGAGGTCGCGCACAGACACCTTGACCTTGAGCCGGTTATCGGGCCCATAACCGAGCTTTATACATCGCGTCGACCACCGCAGTCAGAGGATTGATGCGTACGACTGCCCCGTCTGGTATGGAAAGAAAGAACCGCTGGGTACCTGGGTCCCACTCAAGCTGACCGGCGCTGGTCGCAGAAAGTGAAATTTTCTTTCCAACCTTGAGAGTACAGCCGGCGCCGGCGCTGATGAGGGTGGCAAACGGCGGCGTATTGGCATCGTTGACGACCAAAAGCAGGTGATCTTTCGGATCAAACGCGAGCTTGTCCGCACGCAGGGCCCCGCCACGTATCGACACGGAGTTGACCTGGTGCCCCCTGGAACAATGAAGGACACTACGCGGCTGTTGGCGTCGGTAACGAAGAGACAGGGTTCCCGTGGACAATACGCCATTAGGACCGGTCACGCCGGGTGTGCTGATCCCAGCGAAGGGCGGCGTCGCCGCAATCGATTTGACGAAGGTGCCCGTCTTGGCGTCAACGATATCCACAGCTTTATTGGAGCGATCGGCGACATAGAGCGTCTGGCTCGTCTGGTCGACAAAGCTGATATCCCAAGAGAATAAGCCGCCGGTATTGTTCGCGGCCGTCACCGGGATCGGTACGGTGAACAGCAGTCGGAGGGGTCCGTTATCCTCCGGTACGGTGGCCGAGGCTTCGGTCCCGACCACCAGCAGCGCCGCGCCAGCCACCAGAACCGACCGCTGGAGGTGACTCCTCAGCGCACTAAAAATAGCGACCCAGCTCACTTCGCTCAACCGAGCCAGAAACTCGTGTTCGAGCCTTGGCAATATAAGCTGGACAAATTCTGGCATCGAGCAGGTCGATGAATGCGGCGATGCAGGTCGTTCCGACGACGACCCAAGGATAGTACGGTTGGCACGCGATGAATTCGGCCGGCGCCGGCTCGTAGCCGCCACGAAAGGCGCGACGCAGCCGAATTTTTCAGGATGGACAGGTCGTTGGCTCGCTTATTCGCCCTCAGGGATGGGTCGATGGCGCTACGTCCGAACGCGCGCGCCGCCAGCGCAGCGCATGAAACCGAGCCCGAAAAGAGCAACAGCGAGTAACGCTAGCGTTGAGGGTTCAGGCACTACCAGCGATTCAATCGCGTCGGCGATGATGGCGTCCGTTGCCGAAGTCGGGTGAATTCCGTCCCAGAAAAGAAATTCTGACGGATCACAGGTAAGAAACTGGGCGCACGCGTCGGTCGCACTCGACAAGCCGAAGGCGCCCGGGTCGGCGATCACCTCGTTGAGGAGGCCAAAGTCATCGAACAGTTTGACATCGTGGTCGGTGTCGATCGCCCCCGAAGCGCTTGGTTCATCGCGGATGCGATGGTCGTGCCCAGCATCGAGGCCAGGGTGCCGGCGGCGAGCGCCGCGGGCGTCTTCCCAATATTCGGAACGTCCCAGACGAAAATATTTTTGGCGCCTGCGGTTTCGAGCTCGGAGTCAATCGCGTGGATGTCTCCAGCAAAACTCGCAGCAGTTAACTGAATAATCCTGCTAATACAGGCCGTATTGCTACCGCAGCTGTTGCCTATCTCGCCGAGTGCGTATCGAGCGTCGACCACGTAGAGCGCATTGCCCGGGATCATCGGGCCGTATCGGGATAAGAAGGATCCGACCTGCGCCTCAAGGCTGGGGGGAAAGCCCGGAGGGATGGTACCGGTCAAGGCTCCGCCAAAGGCATAGTCGGTTCCGCCGGCTGGAGTTGACCCGGTTCGGTGGACGGTTTGTTACTTAGGTCGTTTGGGTTTCCTTGAGCATCTGCATCTCATAGGCGATTGGGGATAGATAGCGGATGCCAGAATGGCGGCGGGCCTGATTGTACCACCCCT
>Ga0187846_10000867_pt1 | contig 17341 bp, 13 predicted proteins | sample TC_taG_FD_161473 | JGI IMG/M metagenome (GOLD analysis project Ga0187846, IMG submission 161473) | Biofilm microbial communities from the roof of an iron ore cave, State of Minas Gerais, Brazil - TC_06 Biofilm (v2) | ecosystem: Environmental > Terrestrial > Deep subsurface > Cave > Wall biofilm...
TCCCTCCCCTAAAGCAGAACCTTTTCGCCTTTGGTTAGCCGAAGTTGGTGAAGAGAGATTTGAGGAAATTGAGAATCCCGAAGTCGCTCTGGATAGAGTAAGAGCTACGTATAGAGCGAAAGGGTATGATGATACATGGATTGAAGAACGTATCAGAAATGATCTGATTCGTAATGAACTTACTGATGAGTGGCTCGACCGAGGAGCAAAAGAAGGAATCGAGTTTGCAATCTTGACGAGCGAGATCACAAAAGGCACCTTTGATCTTTCCATACAAGCCTACAAACAATATAAACTGCTCCCCGCTAAGGCAAACTTGAGAGATCACATGACGCCAATGGAGTTAGCTCTCACTTCACTCAGTGAAGCCACAGCAATCACCTACCACCAGAACCGCGATAGTCAGGGATTTCCTGAACTCAAAAGAGACGCAATCGATGCTGGAAAAACAGCAGGTAAAGCTCGTCGAGTTATCGAAGAAGACATTGGTACGTCTGTCGTTACCAAGGAGAATTATCTTAGCACGAAATGGTTGAAGAATAAGCGAAGGAAGGAAGAGCCTCGTCTCCCGAAAGGGAGAACTCCAACACTATTTGATGAGTCGACAGAGACGGAAAATTAAAAGGATGCTTTGGTATTTATTCTGCGAAGGAGTGCCATATGACCATTCAACAAATTGACCCTGGCCTCGTCCCCTATCAGATCCTCGATATCGAGGGAAATCTCGTGGGAAAGATGCCCGACCTGAGCGCAGAGCGCATGCTCTCGCTCTATCGCTTTATGCAACTTGGCAGGGCTTTCTCCAATAAGATCATTGCCCTGCAGCGGCAGGGGCGAGCAACCACTTTTGGTTCGCTGGTTGGCCAGGAAGCAAGTGCTGTAGGGTTGGCAGCTCCTCTCAAGCCACAAGACTGGATGGCAGCCTCCTACCGTGAAATCATTTCCTTGATCGTCAAGGGAGTTCCTTTAGCCACCCTGGTCTATACATTTCGCGGCTTTACACCTGAAGACTGGCCAGGGGAGTCACGCTGCCTGCCATTTCAGATAGTAATTGGCACCCAGATGCTGCATGCCGTTGGCCTGGCGATGGCCGCCAAAATCGCTGGCGACCCTGTCGTAGCCGTCGGCGTATGCGGTGATGGCGCGACCTCCGAAGGCGATTTCAATGAAGCTCTCAATTTCGCTGGTGTCTACCGTGCACCCGTAGTTCTGGTTGTACAGAACAATGGCTGGGCTATCAGTGTTCCCCGTCACAAGCAGAGCGCTGCGCAGGCGCTTGCCGCCCGGGGGATTGGCTTTGGCATACCATCCGAGTTAGTGGACGGCAACGATATTTTAGCGGTCTATGATAGTATGCATAAAGCGGTTGAGCGAGCGCGTTCAGGACAGGGACCGGCACTCATAGAAACGCTCACCTATCGTATCGGGGCGCATACCACCGCCGATGATCCCACGCGCTACCGTGATCACGCGGAAGTTGAAGCCTGGCGCGCAAAGGATCCAATTGTGCGTTTCGAGAAATTCCTCACCAGGCGCAACCTGCTTGACGAGGTCCAAGTGCGGCAAATCGTCGAGGAAGTTGAGGAAGAAATCAATGAAGCGGTACAGATTGCTGAAGCAAAGCCCCCAATGGCCCCTGATAGCTTCTTTGACTATATGTGGGCCAATCTACCCCCACGCCTTGAACAACAACGCGCTGACCTCATGCGATATGTAAAAAACGAGTAGGGGCGGGAGTGGAGAGGCCCTTGCGCCTGTCCTGAGAGGGTCGGCTTGCTGGTACGCAGCAATGCCTCATTTGGCGCACTCATGTATACTAAGAAAGGGGTAAGGTATGCACCGGTTGAATAAACTTGTGCTGAGAACAGCGAAGTATCCGCATTACTGCACTGTAGACCCTCGTTTATGGACGTTAACAAACTAATCCGGCCATCCGTAGGAGCCTGATTATGAACATTAACCCGGACACCCGTAGGGGCCGATTTATCGCGCCCACCGCCGATTTATCGGCCCTCAGTGGATTTCCCACTATCCCGATTATTGTGTGAAAAGCCATTATCGGCCCTGGCTGGATGTACCGATATCCCGATTAAAAAGTGAATGCATATTATCGAGGAGCGAGCGAAGCGAGGTTGTAACACCATAAATCAGAGTTTTCGCGCACAAGCACTAACAAGCAAGCCTCTCCCTCTCCACGGAGCCTGTCCTGAGCGCCAGCGAAGGATGGAGAGGGAAGGGGTGAGGCAAGCAAGCGGCGCCCAAAAAAATCTATTTCAAGATGAAACAGACTTGAAACAGATCGCCTGTCGTCTCGCCTGGCAGGGCCGCTCAGGATATGCCATCAATACAAAGGGGAGTAGCTTCTAATGCAAATGACAATGATCGAAGCACTGAATTCAGCGCTGTCACTCGAATTGGAACGGGACAAACGAGTTGTGTTACTGGGGCAGGACATTGGAGTGAATGGAGGCGTCTTCCGCGTCACCGAACACCTTCAACGCAGGTTTGGCGAAGAGCGAGTCTTTGATACGCCGCTTTCAGAATCGGCCATTATCGGCAGCTCAGTAGGCATGGCTATTTATGGCTTGCGACCAGTTGCCGAGATACAATTTGCCGGCTTCCTTTTTGTCTGCATGAACCAGTTGGTCTCACAGGCGGCACGCATCCGTTTTCGCAGCGCGGGAGCTTTCACATGCCCCTTAGTAGTACGTGCTCCCTATGGCGGTGGCGTTCGCACACCCGAATTGCATTCAGACAGCCTCGAAGGTGTATTTTTACAGGCCCCTGGCCTGAAAGTAGTGGTCCCCTCAAATCCATACGATGCCAAGGGCCTGCTGGCCTCTGCCGTTGCCGATCCAGACCCGGTGATCCTCCTGGAAAACATCAAGCTGTATCGCTCATTCCGCCAGGAGACCCCAGAAGATTACTTTTCCATTCCCCTTAGCAAGGCGAAAACGGTGCAGGAGGGCATGGATGTCAGCATCTTTGCCTATGGTGCAATGGTCAATGTCGCGCTAGAAGCTGCAAAACTGGCACAGCAAGAAATGGGTACGAGCGTTGAGGTCATCGACTTACGCACTGTCTGGCCGCTCGACGAGGAAGCCATCGTCACCTCCGTCGAGAAAACGGGCCGCGCCATCGTCGTGCATGAAGCCCCTCGCGCAGGTGGCATTGGAGCCGAAGTAACGGCCATCATCAATGAACGCTGCCTCTACTCCCTCCTGAAACCTGTGGGGCGTGTAACAGGCTACGACACCCCTTACCCTGTCCCAGGGCAAGAGGACTACTATTTACCTACGCCTGCTAAAGTATTAACTGCATTAAGACAGGTGATGGAGCCGTAGCAGTTTGACGATAAACATTAACCAATTCAGCCGTGTTGTAGGGGCCCGATTATGGAGTTTAACAAATTAAACCGATAATAAAGTAGGGGCCGATTTATCGCGCCCACAGCCGATTTATCGGCCTTCAATGGACATTATGATGTCCGCATTAAAAAGTTAATGTGCATTATCGCGCCCTGGAGCTCAATATGCCTGAACCCGTAATCATCGTCGATTATAACCCGGCTTGGCCGGGACTCTATGAAGAAGAGAAGATGTGCATCCTTGACGCTATTGGTGAGTATATCGAGGATATACAGCATGTGGGAAGCACCTCTGTGCCAGGGCTAGGAGCAAAGCCGATCATTGATATCATGATAGGCATTCACGACCTCTCACTCGTAGACGAGTGTGTGCAGCCGCTTCAAAGCCTTGGTTACGAATACCTGGGCGAATTTGGCATCCCTGGCAGGCACTACTTTCGCAAGCCACCAGAGACTTTATCTATGCATCGGACTTACCACATTCATATGGTAGAGACAAATCATGATGGGTGGAAAAGGAATATGCTCTTTCGAGACTACTTGCGCACCCACCCAGAAGATGCAAAACAGTACGAGGTGTTGAAAAGAGCATTAGCCGAACAATTTGGGTCAGACCGTGAGGGCTATGCCGACGCCAAAACGGATTTTATCGAAGCTGTGCTGGTTAAGGCCACTTTGGGAGAATAAATCATATGCAGGAATTTAAATTACCAGACCTCGGCGAAGGTATGCAAGAAGCCGAAATCGTAGAATGGCTTATCAAGCCAGGTGATATAATCAAGCTCGACCAGACTATGGTAAAGGTTGAGACAGACAAGGCCGTCGTCGAAATTCCCTCACCCGTTGCTGGGCGTGTTGCTGAGATTCGCGTACAGGATGGCCAGGTAGTGAAAGTCGGCGATGTGCTGGTCGTCTTTGAGGCCTCAGCAAAGGGAGATGGTTCAACTCCATCCCAGGACTCCACAGTAATTCCCGCGACTGGCCATCCGAAAAGCATACCACCTCTTTCTCCAGCAGCGCAAACCGCAATCACAAAGCAGCGTGTACTGGCTGCCCCTGCCGTGCGTAAGCTCGCCTTCGAACTTGGGATCAACCTGGAGCAAATCACACCCTCGAATCCCGGTGGGCGAGTAACTATCGAAGATGTGCGAGCCTATGCAGAACAAGCCAAAGCTGCTTCCATATCTCCTGTATCACCTGCCCCGGCAGCACAACCTGGAGCAGTGGAACAAATTGTCTCTCAAGTTGTGCCGGCCATCACACAGGGGGCGGAACAACCTGTTATTGCCGCTCAGGATGAGCGCCGGCCCTTAACCGGATTGCGCAAGCGTATCGCCGAGCATATGGAGCGTTCCTGGCGCACCATTCCTCACGCGACGGCCTTTGACGAGGTCGATGGAGGCGCGCTGGCAGCGCTGCGTGAAGCCCTCAAGCCTGTAGCCGAACAGCGCAGCGTACGCCTTACCTACATTCCGCTGCTTGTCAAACTCATAATCCCATTGCTTAAAGAGTTCCCAACTTTCAATGCCAGTCTCGATGAGGAGCGCCGCGAGATCATCTATAAACGTTCGTATCACATCGGAGTAGCGACAGCCACGCCTGAGGGGCTACTCGTACCTGTGCTGCGCAATGCAGACCGCCTTACGCTGTTGGAAATAGCCAGTAATCTTGAGCGGCTGATAGAAGGTGCTAAGAAGCGCACACTATCACTACCAGAATTGAGTGGCAGTACCTTTACTCTGAATAACGTGGGAAGCTTTGGCGGCGGCAGTGGCACGCCCATTATCAATCATCCTGAAGTGGCGATTCTCGCGGTAGGCAGGCTGCAAGATAAAGCGGTTGTACAGCAGGGCGTAGTGATTGTGCGACCTATGATACCATTGGCGCTCTCATTCGACCACCGGCTCATTGATGGCGCCATGGCGGGCGCTTTCCTGGCTCGCTTCAAAGAACTGGTAGAGAATCCCCAACAGTTAATGCTGGATATGGTATAACCCCGTAGGGGCCCGATTATGGAGTTGAACAAATTAAACTGGTAATAGAACGTAGGGGTCGATTTATCGCGCCCACAGCCGATTCATCGGCCAGATGCACGGCCAAGTATTCCCGGATTATTGTGTTAATCAGCATTATCGCGCCCGCTTTGTCGTATCATCGGCATTCACCGGGACAATGGGCATCATGGAAAGAGGCATGATCATGGTAGTTGGAGATGTTACCACGGCAGTCGACGTACTCGTGCTCGGCGCGGGGCCGGGCGGCTACGTTGCCGCGATCCGCGCTGCACAGCTTGGCCGGCGTGTAACCCTGGTTGATCCAGGCCCTCCAGGGGGTACCTGCCTCCTTCAAGGGTGTATTCCACTCAAAGCCCTGTTATCTGCGACAGAGCGTTACCAGCAGGCGCGCCAGGAGGAACTCTCTGCAATGGGCATTCATGCCGAAACAGTCACATTTGATTGGGCTGCAATGCAGGCCTGGAAACAGAGCGTAGTTGACCGGCTCGCTGAAGGAGTGCGTCGTTTAGTGGCGGGCAATCGCATCGAGTATGTACATGGTACTGGCTGGTTCATCAATGCCCAGGAGGTGCGCGTCGAGGGAGAGTACGGTTCCCACCGCTTCAAATTTGATCGCTGCATTATTGCCACCGGAGCTTGTTCTGCTCCATTCCCTGGCCTGTCCTACGATGGCAAGCAAGTTTTGACGCCTGAGCAGGCATTGATGTTGCCTGAGTTGCCAGCAGCGTTGAGCATCGCAGGCGATGATTATATTGCCCTGGAAAGCGCAACCCTCTTTGCCAGGCTAGGCGTCGAGATCAAACTCTTTTCTCCAGGGGCGCAGTTGCTGGCCGGGGTTGATCCCGCGGCCCTGCGCCCTGTGCAGGCTGGATTGCGCAAACTTGGTGTGCGCATAGTCACGAAAGCTGTCATAGAAAGCATCACTGAGCGTCCCGTAGTAATCTCACAGGGTGCCTGTCCCAACACATCCGGTTTGCATCTTGACGCTACAGGATTAGAGGTTTCTGCCAATGGTGGAATTGTAGTCAATACCATGCAGCAGAGCAGCATACCATGCATATATGCCGTTGGGGATTGCACAGGCGGGCGCGCCCTCGCAAGTATCGCCATCAAGCAGGCGAAGGTGGCTGCTGAAGCGTTGTCGGGTCAGCGCGTACAGTTTGCGCCGCTCGTCACGCCGCTTGTAGTTCACACAACACCAGAACTGGCCAGCGTCGGTTATTCAGCAGAAGAGGCTACCCGCGCCGGGTACAACATCGTGACTGGCAGATTTCCTCTAGCCGCAAACGGGCGTGCCTTAACTTTGGAAACCGGCAGCGGCGTTGCCTTGCTCGTCGCAAATGCAGAAGATGGCGCCCTGCTGGGTGCAACGCTGGTTGGCCCTCGTGCCGGCGACCTGATTGGACAGGCTGCACTGGCGATAGAGATGGGCGCGACATTGACCGATCTTACAGAGATTCTCTATGCTCACCCCGGCCTGAGCGAGACATTTCTAGAAGCGGCAGAAAACGCGCTGGGGCGGGCAATCCACATCCTGGCGAAAGCATGAAAGCAACTTTCAGGCGTGACTATTAAACGGTCACTGTGATCGGGATCAGTTCTACTGTTGGATGCTGACCCACTCTTATGGTGCTGAAGTTAATGGTGAGCTTAAGGTGAGACTGGTAAGTTCCCGCTGCCAGAGAGCCGCTATCAGCCGTTACATTGACCGTCGTTTGCTCACCTGGTTGCAGGGTACCAGCACTTGGATCCACCTTTAACCAATTCACTCCACCATTATCCAGGGTCCAGTCGACCTGGCTATCATCCTGATTGCTAAACACCAGCTGCTGGCTGGTCGTTCCCATCTGTTGGATACTAAAGCTCAACGCATTCGCGCTCATCCTGGTGAAGTGTGGACCGTCATCACTATCCGGTCTCGCGCCTACATATAGCAGGACCGGAACCTGGACTCCTGCTGACTTGATGCCCGACACTTCCGAGGTGAAGGTCAGAGTGGCTAAATAGCGCCTCGCTATCAGCGAGTGTGAGTTGGCCGACACATGGATCGGCAGGTGCTCACCTGGTTGAAGGGTACCCGAACTTGGATCCACGTTCAACCAGCTTGTCCCGCCAGTATCCACAGTCCAGTCGATTGTTCGGCTATCCATGTTGCTAATCAGAAGCGGTAAAGTGGAACTGCTCTCTGGTGTTAGAGTGGCAAAGCTCAAACCGACTGCAGGAGCAATCACAGGGGATATGACAAGCGTGACTAATACCTGCTCACTCACTGACCGTTCATCCCCTTCCGAGGTGAAGGTAAGAGTGGCGATATGACCCCCAACTGACAGTGAGCTTGCATCGACCATCACATTGATTGTCTGCTGTTCACCTGGTTGAAGAGTGCCAGTACCCTTATCCAGGGTCAACCAACTCGGCCCGCCAGTATCCGCATGCCAGAGTAGCGGCTGTTTATTCGGATTGCTAATTATCTCCTGCAACGTCTTACTACCACCTTGCGCAAGGGTACCGAAGTCAAGAGATTTCGGACTCAAGTCAGGAGGCTGCACTTCCTCGTTATAATTATTCATCTCTTGTTTCCTCCATAAAAGCAATGTGTAGACTTCCCGGTCTGTGAGTGGTTTCCCGATTAGCCCGTCGTTCTATGCAGTAACATCCAGCAAGCCTGCTTCAACCCTCCCTTTCTGTATCCCTGAAGAAATCGTAACAGGCAAAACTACTTATGTACATGACCTTTTTGACCTGTTTTAGACCCTTTTTGGGATACTTTGTTTTTTTCGTCTATTCTTGTATACTTCTTAACAGGGTAAAACAGGTCCGGCGCGCATATATCTAGGATTTCGCCGCTAAATTCGACCTTGTACCTTCTTGACGACCATATAATCGATTTTTATCGTATTGGATTATCACCGTTTCAAGTTACTGTTACTAGTGTTCGAGCAGCTAATACAATGGCCCCGTCAAGGAGGGCCAGTTCACCATGAGCTTTGAGGAAACCATCCCAAATGACCCATTGAGGCGTGCCCGTCACCAAATGGGGTGGACACAATCCGAATTAGCAGAGAAGGTAGGCACAACTTTCGAGACGGTAAGTCGCTGGGAGCGTGGCATCAAGGCTCCTAGTGCCTACTATCGTAGGAAGCTCTGTGACGTCTTTGGCAAAACAGCGGAAGACCTGGGATTGCTTAAAGATCCTGGCACATTCCCTGCACCCGGCTTATCTCCATGTGCGTTCCTCTCCTCCGCCTACGCCGATGCCGAACTCAAGTTCGTCGTCTCACTTAAGGCGGAACTCCAAGACCACGGGGTCACAGTTTGGAGCAGTCGTACCATAAGAAGACAGGAGACACGCAATAAAAGAAGCGTACTGCAAGAGGCTGTTCGTGCAGCTCAGGTAGTGTTGTTAATTGTCTCTCCCAATACGCAGGATTCTTATCACGTCCAGGATACTCTGCGGCTTGCCAGGCACTTCAGGCGTCCTGTCTGCGCTGTGTGGATAGATGGCAAGAATCTGCAGGAATGCATGCCTAAAGACTATGCTGAACCCTATGCCACAATTGATGCTCGAGAGGGAGACGATCAACACTTGCGTGAAAAGATTGTTGCGACGCTTGAGCAAGGATGGCTGTCTCCCAGTGATCCGGAAACCTCTGGATTGTCCGAGCCAATGTGGAAGCTACCGGCAAAACTTGTGCCGCTTATCGGGCGCGAGGAGGAGTTGTCCAGGCTGCGTGAGTTGCTCCTGGGTCAACAGGTCCACCTGATTACGCTCTTAGGCCCAGGTGGTATTGGTAAGACCCACCTGAGTAAGCAAGTCGCGATGGAGATGAGTGAACGGTTTGCTGACGGTGTCTGTTTTGTTTCGCTGGTGGCGATTAGCGAACCCAGGCTGATAGTTCCAGCCATCGCCAAGGGATTGGGAATCAGACAGGTCGGAGAGCGCCCGCTTTTCGAACAGGTGAAGGTCGCATTGAGAAACAGGCATCTTCTGCTCATTCTCGACAACTTCGAGCAAGTACTTAAGGCTTCATTACAGCTTCCAGAACTACTGGAGGAGTGTCCTTATCTCCAAATCCTGGTGACCAGCCGTGCCAGGTTACATGTGCATGGTGAATATGGGTTTCCTGTTCCTCCATTAGCGCTGCCTGACCTCACACTACCTGCAGGGAGTGAAGCTCTGTCGCACAATGCAGCAGTGTCCCTCTTCCTTCAGCATGCGCGAGCTGCAAGGCCCGATTTCCAGATGAATGATACCAACGCCCGTACCATCGCGGAGATTTGTGTTCGGCTGGATGGATTGCCACTCGCCATTGAGTTGGCTGCAGCTCGCATCAGGTCGTTCTCCTCACAGGCACTACTGGCACGGCTGGAAGAGCATCTTCTGGATGTGGTGATAAGTAGAGACCAGGATCTAGACGACCGGCAGCGGACGCTACGTAATACCATTGCCTGGAGTTATAACTTACTCGATCCCGCAGAGCAACAGCTCTTCCGGCGACTATCTGTTTTTATGGGTAGCTGGAGTCTGGAGGCAGTGGAAGCAGTTTACAAAGCTCTTGGTGAGTCTGTATCACACGTATGGGATAGGGTGGAGTCATTACTCGACAAGAGCCTGCTGCAGCCTGCGGAGCAGGAGGGAGAGGGACGCCTGAGGCTCTTAGAGATGATCCGTGAGTACGGACTGGAGTGCCTGGAAGCAAGTGGGGAAGCAGAGATCATACGACGAGTCCATGCTGAATACTATCTGGCTCTTGCGGAGGAATCGGAACCACGCCACGAAAGAGCTCAGCAGGCGGCGTGGCTGGCGAGATTGGAGCAGGACCAAGAGAACCTGCGAGCAGCCTTGAAGTATCTGATCGAGCGTAGGGAGGCAGAGCTTGCCTTACGTTTTTGCGGAGCACTGTGGTGGTTCTGGCGCCTGCGCGGGTACTGGATCGAAGGGTGGCGCTGGTTGGAAGCTGCGCTTGGGCTCTCACAGCCTGAAGGACCAACGGTGGCGCGAGCAAGGACACTCTGGGCTGCCGGAGACCTGGCTTACTATCAAGAAGGCTATCTAATGGCCCGCTCACTACTAGAGGAGAGTGTCACGCTCAGTCGCGCACTCGAAGCTGAAAAGGAACTGGCTTTCGCTCTGGTCACTTTAGGAGGGTTCATGTGCCTGCAAGGGGATCGCGCAGAAGCTGAACCACTGCTTGAGAAGGGGGAGAAACTCAGCCGCAAGCTGGGTAGTAGCTGGGAGCTTGCCTATTTGCTGCGCAAGCTGGCGGAATATGCGGCGCGCGCAGGTGAGTTAAAGCGGGCTGGGGAATATGCCCAGGAAAGCCTCACGCTCTCACAGAAGCTGGGTTATAAGTCCCTCATTACCAGCGTACTGAGCACGTTGGGGGGCATTGCAGCGCGCCAGGGCAACTTGACACAAGCTATCGCATATAACCAGGAAAGCCTGGCACTCGCTCGAGAGCTAGGGGATAAACTCCTCGTTGGACTTGCTCTGAACAACCTGGGATATTTCTCAGCGCTACAGGGTGACCTTTCGTTGGCGGCATATTCCCTGGAAGGCCTCACACTCATGCGAGAACTGGGTGATAGGATGTACATCGTCAAAACCCTCCATAGTGTAGGTTACATCACAGCCCGCCAGGGAAACCTGATGCAGGCCAAGACATGGTACCGCGAGGGCATATCCCTGGCCCAGGAGATACAAAGCGATAGTCAGATTGGCTGGCATCTCTCCGGCTTAGCGCTGATTGCTGCAGCAGAGGCACAGTTTCTACAGGCAGCGCGCCTGTTCGGGGCAGTAGAGATAAGGCTCGACATCAACGTAGACCTGAACCCAGTCGAGCGTGATGAGTATAACCGCGCTGTGGCGAACGTGCGTGGCCAGTTGGGGAGAAAGTCCTTTGCAGCAGCACGGAGCGAAGGTCGTTCCATGACTTTAGAGCAGGCTCTTGCCGCGTCAATATTGCCCGCTATTGTTAATCTCCCGCCTTCCCCTAAGTACCCTGATGATTTGACTGAGCGCGAGGTACAGGTTCTTTGCCTGGTGGCCAAAGGGTTCACTGACGACCAGATCGCAAGGCAGTTGGTCATCGCTTCACGCACCGTCAATACTCACTTAACCTCAATCTACAGGAAGATCCAGGTTTCCTCAGATGGGAAAGAGAGACAGATATCCCCACGTATTGCCGCAACCCGCTATGTCACAGAGCACGACTTGTGCTAACTTGATGCTTGTCCTTCATCCATTAGCCCTTTAAAGTCTTTCCGCTTGTGAATTGGAACACCCCTTGTGAAGCTGAAAAGCAATCAGTGAATCGCAGATGTATGGTACCTTCGTTCTACATCGACTGGAGGCCTTCACCATGAATTCATCTGAATACGTAGTGAAATACGTTCTTCTACGCTAGTGTTGCAACCTCTCATCAATTACACTGTTAGCAGGTACTACTCTGCAAGGGGAGATAGTTCCCCATTCGGAGCGTGAGGTGTCCTCGCTTTCATCCCGTAGGCGGCACAAGAAAGGTACCCAGGTAGTTACATAACAGAAAAGATAGTTTCAAGAGGGGACTTAAGACCATGGCTCTACTGACCACTACATTCAACCCGGTCGACCATTCAAGGAGCGCGACAAATGAGCTCATTCGCGATGTTCATGACCCTCCTCAGCACACTGTTACTCTTCCGCTGCCCTCAGAGCTTCCATACCACATCATGAGCGCATCAGAGCTTGCAGACCAATGTATGAGTGAGATCAACAACTATCTAAATGGGAAGCCTTCCAATGATCAATATGGCCTGGAATTGTTTCATCGTGCTTTGATGCTGCACGATACTCTTGCCTGGGAGGCCATACAGGAGAGCTTCAAAGGGGTGGTGCGCCGGTGGATGTCAGGTCATCCTTTGAAAAAAGTTGCGTGCAGCTTTGATAGCGAAGAGAACTACGTGGCCCAGGCATTTGCCCGGTTCTGGCAGGCAACAGCCGGTAACCAGGAAATACGATTTAGGACACTGGCAGCGGTGCTACGCTATTTACGTGCGTGCCTCCATGGCGCTATTCTCGATACGCTGCGTGCTTACTCACGACCTCAGGAGGTCCCTTTACCAGAGCCTGGTGAACCAGGAGAGCCATTAACGAAAGACCAGGATGATAGTCCTAAACTATGGGAAGTCATTCTGAGTCTCATTCCCGATGAGCGCCAACAACGTGTGGCCTACTTGCTCTTTCACTGCCATCTCAAGCCTAGAGAGATTATTCAGTTTTGCCCGCAGGAGTTCAGCGACGTTCGGGAAATCTATCGGCTACGTCGTACCATTTTCGAGCGGCTGCTACGGAATGCAGATTACTTACGCTGGCGGCTCAATAATCACTTCTAGTAGCAACATAACACTTGAGTACTATTTCACTTTGCTTTGAGTGCGAAATCGTGCCCATCAGTGTATTATATCCTGATGATCGCTGAGTCGGCGAACCCAGGTGATTTTGCCTCCTATGGTATTCCATAGGCGCGAGTCGGCTGTCCAGTATTCGCATTGCTCACGTTCTGCCAGCGCCAGGTAATGTGCATCATATGCGGCTGGTAGACCGAAGCGATGAGCAAATTCCATTGCCTGCATGCTGATATCCTTGTGATGCGAAAAGTTGAGTGATATGCCAATTGAAAACAGCTTTGTGAGCAATTTCTTCACTTCAGCGTAGGTGAGTCTGCCTGTCACAACTTGCCGGTAAAGAATATTCGTTGCCTCGTAGGTAAATAACGCTGGTGCGATGACCTCTATTTTTTCAGTATTCCATTTTTGTAGCAAACTGATTGCTATACTAGAGTCTGCTTCGGAAAGAACCCATTTAAGAGCAAGGCTTGTATCAACTACCACAGTATCACTCATAACTGCTCAAGCTCCTTTAACCGCTCCTCACGTATTTGACGAAGAGTTTCTACAGAATCAAATACTTGCCCAGGGTGAGCACGCATGATTTCCTCGCGGGTCTTGAGTAGATCCTCTATCGCTGCACTATTGAGCTGACCTCGTTCTCGTTTCTCTAAAAAACTTGTCTCAGGAGGAACAGCATGCTCGAGGATGTCCTCGATATATTCACGGATTGAACGGTCCTTCTGCGCCGCAGCAACCTTAATGCGGCGCCGCAGCTCAGGACTGATGTCAATCATCAGGCGTGGACGCTTCCCAGGAAGCCTATTGCGGTCATTGCTATCTTGACTTTGCATCGCCATTACATCACCTTCTTTCATAGGTACAGAGCGATTATACATTTTTGGTGACATGGTGTCAAGTCGTTTCCATGATATTTATGTCTTATGTACCACTAACTTCTCTCGAAAATAGCCCCTCCGGCGTCTTTCGTGGTACAACGACCTTGAGTGCGAGTGGCGCAACCGAAAATACTGCGGGTGTATGACCTGCCGCTTCACCGTCTATCTGAAAAGCAACTGGTTGAGGAGTTTCTATCTTGATGGATGTAACCGTCTCATAACGCACCCAGAGACGACGCTGCTCCCGCCGCATGAAAAAGTCCCATAACACTACCAGGCGCCCCCATAAATTGCGTTTACGCACAATGCAAAGATCGAGCAGGCCATCATCGCATCTGGCTTTCCAGGTAAATTTGATTACGCCTGCGTAGAGTTGCGTATTGCCGACAATAATTTGCAGGGCGCGCGTTTTCACCACGTATCCATCCATTTGTACGACAACTGGGAAGCCGCTGTACCCAGGTCCGAGCCATATAACGGCAAGAGCATAGCCGAGTATGCCCAGGCGTTTGAGAGGTTTTCTTTCGACCACTTGAGTGACCTCTCCATCCAGGCCGATCCCAACCATGAGCAGAAAATAGCGGTCATTGACACGGCCGAGGTCAACGCGACATATCTGCCCATTCACCAGTACCTCACGCGCCCCTGCTTCCTCTATTGGAATGCCCAATTCTCGTGCCCACACATTGGTAGTCCCGTTGGGCAGCACCCCCAGTACAGTTTCAGTGCCTGCCAACCCCTGAATGATATCGTTAATGGTGCCATCGCCACCTGCGGCAATAACCATGTTAGCTTTCTGTGAGACAGCTTTTCGTGCAAGCTGCGCTCCATCTCCTGGCGTAAGCGTATACCAGAGGTCAACTCTCCATCCGTGCTGCCGCAAGAAGGCAAGCGTTTCGTCAAAGTGGTGCGCATGAAATGGAAAGCTTCCAGATGCGGGATTGACGATAATTATTGCAAAGAACTGAGCAGAGTCTGTAGAATCAGAGCTGTTCTCCGATTGCATCTTCGTTCCCCATGTTAATCAATCTACACGTGGCACTCGAGCAAGGATTTCCGAGACAACTTCATAATTTATTGTACCCAATCTCTGCGCAACCTGCTCTGCCGTTAAGCTGGCCTCTCCCTGGCGTCCTATCAGTACAACCTCGTCACCTGCGCGAACCTGTGGAATATGCGAAACATCGACCATACACTGATCCATGCAGACCCGGCCGAGTAACGGCGCTACTTGCCCATGCACCAGAACACTCCCCCAGTTTGTGGGCGCACGCCGAAAGCCATCGGCATAGCCCACAGGGAGAATTGCTACACGGGTCAGCCGCTCTGTTATGTAGGTGCAGCCGTAACTGATGCATTCCCCCTCTGGAATGTCTTTCACCTGGGCCACCTGCGTTTTGAATGAGAGAGCGGGACGAAATGTTTCTGGCAATCCCACCTGCGGCGATGGCTCTAGCCCATACAGAGCAATCCCTGGTCGTACCATATTAAAGTGCGCTTCTGGCAGGCTGAGAATCGCAGCGCTGTTGGCAGCATGCACTAACGGTGGCCGGATTTGCGTGCGCTCTAGTGCCCGCAGTACATGTTGAAATCGGCTGAGCTGCATACGCGCATGCGTTTGATCTTGCGAATCTGCCATGGCAAAATGTGTATAGATACCCTCCAGCTCAAGGCCCGGCAGGTCGATTATCGCATGGACGAGCTTCAATACCTCTGCAATTTGCTCGGCTCGTATACCCAGGCGTCCCATACCCGTATCAACCTTCACATGCGCCATGACTATTTGTCCCAGGGCCAGCGCCGCGCGTGAGAGCGCCTGGGCAGATTCAATCGCGTACAGCGTGATAGTCAGGCCCAGGCGTACCGCTTCGCGCATCTGCCAGTGCGGCACATACCCAAACACCAGGATCGGTGCACCAATACCCGCCTCGCGTAACGGCGTTGCCTCGCTCACTGTTGCCACTCCCAGCATACTCGCGCCGTTGTTCAGCACTGTGCGAGCTACCTTCGATGCCCCGTGCCCATAAGCGTCAGCCTTGAGGCTGGCAAGAATGCGCACACCTGGTCCAACAATTGACTGAATCTGGCGGGTATTGTTAGCGATGGCGCTCAGATCGATTTCAACCCAGGTGGGACGCTCAGGGCGCATCACCACAATTTGCTTCCAACCAGGTGTCTGCCGCACCAGGTGTTCGCGTGCCTGCGCAGGCTGAGCCATCAGCAATTCCGTGACACGCTCCATACGCATCTCTTCAGAACCCTTGAGAAGCACCGTGGGGGCCTGATTTATCGCACCCATCGCCGATTTACCGGCCCCTACGATCAAATGCCGCACCGCCTCCGCCGCGTCTTCATGGGTCGAGGTGACGATTATCTGCTCTGCTGTCAAACCAGCCTTACGCGCAGACTCAGCAATCAAGACGGCACGTTCTCCGCGTGTAATCAGGTAATCCACACATTGAGCTGCTTTTTCTCCTACGATGCGATGGGCATCTTCCTCGTAAGTACCCAGGCGCAGCATATCGCCAAGCACAGCGATGCGGCAGCTAGCGGGGAGTGCTCTCAGTGTTTCCAAACCAGCGATGGCTGAAGCTGGCGCGGCATTGTGCGTATCATCCAGCAAGCTTGCTCCCTCTACGCCCTGAAGCGGATTGAGTCTCCCTGGCAGCGGATGCAGATTTGCCAGAGCGTGTTGTATCTCTTGCGGTTTCAAACCACAATACTGCCCAACAGAATAAGCCGCCAGCATTGTTGAGATATGGTGTGCCCCTAATAGATGAGAGGCGAGGTCTACCGTTGGGGTCTGATTTATCGAGCCCCCTTGAGGTTGAGATATCGTGCACTGTGCTCCCTCCCATCTCACTTCCGCATCTCGTACTCTCGATGGTGCGAAGGTTCTGAGAGGCGCAACCAGTTGACTTCCTGGATCTGAGATCGTGTTACATATCAATGCGTCATCTTTATTGACAATCGCTGCCCCTGCTATTGGAAGAGAGGTAAGCAGCGTACATAATTCTGCTGCTAACCGCTCGACGGTACCAAAATATTGGAGTTGTGCCGGGCTGATGTTGGTGAGGACCCCGATGGAAGGACGTACAATCTGGCACAGCTCCCTGATTTCGCGCGGATGGTCGCAACCCAGCTCCAGTACAGCATATTCGTGGCGCTCCTCCAGGCGACCGAGCGAGAGTGGTAGCCCCAACAGGTCGTTATAGTTTTGCCAGCTTTTGAAGGTGGCAAAATTGCTTGAGAGGACAGCCGCGATTGCTTCCTTAGTGCTGGTCTTGCCCGTGCTGCCAGTCACGGCGATAACTGTTGGATGCCACAGGTCTAGAATATAGCGAGCATATCGTCGTAAGGCCGCGCGCGTATCCTCTACGACGATGGTATCAACTTGTGCCTCTGCCAGGATTACCTGTAATTCCTCAGAAAGAGAGGTGATGTATTGTGCCTCCACCAGCAGTCCTGTTGCGCCACGACGTACCGCATCAAGCAGGTAATCGTGGCCATTGCTACGTTCCCCGCGCACTGCTACGAATAGTTCGCCTGGAATCAGCTGCCGGCTATCGTGGCTAAAGGCGTCGAAGTGGTTTTGTTTGCCTGGATGAAGCAGGACGCCGTTTGTTGACCTGAGTAGATGATCGAGGTAGATCATTTAGTTTCCGCTATCTATCTTGCCAAAACGTATTGCA
>Ga0187846_10000868_pt1 | contig 17335 bp, 16 predicted proteins | sample TC_taG_FD_161473 | JGI IMG/M metagenome (GOLD analysis project Ga0187846, IMG submission 161473) | Biofilm microbial communities from the roof of an iron ore cave, State of Minas Gerais, Brazil - TC_06 Biofilm (v2) | ecosystem: Environmental > Terrestrial > Deep subsurface > Cave > Wall biofilm...
GTCATCGCGGCTGGAAAAGGATTAATGTCGTAGATGTCCTGAAAGACGTCCTCCGGAGTCAGGAAGAAGTATTCCTGTCTCTGCTGGAACACCGCGTGCGTCACTGCTACAAGAACAACGACCGCCGGGATCGCAGACAAGAATCGGAGGGGAAGCGCTTTCAGCCTTTCGGCGGCAGAAGCGACGGCCACCGAAACCAGGATCGCAGCCGCGGGGAGCAGCAGGATGAAGTAGTGTGGCCGAAAGTAGGCGCCGGGGCACAGAGCCAGAAATGAAAAGGTGAGGAAGCCGAACAGAAAACGCGCGTGCTTGCGCGCAGATGCACTCCACCAGGGAGCGGTGATGCCGGCCACGGCAAGAATCCAGACCCAGTAGACGGGGCTGATGACACCGGCGAAATTCTCGAGAAAGTCGCGAATCGCCCGCCGCAGGCCCATCTTCGAGTATTCGGCCGCATAGGAGACGGTCCAGAACCAGAATTTCGGAAACACTCCCGCACGGTAGAGCAGCCCGCAGGTCGCAGCGTAGGGCAGAATCGCTCCCGCCGCAAAGCAGGCCGAATCTCGAGCCAGGTTGCGGATTTCTTTGCTTTGTCTCAGCTCCGTTGAAACAAGGTAGAAAAAACAGAAAGCCGCAAGAAAAATGCCGTGCTGCTTCATCAGGAACGCAATCCCGGAGAGAAGTCCGCTCGCCGCAAAAAGCCACGCGCGTCCAGAGTCGAGCGCGTGCAGAAGCAGCAGAATGCTCAGTATTGCCGGCAAGACGACAAAATTCGTGGCGTGCGCCTCGTATCCCATCACCGACCCGCTGGTGGAGAGCACCGAATAGCAGAGCGCGGCCGCGACTCCGGCCAGCCTTCCGAACAGGCGACTGGCGAGGAAGTAAAGCAGAATGCTCGTGGCCGCGTTGATCAGGAGCAGGCCGAGATGAATCCCGGCGGGAGTATCGCCGAACACCGCGAGCATAGCGGCGTAGGCCGCGTAGATGCCGGGCAGCTTCAGGTTGTAAGCGATTCTGTAAGGGGGAACTCCCTGCAGCAGGAGTTGCCCGGCGTAGGCGTACTCGCCTTCGTCGCGCTCCAGGGGCATGCCGCGAAGCCGGTAGCGAATCGCCCCGAAGAAAATGACGACGACCAGCACCACGGCGAGGCTCACCACCGTGGGATTCAATCGCCGCGTCGTGGGAGTGTTGTGTTGTCTCACCGTCCATGCCGGGATTCGCCGAGCATAGTATCATTTGCCCATCGCTGATTCTTGCCGCCGGAGTTGTTGCGCCGGGCGTTCTGAATCGGATTTCTGAACTCGGATGACCCCTTCCGCCACCGCGGCCAGTCCGCAATCCACTGCGCAAACAGGCAGCGCGCCGGGGAAAAGGACCCAGCCTTCTGTTTTCGAAAGGTTGGCGCTGCTGTTGGTAGTGGCGGCCGCGTTCGGCGCCAGGCTCGTCCCCGCATGGCGGTACTTTCTCAACCCTGACGAAGCCCTGCACTATCTGCTGGCCAGCCAGACATCGCTGGCGATGGCCAACCGCGCGGCCCTGACCAACTCCCATCCTCCTCTGCTGATCCTGTTGCTTTACTACTGGCGAGAGCTGGGGCAATCGGAGCTGATGCTGCGCATGCCTTCCGTGCTGGCGGGAGCGGCGAGCTGCTGGCTTGTCTATCGGTGGCTCAAGCTGGTGACCGACCGGGCAACCGCTCTCACCGGTTTGCTTTTGTTCGCATTCGCTCCGACGTTGATTTGGCTGTCCGCTGAAATTCGCCAATATTCGCTGTTGCTGTTCTTTATGACCGCTTGCCTTTACCTTGCAGAGTATGCGGTTCGCTGGGATTCGCAACGCGCGATGCTGTTTTTCTCCTTGTCTCTCTATGGGGCTCTGCTCACACACTATTCATCGTTTCTGTTCGCCCTGACGATCGGTATTTACATGCTCGTGAGGCTTTATCCTTACGGGAAAAATCTTCGGCTGTTCCTCACATGGGCGGCGGGTCAGGCCGCGGGGCTGGCCATCGCCGGGTACTACCTGGTGACGCACGTTACACGGCTGAAGGCCACGGGGATGATCGCCGGAGAGGCGACCACGTACGTGCGGAAATCGCTGTTTCACGCCGGTGAGAATCGTCTAGCGAGCTTCATCGGCCTCCAGACCTTGCGCTTCTTCACATATCTCTTCAGCCATGGCGTGGTGGGCGCGGTGGCGCTGCTTGCGTTTCTTGTTGGCATCGCTCTGTTGCTCAGGCAAAAAGTACCGTGGAAAAGCACAGAGGGCTCTCCACGCCCAATGGCTCTGCTTCTCGGTCTGCCCTTCGTGGCGGAATGCGGCTGCGCTTTGGCGGGAGTTTATCCCTATGGCGGCACGCGCCACTGCATCCTGCTGGCGCCCTTCGCGGTGGCGGGAGCGAGCGTCGCGCTGGCGAGGTTCTGGCCGGAGCGGATCGGGACCAAATCTGCCGCGATTGTCACCGTGCTGGTTTTTTGCAACTTCTTTCCATCGCCTCCGCCGATGATCCGGCCCCGAAACCAGCAGCGCTCGTTGATGGTTGCAGGGGTCGGTGCGCTGCGCCAAACGGTGCCGCAGGGATCGGTGATCCTCACCGACTACCAGAGCGGATTATTGCTCGGCTACTACGCCTGCGGCCACGGCGTCGTGCAGGAGTTTCCGCCGTTTGTCTCCTTCCTGCGAGCCGACTGCGGTCCTTACGCCGTGATGACGGCCCGCCCGGACAGGTGGAAGTTCTATGCGAACACGCTTCCAGGCCAACTGGCGGAGATGGCCGCGGGCCAAGGCCTTGCGCCGGGGACCAAGGTCTGGCTGTTTGCTGCGGGATGGATCACCGACTCTGCACCCGCGCTCAAGAAAGCGCCAGAGTGCGCAAATCCGCGAAGTTTCGGGGAGAACATTCTCTTCTGCCAGTTGACCATCGGCGAAGGTGGACCCGCCAAGGCCGCGCCATAGCACGCTGGCCCGCGAATTCTGCTGAAAAGAGAAAAGCCTCTTTCGCATAGCGAAAGAGGCTCGAAGAAACCGTAGTGTCTTACTTCGCCTGGTCCTGCACAATACCCCCCTGGCCCGGCTGTTTCTCGGCCTTGGCCTTCTTGGTGGCAAGGGTCTTGTCGACCCAGCCGTCGGCTGTCTTGAGATCTTCCTGGCGGGCGCCAAGGTCGTCGCATTCCACATCCGCCCTTTCGCGGTACATCAGGTTCATGTACGCCATGGCGTCGTCGTAGTCGGGACGCAAATCGATGGCTTTCTTCAGGCTGTCGATGCCCTCCTGAATCGAGGACGCGTTCTTCACCTTCAACTCGTCGCAGACTTTCTTCTGATCTTTGCTCTTGGGATTGAGCTGCTCTTCCGGCTTGAGTCCCAGCTTGGCGCGCTCTTCCATGCGCGGCTGGTAGCAGGCGGTCCAGTCGATCACACCCACCGAGTAGTAGGGCTCGGGATCGTTGGGATCAATGTCGGAGGCCATACGATAGAACTTCTTCGCCTCGTCGAACTTCTTCATGTTCAGGTACAGATAGGCAATGCCCTTGGCGCTGTTCACTTTCTGATCGCGCGCCGGGTTGGCGTCGAGCACGTGCTGGTATTGCTCGATCGCCTGCTCTGCCATGTGGTTGTTCTCCGGCGTGTCAGCGCCGGGGATGTACTGCTGCGCGAAGGCTGTGGCCAGGTACATCTTGGCGTTCACCAGGCTGGGATCGAGGTTAACGGCTTGCTGGAAGTGATCGATCGCCTCTTCGTATTTCGCGTTCTTGTAGGCGTTGACGCCCTTATTGAGCTGGTCCCGAGCCCTGAGCTTGTTACATCCCAGCGAGGAGCAGAGCGCCAAGGCCGCTGCTGCCAGCGTGAACAGTCGAAGATGTCTTTTCATTGCGGTATAAGTCTCCCTTGCCACAGCATCCTAGGCCCAGAGACGGCGAATTGACAAGCTTGCGCCGACAGCAGCGCCTCCCCTGACGACACCGGGTGCTGTGCACCGGATCGATGCGGGGCGCGAGGTTCCGCGCGCTTTGTGTCTGCAACGGCCTGGTCTAGCCGCCGGCTTCGATCTTGGCCGTGATCAGGCCAACCTTGTCGACGCCCGCGGCGTGCGCGATGTCGATCACGTTGGCCACGTCCGCGAAAGGAATTGCGTCGTCGCCCTTCACAAACATGACCTTTTCCGCGCGAGTCTTGTAAATGTCTGCCAGGCGCCCCTGCAGATTCTCCCAGGTCGCGTCTTCGTTGTTGATCTTCACGCCCGGGTCCTGGCCGGCGCCGCGATCGATCAACTGCACCACGATGGTGCGATCGGGGGTGTTGTTCTTGGGAGCGTTGGGCGGAGGCGGCTGGGGAACCAGCGCGTCCAGACCCTTGGGCGTCAGGGGCGTGATCACCATGAAAATGATCAGCAGCACCAGCAGCACGTCAATGAGCGGCGTGACGTTGATATTTGCACTCTGGCCTCCGCTCGGGCCAACTGCCATACCCATGGTCGGTCTCCTCTATTGCCCGCTCGGCGCCGGATTGGCGGGCGGGGCGTTTGGAGTCGTTTTCCTCTGATCGGTGAGCAAGCCCAGATCGTCGACGCCGGCGGCGCGAACACTGTCCACCACCTGCACCACGTTGCCAAAGTGAGCCCTGGCATCGGCCTTCACGTATACGCGTCTCTCCGACCCTACGCGGGCCGCCAGGCGATCTTTCACCTTGCCGGTCAGCGCATCGGGCGTGATCTTGTCAGTGCCGAAGAAAACATCGCCGTTGCGCATGACCGAAACCAGCAGGGCGTCTTCCTTGTCTGCGTCCTGCATGGGCTCGGGATTGTTCACCTTGGCCATGTCCACGGAGATTCCGTGCTGCAACATGGGCGTGACCACCATGAAAATGATCAGCAGTACCAGCATCACGTCCACCATCGGGGTGACGTTGATGTCGGAGCTGACCTTGGATCCTTCGTCTCGCTTTGCCATTGCCATAGACTGTGTCTCCAATACTCCCCGCAGCAGCCGGAGCAGCGGGCAGCTCTCGCTTTAAGTCGGGAGGTCCGGCGCGGGGCGGACCCTGCGCCGGACAGCAACTCATTGCGAAACCGCGAAAGCCAGCCGGATTACCGGCGGTCTCCGCGCCGCTTCAGGAAGTAGTCGATGAGTTCGCTCGAGGAGTTGTCCATCTCCACGTCGAACGCTTCCACGCGGCCCGTGAGGTAGTTGAACATCATCACGGCCGGGATGGCGACGAGCAACCCGATGGCGGTGGTGACAAGGGCCTCGGCAATACCGCCGGCCACTGCCGCCAGACCGGTTGCCTTTTCCTGCGAAATGCCCTTGAAGGCGTTGAGAATGCCCATCACCGTGCCGAACAGTCCCACGAAAGGAGCCGTCGATCCGATGGTGGCCAGGCCGCCCAGGCCGCGCTTCAACTCGGCGTGCACGATGGCTTCGGTGCGCTCCAGAGCGCGCTTGGAAGCTTCAATCGTTTCGCCGGGAATGGCGCCGGGGCTGTCCTGGTGGGCTTTGAATTCCATCAGGCCGGCGGTGACCACCTTGGCCAGATGGCTCTTCTTGTTGCGCTCGGCGACCTTAATGGCTTCGTCGATGCGGCCGTCGCGCAACGCTCCGGCGACAGCCGGGGCAAACGCACGGGACTGCTTGCGGGCCGCGCTGTACGCCATGGCGCGGTCGATCATGACGCCGATCGACCAGCCCGACATGATGAACAGAATGACCACCACCGCGCGGGCTACAAAGCCCATCTGCTTCCACAGTGAAATGGGATCCCAACCTACGGCGCCACCTTCCTGCACGAGCCAGGCGGCTACCAGCGGTACATGACTGAGAATTGTTGCTGCCAGGTTAGCTGCAAACATGAGTTGCTTTTCCCTCCTCGAAAACTTTGATGCAAGAAATTGACGCGCCTTGCACTTGCAAAGGTCAAATCGCTCACGCGGTCAGGCAGCGCGGACTAAAGGCGCGGTGGCCTTGAGCGGAGCGTATGCAGCCACGCTCCCCGGCCACCGGTCAGGTGGGTCGGGGGAGGGCCATTCATTGTACTCGCAATGTCGACAACATCCAATCAACCAGCCTCCGGAGTCTAGCCCCCGGACAGCGTGAAGTTGACCAGAACTTCCGTATCCACTTCCACCGGCTCGCCGTTCAGCAGGTACGGCCGATACTTCCACTGTTTGACGGCTTCAATCGCGGCCGGCGCCAGCATGGGATGTCCGCTGACCAGCGTCAGGCCCTCGATGGCGCCATCCTTGCTGATCACCGCGCGCAGAACCACCGTGCCCTGAATGCGCGCTTGCCGCGCCAGGGGTGGATAGTTCGGTTGAACCTTTTTCACCAGCAGGCCCTGAGACACGCCCTGGGAGACGCGGACGCGCTGTGGCGTTGCCACCTTCGGGACGGCAACCGGCGTCGAGCTGATGATGCCGCCAATGACGCCGCCCATCTGGCCGCCCGGCACTCCTCCAGGCACGCCGCCGACCACGCCGCCAGTCGCCATGACCGGCGGAGGCGCATCCTCTTCCTTGATCATCTGTACTTTCTCAGGAATCTTGGTGGGCGTGCGGAGTTGGCCGTTGACGATGTCGGTCTGAATCTGTTTCACCACTTTCACCGGCGCGGCGGCGGGTGGAGGCGGTGGAGGTGGCGGCGGGGGAGCCACCAGGAAGGTCATCAGCTGCTGCTTGGGCAGGGCCTCGGTAAAGATCAGGGGGACGAGTACGAGCACGATCACCAACCCGATCTCCAGCATGAACGCAATTGTCGTGGTGCGTCCGCGCTTGGTTCTGAGCCTGCCGCCGGATTCCAGAAGGCTGTCTTCAAACATATGTTTCTCCCTACTTCAGAGCCTACGTGAAGTTAGACACCGACTGCTTCCCCTTTGCTCCCGCAACCGCCGAATCCGCCAGAATGGGCCACCCCAGCCCAGTCTGACGCCGAGCACTTGCTAAATCGTTGCAAACAAAGAGCTAATGGAAAAAGCCAAGTTGCCCGAGGCCCTACTTCCCAGCTTTTCCGGGCATTGCCATGGGACGCCTGCCCTTTTCGATCCGCCAATCCTGATACGCCACCAGAATCGGAGCTGCGATGGCGATCGACGAATACGTCCCGATTAAGATGCCAATTACCAGCGCAAGGCTGAACCCGTGAAGCACCTCGCCCCCGAACAAATAGAGTGCGAGTACGGTAAGGAAGGTTAGGCCCGCTGTCAAGATGGTTCGACTCAAAGTTTGATTAATGCTGCGGTTGACAACGTCCGACAGCTTCTCGCGCCGCATGAGTTTAATGTTTTCCCGGATGCGGTCAAATACCACGATCGTGTCGTTATTAGAGTAACCAATCAGCGTCAGAATGGCTGCAATGACGGTCAGGGAGATGTCGGTCTTGGTAAGGGAGAAGGCGCCGACTGTGATCAGGGTATCGTGAAATACAGTAACCACGGCGGCGATCCCGTAAATCCACTCGAAGCGGAGCCCCAGGTAAACCAGCATGCCCGCCAGCGAGTAAAGCGTGGCCAGGCCGGCTTGCCGGCGCAGCTGCCCGCCCACCTGGGGGCCGACGATCTCCACGTTGCGCACGCCGAAATCAGACAGATAGAAGGCGTCGGGCAGAGAGGCGGCAACCGCGGGATCAACCGCACCTTTGAGTTGATCGAATGAGCTCAACACGCCGCCCTGCGCCTTGTCGCGATAGTTGACCACACCCTGAGCCGCGTCCGTGTACCGCTTGTCCGCGTCGGTCCCCAGATGGAGCGGGTCTTTATCCATGAGATAGTTCTTGACCGTCAAAGAACTCGCGTTGTTCAGGTCGGCGCGGCCGGCGGGAACGTTGGTTTCCAGCGCCTTGATGATCGTCAGTTTGCCCCGGTCAAGAGCCTGCTCGCTGGTCTCCTGTACATCGAGGTCGATGAGCACCTCGTTGTTGGAAACCTGCCCGTAGCGCTGGATCTTGGCGTTGCGCAAGCCGGCGCGGTCCATGGCGGAGCGCACCGCATGGTCGTCTGGCGTGTGGGCGAACTTCACATAGACCAGCGTGCCGCCGCGAAAGTCCACACCCCACGGAATGTGGTGCCAGAACAGCATGGAAACCACGCCCGCCACGCTGAACACCAGAGAGAAGGCGAGAAAATACCACTTCTTGCCGAGGAAATCTATGTTGGGATTGCGAAAGAACTCCACCAGTCTTGCCCCTTGTCAGTTCTATGAATTTGTCGAATCGGGCGATCGGGTCATTGAGTCATCGGGCGATGGATCACCCGGTGGCCCGATCACTCAATTGCCTGATCCCTAAATGCTCAACGCCTCACCAAGCTGTTTGCGGCTCAGAATCCAGTCGAAGATCACGCGCGACACGAACACAGCCGTAAACAGGTTCGCCAGCAGGCCGAAAGTCAGCGTGGTGGCGAATCCGCGCACCGGCCCGGTGCCGAAGATGAAAAGGATCGCGGCCGAAACAATCGTCGTGACGTGCGTATCCACGATCGTGATCCAGGCATGGCTGAAGCCCTGATCCACCGCCGACGGCGGCGTCTTCCCGTTGCGCAGTTCCTCGCGAATGCGCTCGAAAATCAGCACATTCGAATCCACACCCATGCCGACGGTGAGAATCACTCCGGCGATTCCCGGCAGAGTCAGCACCGCCTCGGAAAAACCCATGAACCCGAGCAGAATAATCAGGTTCAACAGCAGCGCAACATCGGCGTTGATCCCGGCGCCGCGATAGTACACCAGCATGAAGACCAGAACTGCGGCCATGCCGATGATGGCGGCACGAACTCCTGCGCGAATCGAATCGGTCCCAAGAGACGGGCCCACGGTGCGCTCTTCCAGATACTTGATGCCGGCAGGCAGCGCGCCCGAGCGCAGGATCATCGACAGATCCTTGGCCTGCTGCGAGGTCATGCGGCCGCCGCTGATTTCGCCCGTATCGCGGATGGCTTCCTTGATGTTGGCGACTTCCTGAACCTTGCCATCGAGCACGACCGCGAGGGAATCTCCTACGTGGGAGGAGGTGAAGTTGTAGAAGCGCTGCCCGCCTTCGCCCGTCAGCTGAAAGTGCACGCTGGGCTGGCCGTTCTGGTCGGTGCTGGCCTGGGCGTCGCGCAGATCCTTGCCGCTGACGGCAGAAACTCGCGACAGCAGATACCAGACCGGCCCTTCGGTCTGCGTTCCGAGCGCCGCGCTCCCCGGAAGCAGGACGGCATCGGGCGGCAGCACTCCGCCCTTTTCCTGTAATGCGGCCTGCTCGCTGGCATAAGGCCCGCCCATGGACTGCTTGATCTCGAGCATCGCCGTCGACTGCATGATGTCCTTGACGCGCGCCGGATCGTCCACGCCGGGCAACTGCACCAGAATCTGATACTGGCCAAGGCCATGCGGCGCGATGGTGGGTTCGCTGACCCCGAGCGAGTCAATGCGGTTGCGGATGGTCTCGATCGCCTGCGTCACCGCTTTGTTCTTCAACTCCGAAAGAGTCTGCGACTTCATCGAGAGCACCCACGAACCCTCTGCTCCCGGATTCAGGTCGTATTCCAACAAACGCTGGCCGGCGATATCCAGCAGGTCCTTCCGCGATTCGATAGGCACGCCTTTGATCACGACGCGATCGGGATTGTTCTGCGGGTCCGGCTTGCTGATCTCCGAAAAAGCGATTTTGTGCTTGTTGAGTTGCTCTTTGAGGATTTCCACCGCGTTGTCGGAGTCAACGTTGACGGCATCGTTCACCTGCACCTGCAGGATCAGGTGCGTGCCGCCGCGCAGATCGAGCCCCAGATGAATGCGGTCGGTCATCGCCGCCAGCAGTCCGTTGCCGGAGAAGCTCTTCGGAATGCCGAAGATGCCGAACACAAAGACCAGGAGAATCCCGATGATGACAGCCAGTTTCCAGAGAAGATTCTTATTCATAAAAATCAGGGCCGGGGCCTATTTCCCTTTCGCTTCTTCCTCGCTCGTCGTTACCTGCATCACGCTGGCCTTGGTCACTTCCACCCGCAGATTGTCGGGAGGCACGCGCAGATGGATCGCGTCATCCTTCAACGCGATGACGGTTCCGCGCAGGCCTCCGCTGGTGACGACCTTGTCTCCCGTCTTGAGAGCTCCCAGCATGGCCTGCCATTTCTTCTGCCGGCGCTGCTGGGGAAGGATCAAAAGCAGATAAAAGACCGCAAAAATGAGAATGAGGGGAGCGATGCCCAGCCATCCCATACCACCCCCGCCCGCCTGTACTGCCAAAAAGATGTGCGTGCTCATGAAAGTCGCGCGGATGTCTCCGCGAACATTGCCCCGCGCCGGCAAGCGCGGTTCCCTGTAATTTCACCACGGGAGGTCTGATCGATTCCGGCCGGATCGTCCTTATCGTTCAGGCTTGAAACCCGGGGAGGTCTGGTATCAGTCAGGGTCACGGTTTCGATCGCGACCAGACACTGGAAAGAAAACGGGACTCTTCCCCAAGTTGAATAGAATGCCGTACCCGCGCCATCAAGTCAAGGTAGAAGCTCAGGTTGTGAATCGTATTCAGGACCTGCGCCAGCACTTCGTTAGAAGCGTAAAGATGGCGCAAGTATGCCCGCGAATAACGCCGGCACACGCGGCAGCAGCAGTTGGGGTCGAGCGGGCCCGCGTCCTGCGCGTAGCGCGCCTGCTTGATCGAGACTCTGCCTTCGGAGGTGAACAGCAATCCGTGGCGCGCGGCGCGCGTCGGCAGCACGCAATCCATCATGTCGACGCCCAGGCTCGCGTATTCGACGATTTCCTCGGGAGTGCCCACTCCCATCAGGTATCGGGGCTTGCCGGCGGGAAGGTGTTCGAGCGTGGACTCGACGATCTCGCGGGTAAGGGCGCGCGGCTCGCCCACGCTGAGCCCGCCGATCGCGTACCCGGAAAAGCCGATTTCGATGGTGCGCTCGGCAGATTCCTTGCGCAGCGCACGATCCATGCCACCCTGCACGATGCCGAAGAGGGATTGGGTCTGCTCCGCGAATGTAGGGACAGCCGCCCCCGCACGGCCGAGGGCGGCTGTGCCTAGATGTGTGGCGCGGGCGCCCCCGCCCGCGCGGTTTCCAGTTTCGTGTTTTCCGGGGGGACGACTGGAAGCCGGAAGCTGGAAACTAGAACCTGATCCCCACGGTACTTCCCTCCCGTGCTCCTCAAAATGCTTCTTGCTGCGCTCCGCCCAGCGGAGGGACAGTTCCATCGAGGCTCGGGTCCGGGCCTGGTCGGCCGGGTACTCGGTGCACTCATCAAATGCCATGATGATGTCGGCCCCCAGGCCAATCTGCGCTTGGGTCGCGCTTTCGGAAGTAAACACGTGCGAAGAACCGTCCAGGTGCGAGCGAAAAGTGACACCCGCTTCCGCGACCTTGCGCAGTTCGTTCAGGCTGAACACCTGAAATCCGCCGGAGTCGGTGAGAATCGCACGCGGCCACGACATGAAACCGTGCAGCCCGCCCAGCTTGCGAACCGTCTCAACCCCGGGACGCAGGTAGAGGTGATAGGTGTTGCCGAGAATGATCTGTGCGCCGAGGTCTTCCAGCAGATCCTGGGGCACGCCTTTCACCGACGCGACCGTGCCGACAGGCATGAACACGGGCGTTTCTACTGTGCCATGGGGCGTGAGCAGGCGGCCGCTGCGGGCGCGGCCCGCCCTGGCGTCGACGTGGAAGGTCGCAGACATCGCTTGGATTGTAGCAATGCCGCTCCACCTTCCAACCTCGCCGATACCTTGAGCTAGTCGTCGAGCCGCAAGATTTCCCCGCGCACTGCTCCTCCCTCAACCATCAGCTTGCCGACGGTGATCGGAAACTTGAATCGCCTCGGCCCGGCGCTGCCGGGGTTGAAGTACAGCACGCTTTCCCGCACTTCGCTCTTGGGAATGTGGCTGTGCCCCGAGATGACGGCGGCGAATCCGGCTGCTTCGGGCTTCAGGTCCAGGCGAGCAAGATCGTGAAGCACGTAGATCGAGATTCCCTCCACCTCCACGACTTCAGTTTCCGGTAGGCGGCGCGCCCACGCGCCCTTGTCGACGTTGCCGCGGACGGCGGTCACCGGCGCGATCGCTCGCAGGGCATCGAGAATTTCAGCATCGCCGATATCGCCCGCGTGGATGATGCGCTCCGATCCGCCCAGAGCCGCAAGCGCTTCGCGACGGAGCAGGCCGTGCGTGTCGGAGATGATGCCGAGGATCAGGGGACAGGTCTCAGGGGTCAGGTCTTGGGTCTGACCAGGTTATCTGGCATGAGCTGGTTCATCTCGGCATGACTGGGAGCGCCGTTGAGTAATTCGTACGTACCCTTGGTCTTCACCTCTTCGGCGATGCGCCGCAGTGCGCCCAGCGTGGCCCGCATGGCGCCGGAGCCGAGGCTGACTCGCGCCACCCCCAGCGCGCGCAACTCGGGCACAAATGGCGACCCGGGACCAGCCAAAATGTTCACCGGACAATGCAGGTCGGAAATGAGTCGCGCAATCACTTCCTTGTCGCGCACGCCGGGAAGAAAAACGCAATCGGCGCCCGCATCCCGGTAAGCGCTGAGCCTGCGCGCCGATTCGTCGTAGCGTCCGGCCGGCTCGCCGGCCTGCAGCAGGTAGGTGTCAGTGCGCGCGTTCAGCACCAGCGGTACGCCCAGGCTGGCCGCGGTTTCGCGGACCGCCCCAATCTTCTCCAACTGAAGCGACAGATCCGCCAACGGATGCCGGCCTCCATCCATCGTATCCTCCAGGTTCATCCCGACCGCGCCGGCCTCAATCACCGCCGCAGCTGTCCGCGAAGCATCTTCCGGACGATTGCCGTAGCCGGCCTCGACATCGGCTGTGACCGGGACTTTCACCGCCCTGGCTACCCGTGCCACCACCGCCAGCATTTCTTCCCTTAAGATCTTCTGCCCATCCGGGTAGCCCAGCGCGAAGGCAACACCGGCGCTGGTTGTGGCCAGGGCGGGAAATCCAGCTTCCTCGATGATGCGTGCGCTGGCTACATCCCAGATATTTGGCAGCAGCAGAATTTCGCGCCCGCCGTGCAGCGCGCGAAACGCCGCGGCCTTCCTCTTTTGCTCAGGATCAGGTATCGGCATACCTCGGTTGGATGCGCTCACCCTTTTGCGGTCTTCATCTTTTCGCGGAAGCGGTCCAGGCTGACCACGGCGCGGCTCACGGTGCCGCGGCCGATCTCTTGCACGTCGTCGCGCGCGGTGACGCGCAGAGTGTAGAAGCGTCCGTCAAACGATTCCAGGGTGGCTTCGGCGACGATCCTGGCCCCGATTCCGCTGGCCGCGCGATGCTGGATATTGATCGCCGTGCCGACCGTGATCTCGTCGCCTTCACAGTAAGGCTGCAACGCGTGGAATGCGGCCGTCTCCATCAGCCGAATCATGTCGGGCGTGGAATAGACGGGCGGCAATTCGGCGTGGTGCGCGGTCAGCGTGTGCTCGAAGGCGACAGTCTCGCGGGCCTCGCCGCGCACGCCGATGGGAATGGGTCTGGCCATTGTTCTCCTATGAAGCCGCCTGCGTCTCCGGAACAGACGCCGCCGTTTCGCCGCCAAGCATTCGCATGCCTATGACGCCGACAATCACGTCATACGCGGCATGGATTGCCATCACCAGGTACAGCGTCTGGGTGAAATACACCAGTCCATGAAAGAAGACGGCAAGCAGCGACGTCCCCAGGACGCCGCGCCATCCTTGAAACATGTGCGCGGTGCCGAAAGCGAGAACGCACACCAGAACAGAAAGCGCCTGCGACCGGGTGGTTCGCCACAGCATGACGTAGGCGACGCCGCGATAGGCCCATTCCTCGGCGATTCCGGCAAGCAGCGAAATCGGAATCCAGTAGCGAAGGTCCGAGGTGTTCTCGGGCAGCGAAAGGCGGGCCCGCTGCCTGCGTTCTGGAGTGATCCTCCGCCACCCCGATTTCAGCCTTAGCGCGACCAGCGCAAGCCACGCCGCCGATGCGATCCACATCCAGGCAGCAAGTCCGCTCGTGTTGAAGAAGAACTGAAGCCGGTTTTGATGCGTCACCTCCCAGCTCATGACCAGCAGCAGGCATTGCAGCGCGATCATGCTGGCATAGCGCCGTTTTTTGGGAGCCAGCAGCTTGCCCGACTTCAGGCGGAAGTACGAATACACGCCCATCAAGGGCATGAGAACCAGCACCCACAGAAGAAAAGGAATCGTGATGGAGTCGTAAGAGCGCACCGGAGTCCGCCCTTCTACATTACTAAGCCGCGACCCATCGGTTCAATTCGCAGAAGAGGTTCCTGACAGAAAAGCCACTGAACCGTGAGTTCAGTGGCTCTCGATTTCTGAAGCAGGCCGGACTTACGCGGCTACAGCCATGCGCTCCGCCTCGATGCCGTCGAGCGCCTGCCACAGCATGCGCGCGGCATTCTCCGCGGCATCCAGTGCCGCATCGGCGGTCTCCGGATGCGCTTCCACCCGCCTCTGCAACTGCTTGCGCCACACGTTCGAGTGATACACGTCGGCGGTGCTATGCAGCGTGAAGTAGCCGCAGGTCTTGTCGTCGGCGCCATACATCTCGCGCAAGCCCCGTTCTTTCTCTTTGGCCACCCGCGGCACCTGGGATTCATAGGCGTAAAAGGCGGCTAGAGCTTCTTCGGGAGTTCCTTCGCTGGCGACGCGGTGGAAGTGTCTCATCAGGCTGCGAACTTCCTCCACCGGCATGTGCCAGTGCATGTCGCGGCGCGCGCCCATGCCCTCGGCAAAGTCCAGCCAGAGCTCGGAGTGCGGAACCGACTCCTTCCCGGAGCCGCTCTCGACACCCTTTTCCTCGCACATGTTGGCAAGCACTGCGCGGCGCAGTTCGCCATCTTCCAGGCGGATGCCGAATTCCGCCAGGTAGCAGGGAAATGCGTCGACATGGTGGTAATAATGGCGGGCATAGTCGCGCAGCTCGTCGCGGGTCAGCTCTCCCGCGGCCCACGCTTTGTAAAAAGGATGGCAAAGCAGGTCATATTTGGCGACACGGGCTTCCAATTGTTCGAAAAATTGCTTGCTGTCCATGATTGCCCCCCGGCGTTTCCGATATGACAGATTACTATACGGGCGGAGTCGAACGTCAGCAAGTGATCGGAATCACGTTCGCAGCTATGTTGCTAGAATGAAAAGGGAAAGAGTTAAAGAGTTGACGCGTTGGCGCGGCTCTATGCAATTCACCGAACAATTCGACGTAGTCGTTGTGGGTGCCGGTCACGCTGGGTGTGAAGCCGCCATGGCCGCCGCCCGCATGGGCCTGAAGACCGCGCTCTACACGCTCAACGTCGACTTGATCGCGCAGATGTCGTGCAATCCTGCGGTGGGAGGCATCGCCAAGGGCCATCTGGTACGCGAGGTCGATGCGCTCGGGGGGATCATGGGCGAGATCACCGATGCCGTCGGCATCCAGTTCCGCCTTCTGAATACCTCGCGCGGACCGGCGGTGTGGTCTCCGCGGGCGCAATGCGACAAGCAGGCTTACCGGCTGAAAATGCGCGAGGTGCTGGAGTCGCAGCCCAATCTGAAGATCAAGCAGGCGGAAGTGGCGGAGCTGATCATGGAAAGCGGCCCTCCGCCCTCCGCCCTCAGCCTTCAGCCAACCCGGGAAGAGCACGACTTCAGTCCTGCCCATCCGAGCCATGCTGAGAGAGCGGCTTCAGCCGCTGCGGGCGTAGATCTTACTGAGAACCGGGAACTGAGAACTGAGAACTCGTGTCTCAGGACTCGCAACTCGGTACTCGGCGTCAAGCTTCGCGACGGCCGCACCGTCGGCGCGCGAGCAGTCATTGTCACAACCGGGACTTTCCTGAACGGCCTGATCCATTGCGGCGAGCAGCAATACCCCGCCGGACGTTCCGGCGAGCCGCCTGCCGTCCTGCTCGGCGAGGCGCTGAAGAAGCTCGGCCTGCGCGGCTGCCGCCTGAAGACCGGAACTCCGCCGCGCCTCGACCGCCGCACCATCGACTGGTCGCGCTTTCCCGTGCAGCCCGGCGACGATGATCCCACGCCGTTCAGTTTTCGTACCCGCCGCGTGGCGCACCACGACTCCCAGGTGCCCTGCTACATCGCCTGGACCACGCCGGAGACGCACCGCATCATCCGCGAGAACGTGCATCGCTCGCCCATGTACAGCGGACAGATCAAGTCGATCGGGCCCCGCTACTGCCCGTCGATCGAAGACAAGATCGTCAAGTTTCCCGACAAGGAGATGCACCAGCTTTTCCTCGAGCCCGAGGGCCTGAACACGCACGAGATCTACGTCAATGGAATGAGCACTTCGCTGCCGGTGGAGGTGCAGTTGGCGATTCTGAAGTCCATTCCCGGCCTCGAAAATGCCGAAATGCTGCGCCCCGGCTACGCCATCGAGTATGACTCGATCGATCCGACTGAGCTCGAGCGCACGCTGGAAACGAAAAAGATAACCGGCCTGTTCCTTGCCGGCCAGATCAACGGAACCTCGGGCTACGAAGAGGCCGCGTGCCAGGGAATCATGGCGGGGATCAACGCCGCGCTGCAGGTGAAAGGCGAGCCTCCGCTCATTCTCGACCGCACCGAGGCCTACACCGCGATCCTGATCGACGATCTGATCTCGAAGGGCACCAATGAGCCGTATCGCATGTTTACCTCGCGGGCCGAGTTTCGCCTGCATTTGCGCATCGACAACGCCGACCGCCGCCTCACGCCCCACGGCCGTCGCGTGGGCCTGATTTCCGATGAGGCCTGGACGGCTTTTCAATCCAAGCAGGAACGATTGAGCGCCTTGAAAAAGAAGCTGGAGAACACAAAGCTGACATCAGAAATGATGGGAGTCTTGAACGCTTGCCGTTCCGAAGCGGCGCGCGGAGGCGGTGAGGAACCTGCCGTCGCCGGCGGCGTTCCAGCCGGCCTGTCCTCAGCCCTTGGCCAGACTCTCGCGCAGATACTCAGGCGCCCGGAAGTCCCGATCGAGCGCATGGTTCCGGTCTTGCAGAAGCTGAGCCTGGATTTCTTTGAGAGGGACATCGTCGTTCATCCGCGCGAATCTGCGGCGGGAATCTCTTCCGAAGTTCGCAACGAACTCAAGTCGGTCGAGACCGAAATCAAGTACGAAGGCTACCTGCTGCAGCAGCAGCGCGCCATGGATCGGCTGAAGAAGGCCGAGCAGCGGGCCATTCCAGAGTGGTTCGACTATCGCTCCGTGAGCGGGCTTTCGCGCGAGATGCAGGAGAAGCTTACGCGCGTGCAGCCGCGCACACTCGGCCACGCTTCCCGCATTCCCGGAGTCACTCCGGCCGCGGTGTCGCTGGTGAACGTCTACATCGAGATCCAGGCGCGCCGTCGCCAGCAGGCCGCGGCAATCTAGCGCGCTCTTCGTTTGACTGCCTCCTGC
>Ga0187846_10000869_pt1 | contig 17334 bp, 28 predicted proteins | sample TC_taG_FD_161473 | JGI IMG/M metagenome (GOLD analysis project Ga0187846, IMG submission 161473) | Biofilm microbial communities from the roof of an iron ore cave, State of Minas Gerais, Brazil - TC_06 Biofilm (v2) | ecosystem: Environmental > Terrestrial > Deep subsurface > Cave > Wall biofilm...
TTCCCCCATAGCCGCTAAGGCATCATTAACTGCCTTAACGTCAGGCGAAATTGTCAATACGAAGCGCAGGTCATCCTGTGACAACGTGGCCACCTCTCGCCTCCTTTCCCACCAGTGCTTTCGTGTCTGTGGAATGTCTTTTTAGCTCCTCAAACCTTGTGAGAAATCGTTTCTCGGCATACTCGGGACTGACACTAGTAATTCGGTAAGGAAGCTCTTTATAACCATTCTCTGGTATATATTGCCATCCTGGTACTAAGGGAGACATAAAATCCCTAGCCTCACTGACTAACAACAATTCGTCAGCTTCAGTAACTGATTTAGGTTGTACAGGATTCAGACCAAACTTAGAGCAAACTGCGTTCATTACTGAGTCTTCTACCTGTCGGTAGAAATGAAATCCAGCATGCTTCTTTACTGGTCTAGCTATGTCAGCTAGATAGGCTTCTGAAGCATCGTGCATCAAACCCCATAGAGCGTCGTCTCCACAATGAAAACTCACTCCTATACTGTGTTGGGCAACACTGTAGAAAGTTTTAGTATGCCCAGTAAACCTGCATAGCATAGAAAGTGCGTGTGCTATATCCTCTATATCCACCTCTTCTGGTCTAGGATCAAATGGATAGAACTTTATTCCCTTAAAAGTTTGAATCCAATCTCCAATCCGATCAGACATTAACTCACTCCTTCTAGCCGTCACATTTTACGTCTGTTTCATCCATCCTACCCATCCTTGGATACATATCCTTATATTTACCCCAGGCGTTATCTATCTCTTTATCAGACCACCCTGCTCTGCGCCCAATCTGTTGGAACATGACCTGGAATGGTTTGGGCTTGCTCACGATACGCATCCCCTCTTCGTCGCACTCCACCCAATCTGGTAGCCCAGCCATTTTTCTGATAAGACGACCAAATTGATCTCGTGCTCTGAGGATGACATGAAATAACTGGTAATCGTCATACCTGGCTACCTCCTGCATCGTCTTGCCGGCAAAACACAGTTCCGAGACTATTTCTGAGGAAGATAACGGCTCAAACTCTTCGTCTCTTACTAACTGTCCATAGTCATCGTATTCTTGTGGCTCGTCTTCTCCGTACCACCATTGGCGGACGAGCCCGATGAGTTTCCCTGTGCCCAGCTCAGAGCAAGAAGTACTTCCTTGGCGTTATCTTCCATGATCTCTCTAGCCAGCTCTTCTGTAGCCTGGTTTCCATAGCTTCTTCTGAGAAGAAGGTACAGGAGCATGATAAGACCTGGGAAGTCCTCTCTGGAGCGTCGCCCATACCTGCCATCCCACTGGTATCCACCCATACCCCTGTCTGCAACCAGAGCTGATAGTTCCTCCTGATAGGCAGCTGGTCCTTCCTCCATCCTGGTGCGATTGACCCAGTATTTGGCCTTTTTTATCAGAAGTTCTTCATACTGAGCCTTGATTGCTTGCTCCACCCGCCCGATTACAAACGACCTTCCGTCTTTCATGAAGATAGTTTCCCCACCCTGGCGGGTCTGTGAAGGATTGTCCGCGAAAGACCCCAGAGCGTCCGACCATCCCCCCTCTGGTGAATGAGAGCTTCCTTGCTCTGGTTTCTGAGTTTCTGTTGAAGCCGTTACGGTCTCAATCTCTGATTGACTGCGTTGTAGGATTTTCTGCATTTGTGCTCCTAAACTTACTGAGTTACCTCCACGTCCAATAACTTAGCCCGGCTGTAAGGCACAAATCGTAACTGTACTCTGGCACCACCTTTAGATTGTGGTGCTAGTCCTATGTCTGCTGCATAGTTTGATCGTCTCCCGTGTTGGCGTACGGATCGCTGAGTTTGTCCCCTGTATGTATGAAAGTAGGCTCCTGTCATAACATGCTTTACCTCTTTCACTTTAGGTTCATGTCCCTCCCTTGGACAAGATAATTTCTCCACTCCAACGACGAGCCGGTTATGCTTATGCCCTAGCCAAATTAAGTCGGCGTCTATGAATGTGTCCTTTCTGTTGAAATCTATAAGACCTTTCGTCACTGGAGCATAAGCGCCCGAACCGTGATGGTAGTAGATAACATATCGAAGTCCTCCGTGATTTCTATCGTCCTTATCCCTGATACGATAATCTAAGAAGCCGGTATACCCTCCGTAGTGTATAAGATGGTTCTTGTTCTTTCGGTGTTTTTGGAGTTCGTAGATGAGTACCTGAGTAGGGTCGAAGGAGGAGTATTTCTCTATATAGGTTTCGTGGTTGCCTATCCCTATCATGTCGATGAGATCCGCAGCCGGAGCAAGAATCTCTACTGCCCAATTTATCGCAGCGTTTACAATGTCTCTCCTCCCTTGAAGACGGGGATGGAGGCAATCCGGTGAGAATCTCTTTTTGTCCGAGGCAACTATAAGGTCCAACAGGTCCCCATTGATAAGTCCACGATCTCCTAGCTCCACCATCCTGTTTACATCTCTCTTGATCCTTTCGTAGTCAACATTGTTGGCGCCTATGTGCAAGTCACTCATCAGCGAAAACCCTTGAGATTTACCACCTCTCAGAAATATTGGCGCCGGGCGACATATCATCATACCACCCATGATTGGGTTTGGTATTAGCTGAGTCTCTGGCATCTTTCCACCCCATACTACACTACTCCGTGGAGTCCGTTCTTTGAAGTGCGATCTCTAAGATAGGGGCTAAATCCAAATTCCCCCGGAGGTCATTGATGTTTGTTGTTGCTAGCATAAGCTAAGTATATGGCCAAACATATTAGGAGAACCCCCACAGTCCCTGAGATCAAAGCTATGGTGTCGTTACTCATACACTAACTCCTTTGCAGCTCCCGGACACTGCCATCGTCTCCGACACGATAGCCGGTGTCTTCTACAACTTCGTCTAATAGTTTATATGTTGGCATCGGGTTGACTACTTGTGGTTTCTGGTCTAACCTCGTTTTCAAATTCTTGAACTACCTCTCCTTTGGCATCTAGCAATCTAGGTGGTTTGAAATGCCAAGCACAAAAATAACGTACCCCGACCATAACCGCTCTATCCCATAGAGTAGTTTTGAATCCTTTGATTGTCACTGGTTTGGTTACGGCTGGAGTTGCGGGCACTTCATCTGCTACCTGGTACTCTGCTAATCGTCCGCATCCCTTGACCTCGCAAGGCCGGTCAAGAATTGGCGTAGAAAGTCGGCGTATACTCTGGATGCCCTTGTATCCTTTGTCTTGTGCATTGCAGACTGGGCACAAATCGTGTCCTTGGAGTGTAAGAGGATTACCACAACGAGCACAGCGAGGGGAACCAAGAGACATGCTCTTAGGAGGAGCAATAGTAACAGGCATATACCGGAAACGACCCTTCGCATGGTAGGTGATAAAATCACCATTTATGTCTCTAATCTCAGTCCCTTGTAAGTCAACTTCGTAGGCTTCCAGTTCTTGTGTATCCGAGTCATACCAGATGACCTTATGAACTTTTAAGCCTGTGTCCAGATCCCATATCTCTCCTCTAAATCCTTGAGAAGCATACATCCTCATTGACAGGAACCTCCACAGTTATAGCACCTCAGTTCGTAGGAGGTTCTTCCAAGAGTTCTCTGATGGTCGTTATGGTATCTTCCGCCGGGCGGTTCCACCAGAACTTTATAAGATGCTCTACTTGATCCTCATCAAAAGATATTGCTCCCATATCCTCTATGATCAACACGAGACGCCCCCGATGAATGTGCATTCTGATCGAAGATTCCACAGATTACTCCTCATGGATAAACAGTTATCACTGTCCCATCCCACTCTTGGTAGAACCATGCTATATCGCCTCTTATATCTATGTCTATCCTGTTACTGTCTACATACTGATAGTTTGTGCGTGAGAAGTTGGTAATTAGGATCGAATGAGGTCCGTAGCATGTGGGTAGGCCGTTATTCACTGTTACAACGCACCCCAGTTTCCTACTAACTGCTTCCTCTATAGGAACTAAGTTCGACTCTCCCGGTTTCTGGATGGTGTACTTGACCCTCAAGGAATCTAGTTTGTCTCTTACTGCATACCAATCTCCCCAATTTCTGCCCCTAACTTCGTACCACCAAACTAATCCGTTTAAGTAACGGGGAACCACCCGGTCAGGATCTTTTTTCCTTGACTCTACCAGATTCTTCAAAGGTAATATGTGCAGAAAATTTCCGAGAGTCTCAAGTGAGGCCCATGTACAGTAGCCCGGTGGTGTATTACGTACTCGACAGTTATAGGGGATGTTTACCTGACCTACACATGACAGAACTATGAACAATAAGAAGTTGGTCATAGCTATCTCTTACATGAAAACCTGGGGGGGACTACCCCGTAAAGAATGATGTTTTTCCACATCTGTAACAAACTATCAGGCGATATTCCCAGTCATGGTTAACCAGTACATAAACTGGCTTTGACCATCGATGCCCCTTCCACCAGCACACAAACCGCTATAGGAACACTACTGGACTCTCCATCTCCTCTGAGTCAGTATCACATATGCTTACAAACCCGATCAAACGCTGTTTACGGGAAACAAAAATGGCCCTTGCGATTTTCCGGAGGTGTTAAATGTCACTTTACCCTTGATCTCACCTCCGTTCACGCTGGAACGTATACGGAAAAATGTGAACGTCCAGAGAACAACATCTAATCTGCTAGTGTAGAACTGAAGGTTTGCAAGATCGTCACGCACAAACAGTCCTGGAGTACCCAGTGGGTTGTTTCCTGCGTCCCAGTCTCCACCAAACCTTACATCACAACCGACCGCGCCTAAGATCCCCTCGTCGTAAGTTTGGCCAGCTGGAACATTGAAACTTTCGAAGTTAACAGTCACAAACTATATTGTTACTCTCTATTTTATAGAGGGCTAGACCATTTCTGCCCAGCTCTTCACGTCACCGTGAAGTTCGGACTATACCATCATCCACTAGGGATGCCCGGCGTCCAGTCTCTACGGGGTCAATTACGACTTCCCTCGGTGTTGTCTTGTTACACACATAACGAGGTTTTCACCGATACAGCCAGGTTTTCATTACGCCATTACTGACATAAGGGACTTTGTGTATCTTAATCCTCGCCAGTCATGGTTGTTTCCCAACTAGCAAACGTCAGTGCTGTACCTGCAACCAACACACGTGACGTTTTGGCCACTCTGTTACCTCCGTCAAATACGGCGGGTAGGTCATTTCTGCCTACCTCTTACGGTCTCCCGTAAGATCGGACTATATCATCATCCTTTCAACCAAGGATGCTCGGCGTATTAGTCTCTAGCGGGTCACGAAGACTTCCGTCGGGATTGACTCAAATGAGTGTTTCCCCGATATAGCCGAGTGCGAACCGTATTGTTACCAATACGGCGGCCTGGTATACGTCAAGCTCTTTGCTTGCCAGTTCCACAAAAAATAGGGGAACTATCCCAGCAATTGCAAGATACACCTTTCCTTTCTCATCTTAAGAGATGATCTCTTTTACCGTTGATTATGGCGGATATAGTACCGCCGTTAACTCCAAACCACTTGGACAATATAGGTTGACTTAACCGTCCAGTGGTGTAGAGACGTTTCACTGCCCAATACTCTTCTAAGCTGAGCCGTGCTTTCTTTTTTCCTTTTCCTAGAAATCCATTTCGGTTGCCTTTCATAGCTGCGGATTGTACCTCTTTTCTAGTCTTGGAGTGGATCTGCCCTGTTAGAGCCTTTCCGCCCAAACTAGCTACTCGCTTAACCTGTGCTCTAGATTTTGTCGCGTGTGCGAGCGACTGAGTAGTACCTAACTTGGCTGCTCTCATCTTGATCCTGGTTTCCAACCTTTTGGTAACTCCTCGTTGGGAATCAGATATCTTCTCTTTGTGTTCGGCCGATAGCGGTTTGCCTCTATTGAATTTTGCTAATAGGGATCTTTGTCTTTGTGCCGCATCACTGTTTTTCATAATAATAGACATACGAGCCCGACGGGCTTCCGTGAAAGGAACCCCAGAAGGACTTCCGGCTCGTGGGCAGATATTGTATCCAAACCGTCTGTCAGAGGCATGGTAATGGTCTATCCAAAATTGCTCCCTTATTCGGATAAACTCCTTGTCTGGAGTACATCGTTCGATAACCACCCACTCAAACTTATCCAGTCCATACTTTTGGACAGACTGTAAAAGGTGAATGTTATGGCATGTTCCACGGGCAAACCCTCGTAGATATTCTCTCCTCCGGCCTGCAAATCCCTTACCAGCCTTGTACGCTCCACCTACGTACACCTTCCCGTTTACCAGATTCTTCCAGCAATACACACCTGTATCAAACACGTTTTTGTCTTCATCCATTTCCTCAACTCCCCAAGAACACGATCCTGTACTCATCCTCACCAATGCGCTCCAACTTCTCTATGAAGCAATGATCCGGGTTAGAGTCGAAATCACAGTTGGATTCAAAGCACATTCTCAGTTCCTTATTACCTGTCGTGTACCTCTGGAGAAGTTTAGCTGCCTTCCCCTCTACGTTGAAGTACTTGTGTCCTAGCTTGAAGTTGAACTTGTTCCTACCATATTTGTCTACGTCGGTCATCTTACCATGCCACCAGATCATCACAGGAACTTCTAACTGCGCCATACTATGCTCCTTGTTTTTGCCTCCACCTAACTACCCCAACTCCCGCCCCCAACGCATGACCCATTGCCGTTGGTATTATATACTCATCCCCAGTCAGGCAGAGTTTGTATGAGTAGAACCCCAGCACGAAAAGTACCCCGGACAGAAGGGCAGCACCATAGGCGTTCCTATTACCTGTGGCCAGTACGCACTTAGCCCACAGATAATCAATCGCAAGAGATAGTAGGAATGCCAGAACATGGAGCATAAAGCACCGCCAGGATCTTCTATCATTTACGTTGTTGCTCCGATGGACTGTACTACATAGGAGTACCGAAGGACTGCTACGTAGTAGCACCAAAAACACTGATCTCCAACGTCGCGGTGTTTACAGCGTCATTGTTGAATATCTTAAGCTTTTTACTGGTAGAGCTTACAGCACAGAATCCTCCTGAGAGAGGGTCAAAGTACATATGTGCCCCACCGCTAAAGATCGTATACTTACCAAGCTCGGTTGTCGGTAGATTACTGGCGTTGGCGTACCCAGAACCACCAGCCCCCGACGTTGCTACAGTCGTAGGTACGCCAGAGGAACTAGTAGTTACCAAGATTACCCCACCACTCCCTCCAGCCTGATTGACTGTAACTGTAAAGGTAGCGCTTGGCTGATATCCAGAGCCCGCTGTGCCTATAGCGACACTAGCAATAGTCCCGCCGGAAGTGGTAATGGTTATCGAAAGACCGCTGCCTGCAGAGACGAAGTCCAACGGAGCCGGAACGTCAATGTAATTCGTCACCAGGACGGAGGCAGCTGCTGGGGCGGTAATGGTATTATCGTCTGTAGTGCTTAACAACCTTATTTGGTAGCCCTTGATTCGGACTATGTTCACCGTTGCCTGTTGCAGAATGTTTGTCATCTGCGTCAGGTCAAGAGTTATGGCGCCTCCCCCGGCTATGGTTTGCTGAAAAGAGAAGAACTCATCAACACCACCCGAAGCACCGTTGGAATTTGCCGTTCCTAAAGAGTACTTCTTGCGAATGTCTCCTGGATTGCTGACTGGAGAGTAGACAATGCCAATCAGGTTGTTACTTGCCTGCCAGTTCACCTCTGTCTGGAGAAACCCGGTCAGTGTATTTATTCCGGCCATTGTTTAAACCCCTTACTTCTTACCTTTCTTGTTGCTCACACTTCCTTGTGACAGGAGTGAGGCTGTTTGGCAACGTCATCAACAAGAACATTGTCATAATGGAGAGTTACGCCCCCTCTATTCGACTGCACGTCCAGATTCACGGTGTTGTTATCGTTTATACCCCGGACCGTCGCCGTCCATGTCCGCGCTGGGTAGAGGAATCTGATCTTCTTGAACTCCTCAGAGGGGTCAGGATACCGCTTTAAGGCGGTTATGACTTCGTGAGCCCGTCTCCCTTCAAGAACTTCTTTTTTCCCGTTAGCATGGACATATTCCATTACCCAGGGAAATTCCCCACTTGCGTCAGACTCCAGTGCATGGCACTGATGGGGTACATAACAGACTCTATCTCCTACCTGCATGATAGTATTCCTCCATCAAGTCTACTACTCTTAATTAGGTTATCCTTAGACCACAATGGTCGGTTAAAGCGTTGGAATCGCCCCATGTATTTGGATATAGTAGTGTAGATCCCCTCTGTAGAGTAATTCACTCTGGGCTGAACGTTCCTGCCCTTCTGGTCCCCATTCGGCAACCGCTGTCCACTTTTGGAGTAGCATTTGGATGACATACTGGGGATTACGTTGATCGCCACTGAGTTGAATTGTCTCCCATAACGTTGCTTGAGCACAGAGCGTCTCTACGTTTGTTAGAGCAGTTTCCATGTCTGCCCTGTTTATGGTCCACAGCTGAATCAGGATCTCTCCAGTATCCGTGTAAGCGTCTTCGGTAGTCCACTCTCTCTCGAATCCCTCATCGCTCATAGTGACCCTAATAGAGGGCCACACGGTAGGGATAACGTTTGTGTTCGGGTTTATGGGATTGTTGTTAGGATCGTAGCGGGCAACCTCGCCATCCCAGGCCACCACAGAGAGATTGGCCGTCAGAAAGTTAATTAGTCCTGAGATTATTGGAGCTGGCATCTTTCATGGAGGCAGCGCCTCCGTCCTCCCCGATACGATGAAAGTGTAGGCTCCCCGACCAATAATCACGGCCAGAGTCCCTTTCCATTTCTTGGCAGTTGGAGCTATAAAAGGATGGCCACCACTTCTTTTAAACCCTCCGAATCCCACAATTTCATGGTAAGCGGGATACTGGAAACCAAGCGGGTACTTAGAACTTGGTTCAGAACTAGCATTAGTGCCTACTACCGCCGTCAGATCGTTTAGCATAATGCTCGTGACAGAGGTTCTCAGGCGTCCACTCAACTTCCTGGGAGGAGCACCTGGCATAGCTGGAGTTGTGGCTACATAGCGAATGATCGGCCCCAAACGTTTACCTGGCGCAGGAGGTCCCCGGACAGCTCGACGTGGAGCCGGTACACTCAGAGCCTCTTTGATCCTGGCAGCCAGAAAAACCCGTCCAGCATTAAGTCCTTTCCCCGCTCCTCTAGTTACCTGCTTAGCTATCTTCTCGGCTAGCTGTCGGGCTTTGTCTGTGTTATTGACCGCCACTTTTCTTCACTCCTACTTCCAGGAGTTTATCGATCTTTATCTCAATCCGCTCTAGACGTTTGTCCGTGATGTTATTCTGTACCTCAAGACCAGCCAAATGCGCTCCTTGACGGGCCACAGAGGCTTCCAAAGATTGGACCTGGCTGTAAACCACTGTCATGAAGGTTGTGGACCCTGCCAAGATGATCGTTCCCATAGCGCTGATCACTGTCCATATCCAGGCGTCCATCCTCTTTGAAACGTTATCGCTCATGTTTCACCCCTCATTATTGAGGCGCAAATACTACTTCGGCCTGCAAGTTCCAGATGACCCCACGTCCTGTAGGTTGGGCTCTTCCTTTTACTTTATAAGTGACTGCATTCCCAGTCCTGTCTGTAACTATGGCTATATCATTTGGCTGTAGTCCTGGGTCTGTAAGGAAGTAGATAGTTGTATCCACAACAGCATTCCGTTGCATGTAGTACAGCTTGACATTAGTACTTGCTTGCTGGACGGAGCAAGGGACCCCCTTAAGGACATTCCCCGGAAGGGTATTACCCAAGATGAGCCTGAAAGGATCTTGGGTGGTTCCGCGACTGATATCCTGTCCTATTGTAGGTCTGTAACCTAGAGCAGTGGCGTCCATCATCGATGTAGTCAATGCCATATCTTATCTCCAGCTTCTGCGGGCCACTATGCGATAGAATGTTTCTTCGCGCTCCCAGTACTTAGCCTTTAGTGGAGAATAAGGCATAAAGGTTTCCACCTTTCTTAGTTTCTGGATTGGATTTTCCATCCGGTTATATACTCCAGCCGCTTACGAAGGTCGTCTTCTGTAGCAGCGGTTATTTCTAGAGTATAGCCCCCGGTCTTCTCACGGTGATACACCCCTCCCCCATTGATAGGCAAAGCACAAATAGACTGTCCTTCGGTAATGACTACTATAGCAACGTCGCCACCGAACTTTCTCTCTGCCCAGTCCTCTGCCTTCTTCACAATCTCTTCCGTGAACATCTTTTCCTTTACCGTGAAGACAAGAAGTGTCTCAGGACCGTTCATCATTATTTTAGAGATTGGTATAGGAGGCAATTCTTTTTTGTCTCCCTCGTTCGTGTTTACTTCACAAACTTTCTCACCACGTAGCATGATTGCCCCATTTCTCTCTTCTAACTATTCGTCCTATATGCTCTTTGTGCACGCCAAACATAGTCGCTAGATGTTTTTGGTAGTACTCACCAGAGGCATACAATTTCCTTATCTGCTGTACTTTACCCTCAGTAAGCTTTGCGCCACCGTTTCTTTCTCCGGTATTCATTCTCCCATGCCGGGCTTTATCGTCACTATTTTCCTTGTCAGTACCCCAACATAAATTCTCTAACCGATTGTTCAGGGGATTCCCGTCTAAATGCCTACACTCCTTTCCAGCAGGTCTAGGACCAACAAAGGATGATAAAACTAGCGTATGAACCCCTAGTTTTACATGGCATCCACCATTACTTAATGTTACAATACGATACCCTCGGTTATCTACAGTGCCTGTAATCACATGGCCGGCTATACGTCTTCGGTATTTCCCCCCTTTACCGAATCTTACGTAACGATCCAAAGACCTAACCTGTCCCCGGTTAGATACTTCAAAAAGTCTTTCCCAATCCCAAACACTCTTCCATATTTCGGACATTTCCCCTCCGTTAAGGATACCCCCAGCTTGATTCACGATAGCTAGACAGCATCTTCTGGATTGACCCTATCTCAGGCACGTCTGTTTTCTGGGAGAGAACGCTATATGTGTAAGCACCCAGGCTTTCGCTAGATAATGGAGTACCTGATGGATGGTTGCGGACCATGTAAGCTACGAGCATATTTGTAGCCGCTTCAAGATCGGGAGGAATTCTCCCTTGCTGATATCCAGCTGCGTATTGGACCTTAATGCTCCCATCTCCTCTAGGCCACGTAGGCATCCGAAACGCTGATAGCTTCCCGGAGTAAAAGTTTTCTGGATAGAACCCTATAAATCCTTGTCCGGCGCCACCTATACGGCGGATCAGACCACGATGGCTCAGAAACTGTCCTGCAAGGTCCGTGTCTGGGCTATCTATGATAGGGACATACTGACTTCCTATGGCCATCAATGTACCCGGTCCAAACCCGTTCTGACTGAATCCAAAATAGCCACCTTGATCAAAGAATACTGACGGAGTAAATACGACCGGAGGAAGGGCGGAGTTGCCTTGCTGTGTCCCCGCGATAATTCCTGTTCCTCCAGTACAGCCTGTAAACGAGGTAGGTGTTGTGCCTGTGTATGTAATGAGCTGGTAACTAGAATTTCCAAAGTTCACCTGTCCAGGAATAGGCGCCGTCTGAATAGTGAAACTAGGAGTAAACCCAGGACCTTGATTTCCTCCCGTACCGGGATGAAACCCCAATGTAGTAGTGACGTTGATAGTACTCTGTGGTAGAGTTTGTCCGACACTGGATGCAGTCACCTGTTGAAGAGCACACCAGACCGGGAATTGACGACATACTAAATCTCGACTCAAATCCTGTCCAGATCCTGATAGAAACTCAACGTAGAACTGCAACTCCAGGTCACGTTTGCAGTATCTCTTAACAGCCCTATCAGCAGCCCCGATAAGTTTGTTAAGCCAAGCCAAAGGGGCTATTACAGGGTTGTTGAGTCCCGGCAAGAGCGAACACGACTCAATAGTAGTAAGCACCTTGTTCCCTCCTTTTTATACAATATAGAGATAGTGCTTACTCAGAAATTGTAATTGAAATACCGTTACGCGGACGATTAGCTAACGCTCTTCCCATGCTAGGTATAGATGTATTAGGGTCAAATCCTGACTTTCGCATAAGATCATAACAAATCATCGCGAAGTTAACAAACTTGCGCCGGTCTTTCTCCGTAGAGCGTGGCATCTTAGCAATCGATACAGCCTCAACAGCTTCTTTAAAGTCAGATCGGCTAGCACTATGCTTAATGTATAGAAGCTTTAAAATCGCGTTTGCTTCTTTCAAGAACTGTTGTGGGGTAGCTGGCATCTTTGCTCCTTAAACTTTTTCCAGCCCAATCGAAGGGAAGTCGGCCTATTGTTTCTGACCGTGTCCATCCACCCATAGAGTTTGAATGTCCCGCATATGCGCAGAAGGACTTCAGGCGGTGCCAGCCTTGCTTCGATCTTTCCAATATTCCTGAGTCTCTCTGACTTCCTGTTCTGAGAGTTTAATACCCTCATACTCCGCTTTAGCTGCTTTAATACAATCCACCAGATACTTCTCCTTAAGAGAATTCAAGAAGTGGTTTGCTTCCGCAATGCTCCTCTGATAGTTAGAGGTACTGGAGGGGTCTATGTTTGGCAGTTTGGCATTCATTGCCTTCTCTAGGATAGCAATAATACGGTCATAAGCCCGGCGCATCCTGTTGTGCTTCGACTCCAGCTTCTCTAACCTCTGGAGAGGAGTAAGACTTTCAGAGTCCCACATATCGCGTTGCTTCTGATGGCGCAGAGCATCCATCGTGCTATATTCCCAGGGGATCGGAGGAAGGACTTTCTGACGTACCACGTCAGGACGACCAGTTTCCTTGTTGACTGAAAGGATGATCTCTCGGAACTCCTCTCCGTTCAACCGGCTACCTTCCGGGTCACGCCATAGCTTCGTACCTGATTCGCTGACTCCAGTCATCTCCCAGCCTTTAGCTTCAAGGTATTCATCAACCTCTTTCATCCAGGTAGCCGCAGCCGGCGCCACTGTTGGCGGTACAAAGTTAGGTCCTTTTTTACCTGCAGGTTCTTTGATAAAATGCCCTTCCTCTGGTATTTGACGACCAACAGGCATTTTAGCCATCTCCACTCCTCCTTGTGGTCCGCGCTTTCCTACATCCGCCATAATAGTCTCCTTTTAGATAGATTTAGGTTTCAACACAATGAGCCCATCTACATGCTTATGTTTATCGTATCTCGTAGCTAGCAGGTTATCAATGAATTCGACTACGTCCGGGTAATTAGGTTCGTAGTCATGGAATGCGATGAGAGTTTCCTCACTATGCCTTATTGTTCTCAGAGCTAGCGCATAGTCTTCTTCTATGCTAGATTTGTCATGGGCGCCGTCGATAAATACGAAATTGAAGAATTCCCCTAGTCCTTCCCTGAAGGCATTCTTGCTCTCTCCCTTGAATATCTTCACTATTAACTCCAAACCATACGTGCGCATGTTGGTTTCAAATTCACTTAATGTGTTTTCTGGATTAGGAGTCCCCCGACCGTCAAAGGTGTCCACTGCCAAAACCATTGCAGCTGTACGTCCCATCCTATTTCCAAAACAGCTTGTCCTTTAGCTAATTCTGCTAATAATCTACCCTCATTTTCTGTCATCCATCCCCGAACGTTTGGAGGACCATTTTTCAGATCAAACTTCTTGACTAGTGATTTATCGTTCTCCCAGTCTCCCCATGTTGCGTCGTAGTTTGGATAGTTATACGATCCTCTATGATCCAACTTTACGGCTCTCGTAACGTATACTTTTCCGCCCAAGCGTCCAAGCTGTCTAGAGAAATTCCAATCCTCCGGCATGGTCATGTTGTTGAATGTGCCCACCATATCTTCCCGATAATCTGTAGTAGGTATTATTTTCCTGTCCTTAAGGACAAATACAGTTTTACTACGAACTTCAAAAAACATCTGGTAACGCCAGGGACGGTCAAATCTACATGCCCAACAGCCGGTATTCGCTAGAAGCAGTTTATCTGGATGCGGAGTATCAGCGGCGCAAAAAGTTTCTGGAAAAGAGTGGATCTCCTTCATGGTTAGTCGGCGGTATACTTCCCAGTCATCTTCTGGATCGTCAATCGCTGTGCTGGTTAGTCCACGGGGATCTTTTATCGGACATACAGCTGCTACCAGGTCGGCATCAGTGTTGTCCAGGATCTCCAGGAGTTTATCCAGATAGAACGATTCAGGCACAATATCGTCATGGACCATTGCAAATCTGGTTACAGGTACTCCCTGGAGTTGAAGATTAAGAGCTGTAGTCCAATGAATATTGAATGCGTCCGCCAGAAGAGAACTACCGTAGTTCATCCATCTACTTTGCATCCCAGCATACGGCCCATAAGGATTGATTGACTGTGTCCAAAACTGTTTATGCGAGTCTCTATCTCCACTTCCGTAACTTGGCTGGCACGCATAAAGCACACCCTCTGTATTGTGGATCTTCTCAGACATTTGCGCTCCCTAATTCCTCGAAAATAGGCCAAGTTAGTTTACAGTTTTTGTAGTAATCCACAGGTTTAGACTGAATATGTTGTTTGCTGGCGGCGAAAAGACTTGGGTTTCTCCAAAGTAATCCCACTGGCACCGGAACCAGAAGCTTTGCGAATTCTCCACCTTTTACGAATTCCGAAGGATTTCCTGAAGTAAATATAGTCCAGTCCGCCAGAGTATCCCAGCGTGTGACAATGTGGTGTAAGTATGGATCAACTTCCTGCCCAATCTCATAGTATCCTTGTACTATGCCCTTCAAAGGGCTTCCCTTGTTATAAAGTGTGATTCGGTGGGTAGTATGAAGTCGGATCAGCCCTAACCAGGAAACGTTTTCGTTGGAGTGCCGGGCTACTACAATCTCTATCATAGGTACAGTGCTCCTTACGGTAGAGTACAGGATTTCTGTGTTTCTACCATAAGGAGAGCTAAGTTCAGCCAGTGTTACTAGATCAATACTTAAGTTACAATTCCCTGGTCCAAAACTCCTACAGTCCCAAATTGGGACGCCGGCTTATAAGCCGACTCTCCACCCTGGAGAATGACACCCACGTTACTAGCTGCTGTGTTGACAACCACCTGACACGTAACATACCGCGTACCGGCTGGAAGCTGATCTGCCCTAACCTCCAGAGTCTCAACACGATTTGTAGTATTGAACGTGAGCGGTATAGACGCCGCAACGTTAAGCGGACCAGCCATATTCAGGTTCGCAGAAGCCTGGAAGTAAGCCTGAATGTTGGCACTGGCACCAACTATGCCCACGTCAAACACCGCCTGCAATCGACGTATAGCCCGCATATCCACACCGTTAGTTGCATTGCCTGTACCAGCACCCACAGTGTAGGTAGCGACGGCCTGGTTAGCACCTGGGAGCTGACCCAGTATAGCCAAAGCTTGCGTTAACTGTTCGGTAAAAGCCATTTGAATATCTCCTCTATCGTAAAAGTATCAAATGCCGCTGGTTGTACCATTGGCGTGTTACGCAGTTAAAACGACGTAGGCAGAAGCGGTTACAGTACCGTCTGCAAGAGTAACTGGCTTAGTCAGCATCGGCTTCCCGTCCATTCTCACCCATGCTCTCAGGACGGTTTGGTAGGTTTGGAATGCCGTGTGCTCACTAATGTCAATCAGTATCTGTTGACGATCCCCAATGATGTACAAGGTAGGATCAAAAAACACTAAACAGCCTTGGTTCTTAGTAGTTCCATTTCCAATAGCTGGTAGTTTGTCAGTTACGAATAATGGGCGAGTAAATAACATACCCGCCTGACTTCCATGCCTCTCGCGCCCTAATTCAATGTTAGGGAAGTAGTTTGTGACGTTAGCCGGATTTTGGAGAGAGGTCAATACTGTAGGATGGCACGCCCAAATGGAATTTTTCCAGCTATAGGGAAGCATATCACCCGTCATTGTCACCAGATCGGTAGTCTTTACAGAGCCCGCTGTAGTAGCTGATACTTGTATAGACGCTGGTGCATTTACTACACCTAAAGGCATTAGTGCGTCGGTGCCAGTACCCTGAAGGAAAGCATACTCCGTATACCAACTAGCCGCCTTCGCAATCAGATTTATGAGGTATTCTTCACCTGCATCTCCTATATCCTGGAAAAGTTGGTTAGACAGTTTGGTATAGCCCAAAAGATCCCAGGCTTTAAGAGGAATATTTCGGAAGGTTGGCTCCGTTTCGGCCGGCGCCTGTTCTGCTCCCCATTTGAAGAGCATGCCACCAAAGTAAGGAGCCGTCCCTGCCGTTTGGGCTGTTTCCACGTCAATCTTCGGAGCTTGAGTCTCCAGAGATTGCATTGGAATAACGGTTGCTAGCGGGTAAAGGAATGACTCCTCTATGAGGACTTCCATGAGCCGTAACGTATAATCCATAGGCACTAGATAGCCGCCCGTAGTACCTTGGTTTTCAGACAAAGGTTGTTTTTGCACTAGGCCTGGAATGGAGAAGTCTTGTCCTGGTCGTTCTTGCACATGATCCCATTTACTACCGTAGACCTCTTCTAACCGTTTGTTTTCTTTCCTTTTGATGCTGAGTAAGTAGTCCGTAAAAGACTTGTTGCGGACGGGTTGCGCATCTCGGCTATTCACCCGGTAGGTAGAACTTCCAGTTCCACGGTTCCCTACGGTGACTGCCGCCTTACTGCGGAACCTATCTTTTCCGACTGCAATAGCCATGATTAACCTCTTTATGAGTTTGCACCCTTAATGACCGCAAACTGCAATACAACAGCTTCAGACAAAGATCCGGCGGAGATATTGCGAAGCTGGATCGTGCATGAACCGACCGCTATTGCATCCACTCCGACTTGATACGTTCCCGCCGTCGCCGGACCGCTTTTGATATTGACTATCACAACGTCTGTAGCCGCAATGCTGGTGTCAGAAAGTACGAAGTCCACTGATGTAGCGGCTGCCAGGGCAGCTGCATTCATCGTAATCTGACCAGTAATCGTATTGAGAGTAACTCCGGTACTTTTACTCGTAGCCTGAGTGACTGTTCCTCCCGCTCCTGTTGCGTAGCCGACGCCCCCGACTGGAGAATTGGAAAGCACAGATCCTGTTATAGTTTGCCCTGCCGAAGAGATATTTCCTGTAAATGTGATCGTGCCGTCTATACTGGCGCCAGCAGAACTGAAGTTCATATGAGCAGGCTGTCCGGCAATGGATCTAAGGTCAATGTAGTTACCGGACAGGCTTCTCAGGATTGACTCTCCTCCTTGATCCAACAGAAAACTCATGATGAAACCTCAATAAAAATCTGAGGGCAAAACATAATCATTGACATTTTTCTGTCTACGACGTATAACTAAACCATACCCAGTAGGAGGGGGATAGTGTGTTTAGTAATGTATGTAATACCTTACCTTACCTTA
>Ga0187846_10000870_pt1 | contig 17310 bp, 15 predicted proteins | sample TC_taG_FD_161473 | JGI IMG/M metagenome (GOLD analysis project Ga0187846, IMG submission 161473) | Biofilm microbial communities from the roof of an iron ore cave, State of Minas Gerais, Brazil - TC_06 Biofilm (v2) | ecosystem: Environmental > Terrestrial > Deep subsurface > Cave > Wall biofilm...
CGGCAGCTCGCCTACTTCTCCGATCCGCGCTGCCCGTACTGCAAGCGGTTCGACAAGGAACTGCAGCAGATCGACGATGTCACGGTGCACGTGTTCCTGATTCCGATCATCGCGCCCGATTCGGCCGCGCTCTCGCAGGCGATCTGGTGCGCGCCGGACCGCGCCAAGGCGTGGCTCGATCTGATGCTGAAGGACGTGACGCCGAGCGCTCGCGCGAGCTGCGACACGCCCCTCGACAAGAACCTTGCCTTCAGCCGCAAGTACCGCATCACCGGCACGCCGACGCTCGTCTTCGCCGACGGCCAGCGCGTCTCGGGCTGGATGCCCGCGGCGCGGCTGTCGAAGATGCTCGACGCGGCGGCGGCGGCGCATTGAGGCGGGGTCAGCGCCGCGCCGTGTATTCGGAGAAGATTCCGGCCCGCACGCGCCGGTCCACGCCGAGCAGGCCGGCGGCCGAGAGCGCTTCCTGCACCCGCGCCGGCGGCACGCAGGCATCGATCGTCTCCCAGAAGTAGCGGTAAAGACGGGGCGTATCGGCCTCGCGCGCGAGGACGCGGCACACTAGCGGCACCACGCGGCCCAGGTACAGCCGTAGCAGGCGGCGCGACCAGGCGCCCTCCGGCGCGGTGATCTCCAACATGCATGCGATTCCGCCCGGGCGGAGCACCCGTCGGAACTCGCGAAACACGCCTGCCAAATCGGCGACGTGCCGCAGGGCAAAGCCCATGCTGACGAAGTCGAATTGGGCCGGGGCGAACGGGAGTTGCTCGGCGGTGCCCTGCACCAGCTGCATGCCGGTCGGCGGCCGGGCATTCCGCATCATGCTGGCGCTCTGATCCAGGCCGACGACCGCGCCCGTGTCGCCGGTGATGGCAACGGCTTCGTGCGCCACCAGTCCAGTGCCCACCGCCACGTCCAGCACCCGCATCCCGGGCCCCAGTCCGGCGCGCCGCAGCGCCTCGCGCCGATACCGGGAGCCGGTGCCCAAGCTCATGACGCGGTCGATGCGGTCATAGTCGCAGGCCGCGCGATCGAAGATCTGGCGCACAAACCGCGGGCGCTGCTCCAGTCGGTCGTAGTACGCGGCGAGCACCGGGTGGGGCGCCTGAGGCGGGGGCTCGCAGCTCTGCCCGGGCTGTTTCATCGTGCGCGGGGATGAATCGATGGTTTCGGTACGGGGTCGTCCCGGATTCGCTCGAGACCTCACTGCGGCGCGGGCATCTCCTTCGGCAGCAGCACCCACATGCTGCCCTGCTGCCGCATCCGGCCGGCGAGGAGCCCTGCATCCTTGCCCGTGCCCCAGAAGAAGTCGGCGCGCACCGGGCCGCGGATCGCGCCGCCGGTGTCCTGGGCGACCATCAAGCGCTCGAGCGGCGCGTCGGAGTTCGGTTGCGTGGTCGCGAGATACACCGGCGCACCGAGCGGAACGAAGCGCGGGTCGACGGCGATCGAGCGCTCGGCGGTCAGCGGCACGCCGAGCGCGCCGATCGGACCGGAATCGCTCGGCGGCAGTTCACGGAAGAACACGTAGCTCGGGTTCTGGTTCAGCAGCTCGGTGACTCGGGCCGGGTTGGCGCGCGCCCACGCCTGGATGCCTTGCAGGCTCGCCTCGCCGAGTTGCAGCTCGCCCTTCTCGACCAGATAGCGGCCGATCGACTGATAGGGATGGCCGTTCTGATCGGCGTAGCCAACGCGCAGCTCCTCGCCGTTGTCGAGCCGCACCCGCCCGGAGCCCTGGATCTGCAGGAAGAACGCCTCGACCGGGTCGTCGACCCAAACCAGTTCCTTCCCGGCCACCGGCGCGGCCCCGTTTTCGATCTCGGCGCGCGAGTAATACGGCACCACGCGACGACCCTCTAGCCGGCCCCGCAAGCGCAGCTGCTTCGTTTCCGGCGCGACCGCGCCGAGATCGACGATCAGCAGGTCATCGGGCGGCGCATAGAGCGGCTGCAGGAACGGCTCACGCCGCTCGCGGCTGCCGCGCAGCACCGGCTCGTAGTACCCGGTCACCAGACCCTGCGTGCTGGCGTCCGGGTTGGCGACCCGATACGGGATGAAGTTCTCTTCGAGGTAGGCGCGGATTTGGTCGCTGCTGGGCGCATCGAGGTCGCCGGCGCGCGCGCACGCTGCGCGCCACGCGTCGCGGAATCGCAGCGTCCGGCAGCTCGCGAGAAACGCCGGCCACACCGGCGCGAGATCGGCGTTGCGCCATCCCGGCAGCTCGGCAAACGCGACCGGCGCGAGCGGCGGCGCCTTCGCCTGCTCGGGCGGCCCCGGACACGCGGGGCATCCCGGCGGCCGGGCGATCTGGTAGGGCTTGCTCACGCACGCCGCGACCGACAGCGCAACGACCGCGGCGAGCGCGTACGATTCGATGCGGCGCAAGCTCGAGATCAACGCGGAGCGGGGTCGACTGCGGCGCGCACGGGCGCAACGGAGCGAAGTATAGCGGCGCGCATGGGTGGTTTTTGGATCTATCTGGTCGAGATCGGCCTGGTCCTCGCGATCGCGGGCTTCATCGTGTGGTGGACGACCCGGGACTAAAGCGGCGGTCGTTGGGCGCGTCAGTGCAAGACGCGCGGCATGGAGAGCGTGAACTCCGGAATCGGCGCATCGAAGTGCGTGCCGTCGGCGGCGACCATCTGGTAGGTCCCGCGCATGGTGCCGACCGGGGTCGCGATGGCGGCGCCGCTCGTGTACTGGAAGCTCTCGCCGGGTTCTAGCAGCGGCTGCTCGCCGATGACGCCGAGGCCCTTCACCTCCTGCACCCGATTGTTGGCGTCGGTGATGACCCAATGGCGGCTGATCAGCTGCGCGCTCACGCCGCCGGTATTGCGAATGGTGATCGTGTACGCGAAGACAAAGCGCCCGGCCCGCTCGTCCGATTGGTCGGGCAGGTACTCTGACTGCGACGAGACGCTCACTTCGTACTTGGTTTCGTTCGCCATGCGGCTATTGCACCTCAAATCCCACCACGGCACAACCGCTCTGACCGATGCCGGCCGCGGTTTGCCGCTAGAATGCGCCGGCTTGCCTTCCGACGGATGATCGGGTGCCCGCGCGCCACTATCGCATTGCGCCTTCGATCCTTGCGGCCGACTTCGCGCGCCTCGGCGACGAGGTCCGCGCGGTGGCCGCAGCCGGCGCCGACTTCGTGCACTTCGACGTGATGGACAACCATTACGTCCCCAACCTCACGATCGGGCCGGGGGTGTGCGAGGCCATCCGGCCGCTGACCCGGGCGGTAATCGACGTGCACCTCATGGTGAAGCCGGTCGACCGCATCGTGCCCGATTTCGCCAAGGCCGGTGCGAACTTCATCACCTTCCACCCGGAGGCGAGCGAGCACGTGGACCGGACCATCGGCCTGATCCGCGAGTGCGGCTGCCGGCCCGGCCTCGCGCTCAACCCCGCGACGCCCCTCGTCTGGCTCGACCATACGCTGCACGCGATCGACCTGGTGCTCGTGATGTCGGTGAACCCCGGGTTCGGCGGGCAGCAGTTCATCCCGCATGCGCTCGATAAGGTGCGCGCGGTGCGCCGGCGCATCGACGCGGCGGGGCGCGAGGTCCTGCTCGAAGTCGATGGCGGGGTGAAGGTCGACAACATCGCGGAGATCGCCCGTGCCGGTGCGGATACGTTCGTCGCCGGGTCGGCCATCTTCGGCGCGCCGGACTACAAAGCGACGATCGCCGCGATGCGCGCGGCGATCGCGGCGATCGGCGGATGAGCGCCCGCTTTCGGGCGGTCTTGTTCGATCTCGACGGGACCCTGCTCGATACCGCGCCCGACCTCGCTGCGGCGGCGAACGGCATGCTGTCCGAGCTCGGCTTCGCTCGGCGCGAGCCGAGCGCGATCGCGACCTACATCGGCAAGGGAATCCCGGTGCTCGTGCACCGCACGCTCACCGGCGCGTTCGATGGCCGGGCCGAGCAGACGCTCTTCGCGCGCGCGCTTGCCATCTTCGAGCGCTGCTACGCCGAGGAGTCGGGGCGGCATTCGCGCCCCTACCCGGCGGTCATCGAAGGCCTCGGTCGCCTGCAGGCTGCGGGATTCGCGCTCGGATGCGTGACCAACAAGGCCGAGCGGTTCACCCTCGATCTCTTGCGGCGTTTTGACCTCGAGCGATTCTTCGCCTGTGTCGTGAGCGGGGATGCGCTGCCGCGCAAGAAGCCCGACCCGCTGCCCATTCTTCATGCCTGCGAGCGGCTGCGCGTGGCGCCGAGCGAGACGCTCGTGATCGGGGATTCGGCGAACGATGTCGCGGCGGCGCGCGCGGCCGGCTGCACGGTATGGTGCGTACCCTATGGCTACAACGAGGGGCGACCGGTCGCATCGCTCGCGTGCGACGCAACGGTGGCCGACCTCGCGGTGGCGGCGCGGCGGCTCGAGCTTCCGCCTGCCGTTGTGCCCCCGAGCGGCGCGGTGCTATAGTTCGCCGCGTCTCGACCTTTCGAGCACTGCATTCGCAGGCATGAGCTATCCGCGCTTCGAGAACTGGGGTCTGTGGCGGAGCTGGCGCTTCTGGCGCCGCTAACCGAACGCCCTCGCGCGCTCGCCCCGAGCGCACCCAGCAGGTTCGCGAAGTACGTAATACGGAGCAGTTCGTGACCGAACTCGAATTCAAGCGGCTCGCCGCCGAAGGCTTCAACCGGATTCCGTTGGTGCTGGAAACCTTCGCCGACCTCGACACGCCGCTTTCGATCTACCTCAAGCTCGCCGCCAGACCCTACACGTACCTGCTCGAATCGGTGCAGGGCGGCGAGCGCTTCGGCCGCTACTCGTTCATCGGGCTTCCCGCCCAGACGCGCATCGCGGTGCGGGGTCGCACGGTCCAGGTGCTGCATGGCGAGACCGTCACCCAGGAAACCGAGTCCGCCGATCCGCTGCAGTTCGTCGGTGACTATCTCAGCCACTATCGAGCCGCCCCGCTCGCCGGCCTGCCGCGCTTCGCGGGCGGGCTGGTCGGGTTGTTCGGCTACGACACCGTGCGCTACATCGAACCGAAACTGAACCGGCGCGCGCAGTCGCCCGATCCGATCGGCACGCCCGACATCCTGCTCCTGCAGTCGGAAGAAATCGCGATCGTCGACAATCTTGCCGGCAAGCTCTATCTCGTTGCCTACGCCGACCCCCGCAACCCGCTCGCGTATGCCCACGGCCAAGAGCGGCTGCGGCAGCTGCTCGCGGCGCTGCGCGAGCCGCTCGCGATCCCGCCGCACGGACCGAGCGTCGCCCATGCGGCGCACTCGGGCTTCGGCGAGGCGAGCTTTCTGCAGGCGGTGGCGCGCGCGAAGCAGTACATCTTCGACGGCGACATCATGCAGGTGCAGATCGGCCAGCGGCTGACGCGCCGCTACGCCGGCGCACCGCTCGCGCTCTATCGCGCGCTCCGGGCGCTGAACCCATCGCCGTACATGTTCTACTTCGACTTTCGCGAGTTCCAGGTCATCGGCGCCTCGCCGGAGATCCTGGTTCGGCTCGAAGGCGGCAAGGTGACGCTGCGGCCGATCGCCGGCACGCGGCGGCGCGGCACCACTGCGGAAGAGGATCTCGCGCTCGCCGACGAGCTGCTCGCCGATCCCAAGGAACGCGCCGAACACGTCATGCTGATCGACCTCGGCCGCAACGATGTCGGCCGGATCGCCGAGACCGGCTCGGTGCGCGTCACCGAGCGCATGGTGATCGAGCGCTACTCGCACGTGATGCACATCGTGTCGAACGTCGAAGGACAGCTCAAGGCGGGCCTCGACGCGCTCGCCGTGCTGCGCGCGACGTTCCCCGCCGGCACGGTGACCGGCACGCCGAAGGTGCGCGCGATGGAGATCATCGCCGAGCTGGAGCCGGTCAAGCGCGGGATCTACGCCGGCGCGGTCGGCTACATCGGCTATCACGGCGACATGGATCTCGCGATCGCCATCCGCACCGCGATCCTCAAGGATGAGCTGCTGCACGTGCAAGCGGCGGCCGGCATCGTCGCCGACTCGGTGCCCGAGCGCGAGTGGGAGGAGACGAACATCAAGGCGCGGGCGCTGCTGCGCGCGGCCGAAATTGCGAGCGCCGGTCTTGACACCAAGCTCGACTGAACGGAGCGGCCGATGACGGGCACTCGCTTCGGCGCCCGGAGCCAAGCGCGCCCCCGGCGCCGGGGTTGGTGCAAGCCGGCCGCCGGCGCGCGTTTCGCTCCCCCTCGCCAGGGCGGCGGTGCACCAACCAGGAGCAGGTGATGCTGCTGATGATCGACAACTACGATTCCTTCACCTACAACTTGGTCCAGTACCTCGGCGAGTTGGGCGCCGAGGTAAAGGTGGTCCGCAACGACGAGGTGTCGGTGGACGACATTGAGCGCATGCGGCCGGGCAAAATCGTCATCTCGCCCGGCCCCTGTTCGCCGAACGAAGCCGGCGTCTCGCTCGCCGTGCTCGGCCGGATGGCAGGCAAGATCCCGATCCTCGGCGTGTGCCTCGGCCACCAGGCAATCGGGCAAGCGTTCGGCGGGAAAGTGGTGCACGCGAAGACGCTCATGCACGGCAAGACCTCGCCGATCCACCACTCGGGCGCGGGCGTATTTGCCGGGCTGCCGACGCCCTTCACCGCCACCCGCTACCACTCGCTGGCCGTCGCGTCCGACTCCCTGCCCGGAGCGCTCGAGATGACCGCATGGACCGAAGACGGCGAAGTGATGGGGCTACGCCACCGCGACTTCCCGATTGAGGGCGTCCAGTTCCACCCTGAGTCGATTCTCACCGAACACGGGCATGCGTTGCTGCGGAACTTCTTGCACGACGCTCGATCCGGGGGGTAACGGTTGCCGAGCGCGGACACCCGAGATCGGCCGGAATACCTTGGGCGGCTTAGCCGAGCGGGTTCGGCCGCGACAACGCCACCGGCGCTCGCCGGTCGGCTTCGGGCGGCCTAGCGTTCTCAACGGGTTGCGCGGACTCCGAGGCGTGGCACCATAATGAGCAATACCTGACACGAGTAGGAGCAGACCATGGCGATCACGCCACAAGAGGCGTTGCAGCGCACGATCGAGCACCGCGAGATTTTCCACGACGAAATGCTCGATCTCATGCGCCAGATCATGAGCGGGCAGATGTCGCCGGTCATGATTGCGGCGATCATCGTCGGGCTGCGTGTAAAGAAGGAAACGATCGGCGAGATCACGGCCGCGGCGCAGGTGATGCGGGAGCTGGCCGCCAAAGTACATGTCAAGGATGATCGCTATCTCGTCGACGTGGTCGGCACCGGGGGCGATGCGGCGCACACGTTCAACATCTCCAGCGCCGCCACGTTTGTCTGCGCCGCGGCGGGGGCGCGCGTCGCCAAGCACGGCAACCGCGCGGTGTCGTCGAAATCAGGCAGCGCGGACGTGATGGAAGCGCTCGGCGCGAAGATCGATCTCACCCCGGATCAGGTCGGCCGGTGCATCGACGAGGTCGGCGTTGGGTTTATGTTTGCGCCCAATCACCACGCGGCGATGAAGCACGCGGCGCCGGTCCGCCGCGAGCTCGGGGTGCGGACGATCTTCAACATCCTCGGCCCGCTCACCAACCCGGCGATGGCGCCGCGGCAGCTGATGGGGGTGTTCCATCCGGACCTGGTCGGTATCCAGATCCGTGTGCTGCAGCGCCTCAACGCCATGCACGCGATGACCGTGTACGGCACCGAGAGTCTGGACGAGATCTCGATCAGCGGCCAGACGATGGTGGGCGAGCTGAAGGACGGCCGCGTGACCGAGTACATGATCCACCCCGAGCGTTTCGGGTTGCCGGTGCACGATTCGCGCACGCTGCGCGTGAACACGGTCGAAGAGTCGCGCGCCATGGTGGTCGGCGCGCTGGAGAACAAGGCGGGCGCGGCGCGCGACATCGTCGCGCTCAACGCCGGTGCGGCAATCTACGTCGCCGGTCGCACGTCGACGCTCGAGGACGGCGTCGAGCTCGCTTTCGAGACGATCACGAGCGGCACGGCGCGGGCGAAGCTCGACGAGTTCGTGAAGTTCACGCAACAGATCGGGCGCGGATAGGGGCGGTGTGGGTGGCGCGTTGCGATCGAGCGAAGACGCGAAGACGGTGACGCCGCAGCAACACTACGAGGCGCTGCTCGCGCGCGCAAGTGATTCGCTCAACGCCGGGCGGCTGGAGGAGGCGGAGCCGCTCGTGCGCTCGATCGTCGAGCTGAATCCGAACGATCATCACGGCTGGTCCACCCTGGGGTTCATCGCATTGCGCAGGGGGGAGGCGGCGCGCGCCCTCCCGCTGCTCGAGCGCGCGCTATCGCTCGACCGGGACAATCCTCGGCACCTCAATCTCCTCGGCGTCGCGTATGGCGAGCTCGCCCGCTTCGACGAGGCGCCTGGCGGCGCTGAAGCGGGCGCTGCGTCAGCGGCCGGCGTACGCCGAGGCGCACTACAACCGCGGCAAGGTGCTGGAGAAGATCGGCGACGCGCGCGGCGCGTGCGAGGCGTTTCGGCGGGCCGCGGCGATCGATCCGCGCCATCCACGCGCGCGCCACCTCCACGCGCGCGCACTGCTGCTGCTCGGTCAACCCGAGGCCGCGCTGCTCGCGCTGGAGGGGGCGCTCGCCGACAATCCGCGCGATGACTGGTGCAGTCTGCTCAAGGGCCAGGTGTTGTGGGTGCGCGACGGCATGGCGGCCGCGCTCGCGTGGTGCCGGGAAGTCGCCCCGCGTCTACCCGCGAGTGGCATGATGCAACGTTATCTCGCCACCATGCTGCTCGCCGCGGGCGAGTTGGAGGAGGGCTGGCGCGCGTATCTCCGGCGGGATCTTGCCGGCCCGGCGCCGCGCGCAGAGGTCCCCGCTGCCTTGCCTGGGCGGTTGGACGGAACGACCTTGCTCCTGCGCGCCGAGCAGGGGCTCGGCGATGTCCTGTTCTTTCTGCGCTTCGCGCTGCTGCTCGCCGATCGCGGCGCGCGATTGCAGGCGCGGGTGCCGGCCAAGCTCGTCCCGCTCCTCGCCCGGACCGGGCGGTTCGCGGCGGTGCACGATGAGCGGGCTCCCGCCGCAGCGCTCGGTCCGTTCACCGCGAGTTTGGACATGGGTGATCTGCCGGTGGTGGCGGGCCATTTTCAGGCCGCGCCACCGACGCCGCTCGCACCGCTCGAGGCGCGCGGGCACGCGTGGCGCGAACGGCTCGCGGCGGCCGGCCCGGGGCCGTATCTCGGCGTGACCTGGCGCGCCGGCACCGATTTCCGGCGTGGCCCGGAGTTCGGCCGCAATATTCAATTGCTGTCGAAGGAGATCGATCTACCGATGTTCGGCCAGGCGCTCGCGGGGATCGGCGCGACCCTGGTCGTCCTCCAACGCGCGCCGGCGGCGGGCGAGGTGGCAACGCTCGCCAAGCTCGCGCGGTGTTCCGTGTTCGATGCGAGCGCTGCAAACGATGACCTCGAAGAGGCGCTCGCGTTGCTCGACGCGCTCGATGACTGCGTCGGGGTGAGTAACACCAATATGCATCTTTGCGCCGGACTCGGACGGACCGCGCGGGTGTTGGTGCCGTTCCCCCCGGACTGGCGGTGGATGGCCGAGGGTAACGAATCGCTGTGGTTCCCTGGATTCCGCCTCTACCGCCAAACGCCCGGACGCGATTGGAGCAAGGCGCTTGCGCGGCTCGCGGCGGATCTTCGCGTCTGCGGGACGGGCTCATCCCGCCGCTAAGCCGATGGCAAGAACTCCAGAAGTCACGGCGCAGCCACACCCCGCAGCGATCGATGCCGCCGTCCAGCGGGCACTCGAGCACCAGCGAGCCGGCCGGCTGGGCGAGGCCGAGCGCGAGTATCAGGTCGCACTCGCGGCCGCTCCCGATCACGACGTTGCGCTGCACTTCCTGGGGATATTGGCCGGGCAGACGGGGCGGCTCGAGTTCGCCGCCGAGCTGATCGGTCGGGCAGTCGCTGCCCGTCCGCGCGAGCCCATGTATCTCCTCAACTTAGGGCTGGTCCTGAAGCGGCTGGGCCGGCTCGCCGACGCGGCGCGCGCGCTCGGCCGGGCGACGCGATTGGATCCGCGCAGCGTCGACGCACATCTTGCGCACGGCAAGGTGCTACTCGAGCAAGGGCAATCGGAGGCGGCCCGCGAATCCTTCGCGACCGCCCTGCACCTCGCCCCGCACGCGGCGGCGGTCCACAACAATCTGGGCCTCGCGCTCCAGGCGCTCGGGCGGCCCGACGCAGCGATTGATGCTTTCGGCCGGGCGCTCGCGCTCGATCCGCGCGAGGTGGACGCACACATCAATCTCGGGCTCGCGCTCGCCGTTCACGGCCGGCTCGAGGAGTCGGTGGCACGCTTACGCGATGCGCTCGCGATCGAACCGCAGCAACCACTCGCGCTGAACAATCTCGGCCTCGCGCTGCAGGCGCTCGGACGCCTCGACGAGGCCCGCTCGTGCTTCGAGCGCGCGATCGTGGCGAGCCCGAATGCCGCGGAGATGCACGTCAATCTGGGCGTCGTCCTCACGCAGCTCGGCGAGCTCGCGCCGGCGCGCGGGTCGCTATTGCGCGCCGTGGCGCTGGAACCGGAATCAGTCATCGCGCTGGCGAACCTCGGGGCCCTGCTGCGCCTCGAGGGCCAGCTCGAGGACGCGCTCGCCTGCTATGAGAAAGCGCGTGCGCTCGCCCCTGACGCCGAAATCGTCCTCACCGGCCTGGGTCTAGTGCATCTCGCACGGCGACGCGTGTACGAAGCGTTGCCCTGCCTCGAGCGGGCCGCCGCGCTCCGGCCAGATTCGCCGACGGCGCAGAACAACCTGGGGACGGCGCTGCGCATGGCCGGCGATATGGAGCGCTCGGCGCAGCGATTCCGCGCCGCACTCGCGGCCGACCCCGACTACGCCACCGCCTACAGCAACCTGCTGGCGTGTCTCAACTACCTCCTGGGTTCGACTCCGGAGGCGGTGCTCGGCGAGCACCGGCGCTTCGCGGAGCGGTTCGAGGCGCCGCTTGCGCGCGAGCGAGAGCCGCATGCGAATCGCCCGGACCCCAATCGTCGGCTGCGCGTGGGCTATGTGTCCGGGGACTTCCTCGAGCACGCGATGAGCTACTCGGTGGAGCCGGTGCTCGCCCACCATGACCGGTCGCAATTCGAAGTGCACTGCTACGCGAACAATGCGCTCGAGGACCCAGTCACCGAACGCCTGAAGCAGCACGCGAGCGGCTGGCACCGCGTGGTGGGACTCTCCGACCAGGCCATGGCGGCCCTGATTCGAGAGCACGGCGTCGACATCCTCGTCGATCTCTCGGGGCACACCGCGTTGAACCGTCTCATGGTGTTCGCCCGCAAGCCGGCCCCGGTGCAGGTGGCGTGGCTCGGCTACGCCGCGACCACCGGCCTTGCCGCCATGGACTATCGGCTGACCGACGGTCTCGCGGACCCGCTTGGCGTGACCGAAGGGCATTACACGGAGCGGCTCGTTCGTCTGCCCTGCGTCACCGTGTTTCAGCCGCCCGGAACGAGTCCGTCGGTGAACGCGCTTCCCGCGCTGCAGAGCGGGACGTTTACGTTCGCGTCCATGAACCACCTGGCCAAGCTGACCCCGGAAGTGATCACCGTATGGGCGCGGATACTTGCGGCGACACCCGACTCGCGTCTCCTACTCGGCGGGGCGGGTGATGAGTACGCGCAAGCGCGACTCACTCGCGCCTTCGCGGCGCACGGGGTCCCCGCCTCGAGGCTGGACTTTAGGGCGCGGCTGCCGCCCCGGGAATTCCTCGAACTTCACCACGCACTCGATCTCGCGCTTGACCCTTTCCCGTACAACGGCGGTGCGACAAGCTGCCATTCCCTGTGGATGGGAGTGCCGTTCGTAACGCTTGCCGGCGACCGGTACATGGCCCGGATGGGCGCGAGTCTCCTCGCCGCGGTCGGGCTCGATGAGTTCGTCGCGCAAACGGTGGACGAGTACGTGGCGCTTGCCGTCGCGCTCGCGGGCGATCGGTCGCGGCTCGCGGCGATCCGGCGCTCCCTGCGGGAGCGGCTCGCCGCCTCGCCGCTGATGAACGCGCGAGAGTTCGTGCGCCACCTCGAGCAGGCCTACCGGCAGCTGTGGCGGGCGTGGTGCGCGGGACCCGACGACGGCCACCGGCCGAGCCCCCTTGGAACGGGTGAGCCGACCGATGGCTGACATCCTTCATCGCATCCTCGCCGTCAAGCGCGAGGAGATCGCGCTCGCCAAGCGGGCCAAGCCGCTCGCCGCTCTTGCGGCGGAAGCGGCGCAGCCGTCGAGCCGCGACTTCCTCGGCGCGATGCGTTCGACGCTCGCTGCCGGCCGGCCGGCGGTGATCGCGGAGCTGAAGCGCGCGAGCCCGTCCAAAGGGTTGCTGCGCGAGCCGTTTGACCCCGTCGCGATCGCGAAGTCCTACGCGGTGCACGGCGCTAGCTGTCTGTCAGTGCTCACTGACCGACAGTTCTTCGAGGGCGCGCCGGAGCATCTCGCCGCGGCGCGCGCGGCCTCGGGCCTGCCCGTCCTCCGCAAAGACTTCATCGTCGATCCATATCAGGTCTACGAGGCGCGAGCGCTCGGTGCCGATTGCATCCTGCTCATCGTCGCCGCGCTCGACTCGGCGCAGATGCGGGACCTGGAGGCGCTGGCGGACGGGCTGGGCATGGCCGTACTCGTGGAAGTTCACGATGCCGGCGAGCTCGAGCGCGCGCTCGCGCTGCGGACCCCGCTGCTCGGCATCAACAACCGGAATCTGCGCACGTTCCAGACCCGGCTCGAGGTCACGCTCGATTTGCTGCCGGCGATTCCCGCCGACCGGCTCGTCGTAACCGAGAGCGGCATCCTCGCGCGCGCGGACGTGGCGACGCTGCGAGCACGCGGTGTGAATGCTTTTCTGGTGGGTGAAGCCCTGATGCGAGCGCCAGATCCAGGTGCCGCGCTCGCGGCGCTGTTTAGCGCTGAGATCACCTGAGGATATTTATGCAAGTGGCTGTTTTGGCGCCAATTTACGGCCAAACATGCATTTGTTGCGTACACGCAACGAATGCAGGTTCAAAAGGCGATCCCTGGCGGGTATTGCTTGTTGACGCGGATCTCCCTTTGGCAAAATCGTTGCAGCTCCCGATCTCTCGGAGGAGTGAAGGCGTCCGCAGTGGGCGTCGTGGTTCAACGTTCGTTCAGAGGAGAATTTCCTGATGAATAAAAACGTGATGGCGGTCGCCGTAGCAGGCGTCTTCGTGGCGCCCACCGCGTTCGGGCAAGCTGGCGTGCCGACGATTGCTGGGGGACCCATGGCTGGGGCAGGCGCCGTACAGCTCTACGGTCGACTCAGCGTTGGCTATGACAATTACCAGGCGAAGGGCGCGTCATCATCACCGGGCACACCCGGTGCGCCCCTTACGGATGCGAGCTTCAATGGGCGCGGCCGAGTTTTCGACAATACGTCGCGCGTAGGCGTCCGCGGCACCGAAGATCTGGGCATGGGCCTGCGGACGATTTTCCAGATCGAGAGCGGCGTCAACGTCGACTCGGGTACCACCACCACCCAATCGGGTGCGGCGAACGCGAGCGCCGGTACTTGGGCGTCGCGCGACTCCTTCATCGGCCTCGACAGCAACTATGGGCGCGTGCTGTTCGGCCGCTATAACCTCTTCTACACCAACGGCAAAAACCTCGAGTTTTCGGCGAACTACGTCAACGCCCAGATTCCGTGGGCGGACGGCACCCAATTGGGTCGCATGGCTTTAGGGAGCGCCGGGACCAACTTTGTCGCGCGCCAGAGCAACACCGTGTCGTACCAGACGCCGTTCTTCGCCGGCATGAACTTCGGGATCGCGTACTCGCCCAGCAACCAGGAGGCGGTACAAGGCAACAACGGCTTGATCACGCCGAACGGCAACGTCTGGGACGGTCAGTGGATCGGCGAGTGGGGACCGATTTACGCCAAAGTCGACTATGCGCAGAACAAGGGCAACAGCGACAACAGGCCTTTTCTGTTCACGGCGAACGACGGCCAACTTGGCGCCGGCAGCACTGTAGGTGGCAACGTTCAACCCAAGTGGCAAGGGTTGAAGGCCGGCGCGAGCTGGGCGTACCTGCCCGGCGCGCGTATCGGCTTGATCTGGATGGCTGAGAAGAGCAACAACGTGCGCGGTTTGCAAACTGGCCAGACGGCTAAGCAGCAAGCCTACGAAGTCAACTGGGAGCACACCTTCGGCAACGTCCAGCTGATGGCGGAATATGGCCAGCTGCTTGAGCTCAGGGATTGCGGCACCTACAACAGCAGCGTAGCGCCGGGGCTATTCCCGGTGGTGACGGCGGCCAACTCTATCGCCGGCACCGTCAACGACTGCGGCAGCGGCTCGAAGGCGACCGCGTACATGCTCGGCGCTCGCTACTTCTTCTCGAAGCGGACGTGGGTGTACGCAACGTTCAACAAGACCAACAACAACAACAGCCAATTCGCCGACTATCAAAATGCCGGCTATTCGGCGGTCAACAACGCAGTGAGCTTTCCGAGCGGCGCGGACCCGACGATCTGGGCGCTCGGCATCCTGCACAACTTCTAAGAGCGGGCAGCTAAACGCCAACGAAGGGGAAACGGGCGCTGTAGCGCCCGTTTTTTCTCAGGCGACGCCCCGGACAGCTTCCAGGCTGTCCTGGGGCGCACCGCTCGAAAGAAGGGGCAAGGGGGAGTAGGTGAGAAGGACGATCGTTGCGCTGGCCGTGGCTGGGGCGTTTGCAACGCCGGTCGCGGCGCAACAGATTCCGACGCCGGCCATGCTGCCGGACGGGGTGTTGCTCTACGGCCGCCTGAATCTCGGCTTCGACGAATATCAGGCCAAGGGCGCTGCCGCGGGGAGCGCCTTCGACTTCCAGAGCCGGAATCGCGTGTACGACACCGCCTCGCGCGTGGGACTACGCGGGTCCGAAAATTTGGGCGGTGGCTGGCAGGCGGTCTTCCAGATCGAGAGCGGCGCAAACGTCGACAGCGGCAACTCGCTCGGCCAAAACGGCATCAACAATCCCAACACCGGGTTTTGGGCGAGCCGCGACTCGTGGGTGGGTCTCCAAAATGAGAAGCTCGGGCGGCTCACCTTCGGCCGGCAGAGCGCCTACTGGTACAACGGCACGATCGATCAGATCGGCGCGAACTACATCAACGCCGCCTCCCCGCTCGACTCCTATTCGCAAAGCGGCATCGTGCTCGGTCCGGTCGCGCGTGAGTCGAACACGGTGCAGTACAGCGCGCTGGTCGGCGGATTCAGCGCGACGGCGTCCTATGGTTATTCTGCGACCGCGGTGGGCGGTGCCTCGCCTGAAGAGACGGCCCAAGGTGGCGTCAGTCCGAAGGATTATTTCTGGGCGCTGACCCTGCGCTACAACCACCCCGTGTTCGACCTCCAGGCCGACTACGGGGTGCGGAACAACGTCATTAACGACCCGGGACGAGACTTCTCGGGCTTGAAGCTGGGCGCGGCATGGAAGTACATGCCGGGCTCCCAGATCAGCCTGGTCTACCAGGCGCTGCAGAACAAGAACACCTTTGGGCTCGGTTCGGCCAACGGGGTAACGCCAGCCAACCTTCTAGCGAACGCTGGTCTCCCAGTCGGCAGCGCGGTGAACACCGCGATCGCAAGCGGGTGCGGGCCGGTCACATCGACTCCGGGCGTGCCGGCGCCGATCCTCGCGGCGGTGCAGGGGGCATTCTTCACCACTGGCGGCGGCGGGACGATCGACCGCTGCGCCACCCTGAAGCAGAACATGTGGGTCTTGTCCTGGGAGCAGACGTTCGGCAATTTCCAGGCGCTTGCCCAGTACGGTCGGGCGGGCAACGTCCGGGGCGGCAACCTGCCGGATTCCGGGGTGCAGAGCTACCTCATTGGCGGCCGCTATTTGTTTTCCAAGCGTACCTGGGTGTACGTGTCGTACAACCAGATCCGTAACGGCAGCAACAACTACGTCGACTATTGGGCCGGGTGGGAGACCTCCGCGGCGCAGCTATGCACGAACCCCAGCGTCGCTAGCACCTGTGCGGCGCCCGGCCTGCCGTCGGCGTCCTCGGGCGCCGACCCGCGGATCATCGCGGTGGGGATACTGCACAACTTCTGACACGACTCCAGCCGGAAATGACAGGAGTGGGCGCCGCAAGCGCCCGATCTGCTTGCACGCCGGCCAGCGTTCCTGCAGATCGCGCCGAAGGCGCGCCAACGCCTGGTCCCAGCGGCGGTCGATCCGTCTGCCGATAGAGCACGAAGCCCGGAAACCAAGGCGACGTATCGCCCCCCGTCATCCAGGGTCATTCCGGCGGCTGGGTGACGTCCAGGAGCGCCGCGCGCGACGCGCTCGTGCCGCTCGTCCTGCGCGAGCGCTTGTCCCGAGGTTGATCCACGGGGTCGGGGTTGCCAGGGGCGAACGCCGCGGCGCGGCCGAAGCAGCGCGCCACCTCGGCGAATTGGCCGACCGCCCGATGCGCATTGCCGAGGCTGAACCACGCCTCGGCGTGGGCTGGGGAGCGCTCGAGGAGCTTTGCCCTGCCTCGAGGTGCCGACTGGCGCGGGAAGGCGGTCGGTCACCCGCACCCCTCTTGGCACCGTCTGCTCAGGGTGGCGTCGTAAGGTCGCGGGGCAGAGGCCGGGTCTTGCATGAACGCGCTACACTGACCGCCGGAAGAATTCCCAGCTCGATATGGTCTTCATCGATCGCGCGATTATCGCGTTCGACCGGGCTCTGCGCACCGTGGCGGGTTCGGTCCAGTCGACTCGTCCTTATCCCGCGCGCGAGATCCCCGAGGCCGAGCTCACCGCTGGGCAGCGGCGTGACTCGGCGGCGCTCATGCGGGTCAACCACTGCGGCGAGGTCTGCGCGCAAGCGCTGTACCAAGGGCAAGCGCTCGCTGCCGGCGATTCCGTGCTCGAGCGCTCGCTGGCGGGCGCCGCGAAGGAAGAAGAGGATCATCTTGCCTGGACCGAGCAGCGGATTGCGGAGTTGGGCGGCCGCACGAGCGCGCTGAACCCGCTGTGGTATCTCGGCGCCCTCGCGATCGGTTTTGCCGCCGGCAAGTTCGGGGCGGCCTGGAACTTGGGCTTCCTCAAGGAGACCGAGCGCCAAGTCGAGCGCCACCTTCAGGGGCATCTGGACCGCTTGACCGCACCGGACGCGCGCACGCGCGCGATCGTCGCCGAAATGCAGCGCGACGAAGCGGGGCACGCCCGCTCGGCCGAGGCGCTGGGCGCGCGCGAGCTGCCCGCGCCCGTGAAGGCTGCGATGAGCTTCGGCGCGCGAGTGATGACCAGGACCTCCTACTGGCTGTGACGCGCGCGACGCCGCGCGTCACTCGCTCACGATTT
>Ga0187846_10000871_pt1 | contig 17270 bp, 13 predicted proteins | sample TC_taG_FD_161473 | JGI IMG/M metagenome (GOLD analysis project Ga0187846, IMG submission 161473) | Biofilm microbial communities from the roof of an iron ore cave, State of Minas Gerais, Brazil - TC_06 Biofilm (v2) | ecosystem: Environmental > Terrestrial > Deep subsurface > Cave > Wall biofilm...
TAACCCACAACCAAGACCTGGCGGCGCTCGCCACCCGGCAGCTCCGGATGCGGGACGGGGTGTTCGCGTCGTGACCCGGGCCGCCTGGCTCCTCGCGTGGCGGAGCCTCTGGGACAGGCCGCGCCGGACGCTGCTCCTGCTGGTCGGCTATGGCATCGGGGTGGCGGTGATGATCGCGCTGCTGTCGGTAGGCGAGGCGCTCCTGGCCCAAGCCCAGGACCGCGACCTCGTGGCCGGCGGCGATCTCGTCCTCCTGCCCGAAGGCATCGACCCATCGGTCCTCAAGGTCAACGGGGTAACGGGGTTGTATCTCGCGATCCAGCAAGCCGGGTTCGTCACCCGCGAGGTGCTGCGCGGCCCCCGGTTTGGGCCGGAAATCTCCGCGGCGGCACCGCAGATCGATGGCCGGCAGGTGTACGTGCGCGCGCACGGCACGATCCTTCCCACCTCGGCGTCCGCGGGAATCCCGTCGCTGGATCGCGCCGCGCGCGCGACCGCGGCCGTGCCAGGGGCCCGCGATAGCGCGGGAGACCGCGCGTGGAACTCGCCGGCGCCGGGTAACCTGGCCGACCAGCTGGACCGGTTTCATCGGCCGCCGTCCGGGAAACACGCCGCGTGGGCCGAATGGGACTACTTCAACTTCGTGGATCCGGCGTCCGGCGCGTACGGCTACATGACCCTCCTGGCGGGGGGAGAGGGGCGCGGCGCGGTGCTCGTCCGGCTGCGGCAAAAGGGGCGGCCGTCCGAGGACCTGACGATCCCGGCAATGATCCGGGTGGGGGACCTGAGTGTTGATAGGGCGGAGCAGCGGATCGGGCCCGCGTGGGTGCGGATCGACCATGGGCGCTATCACGTGACGGTGGATGACAGCCGGCTGCGTGCAGACCTCTGGCTGACTCCAGACGGTGGGTACTACCTTCCTCCGGGAGAGTTCACCGAGGGAGAACTGGTCTCCGGCTACGTGGTCCCCGTGGTCCAAGGGCGGATGAGCGGCGAGATTCGTACTGAACGTACCGCGCTCAATCTCGTCGAGGCGCCCGCCTATCATGACCACAACTGGGGGACCTGGACGGGCGTCACGTGGGACTGGGGGGAGGCCTCGGGCGCCCGCGGGGCCGTGCTGTACGGAGGCCTGCACCTGGACAGGGCCCACGCGGCAGGCGGTCGCGCCCCCGCGCTGTTCCTGTGGGGCGCGGCCCGCCAAGACGGGGGGAACCGGAGTGGAGGATTTCTCGCCGCGCTGCCGGTGCGGTCCATCGGCTACGCGGGGTGGCATCCTGGGCCGGTGCTCGACGGTCGCCGGATCGACGTTCCCACTTCGGTGACGATCGATGCCGGCCGGGCCGGGGATTCGGTCCGGGTGCGGTTCCACGTCCGGGACGCGCTCGCTAGTAGCGCGGGACAGACGGCCGTATCGAAGCAGTCGGGGGTCTCGCCGAGCGGTCGGGCGACCAGCGCGTTCCTGCAGTTGCGGGGAGAGGCGGACGTCCGCGGGACGCTGGACGGGGCGGTGCTTGAATTCACCGGTCTCGGGGCCGCCGAGACCTATGTGCCCCTCGCCGGCCGGGGCGGCACCCGCGTCAGTCCCTGACCTGACCGGTTCCCTTCACTACCCACTTCGTCGTCGTCAGATCCGACAGGCCCATCGGCCCGCGGGCATGCAGCCGGCTCGTGCTGATCCCGACCTCCGCTCCAAGACCGAACTCTCCTCCGTCGACGAGACGGGTGGAGGCGTTCACGAGGACCGCGGCACTGTCGACCTCGCGCACGAACCTGTCGGCCCGAGTGCGGTCCTCGGTCACGATCCCGTCGGCGAGACCGGTGCTGTGGGCTCGGATGTGCGCGAGCGCGGCGTCCAGGCCGTCCACGACGCGTACCGCGAGGATGAGGTCGAGGTACTCCGTTCCCCAATCCTCCTCCGTGGCTGAGGCAACGTCCGGGACCAGCGCGCGGGTTTTGGAACAGCCTCGGACTTCCACATTGGCGGCCCGCAGCGCCCCGATCAGCCGAGGGAGCAACCGCGCGGCGATGCCGCCGTCCACCAGCAGCGTCTCGAGCGCGTTGCAGGTGCTGGGCCGGTTGGTCTTCGCGTTGACAACGATGCGGATGGCCATGTCAGCGTCGGCGCTCCGGTCGACAAAGATGTGCGTGACGCCCTTCTCGTGCTTGAGCACCGGCACCCGCGCGTGCTCGGTCACATACGCGATCAGCGCTTCCCCGCCCCGGGGGATGACCAAATCGACGAAACCCCGCCCTCCGACGAGGTCCCGGATCGCCGAGTAGTCCCGCCCCTCGAGCAGCGAGATCGACGTTTCGGGGAGGCCCGCGGCCCGAAGACCGTCGTGGATGGCGGCCACCAACGCGCGGTCGGAATGCACGGACTCGGCGCCTCCGCGGAGAATGACGGCGTTCCCGGCGCGGATGCACAACCCGGCCGCATCGACCGTGACGTTCGGCCTCGATTCGTAGATCATAGCGATGACGCCGATCGGCACCCGGATCCTGTTGACCTCCATCCCGTTCGGCCGGGTGCGGGACTCGACCACCTGCCCCACGGGATCGGGAAGCTCGGCGATCGTCAAGAGAGCCTTGGCCAACCCATCGATCCGCGCGGCCGTCAGCGTCAACCGATCCCGGAACGCCGGCGAGCGGCCGTCGAGCGCGTCGAGGTCGTGGAGGTTGGCGGCTCCGATTTCCGCCCGGCGCGACTGGATCGCCTCGGCCATGGCCACGAGCGCCCGGCGGCGCGCGGCGTCGGAGGCGTGGTGGAGATCCACGGCCGCACGCCGTGCCGCCTGCGCCCTCAGTTCGACTTCAGATCGCGTGGTGCTCATCGACCCAGGCTCACCCTTCTTCCCTCAGCACGAGGTTGTCCCGGTGGATGACCTCCCCCGGGGTCCCTCCGCCCAGGAGGCGGGCGATCTCGCCCGACCGGATCCCTTTGATCTGTGCCAGCTGGCCGCTCGGATAGTTTGACACCCCGCGGCCGAACTCATCACCGCGTGCATCCTGAATCGTGACCGCATCCCCAGGCTCGAAGGCTCCAAGGACGTCTAGGATCCCCGCCGCGAGCAGGCTCTTCCCGCGCCGCAAGGCATCCCGCGCGCCGTCGTCGACGATCACGGTCCCGCGCGCCGGGAAGCCAAGGGCCAGCCAGCGCCGACGGCTCGATGGGTGGTGGCCCGAGGGAAGGAAGAGGGTGCCGTGGCGCTCTCCTTCCAGGAGCTCGGTGAGCGGAAGCGACCGCGTCCCGCTGGTGATCACCGTCGCCACGCCGGACTCGGTGGCGATGCGGGCCGCGCCGATCTTGGTGGCCATCCCCCCGACGCCTTGGGCGGTCACCGTGCGGCGTGCCGCGCGCAGGACGGTCGAATCGATGCGGGTCACGGTCGGAATCAGCCGGGCGTCCCGGTATCGACGAGGATCGGCGGTCATCAGCCCTTCCACGTCGGAGAGGATCACGAGGAGGTCGGCCCCGATGAGGCTCGCCACGAGCGCGGAGAGCGTGTCGTTGTCGCCGATCCGAATTTCATCGGTCGCCACGGTATCGTTCTCATTGATGATCGGAATAATGCCGAACTCCAGCAGCGCCTCGAGCGTCTGCCGGGCGTTCACGTACCGTCGCTGGTCGGCAAAGTCTTGTTGGTTGAGGAGCACCTGGCCGACCCGCAAGCCCAGTCTTTTGAAAGCCAGGGCGTAGACATGCATCAGGAGCGGCTGGCCCACTGCGGCGAGCGCCTGCTTGTGGGGAAGGCTCCGCACCAGGTGCTGGCGTCCAAGCAGCCCACCCCCAGTGATGATCGCCCCCGAGGAGACCACGAGGACCTTTCGCCCCCCGTGGACAGCGCCGGCCACGTCTTGTGCGAGTGCCGTGATCCGGCGCGGATCCACGATAGCCTTGCCACCGGTAAGCGTACTGGTCCCGACCTTCAGCACGATCCGCCGGGCGGCTCCGAAGCCTGCCCCGTCGTTCTTTGCGCGCGCCTCATGATCGGAACGCATCAGGGTGTCCGGATTTCTGGCCGCACCCCAGCGCTTCCTGCCGACGAGTCCTGGGCCGCCACGATGGCGGTCTCGTTGGAGGTTCTTCGCTGAGGGGGGGCCGCGCATTGTCGCGGTGCCTGACACGCCCTGCCCCTGCGCGTTGGTCGGGCCATCGCTGGTCGGCGGGGGGCTCAGGACGTGACGGGTCCCGGGGCACCACCATGGCGCGTTGTCTCAACCAGGTTAGAGTCTTTTGGATGTCACCCCAACCCTGCGCATTCCACGAAAAGTCGAAGACCGCCCCCGAGCAGGAGCGGCCTTCGGCTGTCTAAGCGATCGCGCCTACGTCAAATCGGGACGCGCTTCCGTGCGCTCAGCAGTCCCACCAACCCTAGGCCCAGGAGCGCCAGGGGGTTGGGCTCAGGAACCGATACCCCCCTTGCCCCTTCGACATCGACGTCATCCAAGCCATTAAAAGTGGGAACTTGCTCGCCCAGGAACTCAAGTCGGGTCGTTGAGGAAGTCGCCAGCAAATTCGAAACTGTGATTGGCACATATGCAGTGCTGCCGACGGTTGTGTCGGAAAGAACCACGCTCCCGCCCCACAACACTTGGAGTTCTGCGGGTCCGGGGGAGTTGGACGCATAAAAGAAGCTAAGATTGTAACGCGTGCCAGAGACAGTCGGAAGGTCCTGGTAGAGCCAGTTGCCGTTTGTGGCCGGATCGGGAGTGATGCACACGACCGGGATGCAACCGGTCTGTGCGAAGAAGCTCCCCGAGTGCGGGAGGATCCCGGAGCCGCTACCAACGACCAACCAAGGAAGGTCAGCGCTGGGATTACGTACCCAGGGCGCAAAGCTACCCGTCTCGAACCCAGGGTTGCTCACAATGTTAGCCGCCCCTGCGGGCCACGGCACCATCAGTCCGATCACGACAATCACAGCACAGAAGAGTGTTGCATGGATGATCCGCAGCATGTTCCTCCTCCTCCGGAAGATAGAAAACGAGCCAATCGATTACGCTTTCTATCCTAACGATCGCCTGTCCTTGCAGCAATCCCCCTAGCGGAGGATTATTCATCACCCGGAAGAGGGAGGCCATGGCGCGTGAAGTATCCTTCCGTAATCCTTCTGAAGAAGGGGACCTGATTATCGGCCGGATGAGAACTAATGTCGGGTATTCTCTAATTCTTGAGCGGGGGCCATCGTTCCGAGCGAAACATGACGGCCGCCTCGGACTGAAGGATAGACCTCGTTAGGGTGGGAGTCGGGTCAGAGGTACTCCGGCCCGAGGATGAGCATCACGGGATAGTTCGCACCGCTTTCGGGCATCGTCGAAATGACCACGGTCCGCTGCTCCCCCGCAGCGAGGTGCACGCGGGTCACGATGTGTCGAGCGCCGGCTCTCAGCCGGGGAAGATCGATCACCTGATCATCGACCAGCACCGATCCGCCGGCATCGCCCCCGCCCGCGTACATCATGAGCCCCAGGATGGCGGGAAGGGAGGTCGGGTTGCTGATTTTGACGGGGAACGTGTAGATCACCCCGTAGTTTCCCTCAAGCGGTTGGCCCGACTGCTGTTCGTGCAGGAGGTCCCGGTCGTCGCCGATCGTCATGTTCACCGGCGGCCCGCCCACCGTGTACTCCTGCTCCTTGACGATCTGGGGCTTCTCAAAGATTCCCCGCTGGTGGACGGTGTCGAAGTTATGCGTGTAGCTCTCGGTGGGCGGCTCCCATTCGTTGTCGAGCACGGCGACCACCTGGAGGTTGAGCCGGTCACCGTCCACGAGCGCGAGCTGCACCAGGCCGCTTGCCACCGCCTGCGGAGGCAGTTCGTGGAGGAAGAGCGGGATCGTCGTGTTCGCCGGGATCTGCAGCTGAAACCCCGCGTGGTGCCAGTACTGGTCGAGGAAGGCGTGCGCCGGTCCATGACCGGCGGTGGGATCGTCGGGGCCGGAGCTGCTCCCGGCGCCGGTCACCCAGAGGGTAATCGGGGCCCCGGTCGGGTTGCTGAGGTTGACGGCGATTTCCATCTGGTGGTCTGTCGAGCCGTTTTGGTGATGGTAGAGCAGCCGCGCGGTCTCCGACGACTGCAGCGCCCCGTTGAACAGCACCTTGCTAAAGGGAATGGTTTCGGGGCTGTTGCTGACCATCAGCACCCGCGCGTCGGACCAGGGGAACACCGTATTGGTCAGCTGCACCGGGACCGTGCGGGTTACCGGCTGGGAGCCGGCGGCGGTCACCTGCACCACCGCGCTGACCGCGACCCCCGATGCCGCCGGGAGCGGCTCGAGCGGAGGCGCGGTTTGGGCGAGGGCGACCGGGGCGCGGCGCGCCTCCGGAACCACCTCCCGCGCCGTCGTCACGATCGCCAGGCGGAGCGTCTCGATGGGGGTCGGATCTCCCGTGACCGCGACCTCGACCCTGGGCACCGAAGCCCCCGGAGCTTGAGCGACCCCGGCCTCGGGGAGGGTCACCCCGGGGATCAGCACGGCAGCCGCGACGATGGTGAGAAGATATGCGCGCATAGGATCTCCAGTCGACGCCGCGTCCTTGCCCGCGGCGAATGCTGTGATGGTTTCCGCTGTGCCGTTCCTCCCCCGAAAAGAATTGCGATGTCCGGGCCTAAGATTCCTGTCGGCTGGAGGATGGCCTAATCACTGTCCAACAACACGCCGCGCCGCGGATCAGCAAGAAGTAAGCGCGGTGGAGGGGACGGGACCAACCGGAGTCGAATCCTGCCCCATGGGTATATTACCCACCTTCGTCCTCTTCCCGGACCACCCGAGGTGAGCCGGTCCCCTTCTGGCCGGCGGCCGTTCTCCGCAGTGATTCGCGTTCGAGGTTGCGCCGGAGAAGCTTCCATCCTGCGGGATCCCCCCGCCCGCGATGAGCAATGCCAGTCGACCCCAGCATGAGCGAGGTGGACCGCCGGTGAAGATCGATCTCTCGGGCCGCGTCGGGATCGTCTCCGGGGCCAGCGCAGGCTTGGCGCGGGCGATCGCCCAGGGCTTCGCCGAGGCCGGGGCCGACCTCGTGATCGGCAGCCGACGGGAAGACGCCATTCGTCGCGCCGCGGACGAGATCGCCGCGAGCACCGGGCGTACCGTGGTCGGCGTCGAGGCCGACGTCTCGCGCCCCGAGGGAGTGGAGCGGCTCCTGGGGACCGCGCGGACGCGGTTCGGCCGACTGCATATCCTCGTCGTGAACGCCGGCGGCCCGCCGGCCGGGTCCGCGCTCACGCTGAAGGACGAGCAGTGGGAGCAGGCGTTCCACCAGAACTTGATGAGCGCGGTGCGGTTCATACGGGGGGCGGTCCCGATGATGCGCGAACAGGGCGGGGGAAGGATCATTACGATCATCTCCTCGGCGGTCAAGGTCCCTATTCCCAATCTGGTGCTGAGCAACGTGTTCCGGTCGGGCGTGGTCGCGCTCGCGAAGACGCTCTCGTTCGAGCTGGCCCCGCACAAGATCCTCATCAACAACCTCGCCCCCGGGCGAATCCGCACCGACCGGCTGCGCGCGCTCGACTCGCTGCGGGCCGAGGAGCTGCGCCGCACCGTGGAGGAGGTCGAGCGGGAATCCGCAGCGGCCATCCCCGCCGGGCGCTACGGAGATCCGCGAGAGTTCGCCAACATGGCGGTGTTTCTGGCCTCGGACCAGGCCAGCTACATCACGGGGACCACGATCTGCATCGACGGCGGGGCCACCCGCGCGATGCAGTAGCGATGCCGCGGGATCGCGCTCCCCGCCCGTCGAGGCGCCCGCGCACGATCGTCACGCATCTTGGGGAGGACCCCGCCCGCTACCAAGGAGCCGTCACCCCGCCGATCTACGAGACCTCGACGTTCGCCCTCCCCTCGTTCGACGCGCTCCAGCAGTCGTTTGCCGGGGATGAGACGCACTACCGGTACAGCCGTGGCCGAAACCCCACCGTCGGGATCGCCGAAGCGAAGCTGGCGGCCCTCGAGGGCGGCGACGCGTGCGTGTGCTTCGGATCGGGGATGGCGGCCGTCTCGGCGGTCCTGATGACGTTTCTCCGCTCCGGCGGCCACGTCGTGACGATCCGAAACCTGTACGGGGACACGTACCGGTTTCTCGAAGAGATGGCGCCCCGATTCGGGATCACCCGGACTTACGTCTCGGGCGTCAGGACGGACGAGGTCGAGGCCGCGCTGCGCCCGGAGACGCAGCTCGTCTACCTCGAGTCGCCGACCTCGCTGCTCTTCGAGCTTCAAGACATCCGGGCGATCGCCGCGCTGTGTCGGGCGAGGGGGATCCCGACGGCGATCGACAACTCGTGGGCCACGCCGTATTTCCAGCAGCCGCTCGCCCTGGGGGTGGATCTCACCGTCCACTCCGCGACGAAGTACCTCGGAGGGCACAGCGACATCCTGGGCGGAGCCGTCGTAGGGGGCCGGGATCTGATGACCAGGGTCCGGCGGACGGAGTACGCGATCCTCGGGGGCATTCTCCCCCCGTTTGAGGGGTGGCTCCTCCTGCGCGGGCTGCGAACGCTGCCCGTGCGGATGGAAGCCCATCAGGCGGCCGCCCTGGAGGTGGCCCGGCACCTGGAGGCTCATCCCCGGGTCCGCCGCGTCAACCATCCTGGGCTTGAGACGCACCCGCAGCACGCGCTGGCGCACCAGCAGATGCGGGGAACGTCCGGCCTCTTCAGCGCGGAGCTGGACACCAACGTCGACGGGGTCCGGCGGTTTTGCGACGCGCTGACGATATTTTACCTCGGCGTCAGTTGGGGGGGACACGAGAGCCTCGCCTTTCCGGCCGCGGCCGGAAGCGGGGCCAAGAAGAAGGCGGCGCCGGAGACGCTCGTCCGGCTCTCAGTCGGGCTTGAGGATCCCACAGACCTCGTCGAGGACCTCGATCAGGCTCTGGGCGCGATCGGTTAGTTTTTGAGCCGTAGGCTGCTACGGAAGGTCTTCCCGCCCGTGGTCGACGTGCGCCTTGTAGAACGCCAGCAGTTTCGCCCGGTCGAACTCGTCCATCCACAACCGCCAGTCCCAGGCCAGGGCGGCGAACGGGTGGGGCATGTCGGTGTAGGGGACGAAGAGCAGCTTGACGTTCTCGTACTTGCTCTTCGGAAAATCGCGCACCATCTGGTCGAACTGGCGCAGCATCTCGTCCGAGACGGGAGGCTTGTAGGCGAGCACGATATACCCGTGCTCGAGGCTGTGAACCCAGTAACCCGGGGCGAGCCCTTGAGGGTACACTCCGGAGGGAGCCGGGCTGGGGTAGTGGGTACCCGAGGAGGGGGGATGGGCCCGGTACTCGATCGGCGTCCCAAAGGGAACGTGCGTGAACCCCTCGTCGGGGACCTTCTCGCCGAGCGCGGGATCCTGTTGGGCCGGGGCAGAGGGGTGGGGGGAAAGGACCCACCACGCCGCCCCGATGGCCGCCCCGAGCACCCAGAGCCCGAGGATCCACAGCAACGCCAGCCTCGGTCGCGCGCGCAGCTTTCCCGCTAGGCTGTCCGAGGGCGGGCCTGCCTGCGGGGGCGGAGATCCCCCCGCCGGGCGACTCCCGGCTTCCCGCGCCCTGCGCCTGCGTTCGGCCCGCGTCAGTTGCGCCATCGTGGCTCCATCCCCTGTGAGTTCTTCCTGGGCGGTGGGGGGTCCTCCGGTCAGAGGACCGGCCACCGCGGGCCGGCATCGATCCCGGCGCGCCGCAAGAGCGCCCGAGCCCGTTCCCGGGCGTCCCGGATGATCGCCTCCTCATCCATCGTTACTAAATGCCCCTCGCGCACCACCCAGCGGCCATCGACCATCACGTCGGACACGTCCGCGCCGGTGGCGGCGTACACGAGCGTGCTCACCGGGTTGAGACTGGGGGTCAGGTGGGCGCGGTGCATGCCGAAGACCGCGAGGTCCGCTTTCTTGCCCGGCTCAAGCGAGCCGATCTCGTCGGCCAGTCCCATGGCACGCGCCCCGCCTAGGGTCGCCATCTCAAGGACCGACTCGGCCGGGAGAACCAGGGGGTCGCCGGTCGCGCCTTTATGGAGGCAGGCGGCGAGCTTCATCTCCCGGACCAAGTCGTAAGCGTTGTTGCTGGGGCCGCCGTCACAGCCGAGGGCCACGTTGACGCCCGCCCGCAGCATCGCGGGCACCGGGCAGATCCCGGACGCCAGCTTTGTGTTTGAATGCGGATTGTGCGAGACGTGGGTTCCGGTTCTGGCCAGGCTGGCGATCTCCGGATCGCTCACCCAGATCATGTGCACCAGCACGACGTGGGGACCCACCAGCCCCACGTCCTCGGCGAACTCCACCGGCAGCCGCCCGTAGGCGCGCCGCAGGAACTCGCGGTCCTGCCGCACTTCCGCCAGGTGCATCGTGATCCCCAGCCCGTGCTCCTGGCTGAGGAGGGCGATCTCGCGGTAGAGCTCGGGGGAGACCGCGCCCGGCGTCCGGGGCCCGAACCACACCCGGATCCGCCCGTTCGCCTGGCCCTGCCACCGCCGGTGCATGGCCAGCGTCCCTTCGAGCCCGGTCTCCCGGTCCTCGATCATGCCGGGGTGCATCGGCAGCGCGGCGTCCGCGTAGCGCGGGGTATCCATTACGATCTTGGCGAGTGTGGCCCGGATGCCGCTGTCGCGCACCGCCTCGGCGATCCCATCGAACCCGTACCGGTGGGCCAGCATTGACTCGAGGAACGTGGTGGTCCCCGATCTAAGCATCTCCGCGATGCAGAGGCGCGCGCTGGCCCGCCCGTCTTCCTCGGAGAAGTTCCCCTGCAGCACCCACACGCGGTCACAGAGCCATTCGATCAGAGCCCGGTCGTCGGCGCATCCGCGGATGAGCGCCTGCGCGAGGTGGACGTGGGTGTCGACGAGGCCCGGCGTGATCACGTGATCGGGAAACCGGTGGATGGGTTCGCCGGGGTGCCGGGGGAGCAGGTCGGCGGCTTTCCCGACCTCGACGATCCGGCCGTCCCGGACGAGCACCGCGCCGTCGGAGATGATCCGCCTGGCGGCATCCACGGTAATCACGGTCGCCCCGGTGACGATCAACGGCACACCTCCACGGATCGTGGGCCGGTGTTCGCGGCCCGCCGATCGGGCTCAGACGAGAAGAGGGCACCCGCCGCGGCGGGTGCCCTCCGCACCCCGGTGGGGTGCCAACCGGACACCCGGTTACTGGCTTGGGACCTTGCCCACCACTCCTTGCACGAACCAGTTCATCGACAGCTGGGCCGAGTCGCTGAGGGCGCCCCCGGCGGGGACCCGGACCGTGCCGGCCTGGTCCTTGATCGGCCCAGCAAATTCGTTAAACGTCCCGGCGATCATGGCCTGGCGCTTGGCCATGACCAGAGCCTTCACGGAGGCGGGGACCATTGGGCCGAGCGGCGCGATGTCCACGATCCCCTTGTCCATTCCCCACCACACGTCTTCGCCGGTAAACGTGCCCGCCTCGACCTTCTTGGCGAAGTACAGATAGATCGGGCCCCAGTTCCAGACCGGAGCCGTGAGGAAGGCGTTCGGACCAAACTTGCTCATGTCGGAGTCGTAGCCCACCGCGTACATCCCCTTGGCCGCGGCCGCCTGCACCGCCGCCGGGGAGTCCTGGTGCTGGGCGAGCACGTCCGCCCCGATGCTCAGCAGGCTCTCCGCCGCCTCCTTCTCCTGCCCCGGATCGTACCAGGTGTTCGACCAGACGACGTGCACGGTGGCCTTGGGGTTCACCGCCCGCACGCCGAGGGTAAACGCGCTGATGCCCCGGACGACCTCGGGGATCGGGTGCGCCGCCACGTAGCCGATGATGTTGGTCTTGGTCACGGACCCGGCGACGAGGCCCGTGAGGTAACGCGGCTGCTCGATCCGCCCAAATGCCGTCGCGAGATTCTTCGACCGTTTGAACCCGGAGATGTGGACAAAGCTCACGGCAGGAAACTGTGCGGCCACGTTGACCATCGGGTCCATGTACCCGAACGAGGTTCCGACGATCATCTTGTATCCCTTGCGGGCGAGATCGCTGAACACCCGTTCGGAATCCGCTCCCTCGGGGACGCTCTCCACCGCGGTGGTCTCGACCCCCGCGTCATGGGCCTCCAGGTACTTCCGACCCTGATCGTGGGCGTACGTCCACCCCATGTCCCCGATCGGGCCCACGTAGACGAAGGCGACCTTGAGCTTTTCCGCGCCGGGCGTCGGCCCGACCGCCCACGCGATCGCCAGCACCACGACGAGCAATGCGACGACACGCTTCCCCCACACGCTCATGCGCACCCCCCCAACTTCAAGAAGCATCGTCCTGCGCCACGCGACAGGCCGGGCTCGTGTTCGCCTACGGTTTTTCGCCCCCCGGGGTTCCGCCCCTGCCGAGTGGGTGTTTGGAGGGTCGGCCGATTCTGCGTCGTTCACCCCGCCCGGCGGTACGGGACGCTGAGCGCGGCCGGGGCGCCGAGCCGCTTGCGCGCGGTCTCCTGCGTCGCGAGCACGAGGACGATGATCGTGAACACATACGGGGTCATGAGCAGAAGATAAGTCGGCAGCGCCGTTCCGGTCGCCTGAACGTGCAGCTGCAGCGCGTTGACGCCGCCGAAGAGATAGGCGCCGAGGACCGCCCTGAGGGGATCCCACGTCGCGAAGATGACCAGGGCCACCGCGATCCACCCGCGGCCGGCGGTCATGTTTTCGATCCACATGCTCGTGTACGCGGTAGAGAGGAACGCCCCCCCGATCCCCGCCAGGATCCCGCCCACGACCACGGCGGCGTAGCGGACTGCGGCGACGTCGATCCCCATCGCGTCGGCCGCCTCCGGATACTCCCCAACGGCTCGGACGTTGAGCCCCCACCGGGTGCGGTACAGCACGTACCATGCCGCGGGGACCGTGAGGTAGCTGAGATATACCAGCGGGTCCTGCCGGAAGAGAACCGGCCCGAGGAGAGGAATCTCGCTCAGCAGCGGGATCGGGCTCACCGCGAAACTGGCGGCGGGAACGCCGACGTATCCCTTGCCCAGAAACGCGGACAGCCCGGTGCCGAAGATCGTCAGCGCGAGCCCGCTCGCCACCTGGTTCGCGCGCAGGGTGACGCTTAAAAACGCGTGGATGAGGCTGAGTGAGCCGCCGACCACCCCCGCCACCGCAACGCCGAGCCAGGGGTTTCCCGTGCGGGCCGACGTGACAAACCCGGCCAGCGCCCCCACGAGCATCATGCCCTCGACGCCCAAGTTCAGAATGCCGGAACGCTCCGCGAAGATCTCCCCCAGGGTGGCGAACAGGACGGGGGTGCCCGCCCGTACGGCGGCCACGAGCACGGCCTCCGCCGGGCTCATGGCGGGGCCTCCGCTCTTGCGGGTGTGGGAGCGCCACGTCCGATGCGCACGCGGTAATGGGCCAGCACCTCGCCGCCCAGGACGAAGAAGAAGAGAAGCCCCTGCAGCATGTAGACCACCGCGATCGGGAGCCCGAGGGAGATCTGCAGCGCGTCCCCGCCCACGAAGAGCGAACCGAGGAGGAACGCGACCAGCACGACGGCCGCGGGGTTGAGCTTGGCGAGCCAGGCCACGATGATGCCCGTGTAACCGTACCCCGGAGAGAGGCCCTGCTGAAGGCGGCCGGCGATCGCCGAAGCCTCGCCCGCCCCGGCCAGCCCCGCGAAGGCGCCCGCCAAGCCCATGACGAGGATCGTGTTTCTTGCCAGATCGATGCCCGCGTATCGAGCGGCCTGAGGGTTATCCCCGATGATCCGAATTTGCAGCCCCCACCGGGTCCTGCTGAGAAGGACGGCGACCGCGGCCACGGCGAGCAGCGACAAGAGGAATCCGAGGTGGACCCTGGTCCCAGGGATAAGGATCGGAAGTCTGGCTTGGGGGGGAAACATCGCCGAAAGAGGGAACCCGCGGCTGGCGGGGTCCTTCCACGGACCGTAAATCAGGTAGTCCACCAGCAGCAGCGCGACGTAGTTGAGCAGGAGCGTCGTGATCGTCTCGTTCACGTTGAGCCACGCCCGTAAAACTGCAGGGACGAGGCACCAGGCGGCCCCCGCCGCCATCCCCGCAAGGACAAGGGAGGGGACGGCGACAGGGGAGCGGCCGAGAGGCGTGAAGAGCGCCAGCCAGGCCGCGCCGATCGCCCCCAGCTGTAGCTGCCCCTCTGCACCGATGTTCCACAGCTTCATGCGCGCGGGCAGGAGCACGGCGAGGCCAGTCAAGATCAGGGGGGTGGCCTTGACGAGCGTTTCCGAGAGCCCAAATCCGCTGCCGAAGGGCTCGCTGAGGAGATCCAGGTAAGCCCTGAGCGGGTTGACGCCGGCCAGCCAAAAGACCGCGCCGCCGACGACAAAGGCCCCGAGAATCGAGACTACGGGGACGACCACGGGGGCCCACGGCGACGGCGCCTGACGCGGTTCAAGCGAGATCATGGCGCCTCAGGCCGTGCCTTGGTGGTCGGAGGACACGGGGGAGGGGAGGGCAGAGGGGCCCCCGCCATGAGCCTTCCGATCTCCTCCACGGTCGCCCCGCCTGCCCGGACCATCGCCACAAGCGATCCCTCATAAATGACCCCGACCCGATCGCTTAGGAGCAGGATTTCATCGAGATCTTCGGAGATCAGCAGGATCCCGGTGCCGGCGTGCCGCTGCGCCAGAAGCATCCGGTGCACCGTTTCGGTTCCCCCGATGTCCAGGCCTCGCGTGGGGTGAAAGGCCAGGACCAGCCGCGGCCGGCTTGAGATCTCCCGCGCCAAGATCAGCCGCTGCAGGTTCCCTCCCGATAGGGTGCGCACCGGTGTTTCGAGTCCCCGCGTCTGGATTCCGAACTCGGCGACGAGGCGCCGGGCGTACTCGCCCACCGCGGCGCGGTCGAGGAATGGCCCCCTCCCGAACCGAGGTTCACGGAAGTGCCGAATGAGGAGGTTGTCGGTCACCGGCAGGTTGGGCGCGACCCCGGCTCCCAGCCGGTCCTCCGGCACGTGCCCGACACCGCTCGCGAGCACCTCGAAGGGAGATGCCCCCGTGTGGTCGCGCCCGCCGATGAGGACGCGACCCCGAGTGGCCCGGCGCAGCCCCGCGACGATCTCGCCAAGCTCGCGCTGGCCGTTTCCCGCGACCCCGGCGATGCCGACGATCTCTCCGGACCGTACGGAAAGGGACACGCCGCGGAGGGCTGGAAGGCCCCGGTCGTTCAGTGCCCTGACATCCTCCAATTCCAGGACATCCGGCCCCGGCGGGACCGCGACCCGGCTAAGCTGATCGAAGGTCTCCCGGCCAACCATCATGCGCGCTAGTTCTTGGGGGGTTGTCCTTGCGGCCTCAACGGTCCCCACGCGACGGCCATGCCGGAGCACGGTGACCCGGTGGGCCACGGACATGACCTCGGACAGCTTGTGCGTGATGATCACCACCGCGCGTCCCTCGGCGGAGAGGCGGCGCAGGGTGCCGAATAGATCGCGGATCTCAGGGGGAGTCAGGACCGAGGTGGGTTCGTCGAGGATCAGGAACTCTGCCCCGCGCACCAGAAGTTTGAGGATCTCCACCCGCTGCTGCTCGCCGACGCTGAGCTGCCATACGCGGACGCCCGGCTCGACGGCCATGCCGTAGCGAACGGCGAGGGTCCGGATCTCGGCCGCGGCACGGCGTTGGTTGAGCCGGAACCCGTCGGGGGGGAGGCTGAGGACGACGTTCTCCGCCACGGTCAGGGACGGCACCAGCATGAACTGCTGGAACACCATGCCCAGGCCGCGCTCCAGCGCGTCCCGTGGAGCGCGGAACCTGCACTGGACGCCGCGGACCCGGATCTCGCCCGCGTCCGGCTGGTAGAAGCCGTAGAGGACCTTCATGAGGGTGGACTTGCCGGCGCCGTTCTCGCCGAGGAGCGCGTGAATCTCCCCAGGCGCGACTTCGAAGTCTACGGCATCGTTTGCGAGCACCCCGGGGAACCGCTTCGTGATGCCCCGCATCTCTATTGCCGGAGCGGGTTGGGCCATTGGGGCTGCGGTCTTCTGCGGTGCGGGACCTATCTCCTCGTGTGCTTGGGAGAAGTGGGATACGGTCGGGGATTTAAGAGAGGACCAGGTCGGCTACCGCCCTCGCAAGCCTCCGATTGAGCGCACTCAGGACGGCCTTCGAGACCGCCTCGTTCGGGTCGAGCGCCCGGGCACTCCCTACCAGGCGGACCGGCATGCCCGATCCTTCGGCCAGGACGGCGACGGCGATCGTCGCTCCTTCGGACGGCATCAACACCAGGTTGTGAAGCTTGAACGTGTATTTCTCCCCCATCGCCGTGGCGATCGCTTGAAGCATGGCGTCCGCCACCAGGAAGGGGGCTTCCCGGGTGAGCGGCCCTTCGGACGCCGTCCCGGTGACGACCCGGTGCCCCAGGCCGAGTTCCACGATCGCCGTGCTGGCCTCGGGTTTCGCGTCCACCGCGACCTGCCTCAGGCGCAGGCGCGCTTCGGGGACCTGGGGGAGGTAGAGCGCGAGCTGCTGGAGTTGTTCTTCGCCGCGCCGGCGGTGGTGAACGATGCCCTCGGTCAGCTCCTTGGCCAGGGTGGAGCCGCGGCTGGCCAGCGTGAGAAGCTCTTCGACCGTGGACGCGAGGTGGGATGCGACGCGGCGCTCGTCCCGGCGGCCTCCCGCAAACCCGACGCTACCGGTAACCCGCTGGACCACTCCCCCGACCTCCACGGGCAGGTTCACCGCCCCATGGATCCGCTGGGCCAGCGCCCGGCCTTCCTCATCGCGCCTCGTCGTCGCGATGGCGAACTCGTCCCCCCCGTATCGGGCCAGGAAGTCGGTCGCGGGATCCACGAGGCTCGCCAGCAGGTAGGCGACGGCGCGCAGGATATCATCTCCGAGCACGTGCCCGCGTGCCTTGTTGATCGTCCCGAAATTATCGAGATCGATGAACAGCATCGCCACCTCGTGGCCGCGTTCGAGCGCGGCCATCGCCCACGTCCGGAGCGCGGGTGCCCAGGGCAGGCCGGTGAGGGGATCCTGCTGCTGGCTGCGGGCCTGGAGGATGGCGGTGAGCGAGATCAGGCCCACCAGAAGCCCCTCGCGAACGACTGGCAACGCGTCCAGGCGCTGCCGCTTGAGGAGCTCATACGCCTCGGTGAGCGGAAGGTCAACGTTTGCGGGAACCACTTCTCGGGCCATCACCTGGGCCACCGGTCTGTACAGCGGCTGGCGGAGGAGATGCAGCGGGGTTACAATGCCGATTACCCTATCGAATTCGACAACCGGCAGGCCGCTGAGCCCGTGCTGGCGGATGAGATCGATCGCGGTCGCGACGGGAGCCGATCCTGGCACCGATGGGGGTTCGGGCACCAT
>Ga0187846_10000872_pt1 | contig 17255 bp, 19 predicted proteins | sample TC_taG_FD_161473 | JGI IMG/M metagenome (GOLD analysis project Ga0187846, IMG submission 161473) | Biofilm microbial communities from the roof of an iron ore cave, State of Minas Gerais, Brazil - TC_06 Biofilm (v2) | ecosystem: Environmental > Terrestrial > Deep subsurface > Cave > Wall biofilm...
AGCGCTCACCACACCCTGCTCATAGAAGCCGAGGAGATGCAGGACAGCGATATCGAACAGGCCATCACCAGCGCGGCACAGCGCGGCGTACACGTGCAGGTCATACTACCTGCTCCCAGTGGCTCATCTGGTGACAGCAACAGTTCTGGCATCGACATTATCAAACAGGCTGGCGTGCAGGTCCGTGAAGACAGCCGCCTCTACATGCACGCAAAAATCATCGTCGTCGATGGCCAGAAAGCCTTCGTTGGCTCGGAGAACATTTCCACACAATCGCTCGACGGGAACCGCGAACTGGGCATCATCGTCTCAGACCAGGGAGTGCTGAACACCCTCCAGCAAACATTCCAGCAGGACTGGGGCGATTCGCAAAGCGTGTAGGAGCGTTTCTGATTCTCAGCAGCTTCGCCCTCTCTCGCCGACTGCTCGCGCGGCTTCGCCGCGTCAACGATGGAGTATGGTGTGTGGAAAAATGCGCGAAGCGCATTTTCCACACACCATACTCAATTGAGCGAGCGCCGCAGGCGCGAGCGGGGCTGATGATACGCCCCAATAGCCTAGAACAAAAATGTGGGAGAATCGTAATAACAAAGAGGTGGATCACTGATTGTAGCACCCTCCTGTTCTGAGTGGGAGAAAAGGATTTACATGATCTCTGTACCGTCACACGAACTCTTGCACCTGCTCGCTACCTACGGCTACTGGGCCGTTCTCGTCTTTATTGCCATTGAAAGCACGGGCATTCCTTTCCCGGGCGAGACGATGCTGCTCGTTGCCGCCATTTATGCCGGGGCAACGCACCGCCTTTCCATTCCCCTGGTGATCGTGGCTGCCGCCAGCGGTGCTATCCTGGGTGATAATCTCGGCTTCTTTATCGGGCGCGAGGGCGGCTACCGTCTCCTGCGCCGTTACGGTCGCTACATACGTCTCGATGAGAGCAAGCTGAAACTGGGGCAATACCTCTTCATGAAGCACGGGGGCAAGGTAGTCTTCTTTGGCCGCTTCGTTGCCGTCCTGCGTGCCTGGGCTGCCTTCCTGGCGGGAACCAATCGGATGTGGTGGCCGAGCTTTCTGCTCTTCAATGCCCTGGGGGGAATAGTGTGGGCTACACTCTATGGATTGGGAGGCTACTTCCTCGGTGATAGTATTCACCGGCTCACCGGGCCGGTCGCCATCATCTCCATCGTACTGGCTGCGCTGGTCATCATTGCATCTCTGCTCTTTATACGCCGCAACGAGCAGCGGTTAGAAGCAGAGGCGGAGCGAGCTCTTCCCGGCCCCCTTGATGCATACCACATGAAGGCGAGCAATAATCAGGCGCCATCACACAACAGTCGCCCGAGCGCTCCATCTCCATCAGCGGCTGCTTCAACACCCCATGCGGAGCACGAGCCGCAACCTGTCCAGCAAGAGCCAGAAGACCAGGCAGAGCCAGAGAAGGAGAACGAGCTGCCAGCAAAGGGCGAACGACCATCAAAACGGTCGTTATAGATCGAGAGGAAGGACCTGTAAAGCCTTACCTCACGACAAGCCGGTAGATAGGTTCTCCTTCCATGATGTCCCCCGTTGGTTGAAATCCTACACCAGCATACAGGCGCTGGGCTCGCACATTCTCCGGATGGACTGTGAGGTGAATGGAACGGCAGTTAGCATGCTGCTGTTTGATGAAGTCAAGAAAGAGCAGCAATGCTTGCTTGCCATATCCTTGCCCTTGATAAGCAGCATCAATAAAAAAGTGAAAGATCCAGTAGCTGTCTGCGCTTTCTGGTTCGTAGGCCAGTACCGTGAAGCCGATCATAACTGTCCCGGCATAAAACGCGTAGGGCAGCCAGAGCAAGCCTCCCGGTCGGATATAGGCTTTGGCCAGGGCAATGGCGGCAATCGGTACAACATCGGCAATAAAGCGCTGTTGGTCAGGATGCACAGCCAGGCGAAGTGCAGCTTGCCAATTTTCTCGGGTGACTTCTCTGATGGTCAAGTTGTCTCTCTGCTCGTTGCTCATACAGCTCCATGCTTCTGCTCCCCAATGCTCAACCACTTTACCATGAGCAAAACGAAGCATATCGATTGTTTCTCGCTCAATCTTTTTCCCTTCTGGATGAGTGCTACGCCACTGCAGACGTACAACAACTGCATCACCTTCCGCAATGATAGCTTCAATCGTTACACGGAGGTTTGGCAATGACTTCCTGGCACCTATAACAATGTGTTTGAATTCCTCTGACCCGTTGACATCTAACCAGGGTGGCCTCTGGTGGTCAACATACTCAGGAGAGAAGAGTGAGTCTACCTCAGAAAGCTCGCCTGTATTAAAAATTTCAACGATCTTTTGTGTTGTTACTTTATTTTCATTAATTGTATTTGTCATACTCTTGAGTCAATTCCGCAAGCGATACACGTCATCGATATGTCTCGTTGCTCCCTTGAGGGCACTCAGTAGGAGTTTGAGCCATTCCTCACCGGGCTGATCTGGGTCGTCAACAGACCAGGCAAACGCTGGTTCCTCACACTCCTCCGATTCCTCGCACCAGAACTCAACAATCACTCGACCCATGTACACCTCAGCATCACCCTTGCTGGGATCCTTCTCGCTGATGAGCGGCTTCCTATCGAGTTCTTTCGGTTGTTGCTTGATGATCATCTCGGTTTCTCCTTGCTTCTCCAGCACGTATCTCTACGCCATGATCTCTATCATCAGTAAGTATCTCAAAAGCTGCCCGGTGCCGGGTAGACAGTATCTCCTCTTTATGTGACTGCTTCTCTGTAAGTCGCAATTTACAGGAGGCAAGTTTTGTATTGAGACAGTGTTTATTTCCCCCGGGTGGGTTGTAATAGTTTAACCCGACAAACGCCTCTCGCGGGGCTGAAATAATCCCTGAAACTGCCACTTCTGGAGTAGCTGACGCGAAGTTCCAGGTGAAATAATCGAATGCGCCATTTGCTTTGATGGATTGCGGAAGCGAGTTCAGCGCAATTTCTTTACCATTGTGCCACAACACGAGCAAAGTCATGGGCGGCGTCCAGAGTGGGCCGAATTTGAGGCGAGCGGTAGCCACTTCTAAAAAACTCCCCGGGTGTGTGTCGAAACCGGCTACCTGGCCCCAGGCGTAGCGATCCGTATGCTTCGACCCCCAGTTGTGATTCTGGCTGCCCACCCAATCTGCCACCTCAATCGTTTCGCCATTCACAGTGAGGTGCCCCTGGTAGATTGCCATTGGAGCGCTGACCAGGCTCTTAGCAGATGGAAGCGCTGTCTCGTAGAGGCGAAAAGGCAGTAGCAGCAAGGGTAGCGCATCGGAATGGAAAGAAAGATCCCAGGTGATAGTATCCTGGCCGGTGCCTGCTGACCCTTGGAGTTGCCTGGGTTTGAGCTGTGCATCATTGATCTCGACGAAAAACTCTGCCGGGCGAAACGTGCATTGCTGCAAGGGCGCCTCGTTCTTTACCGCGACATGGCTGCCTGTTTCGCCGTTAAAGAAGATGGCCCAGAGTTCTCCTAAGGCATCCTGTGGACGGCCTTTAGGGCTAAAAATTGTGTAGCGAATCCAGAATGCCAGTGGGCGTGTAGGATGGTTCGCCCGCTGAAAAAAGCTTTCGTAGTGACCCTGTGGCTGTCCGTGGTAGCGCGTGAAGTTGACCTGCCGCGTAAAAGCTTCCAATGTACTGGGCATGGCATCCTCCTTAATTGCTCCTGCTATCTTTTTCGCTCAGGCGCTATAAAAAGAGGATAACATATCAAACCTCGCCACGGAATGTTTGCAGAACCCATCAGGCTCATTGTTCGCAGAAGACATTACCGTTGCCGCACATGTGACCGTTCTTGGCATGATGTAGTGTATTTGCTGGGCAAATGCCGGTGCGTGCTGACCGATATCGAGCAACGGACCATTCAGGAAGGGAGCCCTCTTGTTTCCGACCAGATTGGTTGGTGAAACGAGCAAGAAACTTGCCAAACTTCTGGAGCAGGCCTTGCCTTTGCATTTCTTGCCCTGCGTAAAGGCGTTGTTGCTCCAGTGCTTCCTGAATCTTTTGGTCATGGATAATTTTCAGGCTGGTGTAAGAAGAAGGATGCATGTGTACCTCCATGTTTTATTGTCGCATTATCTGGTCTGGGTTGTTGGGTGCCGTGTTCATCTCTCAGCCTCATTGCTGATGCAATAAGCATAAACGACGAGCGGTGGTAGTGTGATCTCCCAAAAGTGGTATTCTGCCGCGCAAACGGGGGTATTTCTGTCGCCGGAAGGGGTCGTACGGCGGCGTTACAGGAGGTTGAATCTGGTGGCTCGTGCGAGAGCCTGCGTGCGGCTGTTGACGTTTAGCTTGCCGTAGATGTTGCGGGTATGGACTTTCACCGTGCCTACCGAGAGAACCAGCCGCCGGGCAATATCGCGGTTGGAAAGTCCATCGGCGATCAAGCCCAACACCTCCAATTCACGCTCGCTCAGAGGTTCGAGCAGCGATTGGTTGGTGGTCAAGCGGGGCGTGTCGTCCAATTCGCTGAGGATCGACCGGATGACGGCTTCCAGGTCATGGCTGCTGCCGCGTTCCCAGGCTGCTTGATACGCATCCTCGCCGAGCTGGCGTCTCAGGCTGGCGCGCAGGCGTGCTAACAACGGCCAGCGATGCAGCCATCCACTCACGTAGGCGGGTTGATGAAAAGCCAGGCCCAGGAGTTCGGCAGCTTCTTCCAGCATCCCATCATGGGTTCGTGCAGCAGCTTCTATTGCCAGGCAGACTGTCGCCGGGCCGGGATCATCACGTCGCTCCCAAAATAAAGAGGCGTAGCCCAACCGGGCGGTTGCATATTGACCCTGCCCGCAGTCCGCTACCGCCTGCCCCCAGTGCGCACCCACATCGTCGTCGGAGCCGAAGAACGGCTCCTGCGAAAGTGCCTGACGTTTCTGGGCCAGCGCTGCGCTTTCCGTATATGCTTCGTCCATCACGCAGCGCAGAAACGCCAGTAAGCCCACCGACAACATTTTGCCGTCCAGGTTGTTGGTCTCGTCGGCCAGGTCGCGCATGTTCTCGGCTAGCGCCCGGGCTTCTTCCAGGTCACCTTTCAACGTGGTCATTTGTGCCAGCATGAACATAGACTGAAGGATGCCTTTTACGCTGCCGATTTCGCGCATCAACGCGAGCGTCTCCCGTGCATACCGTTCACATTCGATGTAATCCAGTTGCGTGAGCATAACGACGGTCAGATTGAAGGTAATCCAGGCGATACCGTTGCGGTCTCCAATCTTGCGTCGCAACTCGAGGCTCTGCATGAGAAGCTCTCTCCCTGCACCGGGCGCTCCATCAGCGGACATACATAAACACCAGGCCAGCACGTCCGCCTGGTAGAAAGGATCGCCGAGCGCCTCATACACAGCAGCACTTTCCTGGAAAAGCGCCGCGGCCCTGGCGCAGGCGTATGGAGGATTGTCATTCGCCTCCCAGAGCGCGACAATACCCGAGACCATCAGGCAAAAGCCGATTTCTGCCTGGTCCTGCCGTGCGCGGGCTGCTGCCAGGCAGGTGTCGATCTGGGCGCGCAGATCACCTTCTATGCGCAGATTGCCCAGCAAGATCAGGCGTACCAATCGCGCCTGGATGCGATAGAGCAAGGACAACTGCTCCCGGTTGGAGGATTGCGGGAACTGCTCAATCGCCGCTTGCAGCAGCAGCACGATTTCATGATACCGCCCGCGCATATCGGCGAAAAAGTGCAGACTTTCAACCGCCTGGTGCAATGCCACCACATGACTCTGCTGGATGGCCAGTTGCCAGGCGTACCGTACGTTCTCAAAATCAGACGCGATGGTATCTAATGCCGCGATCTGCTGGTGCGCTTTTATGCCGGGTTCAAGCCGGTGCAGCAGACCAAGATAATAGTCGATGTATGCCCGCTGGACGGTGCCCGTCTGGCCAGCGGCATCCAACTGTTCCGCACCATACTGCCGCAGCAGTTCATGCACGTCGTAGCGTCCCGCCGCGTTCAATCGCAGCAGCGATTGATCGATCAGCCTGGCCAGCGCCTGCAAGGATGCCCAGGCCACGACTTCCGCCGCCTCGCGCGTGAATCCGCCGCGAAAGACTGACAATTTCTGGAAGACATCGCGTTCGCTTTCACTCATCAGCAACCAGGAATGGCTGAACACGGAGCGGATATTGCTGTGCCGTTCCGGCAGGTTGCGCGAACGGGTCGCCAGAATATCCAGATTGTGCAGGATTTCACGGGCAATGCCGGAGGGCCGGAGGGTCTTGAGCCAGCCTACTGCCAGTTCAATTGCCAGCGGCATCCCTTCCACCAACCGGCAGATTTCCACCACGCTCCCGCTATCTTCGGCCAGGTCGAAATCGCCACGTATCCTACGCGCCCGGTCCAGAAACAGCTGTACCGCGCTGTAATCTTCAAGCGGCCTGCCATTTGCTCGCGCGGGATAGGCCAGGCCCGCGATTTGCCGTACCCATTCTTCCTGCAGGTTGAGCGCCTCGCGGGAGGTGGCGAGAATTTTCAGGCCGGTGGTGGCCGCCAGGATGTCGGAAACGATGTCCACGCCGTCCAGGAGATGCTCAAAATTATCCAGCACTAAGAGCAAACGTTGAGCGTGTTTCTCGTGTAGATACGTAAAAAACTGCTCGCGCGGGCTGCGCTGTTCCTGCTGGAAACGAAACGGCGTGACTTCGGCGATGGCTGTTAGAATGTCGCCGGCCCGGTTCAGCGGGGCGAGCGGCACAAAAAAGAGGCCATCGGGGAACGAATCGCGTTTGTGTGAGGCGACTTCCACTGCCAGCCGTGTTTTGCCGATTCCGCCTGGTCCGACCAGCGTCAAGAGGCGGCAGGATGGATCATCCAGCAGCGCGCCAATCTCATCGATTTCTTGTGATCGACCAATAAAAGGGGTTGGTGTGAGTGTTAGGTTGCGCATCCTTGCATCCTGGTTTTGTCATAGTTTGCCTTGCTCTCGTTCTCCTATTATACGACAAAATGGATGTTGTGAAGAGAGCAAGGCAAACATTTGTTCTGAGGCCATGGTAGGCTTTCGCCTCTCCTATTTTACCGCGTGTGTCGTAAAGCAACGATAAGATCAAGGCGCGAGGCGCGTATTGCCGGGTACAGCCCAAAGATGATACCGACGCCTGCCGAAACGGCAAACGGTAATATGAGAGTTTCCGGCGTGATGATGAGCGGCAGCGTCCCACTGGTGCTATTGCTGAGGATCGCTGATACAATCACACCGACCATTAACCACCCGATAAGCACGCCAATGAGCAGGCCGATTATCCCGCCGGCCAGGCACAGCAGGAGCGCCTCTATCAAAAATTGATTGCGAATATCGCGCCGCCGCGCCCCGATAGACATGCGAATACCGATCTCCCAGGTGCGTTCTGTCACCGAGACGAGCATAATATTCATGATGCCGATCCCGCCAACGGTCAGCGAGATAGCAGCGATAGCGACGAGCAGGAAAAACAATACCTGGTCCCCTTGGTTGGCCTGGCGCAAAAACTGTGTTAAGGTCTCTACAGCGAAATCGTTCGTGCGGTTTGTGCTGAGATGGTGGTTTTGCCTCAAGGTGGTGGTAATATCCTGCGCAGCCTGGTCAACGCTGCTGATAACATCCACGCGCACCTGAATCTGATCCACTGTGGGCGTGTTTTTCAGGCGCACCTGCGCGGTCTTTAGCGGGACATAGATCACATCATCCGGGCCAAAACCGCCTCCTTGAAATGCCTGGACGCCGATCACGCGAAACACTTGATCGCGAATGCGAACCTGCTGGCCAAGCGGGTTAATTCCCGTTGGGCCGAAGAGCTGAGAGGCAACTATATCACCAAGTATCGCGACTCTTGCCCCGCTGCTCTCGTCCAAAGCGCTGAACCATGAACCCCGAGCCAGCTGTATACCCTCGATTACTGCAAAATTTGCATCTACTCCTTCGACCTGCGTACTCCACGATTGTTTACCGTTCACTGCCTGCTCGCTCGTCATAACGAGCGGACTGACATTTTGCACGTGAGTGTACTCAGCGAACCGGCGCCCTGTGAAACGCCGAATTTGCTTGCTGTACCGCTATCCACGAAAATGAGCGTCCCGATACTATTAATCTGATTGTCGATGTACCCGTTCGCCCCTTGCGTTAAGGTGAGGGCGGCGATAACGGAAGCGACGCCGATGAAGATGCCAAGCATCGTCAGAAACGAACGCAGGCGATTCGACCACAAAGCCCCCAGCGCGCTTCCTATGGTAGCCACAAACCTGCTGCTGAGTCGCCAATGGCGCAGGCGCAGTTCCGCTAGTATCCCTTCCAGGGGAGACATGCCTGCCGCCGCTGCGTCTGGTGAAGCTGGCGTGAAAACCCCCGTCTTTCCAAGTGGGGGATGAAACGCCCTTCCCAAGGCCTTTCTTGACATTTTGTGCTCCTTATAGTATACTTGTTCTAGTACCTTGACAACAGAATCGCGTTTCGGTGGGTTCCCTGGCACAGGGCCAGAGGTAAAAGCACGACCGAGTTGACCAGGAAACAGTGAAAGAGCCAGCGTAGAATCTCGCAAGAGAGCGCACTCTCGCCTCACGGCCTGATGGTCTCTTTCAGCGTATGGGACACCGTTTCTTCTGTACCGGGGGGCACTCGGAAACAGTCAGGATGTAAGTCCTGGGAACGCTTGGGGAAAAGGAACCTCTACTGTATGAGTAGTAGTATTCATGTGGCAAGCTCCTTCGATGAACCAAGAACCCCGTCACTCGTGGCGGGGAGTGTCAGCTCCTTCACCGTCGTACTCTCGACAGCCGGGATGTTCAGCAGCGCTGCCCACTCCTCTTGTGCCGAGCGAGGGTTGTCTATCGACTCATCGCGCACGACGCGGCCATCGAGAAACGTTACCTGGCGGCGGGCATAGCGAGCAATATTTGGATCGTGGGTCACGATAACGATGGTCAGGCCCTGCTCGTTCAATGCCTGTAACACACCCATAATCTCAACGCTGGTATGACTATCCAGGTTTCCCGTCGGCTCGTCTGCGAGCAGCAACACCGGGCCATTGATCAGCGCGCGGGCAATAGCCACGCGCTGCTGCTGCCCACCGGAAAGTTCCGCGGGCTTATGGGCGAGGCGATCCGCCAGCCCGACAAGTTGCAATACTTTGTGAGCGCGTTTTTCCCGTTCTCGCCTGGAAAGCCCCGTGTACACCATCGGCAAGGTGACATTGTTGAGCGCGGTGGCCCGGCCAAGCAGGTTAAAGCCCTGGAACACGAAGCCGATCAAGCGGCTGCGAATACCAGCCAGTTTGTCGTTCGACAGGTGACTCACAAGATTGCCAACCAGCCAGTACCCACCGCTCGTCGGCCTGTCCAGGCAGCCAACGAGGTTCATGAAGGTCGATTTTCCCGAACCCGACGGCCCCATGATCGCCACAAACTCACCTGGATAGATGTCCAACGAAACGCCTTGCAGGGCGGGAACGTGGGTCTTGCCACCCAGGATATACGTCTTCGTCAGGTCACGCACGGCGATGACCGGAAACGGCTGAGCAGTGTTCTGCTGCTCTTCTGCTGGCTCCGACAGAGGGCGCGGCACACCACCTCTCAAATCAGTATTAGTCATAGCTATCTCCAAGCTCTCCTATTCTCCAATGATGATGAACTTTAAAAAATTCATCACGGGTATCTATGGGGGCGATTGATCGCACCAACCGCCGATAATGCACTTTAACGACCAGCACCGGCCCTGTCGTAGGCGGCGCATTTATGCCCGCAGCGCCGATTGATCGGCCAACGGCCTGTCAATGTCCTCAAGAGGCCGATAATGATTTTTCATACCCAGGATCGGCAATGGGTTGTCATCCTGAGCGAAGCGAAGGATCTCACTGGCCGGGGACCGAGATCCTTCGCGGAGTTTACCCTTGAGCGAAGCGAAGGGCTCAAGATGACAGAACCGGTTGTGATGGTGAACATTCATTGCCGTGGTCAATTACGTGTTTAATCGCAAAGCATAACATAACTCCGCTACAAATGTGGCCTGAAACTCTGATCATGTGCTATGACTTGCACATCATTCTCCAGGGTTGCATGATATGATTAGAATGCGACAAAAATTGGAGGTATTCATGGTCACAGAAATCGCTATTTTCACCGCCGTGGCTGGCAAAGAGGACGAGCTGGGACAGGCTATTTTACGCGGCATCGAAGTCGTGCGCCAGCACCCCGGGTGCAAATCAATCCGCGTCTCACGCTGTATCGAGAAGCCTGAACAGTACATGCTGGCAGTCTCGTGGACTTCCCTCGAAGCCCATACCGTCGATTTTCGCGGCGGGCCGCTCTTCCCACAATGGCGCGGCCACATCAACGGCCTGTTCGAGGGATCGCCGCTCGTCTTCCACTATCAAGATATCTCAAAAGAATAATATCCTACAAAAATTGAGCAACCAGGAGAAATACCTAGTATGGCCGAACCACAAGACGCCTCAACTTCTCAACTCGACCAGGCAGGCAGCAGCGAGACCGAACGGCTCGCCGCTCATGTTGCCACCCTGCGCCACCAGATCGAAGAAGCAGCTTACCAGTATTTCGTGCAGGATAACCCGCTGCTGACCGACGCCGAGTACGACCGGTTGATGATCGAGCTGCAGCACATCGAGCAGGAGCATCCCGAACTGCAATCTCCCGACTCACCGACGCAGCGTGTTGGTGCCGGTCCCGTGCAGGACGTGCCGCAGCATCGCCACCCCGTTCCCATGCTCAGCCTGGCAAATGCCCGCAGCGAAGAAGAGCTGCGTGCCTGGCACAGGCGGGCGCAAAACATCCTGCCCAACGCTGCTTTCGAGTACGTCTGCGAACTGAAAATCGACGGGCTGGCCATGGCCCTCACCTACGAACAGGGCAGGCTCACCGTCGCCGCCTCGCGCGGGGATGGCATGGTAGGCGAGGACTGGACCCCCAACGTGCGCACCATTCGCACCATTCCGCAGAAGCTGCGCGGAGAGGATATTCCAGACAGGGTCGAGGTGCGTGGCGAAATCTACATGTCTACTAAGAACTTCGAGAAACTGAACGAGGAGTTAAATCAAGAGCGCCTGTTCGCCAACCCGCGCAACTCAGCAGCCGGTTCGCTGCGCCAGAAGGACCCGCGCATCACCGCCTCGCGCCATCTCGACTTCTTCGGCTATCAAATTGGCTACACCCTGGGCATGGATGTCCATAGCCAGTGGGAAGCGCTGCAAATGATCCGCGCTTGGGGCTTTCCGGTCAACCCGCACATCACCACGGCTAAAACGCTCGACGAAGTCATGGACTACTGCAACAAATGGGAGAAGGAACGTTTCAACCTGCCCTACGAGATCGACGGCGTTGTCATCAAAATCAACGACTTTGTGCAGCAGCAAGAACTTGGCGCCGTGGGGCGCGATCCACGCTGGGCCATTGCCTTCAAATATCCGCCGATCCAGGTCGCCACGAAATTACTCGATATCCGTGTGAACATTGGCCGTACCGGCTCTGTGAACCCCTGGGCGTTGCTCGAGCCCGTCAATATTCGCGGCGTCGTGGTTTCCCGCTCCGCCCTGCACAACGAGGGCGATATCCAGCGCAAAGACCTGCGCATTGGCGACTGGGTGCTGGTGCAGCGCGCGGGCGAAGTCATCCCCCAGGTCGTCAAGCCCGTTGTCGAGCGCCGCACGGGCAGTGAAGAAGTCTACCACCTGCCGGAGCGCTGCCCGCTGTGCGGCGCCCCCATCGAGCGCGTTCCCGACCAGGCCATGGCCTACTGCCCGAACGAGCAGTGCCCGGCGCGCAGCCTTGAAGGACTGCTCCACTTCATCTTCGTCATGGATATGGAAACCATCGGCGAGAAACGCTGCGAGCAACTGGTAGAGGTTGGCTACATCCACGACGTTGCCGACTTCTACAGCCTGACGCGCGACCAGCTCCTCGCCCTGGAAAATGTCAAAGCCAAAAGCGCGGATAACATGCTCGCCGCCATCGAAGCAAGTAAACATCGTCCTCTCTGGCGCCTCATCTTCGGCTTGAACATCCGTTACGTGGGTGAAAAAACGGCGCAGATCGTGACGGAGGCCTTCCCCGATATCGATACACTACTGGCCGCCAGCGAGGAAGAGATTGTCAGGGCGCCCGGCATTGGCCCCATCATCGGGCACAGCCTGTACACCTGGCTGCAAAACGACAACAACAGGCAGCTCATCGAGCGGCTGCGCCAGGCAGGCTTGAACATGCATGAAGAACGGCGCACGCTGGATGGACCACTGGCAGGGCAGACGTTCCTGCTTACCGGCCGCCTCAACAGTATGACGCGCCCTGTCGCCGAAGCCCTCCTCGTCAAGCTGGGCGGGACTATCGCCACCGGCGTGAGCAAATCGCTCCGCCACCTGATCGTCGGCGAGGACGCCGGCTCCAAGCTGGCAAAAGCACAAAAAGCCCGGGTACCCATTCACGATGAACAATGGCTGATTGACTTGCTGAAGGAACATGGCGCCATAGCGTGAGGGTGTTCTCAATCCGGAGAAAGCAACGCAAGGTGAAAGCAGACGAGATAGAAACATATCTAGCTGAACTCGGATCAGAACTCCAAACACGAGGCGTCAAAAAGCCGCTTCGGATCATGCTTATAGGGGGAGCGTATATGCTGCTGTTGGCGAACTCCCCCCCGTCCTACCGATGACGTGGATTTCTTCTGGCTTGAAGAAGGCGTCTTCCAGGATACCTACAGCCAAGAGACCTTTATAGCATTAAATGACAGCTTACAGTCCATCGCCGAGCGGCGTACGCTGGACCCAGGCTGGTGCAATTACTTTGCGCAAATGCTGATGTTTGATGAGGTTCGGGTGCCGAAGGGCAGGCTGTGGAAACGCTTTGGGCCGCTACACATCTACATCTCCAAAGCTGAGTATATTCGCGCTCTGAAAATTACGGCGGGTCGGCGGAAAGATCTTGATGATTGTGCTATACTGCTTGCACAGACCAAAATTCGAACACGCCAACAAGCCCAAAAATTACTCGATCGCTACATCTTACCCGGAGGACAGGCGAAAAACGCGGAACAAATTGCCAAAGCACTTGACGAGCTTTTTAGAGAAAAGTAGCCTGCTTTTCTCAAAGAAGGAGGCGTTTCCATGACGTTCGAAATGCTGAAAGCTCTGGCCCAAGCATACAGCGACCAGCAGAAACGGCCGCTCCTGTTGCCGAGCAAGATCCAGACCATGGCCCGTGCCTATAACGACATTTGTACCGGAGAAGATCCCTGGACATCACTCGGCAACTTTACGAATGCGTGGTATGGCTATGGCAAGCATATGCGATCCGACTTAATAAAAGACCCTCTGACCAGGCCTGAACAGGAAACCGAACATACTCGCCATTGGGGAGCCTTTTGTGCCGCATCCGTCGACTATCTCTGTGACCTCTATCACCAACCCTGCCCAGAGTGGGCACGTGATCCCTACTATATTCTAGAAACTCCCTGGTGGTATACCCTCCACCCAGAGAACCAAGCTGAGCGAGCAGCTGTCCAAAAAACGGCACCAGCCCCCTTCGCACGTCGCAACATCTTTTGCACAAATCGACTGTTTCAAAACAAATACGAGATGTACGCATGGATACAGGAAGCTCTAGCGCTCGGCTTCACCAATCTGAGCGAAATCCATACCTATGCTCGCAAGAAGGAAATCAGTCTTCACGGTGCCTAGATGCACGCCGCTACATCCCATCGGGATCTGACTTGCTCTGATTCACGTCAAGGCCATCAAAGTGTTCTAGGACAGCCTGCACCCATTGGAGAACGGTTTGCATAGCACTTTCCTGCACCGTGCCAATGGTATCGCGTGGCCCATTATGCATGGTTTCTATCACCTTTGGGATGACCTCTGGTGGTCTGTGGTTGCGCATGGCATCCACAGCGGTGATGAGCAGTTCGACCTCATCTGCTGGCAGGATACAAACAGAGATATTCGGCAGCCCGGCTTGTTGGAAGGAAACATCATCGCCATCTGGTAAGAGATCAACCGCACGGCTACGAAACTGGCCTGTCTGCTCAACTGCCCGCAGTGGTGAGCTGAGTGGGCCCGCCTCAATGTGTGGACGCGGTGCGTAGAGAATGGTATCGCCCTCTCCACAAATATCAAGGTTGATCATTGCCAGGATGCGTTGCTTTGATATGCGTTCAATATAGGCAAGGCTACCTCTGCCACCCTGCTCTTCCAGGTCGAAAAAGACGAGATCCAGTGGGATTTTGGGCGGCGCTTGCCGCAAATGCGCCAGTAATCCGAGCAAGATCGCCACTGCCGCGCCGTTATCGTTCGCGCCTGTACTGCCGTGGACGCTGTCGTAGTGGGCGCCAATGACCAGGCGAGGAAAAAGCTCCTGGTAAAAGCTCACCACGATATTTTCTGGACGATGCCCCTCGATCACTTCACGAGAATGGGTAAAGGTGCAATCGAGCTCTCTCAAGATGGCGAGCAGTTCATTTCTTCGTACTATCTGGTCCGCTGAGCAGATGCGTGTGAGATAGCGTGTTAACTCCAATATCCTGGCTCCTTCTCTCTCGTATTTATCGTGCGTAGGTAATTGACAGGAAGCATTGTTTATTCTATCATCAATAGCATCCGTAAGGCATGTTAGCCGGAGAGGAGCCGTCGATAGTGAATATCAAAGCCGTTCTTGTCCAGCGCTGAGTTCGAGAAGAGGTACATGTTATGAGTCACGTTTTCAAGGTTCCTGATGAGGTTTACAACGAGATTGCTACTTATGCTGCACAGCGCGGACAAACTCCCGATGCACTACTCATGGCGTTGGTGACGGGGGGAGTGGAGCTACTGAAGCGAGTAGAGTCGACCGTGCCAACACATGAGGTGCAATATGATCCAGCCCATGATCCGCTTGCTCCATTTATTGGCGCGTTTGATAGCGGCAGTGACGATTCTGGTTGGATCGAACGGCATGATGAGTACTTTGTAAGAAATGGAGATCATAAAAATGGAAGCACTCACTACTGATCATCACTTCACGCAAGCTGGATTCGCGCGGCGGTTCTACCATAAATCGGGGGTTATTGGCATGGCAGGGGCAAGCCCTGCCACTACCATGACACGCATGCGTCGGCCTGCGAAGGCGTCTCATAGTAGTGGCACCCCTTGCGGGTGCCGTGATCTTCGGCCCCCAGTTTTTGGTGGTACCTCGCGCGGCTTCCTGCCCGATAACCACTTATGAAAAGTACTACTACACTACTCTGCTGCGAAGTCCTCCAGGGCGTCAAACCTTTCGCCTGCCAGGAACTGCGCAATCGCTTTGGCAAGAGCATCTCCATCCTGCCAGGCGATGACCCCGAAACTATCTTCTTTCGTTATCGTGGCGACTTGCACGAACTACTGCGCCTGCGCACCATCGTCGCCGTCTACCTGGTCCAGCGCTTCCCGGTTCCTCGCCCTCGCGCCCTGCTGGGGCAGCAACATTTCCGGGCCCTGCTCCAGCAGATAGAGGCCGTGCGGCATCTCTACCCTCCTCGCACTTTCACTTCCTTTCGTGTCAGCGCCGCCGGTGAGGACTCATCGACCTTCGCCAGGATCAAAGCCGAAATCGGCCAGGCTACCTGCCTCACCTTCGACCCCGAGGAAGGCGAACTGTTCCTGCGCATCCGGCCATCCAGCCTGCAAACAAACGGGTGGGAACTGTTGACGCGCATCTCGCCTCGCCCCCTCTCGGCCCGGCCCTGGCGCGTCCGCAACATGGAGGGAGCGCTCAACGCAACCATCGCCGCCGTCATGATCGAAATGACCTCGCCCAGGCCCAATGACCGCTTCCTCAACCTCATGTGCGGCTCCGGTACCCTCCTCATCAAACGTCTGCTGCGCTGCCCCGCCAGGGTCGCCACCGGCTGCGATATCGACGTGGCAGCGCTGGCCGCCGCCCAGGAAAACCTGCGCGCCAGCCATCTCATCGCCCCGGTCGAACTCCTGCACATCGATGCCACCGCGCTGCAATTTCCACCTGGCGCCTTCAATGCTATCTGCACTGATTTACCCTGGGGCCAGCTTGTGGGATCGCACCGGCTTAATACTGCTCTCTATCCCCGAGTGCTGGCCGGGGCCGCTCGCGTCGCCACCCCACGCGCCCGCCTCGTCCTGTTGACGCACGAAATCAAACTCTTCGAGAGCGTCCTGCAAGACAGCACGGAATGGACCTTGCAGGATGTCGTCAAGATCTTCCAGGGCGGACTCCACCCGAGGATATATCTATTGCATAGGGCTGGCTCTAGTTGATGGGAGGTATAGAGTATGGGAAAAGAACGAACCTTCATTTCCACATAGAAAGAGGAGCATTTTTATGGCAGGAAGCGACGACAAAGCCTTATACGACTACCTCGTAGCCGAATACGCCCATCACTTCGACTACTGGGACTGGTCGTACCTCGAAGGCAGAAGAGTGGATGTATCAACCGGGCCAGATCCGTGGGACTATACAGAAACCGTGCAGGAGTCAATGAAACAGGCACGCTCCGTACTGGATATGCGCACCGGCAGCGGCCAGCGCTTCGCGGATATGCTCAAGCGCCAGCCAGTATCAGAGGCATATGCTACCGAGGGCTATGCGCCTAACCTGGCTATGGCACGCCAGCTCCTCGAACCGCTGGGCGCTGCCGTCTATGCCGTGTACGACGAACAGCTTCCCTTCGCGGATAACACCCTTGAGCTTATCATCAACCGGCACGGAAGCTACGACCCGCGCGAAGTGCTGCGCGTCCTCAATTCCGGCCATCTCTTCATCACGCAGCAGGTCGGCGACCAGACCAACCGGCGCATCCATGAACTGTTAGGCACCGAGAAGAACGTCTACTTTTATGAGGGCGTGGAGCACAAGCCAGCCTGGAACCTGGACTATGCCGTGCATGAGATGCGCGAGGTCGGCTGGCACATCGTCGAGCAGAAAGAGCATTTCTTCATCACGCGCTTTTACGACAGCGGCGCCCTCGTCTATTACCTCAAGGCCATCCCCTGGGAGGTGCCCGACTTCTCAATTGACAGATACTTCGACAAACTCGTAGCTATCCATCACCTCATCGAGCGTGAAGGCCATATCGATGTTCCCTTCCACATGTTCTTCATTATAGCGCGCAAAGAATAACAATGGCATCAACACAGCGTCCCCTAGACGCGATCAAGCATTCGATCTCCTCCAAAGATCTTTCTCATCTTGAAAGGTGTAGGGGTTGTCGCTAACTGCCAGGCCCGTAAGCGCCAGCCTTTATAAAGGAACCACGGCTCTTGCA
>Ga0187846_10000873_pt1 | contig 17250 bp, 21 predicted proteins | sample TC_taG_FD_161473 | JGI IMG/M metagenome (GOLD analysis project Ga0187846, IMG submission 161473) | Biofilm microbial communities from the roof of an iron ore cave, State of Minas Gerais, Brazil - TC_06 Biofilm (v2) | ecosystem: Environmental > Terrestrial > Deep subsurface > Cave > Wall biofilm...
GTCTCATCTTTCCCAACTCGCACCTCGGTCAACCGGCCCACCCCCACGGCCTGACGCTGCATGAGATGCCGCCATTATACACAACGAGTCACGCGCGGAGCAACCATCATCACCGCCACCGGCGCAACTCCATGATTCTCGGCGCGCCGTCTTCAATCGTCCCCGGGGGCATCTCTTCCATACGAGGCGAAGCCGCTGCCCCTCGTGCGCCACCGCACCGGCCCGGGCCGGGTCTAGGGGTTTCCTCTTGTCACCGCCCGACGGATGGTCGCCAGGTAATTTTCTGCGATCTCAAGAGCGTGCTGGGCTTCCTGTCGAGAAATGAGGCCGGTGATATCGTAGATCGCTTGGTGGCGTTTCCGCCGCATTCGGTCGAACATTGCGACCAGATTTTCGTTCCCTTCACCCAGACGTCTCTCGACGAACTGGATGATGGTCACATGGTGGCCGGGCAAACTGCGGGGGCGAACACCAAAACTCAACATGAAGCCGAGCGACGCCTTGAGCATCGATTCGTAGGCCAATTGGTACGACGCCTCTTCATCGATGTCGAGGGTCTTCTTGGCGGCGGTCAGTTTCTTTGCCGCGCTGGCAACAAACCGGTTTATCTGGTCGAAATCAATCCGCTGCGATTTGAGCTTCGTCATGAAGCATCCAGAAGGCTAACTCTCCTATGCCGCCAGATGTCTTCCAGGAACGCATCCTTGCTTGCCCGCCGCGCTTCAAATTCTTCCCGACTCATGAGCGTGTAGTTGATCTCGCGCCGAAAGAGGCGCTCCAGTTTTCGGATCACCCCTTCTAGCTCCTCTACCTTGGGCTTGCCGACTAACAGAATATCGATGTCGCTCACGGCATCTTGCTGATTTCTGGCAAAAGACCCGTACAGATAAGCTTCCTGGATGCCGGCTACCTGCCGAAGTGCACTTCGCAGCTGGCCCACGGCGCCCACGGTCTTGAGGACGATTCCTCGTACTTCTTCGTAGAGGGGGTAGTTACGATTGAGCCTGAAATACTTCTGACGGCCGCGCCTGTCGGATGCAAACAGCCCCTGCCTTTCTAACCGCGCAAGCTCCCGTGAGAGATTTGCCGGGTCCACGTCCAGGAGCCCGGCAAGCTCTCGCAGATAGTGGCTGACACTCGGGTTAGTAAAGTAGTAGCCGAGGAGTTTTCGCTCTATTTCGGATCGCAGATTAACCAAGTTGTATCTCCATACAACAAATGTAGTAGAAACCTACAACGATGTCAAGGAGCGATCGTGCACCGGCATGCTCCAAAGGAGGGCTTCGGATCAGGTGGAATATCTAGCGCCATGTGGAAACTCCCCGAAGCGGTCACCCTTGTCGCGGGGCACGGCGAGGGTGGGAGCGAGATCAATGCGTTCGATCGCGCGCTCCAGAACGCGGGGATCGCGGACATGAACTTCCTCCGCGTCACGAGCATTTTCCCGCGCGGGGCACGGGTCATCGAGTTGCCTCCCTATCCCGCGGGGATCCTCATGCCCGCCGTCTATGCGCGGATCACGAGTACGCGGCCCGGGGAGCGGATCACCGCCGCGCTCGGGATCGGCATTGCCCGGGAGACCCACGGGGTCATCATGGAGCATTCGGGCGTCCTCTCACGGGCCGACGGCGAGCGCGCCGTTCGCCGCATGGTCGCCGAGGCGTTCGAAAATCGGGGGTTGACTCTCAGCGAGATCCTGGTGGCCGCGGCCGAACATACGGTGGAACGGGCCGGGTGCGCCGTCGCCGTCGCCCTCCTCTGGCCGCGTCCCGGCGGCCTCGAGTGATGAAGGGCGCCTGGATCGTCGACCAGGGCGCCACCGAGGTGACGTCGGCGTTTCGCGTCACCCGGCGTCTCCACGAGGAGCGAACCCCGCACCAGCATCTCGAGGTCTACGAAAGCCCGCTCTTCGGCCGGATGCTGCTCCTCGACGGCGCCGTGCAGACTACCGAAGGTGATGAGTTTGTCTACCACGAGATGCTCGCGCATCCGGCGCTCTGCACGCACCCGCAGCCCCGCCACATCCTGATCATCGGCGGAGGGGACGGGGGTCTCCTGGAGGAAGCGCTCAAGCATCCCCTCGAGCGCGCGACGCTCGTGGAGATCGATGAAGCGGTCGTGCGGGCCAGCCGCGCATACCTCGGGACGGTCTCGGGAACAGCCTTTGAGGACCCGCGCACAACGCTCGTCATCGCCGACGGGGTCGCCTACGTCGCGGAGGGCCGCGACCGGTTTGACGTCGTGTTTGTGGATTCCTCCGACCCGCAAGGGCCGTCCACGGGATTGTTCAGCCCGGGGTTCTACGCGCAGGTCGCCCGTCGACTCGCACCCGACGGCCTCCTCGTCGTCCAATCGGGGTCTGCCGTGTACCAGCACGACCTCATCGCCGCGGTCCGCCGCCATCTTCGCCCGCTCTTCCCCGTCGTGCGGACGTATCTGGCCGCGGTGCCCACGTATCCGGCGGTCCTCTGGTCGTTTACCGTGGGGTCGTTCGGGCCCGATCCGCTGCGGGCGCATCCGGAAGAGATCGCCCGCCGCACGCGCGGCTTCGGTCTACGCTCCTATACCCCGGCCGGGCACGCAGCAGCGTTCGACCTGCCGCCGTTCATCCGGGACCAGATCGAAGGCGGGGAGTGAAGTTCCTCGGTGCCCGCGCGCCGGGTGGGGGGGCGCCGCCTGGAGCGCTGATCCTCCGCGGCGTCCCCTACGATTCGACCGCGTCATTCCGCCGCGGCAGCCGGTTTGCTCCCGAAGCGATCCGCTGGGCCTCCGACAGCATCGAACCCTACAGCCCCGTCCTCGATCGCGATCTGGAGGCGATCACGTTTGTCGACGACGGGGATCTCCCGGTGGATGGGTTGGACCCGGCGGCGATGGTCAAGGTCCTGAGGCGTCACACCGTCCCGGGCGTCCCATTCCTCCTCGGAGGGGAACACACCATCACGTTGGGGGCCGTCCAGGCCCTCACCCCTCGCTATTCCGACCTCGTGGTCGTCCAGTGGGACGCCCACACAGATCTGCGGGACGAGTACCAGGGCGAGCGGATCTGCCATGCCACGGTGATGCGGCGCCTCCTGGACGGCGGGTGCCCGCTCGTGCAGCTCGGCATCCGCGCCGGTACCAGGGGCGAGTTCGAGCTGGCCCGGCGGCGCAGCCTGTACAGCTCCCGTGAGGTCGTGCCTCCGCCTCACCTGCGTGAGGCGCTGGCCGGGCGGCCGCTGTATCTGAGCGTGGACGTGGACGTGCTCGATCCCGCGGTCGTTCCCGGGACCGGGAATCCTGAGCCGGACGGATGTACCTACGCGGATCTCATAACGGCGCTGCGCGTGCTCGAATCCGGCCAGATCGTCGGATTGGACCTCGTCGAGGTCTCCCCTCCGTGCGACCCCGGGGGCACGAGCGCCGTTATCGCGGCGTCGCTCGTGCGGGAGATGATTCTTCTGTTCGCTCCGGCGTCGGGGTAAGGAGCGGTCAGCCCCCCCATACCGCGCGGAAGACCCGCAGAGCATTTCCTCCCATGATGCGGGCGATCTGGCTCGGGGTATAGCCGCGCCGCCCGAGCACACGGCTGAGCGCGGGGAATGTCGACGCGTTCTCCAGCCCCCGAGGGGTGGACGAAATCCCGTCGAAGTCCGATCCCATCGCCACGCATCCCATCCCACCGTGCTTCACCATGTGATCGATGTGCAGGGCGGCGCGCTCGACGGTCGGCTCCCCCAGAAACCCGGGATAGAAATTGATCCCGATCGCACCTCCGCGATCCGCGAGCGCACGGATCTGGGCGTTGCTGAGGTTTCGTGGCTGCGGCTCGAGCGCCGTCGCATCCGAATGAGATGCGACGAGCGGCCCCCGGGTCATCCGGTGCACATCCCAGAAACTCTCTTCCGACAGGTGTGAGACGTCAATGATCATCCCCAGCTCTTCCATTCGGCGGACGACCTGCCGGCCGAAGGCGGTGAGCCCCCGGTGTTCGTGCTCCAGCGCTCCGTCGGCGAGCCGGTTGCTCGGGTTCCAGGTCAGCGACATCATCCGGACCCCGTCCTGGTAGAAGGCTCCGAGACGCTCGATATCGTCCTCGATCGCGTCGCCGTTCTCGATGCTGAGCACCGCGGCGACTTTACCGGCGCGCCGCAGGCGGCGAATCTCGGCGACGGACGTGGCGACGCCAATCTGGGAGTCGTTCGCGGCTATCTGGGCGCGGAGCGCGGCAAGGAGCGCCTTGACCCGGCGGTGCGACCGATCGGGCGCGAATCGCGGCGCGGAATACAGGGCGAACACCTGGACGCCGACGCCGCCGGCGCGGAGTTTGGGGAGATCGACATGGCCCCCGCGTCCCGCCGCGCGCAGCGTGCCCTTGTGGGCGTGCCAGCGGAGGACCGTGTCGCAGTGCAGATCAACGACCAGCGGCCGAGCTGCCGGTTGGGCGCGCGTCATGTGATGCGGCCAGGACCGCCGTCAGCCATTACGTCACCGGGCGACGCCGTCGGGCGGGCATCGGCAGAGGGACAACCCACAGCGCGGGCATCCTCGCGCGTAGCGGCCGAGCGCCTGATCGAGATCGACGCTCGACAGCGCGGCCACGCTCACGGTCCACGCGACCAGGTCGGAGAGTTCGAGCGCGAGGGCGGCTCGATCGGTCCCGCGGAGGGCCTTTGCCACCTCGCCCAGCTCTTCGACCAGCCGGCGGAATGTCCCGTCCACACCGCGCGCACGGTCGCGTTGGCCGAACGTAGCGGTGATCTGCGCCTGCAGCGCAGCGACGTCCATCTGCCCCCCTGTCTGTGCGCGTCTGTGGCGTGTGTATTCTGGGCGCCGGGGTCGAACCCTGGTTGTCTAGCGGCCAATACCAGCGGGAATGAAGAGGGACGGGGATACGTCAAGCGACCGTAAGGAATATGGTCGCGTCGATTGAGGGGCAAGGGATCACAGTGGCAAAGGTTCTGCGACGCGTATCGCAGGGGGCATCTGCCCTGGCCCTGGCAGGTGCCGTCATCCTCATGACTCAGTGGGTCTATCCCGCAGGGCACCTCGTCATCCGGATGGATCATCCGTACATATCGCGGGCTGTCGGAGAGAACGCGGTGTACGTCCAGATCGATATCACGATGAAGAATGTCGGATCGGATGCCGTCCGGGTGGACGGCGAACACTTCATCCTGGTCGACGACCTGGGAAACCGGTACCCCCGGGATCCCTCTACGCACTTCATTCGGGGTCATTACGACTACCTGACGATGCCGCCGGACTTCGAATTTACCGCGACGAGTATCTACAAGATACCGGTTGAACGGCAACCCGCCCGAATGCTGTTTGTCACCGGCACCGGCGAGAACGCGTGGTTTCGTCTGCCGCAACCAGAGAGTACTCCCCCGCAGCCGAACCCACCATCGCCCGCCCCCGTGACCGGCGCAGCAGCGCCAGGCCCTGGGCAGCTCGCCGATGTTCTTGCGATACTGGTGGCCCGCTCACGAGGGCTGAGCCCGCGGGACCTCGCACAAGCCGACCAACTGGTGGACCTCCTCCCACACCTACGCGTGACGTGTTCCTCGGGCGTCCAGGCCCATGGGAGCGCTCTCGTCCGCGTGGCAACGCAGTGCGCGAGTGACGCGGAGACCGCGATGAATGCCATCGAGTTTCTTCGGGAAACCCTCAAGAGTCCGGCAGCCGAGGGAATGCCGGGGGTTGCCCGGCGCAACTGGGACGAGGTTCTCCTGCATGCAAGCTCCGCGGTCCGCGATGCCCTCGTTCCCCTCCGGGACCAAATGGGTCGAGAGCGCGCCTCGGGGCAAAACTCTGCTATGACCTTTCGGGCGCTCGGATATATTCGTGACCGGATCGGTCGTGTCCTCGCGAGGGCGTCCTCTAAGTCTCGGTAACCCGGTCGGGTGCGGGAGGGACTCGCGCCTTTGCTAGCGCGCCAGAACGACGCGGGCCTGAAGACCGATCGGCGTGTCCCCGGCCCGGACGGCGGTCCCGTACACCGTAACCGGGCGTCCGGGGTCCAGGTCCCCGAATCGAGCCAGGGCGGCACGCATAATGATGTACGTGTCCGTGGAGGTGGCGATCATGGTCTGGCCGACGACCAATCCCCCGAGGTCGTTCAGGCTTCGCTCGACCGGTCCCGAGACCTGAGCCGCTGACGATGCCGCAAACTGGACATCGATCCGCGTGGCGGCAATGCTGCCGTCCGAGTTGACCGGCCCTTCGATTCTGAGGATGTCGTACGGGGCAAGCGCCGATCCCGCCACCGGCGGGCCGCCGCTCCCGATGGCCGTCGCCGCGGTCATGACGACGCTCCGCCGCGTCCCGGCGGGAGTCAGCATGTCCAGCATGGATCCCGACCGCTCCAGGACCACACCGACGGTCCCGGTGGTGGCCGCCCCCGGAGCGGCGTACGGGTCGGTTCTCACCGCCTGAAACCGCGCGAGCGAGGTGACCTGGAGCGCGAGCGCCAGAATGGTGGCATCGGGCCGAACGACGGCCCATACGGTCGACGCGTCGCCAGTCCGCACCTTCGCGGCGGAGAGGGGGTGGCGGGCTGCATCGATGAACAGCGTGCTGGGCAGGAGATGCACAACGCGGGTGCCCGAGAACGTCTGTGACCGCCATGCGCCTCCCCCCGCGAATTCTTCAAGGTGGGCGAGCCCGGCGATGGCCAGCGTAACGGTGTGCGAGGACTCGTTCACCGCTGTGAGCGAGCCCGACGCCACAAGACGCGCCCAGCCCACGGCCAAGGGTGCCTGCCCCCCGAGCGTTGGCGCCGGCAGTGCTGGAGGGCCAGCCAGGGCCCATACGGCAAGGCCCCCCACCACCCCGGCGCTGCCCATCACCTGCCGGAGACCGAGAGGGAGGGTCATCGTGCGGAGAAGGACATTTCGCCGGAGACTATGGCGCCGCCACCGGCAATAGCGCCGGTATCGCGGGCGGAGAAGCCGGCGCCTCGGGAGGAACCGTGGATGCGCGATCCATCGCTTCCTGCACGGTCCGCTTCACGACCTCCGGCCGTACCTTGAGCTGCCGGGCAAGGTCAGTCACGGTAAGGGCGCCTCGCATGAATTGAATCGTGGTGGGGAGATCGGTTCCGAGGTGGCGGGAGAGGACGAGTACCCTTGTCACCTCAGGAAACGTCAACCCCTCTCCCCGCAACCGCCGCACCGTGGCGGGATCGCTGTCGACCCGGCGGGAGACGTCGGTGACGAGCGCCTGCTCCTGCCCCGCGGCGATCCGGCTCGCCACCGCCATGAGCGTGTCGGTCGGTGCGGTCCCGACGGCGGTCAACCGGAGGCCCCGCTGCTCCCAGATCAGGACGCGGAAGTATCCGAGGTCGACAAACCGCCCCGCCTGGGCCGCGACACGGACCGGCTGTCCGAACGATGGCCAGCCGATCGAGCCCGCCGGGGCCTCAAAGAAGGAAATGAGGTTTCCGCCATCGCTGTACCGGAGGTAGACCGACGCGAGGTTTCCAAATCGCGTGAGCGCGGCGCCGCGGAAGGTATATCCCTCGGGCAGCACAGGCGGGATCAATACCGGGAATCGGACACGGGCTTCCAGCGCCGCCGGACTCGAGGTCTCGCGATCCGCAATGTGCATCGTGAAGACCCGGGCCCCGGCCGGTGTCCGGTACTGGAAGTACGCCTGCGGAAGATTCAGGCTGAAGCTGATCCGGGAGAAATATGTGGTCAGCACCACCCCTCGGGCTTCGTCGCGATCCTCGCCGCGCAGCACAGTCCCGGTGGCGCGATCCACCCACAGCTGGCGAAGGACACCGCTTCCCATCGGGTCGAGCGCGATGACGTACGCCTGCCGGCCGATCACTTCGTCCGTGCCGAGGAGCGAGAGGCGGTAATTCCGCAGGAGCAGCGTCAGGTCTCGACTCAGGAGCCCGCTGTCCAACGTACGATCCGCGAACGCGAGATTCAGCCGCGGCTCGTAGTGCCACACCGTGGTGCCGTCGTCCACGATCAGGCGGCCGGCGACGTCTTCGGGCGACAGAAACTCCAGGCGCAGCATGTTGGGCCGCTTGTGCGATTCCACAACCGTCACGGTCTCCATGCGGCCGCCCCTGAGCGCGGTGATCACCTTCGTGCCCTCGTAGTCGATGAGGCGGGGCGCCTCGAGCGCCATCCGCAGCACTTGCGCCGGCGACACCGGGAGGAGAGGGCCGGCGGCGGCCAGCGTGATGCTGAGGCCGGCGAAGAGGAACGCCGCAGCGATCACCACCGCGCGCGCGCCGCGACCCGGGGTCATTTCGATCCGTCCCCCGCTCGTGGGGTCTCGCCGACGACCACGAGGTCGGCGTCGCCTGCGACCAGGTTGAGGTAGGCGCGGTCCGCGAGAGGCTCCAGGCTCATCTGCCGGGCGTGTTCGCGGACGTAGAGATCCACCCCGATCTCGGTCGCGTGCAACCGGTCTACCGTTCCTTTGATCAGGGGGACGGTGGCCAGGATGAGGACGACGACCGCCGTGGCGACCGCCCACATCCAGCGAGGCGGCAGGGAGAGTCTCCACCGGGCCGGCGGAGTCTCCCGCCGCTGCCCGCGCTCCCGCACGGCCGACCAGAACTCGGCGGGAGGCTCCGCGAGAGGCAACCGGCCGAGGAGCCCTTTCGTCGCGCGGAGGCCGGCATACGCCTCCCGGCACGCCTGGCAGTCCAGCATGTGCTCCTGGACCGCCGCGGCCTCCGGGGAGGGGAGCTCGCCGTCGAGGTAGGCGGAGAGCAGTTGGCCGGCCCGATGGTGATTCATCGTCATGTCGCCCATCCTCCGCGCCGCATCTCCAGATACGGCCGGAGCATCTGCTGGAGGCTCTGCCGCGCTCGATGCAAACGCGACTTCACGGTCCCCAGAGGAACGCGCAGACTCGTGGCGATCTCCTCGTACGACAACCCCTCGATGTCACTCAACACCACCACCATGCGCAGGTCGGGGCTCAGCACACCGAGGACCCGCTGGATCGCCCCGTCGACCTGTTCCCGCTCGAAGATCAGTTCCGGGTTGGCCTCCACATCGGGAAGTTCGCGCAGCAGATCGCCTCGAGGCGTCGTGAGGGGGACGTCGAGTGATTCGACGCGGCTCCGGGGGCGCTTGCGCAGCACGTCGATGTAGAGGTTGCTGACGATCCGGTACAGCCAGCTTTCCAGCGGCGTCCCCGGCTCTACGCGCCGGAGGGCGCGATACACCCGCACAAAGGCCTCCTGCGAGAGGTCCCGCGCATCCGCGTCATTGCCCGTCATCCGGTAGGCGATGTTGTAGACGTGGCGGGCGTAGCGCTGGACAATGGCATCGTAGCGCGCCAGTTCCTCCGGCGTGTACGGAGCCACCTGCACGGCGTGTGGTCGCGCCATGGCCATCACCGCGGCCGGCCTGCCCATCACCTGTAGAACGGCCAGGACCGGCGAAAAGTTCGCCTCGACTCCTTAGCGCACGACGACGTTCACAAGTTTCCCGGGCACGACGATCACATCCTGGACCGCCTTCCCGTCGATGAACTTCCGGACGCGTTCGCTCGCCAGGGCGACATCCCGCAGGCGGGTGGCGTCCAGTCCCGCCGGGACCGTCACGCGGTCGCGGACACGCCCGTTGACCTGCAGCACCAGCGTGATCGTGTCCTCCCGGACGGCCTGTCGATCCCACTCCGGCCAGCGCTGTTGATGGACGCTGTAGGGCTGTCCGAGCCGCGCCCACATCTCCTCGGCGAGGTGGGGCGTAATGGGCGCCAGCATCAGCGTGAGCAACCGCAGGGCATCGGGCCATTCGGGCGTCCGTGCCGCGCCGTCGTCGCGCAGTTTCATCAGCACATTCGTGCATTCCATGAGCGCGGCGATCGCGGTATTGAACCGGAACCCTTCGAAGTCTTCGGTGACGCGCTGGAGGGTCCGGTGGACCGCGCGGCGGACCTCGGCCCCCGCCTGTGGGCCGGCGATGGGGCCGGCGGGGGCAGGGTCGAACGCCAGGTGCCAGACGCGATGGAGGAACCGCTGGATGCCCTCAATACCCTTGGGGTTCCAGGGACCACCGCTGTCCCAGGGGCCGATAAACATGAGGAACGCCCGAACCGTATCCGCGCTCATCGCCCCAACATAGTCGTCCGGGTTGACGACGTTGCCGCGCGACTTGCTCATCCGGTGGCCGTCGGGGCCCAGGATGATCCCCTGGTTGAAAAGCCGCAGCATCGGTTCGTCGAAGGACACCAGGCCCAGGTCGCGCATCGCTTTCGTGAAGAACCGCGTATACATCAGGTGGAGGACCGCGTGCTCGATCCCACCGGTGTACTGATCCACCGGGAGCCACACCCGGCCCTGTGCCGGATCGAACGGCCGGGTCGTGTCGTGAGGGCTCAGATATCGGTACTGGTACCAGGAAGAATCTACGAACGTGTCCATCGTGTCGGTCTCGCGCTCGGCCACGCTACCGCACCGCGCGCATCGAACCTTGCGAAAGGCCTCATTCAGCCGGAGCGGCGACTCGCCGGTGGGCAGGAACTCCGCATCCTCCGGCAGCAGCACGGGCAAGTCCTCGTACGGGACCGGCACCGTGCCGCAATTGGCGCAGTAGATGATGGGGATTGGCGTCCCCCAGTAGCGCTGGCGGCTGATCAGCCAGTCTCGCAGCCGGTAGGTCACCGCTGGCCGCCCGCGGCCGGCGCGTACCAGCGCCTCGGTGACCCGCCGCCGCCCTTCGTCACTCGGTAACCCGTCGAAGGGGCCGGAGTTGACCATGGTCCCTTCGCCGGTGTACGCCTCGGGGAGCGGCTTCCCGTCCCAGTCAGGCGGGGCGATGACAACAGGGATCAGGAGGCGGTACCGGCGGGCAAATACAAAGTCCCGGGTATCGTGGGCCGGCACGGCGTGGATCGCACCTGTCCCGTAGGTGAGGAGAACGTAGTCCCCGATGAAGATCGGGATCCGCGTGTTCGACAGGGGATGCCGGGCGTACGCGCCGATGAAGACCCCGGTCTTCTCCCGGTCTTCGGCCATGCGTTCGATCTCGGACTGGCGCCGGGCGCGGTGGACGTAGGCGGTCACTTCGGCGCGGTGCTCCGGGGTGGCGAGCTTCTCCACCAGGGGGTGCTCCGGGGCCAGGACGAGGAACGTAGCGCCGAACAAGGTGTCCGGGCGGGTCGTGAACACCGTGATGGGGTCGCCCTGTTCGCTCGTGTAGACGACCTCGGTGCCCTCGCTGCGCCCGATCCAGTTGCGTTGGAGCGTCTGCACTCGCTCCGGCCAGTCCATCTTGCTGAAGTCGAGCAGTTCCTCCGCGTACTTCGTGATCCGGAAGAACCACTGCTCGAGGTCCTTCTTGATCACCGGCGTCCCGCAGCGCTCGCAGACGCGCTCCGGCCCGACGACCTGCTCGCGCGCGAGCGTCGTGCAGTCGTTCGGGCACCAGTCCACGGCCGCCATCGCTCGATACGCCAGGCCGGCTTCGAAAAATTTCAGGAAGAACCATTGATTCCACCGGTAGTACTCCGGATCGCAGGTCACGATCTCGCGGGACCAGTCGAACATCGCACCCATCGAGCGGAGTTGCCCCCGCATCCGCTCGATGTTCGCGATCGTCCACTTATAAGGATGGATGCCGTGCTGAATCGCCGCGTTCTCGGCCGGGAGGCCAAAGGCATCGAACCCGATCGGGAACAACACGTTGTATCCGCGCATCCGCAGGTAGCGGGCTTTGGCGTCCGACGGCGTCATCGCGTACCAGTGTCCGATGTGGATGTCCCCGCTCGGGTACGGGTACATCGTGAGGAAGTAGAATTTCTTCCGGGCCGGATCCTCCCGGACGTGGTACAGGCCGTCGGCCTGCCATCGCGCCTGCCACTTGGGCTCGATCGCTTTGGGATTGTACTGGTCGCTCATACCGTCACACGTCCGGCCCACCGGAGGGGGGGACGATACAGGTAACTATAGCAAAATTCTCGCGGCGCCGGGCGGGCGTGACGCGGAGGGCCTCTCCCGGCTACATGATCTGCCGTACCTCCGCGCCCAGGAAGGCGGTGATGGCGATGAGGACTGCGCCCACCGCCGAGAGGATGAGCAGGCCCGTGGCGAAACGGTTCTCGACTCTCCACCGCCAGATGAAGTTTCCCGTGTAGACCGCCGTGGCGACGTACGCAACCATACTGTGAGTCTGATGGCGGATCACAACCCCGGTTCCCACGCCCTCGCGCTCCGCGGCCAAAAGGTCGACCCATCCGAACGTGATGCTCACCGCCGCTCCGAGGAGCCCCAAGCCGACCAGCCAGTAGGCGCTCCGGCGGAAGATCGGATCCGACCGCCGCCACGCCAGCACGTCGAACAAGGTCCCGGCCAGCCAGAGGGCGATGGGAAAGTGAACGACGAGGGGGTGAATCAGCACGGCCGTCCACCCCCTCGCGCGCGAGACGTCACTTACTTGATCATCTTCTGCAGATCGTCGAGCGCCAACATCACAATATGCGCTCCGGCCCTGGCCTCTTCGACAGTCTTCGTCGAGGCGGCCTCCTCGGCGATGAGCGCCGACCACCGGGCCTCGTACTGGGCGTCCTTGCCCACGCTCGGCGGGATGTCGACCGCGATGCCATTGCCCTGCCCTTCGCACGGGTTCCCCGCCGATGCGTCAAACATCTTGTCCTTGGGCCCGACGAGGCAGTTGACGACATGGTGGAGGTGCAGCGTCACTTCTTTCAGCGTGTCGTACTTCGCCGCGAACCCCGCGTGCGTCAGGGCAGTCTTTAGCTCGGTCTGGAGTCCAGCCCCCGATGGTTGGGGGCCGTAGTCTCGAGGAACTTGGTACCGGGCAACACCTACGGTCGTCGAGAAGATGAGTGCCATCACCAATGCAGGGCCACTGATCCACCACCGCGCCGTGCGCAGCATCTGCCGTCCCCCTCCCCTCCCGGGCGTGCGGTATGTAACGCCCCCTGAGCCTACGCGAGGGGTGTCACAACACCGTATCTCGCGCCGGCGACGGGACGCGCAGAGGGATCGGCGGCTCCTACCTGCCAAGATCCTCGGAAGCCATTCGTAGATACTTTGCGACCACGAGCGCCCAGGGCTGGGCTTCATTCACATCGGTCATTGCGACCGCCCGCGTCGCGAGCGACCAGGCGACCGTCACATCCTTGAGCGCCTTCTCGGCGCCGGGAATCCCCTGGGACGCCGCCACCTGAAGATCGGGAATGATCCCGTGTCCCTGTCCCTGGCACAGGTCCCCGACGGCAGGCCTGAAGTGCAACCCGGCGGGACCCTCAAGACAGTTAATGGTCTGTTGGAGCTGGAGTTTGACGGCCGCCCCGGCCCCTTCGCCCTGGGCCGGCGCGCTCGAGTGGAGCACAGCCGTCTTCAAGCCGTCTTTGATCCCAAGGACGAGATCCTGATCGGGACTCCCAGCTGCCCGCCCGGGCCGAGGAAGCGCAAGAACAAGCGCGGAGAGGATGACAAGGGCCGCTTTCACGCCGGTTCTCACGTGGTTCCTTCCTCCCACATCCCGGCGCCAAACCGCACCGAGGGCCATTCGCGCGAACATCTCGTTGGAGGTGTTGGTGGAGCTGGAGGGATTTGAACCCTCGACCTCCTCTACGCCAAAGAGGCGCTCTCCCCCTGAGCTACAGCCCCACACTACTCTTGCGTGCGATCGGCCTGGATGGTCGTGGCACCAGCATTATACCGAAAGCCGGCCGGCCCGGTCCACTCGCGCTTAGCGTTCCAGGACCGGCGCATCACCCCACAACCGCTCCAGGCTGTAGTATTGGCGCTCGCGCTGGCCGAAAATGTGCACCACAACGTCGCCGAAGTCGAGGAGCGCCCAGTGACCGTCGTCCCGCCCCTCCATGCGCCCCGGCGGTTCACCGGCGGCCTCCAAGGCGTCCTCGATCGCCTCGATGATCGCTTTGATCTGCACCCGGCTGCCCGCGCTCGCGATCACAAAAAAATCGGCCACGAGCGTGTGTTCCTGAATGTCCAGGATCACCACCGAATCAGCCAGTTTCCCCTCGGCGGCGCCGGCCGCCAGCAGCGCCTTGTGCCGTGAGTCCACTACGACCCTCGGTGCCGAATGGGCGCCGGGGACGCCGCGTACAGCCGGTGCTTGGCGATATAGCCTTCCACGGCCTCGGGAACCAGGTAGGTGATCGGCCGTCCCTCCCGGACCCGGATGCGGATGTCTGTGCTGCTGATCGCCATCGCGGGAATTTCCATGGTGTGGATATTCTCGAGGTGCGCGCGCAGCCGCTCGTGGGCCGACGACCACAACTCGGGGTCGAGGCGGTACCCAGGCCGGCTCGCGCCGATGAACTGGCACAGCCCGAGCAGCTGCTCGGTGTCGTGCCACTCCCCGCGCAGGATCTGCTCGAGCGCATCCGCGCCGGTGATGTAAAACAGCTCATCACCCGGCATGGCCTCGCGCAGCTCGCGGAGTGTGTTGATCGTGTAGGAAGGCCCGGGCCGGTCGATCTCGATCCGGGAAACCGTGAAGTGCGGATTGGTCACGGTCGCCAGGAACGTCATCAGGTACCGGTGCTCCGGGTCCGAGACGTCGTGTGGTTCCTTGTGGGGAGGATGCCGGTTCGGGACGAAGATCACGCCGCTGAGCCCGAAGCGCCAGCGGGCCTCCCCGGCCGTGACGAGGTGGCCGTAGTGCACCGGATCGAACGTGCCACCCATGATCCCGACTTTGCTCACGCGCTCACCATCCTAGCCGCGCCCACCCCGCCGGCGACGCCGATTCGATCCCGCCGGTTCCGACGACGGCTCCGGATGTGGAGCGGACTTTTCCTCTCCGGAAACGCTCTCCTCCGCCGCGGTCCCGTCCGCCCGCGGGGACGCCGCCCGCAAGAGCGACACGAGCGCTGTGAGCAGCGCAGGGACGCCTTCTCCGGTCGCTGCCGAGAGCGGCAACACAGTCCGACCCCGCTCCCGCAGGCTCGCCGCAAACGCCTGCCACCGATCGCGGGCCTCCGGGAGATCCAGTTTGTTGGCCGCGACCAGTGTGGGCTTCGCGCGAAGCTCGGGCGCGTGCAGCTCCAGTTCGCGCTCGACCGTGCTCACAGCCGCGAGGGGATCGGGGCCGCTGAGATCCACCACGTGGACCAGCACCCGGGTCCGTTCGATGTGGCGGAGGAATTCGTGCCCCAGGCCTGCCCCGCGATGCGCCCCCTCAATCAGCCCGGGAATGTCGGCGACCACGACCCCCGGCGCATCGGGAAGCGGCACCACCCCCAGCACAGGCTCGACCGTCGTAAACGGATACTCGGCGATCTTCGGACGTGCGGCGGAGATCCGGGCGAGGAGGGATGATTTGCCGGCGTTCGGGAGGCCGACCAGCCCGACATCTGCCAGGAGCCGGAGTTCGAGGAGGAGCCGCCGCTCCTCGCCCGCCTCTCCCGGCTCCGCGTTTGTGGGCGTGCGTCGGGTTGGTGTCGCGAAATGCGCATTTCCACGACCGCCCCGGCCGCCGCGGGCCACGATCACGGATTCGCCAGGCTGGGTGAGGTCGGCCAGGAGCGTGTCCGTGCCCTCGTCGAGCACGCTCGTCCCAACGGGCACCCGGATGGTCAGATCCTGCCCGGACCGCCCCGCACGCCTGGCGCCCTCGCCATGCGCGCCGCGGTCGGCCCTGTAGATGCGCTTATAGCGAAAGGCGAGCAGCGTGTTCAGATCGGGATCGGCCAGGAGGGTCACATCGCCACCCCGCCCGCCGTCGCCGCCCGAGGGGCCTCCCTTGGGGACAAACTTCTCGCGGCGGAACGCCACGCATCCGCGCCCGCCGTCGCCTGCTTTCACGTACACGCGCGCCCGGTCAAAAAACACGGCAGTCCTGGGAGTGTGGGGTCGCGCAGCCGTCGCCACGCAAAAGGGCCCCGGACTCGGCACAGCCCGGGGCCCGCCGCTGCTTCTTCGCTATGCGCCAGGAGGATACACCGACACCTGACGCCCGTCGCGCCCGGCACGCTCGAACCGCACGATCCCCTCCACGAGCGCAAACAAGGTGTCATCGCGGCCGAGCCCGACATTACGGCCCGCACGATACCTCGTCCCGCGCTGGCGGACCAGCACGCTGCCGGCGGACACCACCTGGCCGGCATATCGCTTGATCCCGAGGCGCTGGGCGTTGCTGTCGCGCCCGTTCCGGGAGCTACTTCCGCCCTTCTTGTGCGCCATGCCTAGCTTCCCCCTCCGTCGTGTTCTCCTGCGTCGTCATTGGTTCACGGGCTGGCGATGGCCTCGATCCGCACGCGGCTCAGGGGTTGGCGATGACCGAACCGCCGGCGGTACCGCTTCTTGGAGCGGAACTTCCCCACCAGCACCTTCCGCGCGCGACCGTGCGACAGGACCGTGGCCACCACGCGAGCCCCGGTCACCTCGGGCGCTCCGCACGTGACCGCGTCCCCATCGACGACCATCAGGACGCGCCCGAGAGACACTTCGGCGCCCACGTCGGCCGACAGCCGGTCCACGTCCAGGACTTGGCCAGACTCGACGCGCACTTGCTTCCCTCGCATGTCGATGACCGCGTACATCACATCCACCTGTGTTCCGACGCCCGAAATCGTAGCATGCAACCCATCGGAGTGTCAACGCGCGCGACGGCGTTCGGATTCACGGCGTTCTGGTTCACGGCGTTCTGGTTCACGCCGTAGGCCCGCGCTTCGGTCACGCGCGTCTTGGGTGCGCGCGTTCGTGCCCGCGCCCGTAGGCCCAACGCCCAGGCCCGGGCCCTGGCCTTGGCTCCGCGAGTGATTGGCTCGAGCGACCGGCCCGGGGCTCGCCGGCACGGCCGACGGTTTAGCCACTTCCGAGCCGCCCGCGTCTCCAAGGGCTGAGGTCCGGGGGCGGGGGGCGAGCAGTGTCCCAATCCACTCCCGTACGCGCGCCAGCACTCCTCTCTGCCGGTGCGCCGCGGCGTCCGCCGCCATCCAGGACCCGCCCGCATCTTCGTCCGGGAGGTCCAACACTTCGCCGCGAACGGGATCCAGCCAGATCGCGTCGCCTTTGCTGCCGTTCTGGCGAACGGAGGCGAGCTCGCGCTCGGCCATCTCCGCAGAGTCCGCCTGGAGAATACTCATGCGGTCCAGGTGCAGGCCCGGCTGCGGGCGGATGAGGATCGTTTTCCCGGACTCCCGGGCGAGGGTGTCACGCCAGTGCGTGTCGTTGTCGAGCAGCGCCGCCACCTCGGGGTGCACCTGAACCGCCAGATAGGACGCCCGAGAGGTGCCTGCGAGCCGCGCGAGTTCACGCCGGACACGGGCCGCCGTGCTCTCGGGGGAGAGGAC
>Ga0187846_10000874_pt1 | contig 17230 bp, 16 predicted proteins | sample TC_taG_FD_161473 | JGI IMG/M metagenome (GOLD analysis project Ga0187846, IMG submission 161473) | Biofilm microbial communities from the roof of an iron ore cave, State of Minas Gerais, Brazil - TC_06 Biofilm (v2) | ecosystem: Environmental > Terrestrial > Deep subsurface > Cave > Wall biofilm...
CCCCTCCACGGCGAGCGGATTGATCGCGAAGCCGCAGTCATGCGCGACCCAGACGCGCTCGACCCGGACCATGCCCGTGTCTTGGTCGACGCTCACTTCGACGACCTGCGCCCCGTACGAGAATCCCGCGCTCGAGCCGACTGCGGCGCCGCGGAACTTTCCGCCCTGCGTCTCGGGCGGCGTCGAGTAGGTGCCCTTGACGCCGATCGTCCCGCCCTCTTCCAGTGCCGCCGCGACCACGCTCTTGTATTCGAGCGAGCGATCCGTGCCGGCCACGCGGTAGGTCTCACCCAGGCATTCGATGTCCGCGGGGCTCACCTCGAGCCGGCGCGCTGCGGCCCCGGCGAGCAGCCGCTTCAGATTCTGCGCCGCGGCGATCGCGGCATTGCCGACCATGAACGACACCCGGGACGAATAGGAGCCGTTGTCCTTGGGCGTCACCGCGCTGTCGTTCGCGACCACGCGTATGCGCTCGACGCCGAGACCCAGCACGTCCGCCACGACCTGCGTGATCAGTGTGGACGAACCCTGCCCGATATCCGCGGCACCAGTGAGCGCGACCACGGCGCCGTCGAAATCGAGCTTGAGGTTCACCACCGCATGCGGCTCGCCGGTCCAGTGCACCGGTTTTGCGGCACCGCTCGGGTAGTGCGAGCAACCGAGCCCGAGCCCGCGCCCGAATCCGAGCTTGCCGTGCCGCTCGCGCCAGCCAGATGCCTGCTCGACCCGGCGCAGGCATTCGTCGAGACCGTATGAGTTCACTTGCAGATCGTTGATGGTTCGGTATGGCGCCTCTAGCAGGTTGGCGCGGCGCAGGGCAAAGGGATCTAGACCGAGCTCCCCCGCCAGCTCGTCGAACACCGACTCGAACGCGTGTCGCACGTCGACCGACCCGTGGCCGCGCATGGCGCCGCACGGCGGCGTATTCGCGTACACCCGCAAGCCGTGGTAGCGCGACGCGGGCAGCCGATAGATCGCGTGCAGCAGCGCACCCGAATAGAGAATCGTCACCAACCCGTAGCCCGCGTAAGCCCCGCCGCGCTGAATCACCTCGCAATCCACCGCGGTCAGCTCGCCGGTCTTCTTTGCGCCGATGCGGATGCGCACGTCGGTCTCAGGCCGGCCGCGATGCGTGAGCATCGTTTCCTCGCGCGTCAACTCCAATTTGACTGCGCCGCCCGCGGCGTGCGCGAGCAGACCCCCGATCAATTCGAAGTTGAGCGCCTCGGTTCGATGACCGAACCCGCCGCCAACGAAGGGCTTCACCACGCGGATGCGGCTCGCCTCCATCTTCAAGCACTGCGCGAGCAGGAGGTGCACGTAGTACGGCACCTGCGTCGTCGAATGGAGCGTGAGCTGATCGCGCTCGGCATCGTAGTCGGCCAGCGAGCAATCGGGCTCCATCTGCGCGTGCGTCACCTCGGCGTAGTGGAATTTCGCCTCGCGAACCAGGTCGGCGGCGCGGAACCCGGCGTCGACATCGCCGAACTCCTGCCTCACTTCGCGCTCGACATTACCCGGCTTGTTGTCGTGCAGTCGTATCGCCGCGCCGGCGAGCGCGTCGGTCGCGGCGAAGTAGGCCGGCAGCGGCTCGATGTCGAGCCCGATCAGGTCCAGTGCCGCTTGCGCGGTGGCTTCGTCGACGGCTGCAACCGCGGCGATCGGCTCACCGACATAGCGCACGCGCTCGCGGGCGAGCGGGTATTCGTTCTGTGCAATGGGCAGAACGCCGTAGGGCACGTCGCAGGCGGCGCCGGTGATCACCGCGCGCACGCCCGGAAGCGCGCTTGCGCGCGCGGTGTCGATGGCTCGAATCACGCCGTGAGCGAGTGGGCTGCGCAGGATCCTGCCGACGAGCGCCTCGCGTGCCGCGAGGTCGGCGGTGAATCTCGCGCGGCCGGTCACCTTGTCGATGCCGTCAACGAGCGGCATCGCGGTGCCGGCGGCGCGTCCGGTTCTTGCGGCGATGGTCATTCGTCCCTCGCGGCCGCCTGCACCGACTCGATGATCTTCACGTAGCCGGTGCAGCGGCAGATATTGCCGGAGAGTCCCTCGCGGATCTCCGCATCGGCTGGCGCCGGGTTCCTGCGGAGCAGCGCTTCCGCTGCCATGATCATTCCCGGCGTGCAGTAGCCGCACTGCGTGCCGAGCTTCTCGTGGAAGGCGCGCTGCAGGCGGCTGATGCGGCCGCTCGTCGCGAGCGCTTCGATGGTCTCGACTGAGCGAGCCTCGCAGCTCGTTGCGAGCGTGAGGCACGCGAGGCGAGGCTCGCCGTCCACCAGCACGGTGCACGCGCCGCACTCGCCGCCGTCGCAACCGCGCTTGGTCCCCGTCAGGCCGGCCACTTCGCGCAGGTACTCGAGAAGCAACAGATTGCCGGCGAGCGCTTCCTCGCGCGGCCTGCCGTTGACAACCATGGTAACGAGTCGCTTCATGGGCGCACTCATCTCGGGCGCAGGTCCCGCACCCGCACCGCCTTGCCTTGCGAGCGCGGGATTTCGCCCGGCCCCTTCACCGCCACGCGGGTGGTGATGCCTATCATCGATTTGATGCGATGGCGGACGATGTCGCCGATTCCCTTGGCACCGTCGGGCCGGGCGAGGGCACCCGGGGCGGCCTCCACCTCGAGGGTGACCTGATCCAGGCTGCCGCTCCGCTCGACGACGATCTGGTAGTGCGGCGACAAGTCCGGCAGCCCCACCAGCACCGCCTCGATCTGCGATGGATAGACATTGACGCCGCGTATGATCAGCATGTCGTCGCTCCGACCGGTGATGCGCTGGATGCGCAGGTGCGTGCGGCCGCAGGCGCATGGATCGGTGGTGGCCCGGGTGATATCGCGGGTGCGGTACCGGATCATCGGCAGCGCTTCCTTGGTGAGCGTCGTGATGACGAGTTCCCCCGTTTCGCCCTCGCGCCGGCGCTCGCCTGTTTCCGGATCGACGATCTCGAAGATGAAGTGGTCTTCCCAGCCGTGCAGTCCACCCTGGGCCGCGCACTCGCAGGCCACGCCAGGCCCCATGATCTCGGACAGCCCGTAGATATCCACGGCCCTTAGGCCGAGGCGCGCCTGGAGCTCCCGGCGCATTGATTCGCTCCAAGGCTCGGCGCCAAAGAGACCGATCTCGAGTCCGCTCTGGCGCAGATCGACGCCCTCCCTTGCCGCGGCTTCGGCAATGGCGAGCGCGTAGGACGGCGTCGAGCACAGCACGCGCGCGGCGAAATCGGTGATGAGCATGATCTGGCGCTCGGTCGCGCCGCCTGACATCGGCACCACCGTGGCGCCGAGCCGCTCCGCACCGTAGTGCGCCCCGAGCCCGCCGGTGAACAGCCCGTAGCCGTAGGCGTTGTGCACGACGTCGCCCGGACGGACCCCGGCGCAGGCCATTGAACGCGCCATCAGCTCGGACCAGGTGGTGATGTCCTTGGCCGTGTAGCCAACCACGGTGGGCTTGCCGGTCGTGCCGGAGGATGCATGCAAGCGCACGAGGCGCTCGCGCGGACGCGCGAACATCCCGAACGGGTAGTGATCGCGCAAGTCCGCCTTCACCGTGAACGGCAGGCGCGCGAGATCGGCAAGACTGCGGAGGTCCTCTGGCTTGCATCGCGCCGCGTCGAGCCGCTCACGGTAGAGCGGCACGTTCTGATAGGCGTTTCTTAGCGTCTGCCGCAGTCGCCGCAGCTGCAGCGCCGCGAGCTTCTCGCGCGGCATGTTTTCAGCTTCAGGATCGAAGCAGTGAGCCGCCGACCGCCGCGGCGTCGATGCGTGGCCGGTGCGGCGCCGAGACGCCGTTCGCACCGTGCCGCGGTCGACTCGATTCAGCGTGTCCATGATTTCGCGCTCCTTCCCTCGACCCGCGATGTCAGCGGCGGCCGCGAACCGGAAGTTGCGGCAACGCAAACCCCTGGTTGAACGCAGCCCGCGTCACCAGAACGATCTTGAAATGCCAGCCGGCCGCAGCCGCCGCCACTCCGGCGAGCGGCACCGTGGCCCGCGCGAGGTCCGGCAGCAGCGCGCCCGCGGCGAGGAGCGCGAGCGACGCGACGGTGCCGAGCCTGATCAGGACCGTTCCCGCTCGATCGAGTGGGGCGAGGCATGGCTGTGCCGACTTTCGGGCGACGCGCCGGCGATACGCTGACCAGGTCCCGGCACGAGCGATCACCGCGAGCGCGCACCAGGCAGCTGCCGCGTTCGGCTGCCTCCCGGCGAGCGACGAGACGACGAGCAGCAACCCGGCGCCTTCGGCGAGTGCCGTCGCCACGATCAGCCAGGTCACCATCGGCTCTCGCCACGCGGGGATTCCTTTCGCGGCATGCAACATGCGGCCCTGGCAATACACGAATGCGAGAGCCGCGAGAGCCGAGGCAATGGCGAGCTCCGCGCGCCGTGAGATGAGCGCCGCGATGCCGAGGGCGAAGAGGAGCGCGGCGACGAACGATTCACGCGTCATCCAGGAGGTGAATGGATTGAAGAGCACGTGAAAGGCGCGCCACGGGCGGCCGATCTCCAGCCACACCGCGGTGAGTCCGCCGCCGACGAACGCGAGCCCCAAGCTCTGCCACAAGGGCTCGCGGGCGCCCGAGACGGCGAGGGCCACCAGGACACCCGCCCCGATACCTCCGAGCACGAAGTTCAGTGCCGCCCGGATATCCCAATGCTGCTGCAGCCAGGGAGAGGGTCCGTAGCTCATGCCGAATCCGGTTGCTTGTCCCACAAGTAGTAGAAGCCCGGCCCGGTGCCCAGCTCCTCGTGCATGCGGAAATGCTCGCTTTCGGCGAGGAGTCGCGACACGTTGCTCGTCGGGTCGTCGCGGTCGCCGAAGATGAGCGCGGCCGCGATGCAGGAATTGACGCAGGCCGGCGTCGCTTCCGGGTCGACCCCGGGGGTGAGCCCTCGGGCCGTGCCTTCGTCGATGCGCTCGACGCAGAACGTGCACTTGGTGGCGACGCCGAGCCGGCGCGGCTCGAAGCCGATCGATTCGGGCGCTGTGGGTTCGCCGTAGGCGAAGCCCGGGGCGTCGGTTCTGTAGCGCGCCTGGTAGGGACAGGCCACCGCGCAGTACGCGCAGCCGATGCACAGGTCGTAATCGATGGTGACGATGCCGTCGGCGCGCCGCTTCGTCGCCGTCGACGGGCACACGTGCATGCAGGGCGGATCGTCGCAATGCATGCAGCCCACCGGCACGAAAACGCGCTTCACTTCGGGGTACTCGCCGAACTCCATGTCGAGCACGCGTCGCCACTGCACCCCCGGCGGCGTGTCGTTCGCATGGCGGCAGGCCGCGGTACAGGTCTGACAGCCGACGCAGCGGCGCAGGTCCGCGATCATCACCCAGCGTGTCACGCGGCTCTCCTGATGGCGACCCGTAAGATGTCGGCCCCGGAACCGGTGGCATCGGTGAGCGCCATCGACATCGGCGCGAGCGTGTTCAGGCTCGGCACGCCGAGATCCCTGGCAAACGGTGTGGCCCAGTGATCGAACTGGCCGAGCAGCAGCAGCGTGTCCGGTCGGATGCCCTGGCGCAGCACCGCGCGGCCGCGCGCGCTGCGCTTTGGCGTCGCGATCTCGACCGCATCGCCATCGGCGATGCCGAGCTCCGCCGCGCGGCGTGCATTGATGATCACGCCGCAATGCCCGGCGACGTTGTCCGCCACTTCCTTGATAAGCTGGATGCCGACGTTCGCGCCCCAGGCGTACTGCATGCTGCGCGCGGTGAGCAGCCAGAACGGAAATTCTTCCGCCGCGCCCGCCGTCTCGACCAGCGCCCGTTTCCACTCGTTCGGGAAGTCCTTCCACGCCGGCAGCGCCTGGTATTCGGCGAGCTGCTTGTCCCACCATTGCATGCCGTGCTCGTGCAGGCGATTGCCGAGTTCCTGGCCGACGCGATAGAGGCGCTCTTGATAGGGAAGCTCGAAGCGCAACCCGTGCGCGACCAGGGTCGGATACAGGTACCAGTCGAGGCGCGAGAAGGGTTTCGTTGCGAGGCCATGCGCCTTCCACCAGTCGAGTCCGTGCGTGTGCTTGCCGTCGGTCAACTCGGCGCTGGCAGCGCGGCACACCGCATCCCAGATCTCGTCGCAGGCGTGTGCGCGCGCCGGATCGAGCGAGAAATCCCAGCCTTCGCCCTTGAGCGGCAGGCCGGCCGCACCGCGGTTGATCGCGGCGTTGTAGGGCTCGAGCAGCCCGGTGCGCCGCGCCAGCTCGGTCGCAATGTCGGTGAAGTCCCGCGACTCGCCCCGCGGCGCAATAACCGGCTGGCGCAATGCGAAGCCCTCGCGCTCCCAGAACTGCTCGACATACTTCGATCCCCCGATGCGGATCAGCTGCAGACTCTCGAGATCAGTGGCATCCGGCAGCAGGATGTCCGCCATGTGATTGGTTTCGTCGCGCGTGTAGGCAAATGCCACCACGAAGGGGAACCGCGCCATCTTCTCGACGATGCTCGGGGTGTCCCAGAACGAGATCGCCGGGTTGGTGCGGTACACGAACCACAGCTCAGGCGGCGTCACCTTGGGCAATCCCGGCGGCGTGCCGTCGAGAAACATCCAGGAGAAATGCGTCGGTCCAAGCGCCTGGCTCCACGGCCCATCGGCCGCGAGCGGCACCATGGTCTTGTAGGCATTGCGAATGTTGGGCTGCGTGCTCCAGCGCTCGCGGTCGGTCGGATTCATCGGGTAGGCCATGAAGCCGTCCGGCCCGGGCCGGACGCTCTTCAATCGCTCCGATAGCGGGCGATTGAGGCGCACCGTCGTCCCGAGCGTGCCGCCGGGGACTTCGAGCCCACCCACCAGCGCCGCGAGCAGGGTGCGCGCCCAGCAGCATTCGTAGCCGCCCCAGCCGTTGTTCACGGTCTTGCCGAGGCTCACCGCCACCGGCCGGAGGGGCAGCATCCGGCCTTCGATCTCGATGGTGGCGCCGACCTGCGCCGCGGCGAGAAACTCGTTCGCGATGCGCCGCATCGTCGCAGCGGGAACGTCACAGATGCCCGCGGCCCATTCGGGAGAATGCGGCCGCATATGGGCCGCGAGCTTTCCGAACGCCGTTTCCCCGCGCAGCGCGCCAGAGGCAATCAGCGCCTCGTCCGCTCCGATCTCGACCGCAGCGCCGACCTCGTAGCTCCCCTCCAGCGCAGCATCGGTATCCGGCGTGTCGAACGGCACTGCGGCATTGCGCTTGAGGTCCCACAGCAGCGGCTTGCGGCTCTGCGGGTCGCGCAGGAAAAATCCGTTCGCTCCGACTAGATAAGGCGAGGACGTGTGCTGCTTCAGGAACGGGATATCGAGCCGCTCGCGCGCCGCCTCGTGCAGCAGCACATGGAGGAGCGCGTACAGGAACGCCGCGTCGGTCTTGGGCCGGATAGGCACCCATTCGGCGGAGCACGCGCCGGTCACCGACAGGTGCGGCTCGACCTGAACCCGCTTCATGCCGCGCGCGCGCGCGTTCGCGTGGCGCCAGACTCCGACCACCCCGCCCGAGGCTTCGACGTTGGCGCCGCAGGAGATGAGGTAGTTGCATAGCGGCGTGTCGGGCGACACCGTGAACGCGCGGTGCCACAGTTCGCCGTAGAGATGCTCGGAGTGATAGCACTTCACGCCCTGCCCGGAGCCGAAGCCGAAGTCGATCGGGCCCCACGCGGCGAGAAACGCCGGGAAAGTGCCCATATAGGACTGCGGCGTGCCGCCGCCGCCGAAGCTCGCAGCCACTCTGGGATAGCCCGACGCGTCGCGCGCACCGCCGTCCCGGATCGCGCGCAGCTTGGCCGCGATCGTGTCGAGCGCTTCATCCCAAGAGATCGGCACGAAGCCCGGTTCCTCGCCGCGTCCCTTCCTGGGATTGGTCCGCTTCATCGGCGCCGCGACGCGGTTCGGGTTGTAGGTCTTCTGCACCAGGCCATAGGCCTTGACGCAGACCTTGCCGCCGCCCGGATGCTCGGGCGCCGCGCAGAAGTTCGGCTCCACTTCGGTCGCGACGCCGTCTACCGTCTTAACCGTGAGGAGATCCGGGCCGGCGACGCACTGATAGCAATAGGTCGCGATCTTGCGCGAGTTGCGCGGGCGACCCGGCTCGTTCATGCGGCCTTCTTCGCCTTCGCGGCGAGCCGCTGCGCGGTGCCGCGCCCTGCCTTCAGCGTCGCTTTCATGCCGATCCGGTCCGTTTCAAGTGGTTCGCCCGCTGCCGGGATTCGCGCGCGGCGAACACTCCGTATCCCACCACGTTGCCGAGGTGCGGGGTTTGATCGAGATTAAGCATTGTTCAGACTCACAGCCCGAGGTAGGCCGCCTTCACCTGGTCGTTCGCGAGCAGCTCGGTCCCGGTGCCCGAGAGCACGATCCGGCCGGTCTCAAGCACGTAGCCGCGATCGGCAACCCGGAGCGCCGCCCGCGCGTTCTGGTCCACGAGGAAGATTGTTGTCGCCGCCGGTTTGAGCGCCGCGATGCAGGCGAAGATCTCCTCGACCAGCCGCGGCGCGAGCCCCATGCTCGGCTCATCGAGCAGCAGCAGCCGCGGTCGCGCCATCAGCGCGCGGCCCATCGCGAGCAGTTGCTGCTGGCCTCCCGACAGGGTCGCGGCGCTCTGCCGGCGCCGTTCCTGCAGCACGGGAAACATCGCGTACACCCGCTCGATCTCGCGTTCCGCCTCGCCCCGGCTGCGCAGGAAGGCGCCCAGGCGCAGGTTATCCTCGACCGACAGCGGCCCGAATACCTGGCGGCCTTCGGGCACCTGGACGATGCCGAGCCGTACGCGACGCTCGGGCGCGGCCGCGGTGATATCGGCGCCCTCGAACCGGACCTGGCCGGCGCTCACCGGCTGCACCCCGGACAGCGCGCGAAGGAGCGTGGTCTTGCCCGCCCCGTTGGCGCCGACGAGCGCCACGAGTTCCCCCCGGGCGATGCGCAGGTCGACGCCCCGCAGCGCGGGAATGCGGCCGTAGTGGCTCGAGAGGCCTTCGATCTCGAGCATCTCAGCGCTCCGCCGCGCCGAGGTAGGCCTCGATCACGCGCGGGTCCTCGCGCACCGCCTCGGCCGTGCCCTCGGCGAGCTTCTGGCCGTAGTCGAGCACCAGGATGTGGTCGGACACGCCCATCACGAGGCGCATGTTGTGCTCGACCAGCACCACGGTGATGCCGAGCCCCGCCATCCGGCCGATGAGCTCGTCCATCGCCAGGGTCTCAGTCGGATTGAGCCCGGCTGCCGGCTCATCGAGGAGCGCCATCTTCGGCCGCGTGGCGAGCGCCCGGGCGATCTCGAGCCGCTTCAGCGCGCCGTAGGGCAAGGCGGCCGCGGCGGCCGACAGATAGGTCCCAAGCCCGACGAAGCGCATCAGCTCGGCGCTCTCCTCGCGGCACTCGCGCTCGGCCCGTGCGACCCGCGGCAGCCGCAGCATCGCCGCGAGCAAGCTGCAGCGCTCGTGCAAGTAGCGCCCGACCATGACGTTCTCGAGGGCGCTCATGTTGGAAAACACCTGCAGGTTCTGAAACGTTCGCGCGATGCCGCGCGCGGCAAATTCATGCGGTGCGCGGCCGGTGAGGTCATCGCCCTCGAAGGCGATCCGTCCCGACGAAGGCACGTAGATCCCGGTGAGCAGGTTGAGCAGCGTCGTCTTGCCGGCACCGTTCGGGCCGATGACCGAGTGCACCGCGCCGCGCGCAACCTCGAAGCTGAGCCCCGCGACGGCATGCACCCCGCCGAACGTCTTCGAAAGCGACTCCACCCGCAGCTGAGTCATGGCCGCGTGCGCCGCGCGAGCGCTGCCAAGCTCGGCACCAAGCCGCGCGGCAGAAAGACCATGGTGCCCATCATCACGGCGCCGAACACGACCATCTCGTAGTCCTTGAACAGGGTGAGCAGCTGCGGCAGCGTGGTAAGCACCGCGGCGCCGATCACCGCGCCGAAAGTCGAGGCCATGCCGCCGAACACCACCATGGTGACCAGCTCGATCGAATGCAGGAATGTGACCTTCGCCGGCGTGACGAATCCAGCGTAGTGCGCGTTGAGACTGCCCGCGACCGCAGCGAACGCCGCCGACACCACGAACACCATCACTTTGTGTCGGGCGCTGTCGATGCCGACCACCTCGGCACCCACTTCCGTGCTGTGCAGTGCGCGCAGCGCCCTGCCGGGCGGGGAGTCGACCAGATTCAGCGCGAGCCATACCGCCGCGAGCAGCAGGGCGCCGGTGAGCCAGTACCACGCGCGCTCGCCCTGCACCGCCGTGCCGAACAGCGCAAGCGGCGGCACCGCCATCCCGTCCGGGCCTCCGGTCAACCGGTCTTCGGTGGCGACGACGATGGAAATGATCACGCCCATGCCAAGCGTCGCCACCGCGAGGTAGTGGCCCTTGAGCCTTAGGATCGGCCGTCCGATCATGAACGCGAGCGCCATCACCCCCGCCGTCGCCGCGCCCAGCGCGGCGACCGGCGGCCAGCCGAATCTCGCGGTCAGGACCGCGGAGCCATAGGCGCCGAGGCCGAAGAACCCGGCATGGCCGAGGCTGATCTGCCCGGCATACCCGATCAGCAGGTTGAGGCCGACGCACACGATCGCGTTCAGGCCGACGAGAACGGCGACGTCGTAGTAGTAGGCGTTGCTGAGCGCGAGAGGCAGCAGCGCGATGAAAGCGGCGAGCGCGAGGAGCCCGCGGGTGCGCGGCGCGGCGAGGTGCGCGAGCATCGGCTGGCCTACACCCGGTCGCTCGCGCGCTTGCCGAGCAGGCCGCTCGGCATGAAAAACAGCACGCTGAGCATGATTGCGAACGCGATCACATCCTTGTAGGCGGAGGAGACGTAGCCGGCGCTCATGCTCTCGGCGATGCCGAGCACCAGGCCTCCGACCACTGCCCCGGCACCGCTGCCCATGCCTCCCAGGATCGCGGCGGCAAACCCCTTCAGCCCAAGCATGACGCCGACGTCGTAGGAGGTGAGCGTGATCGGGGCGACCAGGACTCCGGCCACCGCGCCGAGCGCAGCCGACAGACCGAAGGACAGGCACAGCAGGGAGCGCACGTTGACGCCGACGAGCTGCGCCGCGAGCCGGTTGTGCGACGTGGCGAGCATCGCCTTGCCGAGCAGCGTGCGGCCGAAGAACCAGGCGAGCAGCAGCACGATCAGCAGCGTCACGCCAAGCACCCACAGGCTTTGCGGCAGGATCGTGGCGCCGAGAACGGCGATCGGCGCATCGCCGCTAAAGGGCTGCAGCACATGCAGCTTCTTGTCCCAGACGATGGTCGCGAGCCCGCGGAGGAATATCGAGGCACCGATGGTGATGATGATCAGCACTACCACCGGCGCGCCGCGCGCCGGCTCGACCGCGAGCTTCTCGAGCGCAAGCCCCACGAGCGTCGCCGCCGCGACGGCGAGCACCACCGCGAGCGGCAGGGGCAATCCGGCGGCCGAAAGCCACACCGCGCCCATGCCGCCGATCATGACGAACTCGCCCTGGGCGAAATTGATGACCTGGCTCGCGTTGTAGATGATGGAGAAGCCGAGCGCGACCAGCGCGTAGATCGCACCCACAGTGAGGCCAGTGAGCAAGTATTGGACGAATGCCGCGCTCATCGTTCGGCCCCGGATTTGCACCGCCGGTCGTGCGCGAGCGCGCTACCTCACCAGCACCCAGTCGCCGTCTTTTACCTCCAGCATGCGAAACGCGGTCAGATCGAGGCCCATGTGGTCGCTCGGCGCCATGTTCACCACGCCGGCCGTCCCCATGTAGCCGTGCAGGCCCTCGAGGGCGTCGCGCACCTGCGCCTTGTCGGTCGAACCGGCCCGCTTTATCGCCTCGACTGCCAGCATCAACCCATCGTAGGCATGGCCGCCGAAGGTCGAGACCTCCGATTTGAAGCGCGTCTCGTATTCGCGCTTGTAGCCGGTGACCACGGGCTTCTGCGGGTCGCTCGCGGGCAGCGCCTCCGCGACCAGCAGGGCGGCGGCCGGCAGGCGCACCCCCTCGGCCGCTTCGCCGGCGAGCTTGATGTACTCCTTGGAGGCCACCCCGTGCGACTGGTAGAGCGGGAGCTTCATGCCGATCTGGCGGTAGTTCTTCGTGACGATCGCCGGACCCTGGCCGAATCCGGCATTGAGCACTGCCTGCACGCCCGGCGTATTCTTGATCTTGGTGAGTTGCGCCGTCATGTCGGTGTCGCCGGCGCCGTAGGTTTCATCGGCGATGACCTCGATCTGGTGCTTCTTCGCGACGGTCAAGCACTCCGCGCGCATTGACTTGTCGAATCCACCGGCGCCCGAGATGAGGGCGATCTTCGACGCGCCACGCGCCTGCATGTCGATGAAGATCTTTTCGCACGCCATGCGGTCGGTATGCGGCGTCTTGAACACCCACTTCTTCACCGGTTCGATGATGACCACCGCTCCGGCGAGCGACACAAAGGGGAGCTGCGCGCTCTCGACGAGCGGGACGACCGCCATCGTGGTACCGGTGGTCGAGCCGCCCACGATCAGGTCCACCTTGTCTTGCTCGATGAGGCGCTTCGCGAATGTGCGCGCCTTTTCGGCGTCTCCTGCATCGTCGTAGGACACGAGCTGCAGTTTGCGTCCGATTAGGCCCCCGGCGGCGTTCAGCTTTTCGATGTACAGCTCGAGCGTCTTGTTCTCCGGATCGCCGAGGAACGCGGCCGGTCCGGTGATCGACAGGAACGTGCCGATCTTTATCGGCTCTTGCGCAAGCGCCTGGCCAGGCTCGAGCGCCGCGACCAGCGCGAACCCCAACGTGAGACACCCCAAGGCTCGCCTGAAATTCATGTCACCTCCGCTCACTGTGGCGCCCGAACGGATGCGAATCCGTGACCGCCCTTCATTCCTAAGATTGGAGCGGTAGCCGAGTCGCACAGGAGGTATGCGAAGAGGGCTACGGACCCGATGGGGGACGAATCGATGCTAATATAGTATCTCAATGCCATTTTTGATACAAATCAATTGATGCCGCGAAAACGCGCCGGGCGGCGCCGTGTCGTGACACGGCTTCCGCGGGCGAGTGCCGACCTCCGGGTACGCCCGGTCGAGGCTATCGACCTCGGCCAAGTGATTGCCATCGACGCTACTATCACCGGGATCCAGAAGACGCACTACTGGTACGAGCTGTTCCACCGCTACGGCGCCAGTCGCAGCCGTCAGCGCCTGTTCCTCGTGGTCGAAGCCGAGGGTGCAATCCAGGGCTTCATCATCGGCGAAGTGCGTGACTGGGAGTTCGGCTCCCCGCCCTGCGGCTGGGTGTTCGCCATCAGCGTCCGCCCGAGTGCCCGCCTGGCCGGGGTCGGTACCCGGCTGCTCGAGGCGATCTGCGTGGGCTTTCGCCACGCCGGCGTGGACAAGGTGCGCACGCTGATCGCGCGCGACAACAACCTCGTGCTGTCGTTCTTCCGCAGCCAGGGCATGATGGCCGCACCGGTCATCCCGCTCGAGAAGGATTTAGATTGACAGTGCGAGCGGCGGCATTTCAGCGGGCGGAGGTGCGGGGATGAGACTGCAGGTAAGCACCAGCCTGGCGCTGTACAGCACGCTCGAGTGCGCTACAAATCCGGAACACCAGATTTCCGCCCCCGAGATCGCGGCGAAGTATGCAGTCTCGACACACCATCTCGCCAAAGTGCTGCGAGAACTCGTGCGTGCCGGGGTCATTGAATCGACCCGGGGCGTGGGCGGCGGCTACCGCTTCGCCGGGAACGCTAAGCGTCTTACCCTCATGGGCGTGATCGAGCTGTTCGAGGACATCGGCGGCCGCGACGGGCGCAACGGCGAGCCCGGCGCCTCCACAGACGTGCGCCGCTCGCTCGGCGTCGTGCTCGCCGAGATCGACGAGATCGCCAAGGCGACCTTCCGCTCGGTCACGATCGACACCATGCGGAAGCTCATCGAGCGCCAGCGCCGGGCCGACGAAAAAAAGCCAGGCCGACCGAAGAAAGCACGCCGGGCCTGACTAGGCGATGCCGCCCGCGCGGCGCTTGCCGCGCACTACGGCAGCGACGGTCCCGAGGACGAACAGCAGTAGGGCGATCGCGCTCGCCGCTCCCCCGAAGCGACGCCAGTCGGCGATTGCGGAAAGATCCCCCGCGACTCGTATCGCGAGCGACAGCTGTAGCAGCACGAGCGGCACGTAGAAGCTCCAGTGGTAAGGCAGGGCCACACGCACCAGCGCCGGAAAAATGATCGGCGCGTGGCCGAACACCATCGAGAAGACAAAGCCGAGCAGGATCGCGTGCAGTCCCGCATCCCGGGCGCCCCACTCAGGGAGAATCCCGCCCGCCAATAGGACCATCGCGCCCGCGCCAAGCCACGCGTAGCCCGAGAGCAGGCACACGGCGATGAATCGCGTCAGGCCGCGCTCGTGCACCGTGCGGCGCGCGATGTCCTGCCGCGCGAGCCACAGCGCGAGCGCGAAGAGCCCCGCGCCGAGCCCCGCCCATCCCGCCCGCGGGAACGGCAAGGAGGCGAGGAGCGACCCGATGATCGCCGCGGCGACGACAGCGAACATCGTCCGCGCCCGCGGCGACGGCGGCAGGAATCTAGACAGGTCGAGCCGCTCCCCGGCAATCGTGAGCACGAGAAACCCGATCCACCACGGCACGACGGCGGACATCCCCGCTTGCGCAAGCCACAGGAAATTGCCTACCATCCAGCACGCCGCGCCCAGGACCAGCGCAAGGGTGAACAGCGCGCGCTGCCGAAAGAAAACTGCGACCGACGCGGCGAGGAACGCAACACTCCCCGCAGCGAGCAGGAGCATCGCGGCGAAAGGTCTGGCCGCGACCAGCGCAAGTGCCCCGAGCGCAGTGGCAAGGGGCGCGAGGTACGCCCAGCGATTCGCAAGCGCCACCGCGCGCTCTAGGCCAATCACCGTGCCGAAAAAGCCGCCCACCATCAGCGGCCCGTGCCAAGCGATGAGCCGGGAATCGGGCAGCGGAAACGCCCAGCCCATACGCGCGAGCCCGGCGCCGACTCCAACCGCGAGCGCAACGAACCCCGCCGCGAGCAGCGGCAATCTCAGTGCCAGCCTGACATCGCGCCTCATACCGGCGCCGCTCCACCGTGCGGCTTCAGCCGCCGCGCCAGCCGAAGTGTCCGCGCGCGATTTCCGACATCATGTCCGGATTCCAGGGCGGGTCCCACACCAGCTCGATCTCGATGTCCCGCACCTCCGGCGCGGCGGCGCGGATCGCATTGCGTGCCGATTCCACGATGGCCTCGCCCAGCGGGCAGGCCGGCGTCGTCATGGTCATGCGTACGTCGATGCGCTCGGCGCTCGCTTCGATACCGTAGACCAGACCGAGATCCACGACATTCAACCCCACCTCGGGATCGATCACCTCGCGCAGCGCGTCGCGGATCGCGTCTTCCGTGGGCGCAACCGGGCTCGCCTGCGCAGTCATACAGATTGCTCCTCAGAAAATCATGCGTCGAGCTTCCGTGCTCGGGTGGTCCAAATCAGTCTGCGTGCACCGTCACCGGTCGCTCCAGCTGCGCACGGTCATTCCTGAGCTGAGCGCTTGGGCCGACGTGTATGACCTTGCCGTGCTCGAGCACCACTGCGCACCGTAGCGTTCCAGCTCGCGCAACCTCATCGCGGCGGCCAGCGTCGAAAACAATGGCGAGGCGAGGTGGCCTTAGTCCGCCATCAGTTGCCCTCGAACACGGGTTTCTGCTTGGCGACGAAAGCGTGGTAGGCGCGTTCGAAATCTCTGGTCTTCATGCAGATGGCCTGGGCCTGGGCCTCGGCTTCGATGCACTCATCGAGCCCCTGGCTCCACTCCTGGAACAGCATGGTCTTGGTCATCGCATGACCGAATGTGGGGCCGTCAGCCAAACTGTTGGCCATCGCGCTCGCCTCCTCCAGCACGTGCTCCGGGGCCGCTAGACGGTTGTAGAAGCCGAAGCGCTCGGCTTCCTCGCCGCCCAAGACGCGCCCCGTGTACAAGAGATCGGCGGCGCGCGACAGTCCGATCAGGCGCGGCAGCAAGGTGCACGCACCCATGTCGGCCCCGGCCAGACCCACGCGCACGAACAGGAACGCGAGCTTGCTGCGAGCAGTGCCGAAACGCATATCGGAACCGCAGGCGATCATTGCGCCGGCACCCGTGCAAACACCGTCAATGGCGGCGACGATCGGTTGCGGACAGGCGCGCATGGCTTTGACCAGGTCGCCGGTCATGCGAGTGAACTCCAGTAACTCCGTCATGTCCATTTTTACTAGCTTGCCGATGATGTCATGGACGTCCCCGCCGGAACAGAAATTACCGCTCGCGCCAGTGATGACAACCGCCTTGATGTCGGTGGCGTAAACCATCTCGCGGAACAGATCGCGCAGCTCGCCGTAGGACTCAAGCGTGAGCGGATTCTTGCGCTCCGGGCGGTTGAACGTGATGGTGGCCACCTTGCCGGAGACCGAATAGGCAAAGTGAGCGGCCTTGTAGTTGCTCAGGTGCAGTCTTTTCATAGGCGTGTTCTCTGTAGGGCGTTGGTTACGAACTAGCCGACCATGGTCAGCCCGCCGCTGACGCTCAGGACCTGCCCGGTAATGTAGTCGGACTGCGGGCCGGCGAAAAACACGATCGCGGCGGCCACCTCCGCGGGCTGGCCGAAGCGGCGCATGGGGATCGCCTTGATGAAGGCGTCGCGGTACTTTTCAGGGACTGCGGCAAGCAGCGGCGTGTCGGTCGGGCCAGGGCAGACGCAGTTGACAGTGACATTGGAGCGGGCGCCTTCGCGTGCGAGGCCCTTGGTGAAGCCGATGAGCCCCGCCTTCGCGCCGGAATACACGGTCTCGCCGAGGCTGCCGACTCGGCCGGCGTCGCTCGATACGTTGACAATCCTGCCGCATTTGCGTTCCAGCATCTGCGGCAGCAGCGCCTGGGTAAGCCGCATCGGTCCGACAAAATTCAGGTTGATTACCTTGTCCAGGAAGGCCTCCTCGGTCTCGACAAAGGGCGTGGTCTTGCCCCACCCGGCGCCATTGATCAGAATGTCCACGCGTCCGAAGCGCCGTAGGACTGCGGCGGCGAAATTCTTGATCGACTCCCGATCGGTCAGGTCGAGGTCGATGTATTCCGCTTTGCGGCCCTTCTTGCGAATGGCTGCAGCTACGGCCTCGCCCTTGTCACGCGCGACGTCGCCAATGCACACCGTCGCTCCGCCTTCGGCCAGAGCCTCGGCGGTCGCCTGGCCGATACCCGACGCGCCGCCGGTGACGACGGCAACCTTGTCGTTGAACTTCATGGTGTCT
>Ga0187846_10000875_pt1 | contig 17224 bp, 16 predicted proteins | sample TC_taG_FD_161473 | JGI IMG/M metagenome (GOLD analysis project Ga0187846, IMG submission 161473) | Biofilm microbial communities from the roof of an iron ore cave, State of Minas Gerais, Brazil - TC_06 Biofilm (v2) | ecosystem: Environmental > Terrestrial > Deep subsurface > Cave > Wall biofilm...
GCACGACGATCATGTCGCGCACGGGGATGCCCTCGGTGATGCAGATCACCAGGTCCAGGTCGGCCTCGACCGCCTCCCAGATTGCATCAGCGGCGCCGGCGGGCGGCACGTAGATCACCGAAGTATTCGCGCGCGAGGCCGCCTTCGCTTCCCGCACCGTTGCGAAGATCGGCAGTCCCTCGAATTTTTCGCCGGCCCGCTTCGGATTGACGCCAGCGACGAAACAGGTTCGGCCTTCGGCGTATTCCAGGCACGCCTTGGTGTGAAACTGGCCGGTCTTGCCGGTGATGCCTTGCGTGACCACCCGCGTGCTGCCGTCGACCAGGATGCTCATCGTGTCGTCCTGAATGGATCCGAGAGGATGCGCTGGCGCGGCCCTACGCCTGCCGCGTTCCACCTGCGGCGGCGACCACCTTCTGCGCCGCCTCTGCCATCGTGTCGGCCGAGATGATCGGCAGGCCGGAGGCGGCCAGGATCTGCTTGCCGAGTGCTTCGTTGGTGCCGCGCATCCGCACCACGAGTGGGACGCCGAGCTTGACCGCTCGCGAAGCGGCGACGATCCCCTCGGCGATCGTGTCGCACTTCATGATGCCGCCGAAGATGTTCACCAGGATCGCCTTCAAATGCGGGTTGCGCAGCATCAGCTTGAAGGCCTCCGTCACCCTCTCGGTGGTCGCACCTCCGCCGACGTCCAGGAAGTTGGCCGGGTTGCCCCCATACAGCTTGATCGTGTCCATCGTCGCCATCGCCAAGCCCGCGCCGTTGACCAGGCAGCCGATGTCGCCGTCGAGCTGGATGTACGACAGATCGTACTTGGAGGCCTCGATCTCGGCCGGGTCCTCCTCGTCCAGATCCCGCAGCTCGGCGATATCGGGGTGGCGGTACAGGGCGTTGGAGTCGAAGTTCAACTTTGCATCGAGCGCTACCACGCGCCCGTCGCCAGTTAGTACGAGCGGATTGATTTCCGCCAGCGAAGCATCGGTCTGCCAGAACGCTCGATACAGCCCCTGGATTGCCGCCCGCGCCGGCACCAGAGCGGCCTGCGGCACGCCTATTTTCAGCGCGATCTTGTCGGCCTCGTCGCCGGTCACGCCGGCCACCGGATCGACCAGCAGCCGGTGGATCTTGTCGGGCGTCTTGGCCGCCACCTCTTCGATATCCATGCCGCCCTCGGAGGAGGCCATCACGCACACGCGCTGGTTGACACGGTCGACCACCAGCCCGAGGTACAGCTCCTTGCGGATGTCGGCGCCCTCTTCGATCAGCAGCCGGCGCACCTTCTGCCCGCCGGGCCCGGTCTGGTGCGTGACGAGCTGCATCCCCAGGATCGCTTCAGATTGCGCGCGCACTTCGTCGATCGAGCGGCACACCTTCACTCCACCGCCCTTGCCGCGCCCGCCCGCGTGGATCTGCGCTTTGACGACCCACACGGGGCCGCCCAATTTGTTGGCCGCCTGCACCGCCTCTTCGACCGTGAAGCAGGGGAAGCCGCGCGGCACCGGCACGCCGAAGCGGCGCAGGATCTCCTTGCCCTGATACTCGTGGATTTTCATCGGCCAAGCCCCACTGACCGCGTGTCGAGGTCGCGCCGGCTGGGCGCGCCGCGCTCGTGTTTGAACTGTCGTTTCGATCTTAGCAGGCCGCCCGACCGGCGGTCGCGAAGCGACCTTTCAAGCGCTTGGCGAGCCTTCGCGTTCACGCAGCACGCGCCGGATCACCTCGTGCGAGAAGCCGCGCGCACTCAGAAAGCGCGCCTGGCGCGCCCATTCGCGCGCATCGAGCGGGCTGGATGCAAAACGCTTGACCCAAAGAGCACGTGCAGCGGAGGTTTCGTCTTGCGCGTGCAGCTTCAGGGCGGAGTCGATCTTTTCCGCCGACAGGCCGCGCCGCATCAGCTCGTGACGCAGGCGCGCCGGGCCGAAGCGCGCTGCCCGCGCGCGGATGAAGTTTTCGGCGAAGCGATCCTCGCAGAGCAGCCCCTCGGCCTGCAAGCGGTCGAGAACGCAGTCGATCTCGGACCCGCTCGCCGCAGCGCCGAATCGGCGCAGCAGCCGCTCGCGCAGGCCGGTGCGGGAGAAGTCGCGGCGCGACAGAAGCGCCACTGCGGCGCGCAGAAGCTTCGAGGCCGATGCGCCGACCGCACGCTCGGCGGTGTCAGGAAATGCGCTGCGCTCCATCCGGTTTTGCAAGGCGCTGGTCGAAAGTGCCCAGCGGCAGGTGGCCAGCTTTGCGGGCGATTTCCAGAATGAGGCAATCGGAGAACTCGACCCGCGGACCACCTCGAAACAGTGCAAGCGCCGCGGCCACCACCTCTACATCCTGCAACGTCAGTTCGCTCTGCAGTAGCAGCCGTTCGACCGAAGAAGCGATCTGGTCCGCCGCGCGCCCATAGGACGTTGCCAGGACCCACAGCGTCTCGGCAAGCACCACGTGCGACACCCACGCGCCCTTGCCGATGAACTCTTCTGCCGCCCGAAACTGCGCAGGATCGTCCGCTACGAGCAACCGCACCAGAACATTGGTGTCAACGGCCCGCATTGCGTCCGTACCTGCGCCGCACGTGCTCCCGGATTGCCTCCTTCACGTCATACAGGCGCTTGGGCTTCTCACCAGGCGCGAACAGCGCCGCGCGCACATCAGCCAGCGTGTACTTGGCCGCTCTGCGGACGACCATTTCGCCGTCTTTCTCTTCCCACTCGATGATCGAGCCGGGGCCGATTCCGAGTTTCCTGCGCACCTCCGCGGGAATCGAGATCTGCCCTTGAGCCGTCACCTTCGATTGTGGATTTGCCACGTCCATACATTACCCCGGTAATGGACGGCTGGCAAGCCGTGACCGCAGCGCCTATTCCGACTCCGCGCGCGCCTCCGCCGCCCGCGGCGCGATGCCGACGCGCTCGCGGATCCGGTTTTCGATCTCCAGCACCAGGGCCGGGCGCTCGCGCAGGTATTCGCGCGCGTTGTCCTTGCCTTGGCCGATTCGATCGCCGTTGTAGCTGTACCAGGCGCCGGACTTTTCGATGATGCCGTGCTGACTGCCCAGATCGACCACCTCGCCCTCGCGCGAAATTCCCTCGCCGTACAGGATGTCGAAGTCGGCCTGCTTGAACGGGGGTGCCACCTTGTTCTTGACGACCTTGACCTTCGTTTCGGAGCCGATCACTTCTTCGCCCTTCTTGATCGAGCCGACGCGCCGGATGTCCAGGCGCACCGAGGCATAGAACTTCAGCGCATTGCCGCCCGTGGTGGTTTCCGGGTTGCCGAACATCACGCCGATCTTCATCCGGATCTGGTTGATGAAGATCACCAGGCAGTTGGAGCGCTTGATAGTGGCCGTAAGCTTGCGCAGCGCCTGGCTCATCAGGCGCGCCTGCAGCCCGGGCAGCGAATCGCCCATCTCACCCTCGATCTCGGCCTTCGGAGTGAGCGCCGCTACCGAATCGATCACGATCAGATCCACCGAGCCGGAGCGCACCAGGGCATCGACGATCTCCAGCGCCTGCTCGCCCGTGTCCGGCTGCGAAATCAGCAGCTCGCGCAGGTTCACGCCCAGCTTCTGCCCGTATTGCGGATCGAGCGCGTGCTCGGCGTCGATGAACGCGCAGGTGCCGCCCAGCCGCTGCATCTCCGAGATCACCTGCAGCGTGAGCGTCGTCTTGCCGGAGGACTCCGGCCCGTACACCTCGACCACCCGCCCGCGCGGCAGCCCGCCGACGCCCAGCGCGATGTCCAGACCCAGAGAACCGGTGGAGACGACCTGGATGTCGCGCTCGATCTCGTCGCCGGCCAGCCGCATCACGGCGCCGCGGCCGAACTGCTTTTCGATCTGCGCGAGTGCGGCGGCGAGTGCCTTTTGCCGCTCCTTGCTGTCTGCCACGAAGGCGCTCCTTGCGTCGTCCATACATCCCCCGGGTTGCTGAACCGTGCATACTGAATGAATTACCAGCTAGCACTGTAATTGCATCCAGTACCGCAGTCAAGCCTGCCGGCGGTAATGACGCGCTGCGCCTTTGCGGCGCCCGGCGCCGCGACTACACTGCCGCGGCAACCCACGCGGGGCAACAACTCGAAAACAAGTAGACGATCCGGCGCCAAGGATATCAAGGCGCCGCGGTTCGGCCGCGCGGGCGCTCGAACCATCTGAGAGGAGACCAAGCATGACCGCAGCAGTGGCCACCCCCAAGACGCTGGAACCGCGTCCGATGACGCCGGAGGAGCGAAAGGTCATCTTCGCCTCCTCTCTGGGCACCGTGTTCGAGTGGTACGACTTCTATATCTTCGGCACGCTTGCCGCCATCATCGGCAAGCAGTTCTTCGCGCCGCTGTCGCCGACCGCGCAGTTCATCATGACGCTGCTCGCGTTCGCGGCCGGCTTCATCGTTCGCCCGTTCGGCGCGCTGGTGTTCGGCCCGCTGGGCGACCTGATCGGCCGCAAGTTCACGTTCCTGATCACGATCTCGATCATGGGATTGGCCACGTTCCTGGTCGGCCTGCTGCCCACCTACGCGACAGCAGGAGTCGCGGCCCCGGTCATCCTGATCGGCCTGCGCCTGTTGCAGGGGCTTGCGTTGGGCGGTGAGTACGGCGGCGCTGCGATCTACGTGGCCGAGCACGCCCCCCACGACAAGCGCGGCTCCTACACCGCGTGGATCCAGACCACCGCGACGCTGGGCCTTTTCATGGCGCTGCTGATCATCCTGGGAACGCGCAGCTGGGTGGGCGAGGACGCGTTCGCCAACGGCGGCTGGTGGCGGGTGCCATTCCTGTTCTCGTTCTTCCTGTTGATCGTGTCGCTCTGGATCCGGTTGAAGCTGTCCGAATCGCCGGCGTTCCAGCGGATGAAGTCGGCCGGCCGCACTTCCAAGGCGCCGCTGAGCGAATCGTTCGGGCGCATGTCCAACGCGAAGATCGTGATCCTGGCGCTGCTGGGCAGTGTCGCGGGCGAGGGCGTGGTCTGGTACACGGGTCAGTTCTACGCGCTGTTCTTCCTGACGCAGACGCTGAAGGTCGATGCGGTCAACGCCAACCTGCTGATCGCCGCGTCGCTGGCGATCGGCACGCCGTTTTTCATCGTGTTCGGCGCGCTGTCGGACCGCATCGGCCGCAAGAAGATCATCATGGCGGGCTGCCTGCTGGCGGTGCTGACGTACTTTCCCCTGTTCAAGGCGCTCACCCACAACGCCAACCCGGCGCTGGAGGCGGCCACTGCAGCCGCTCCGGCGACGGTCGTGGCCAATCCGGCAAGGTGCTCGGTGCAGTTCAACCCGGTCGGCACCGCCAAGTTCACGACGCCGTGCGACCTGGCCAAGAGCACGTTGGCTACCGCGGGCGTGAGCTACACCAACGAAGCGGCCCCGGAAGGCACTCACGCGACCGTCAAGATCGGCGACAAGACGATCTCGTTCGCCGACATCAGCACTTCGGTCGGCGGGGACGAAGCCAAGGCGGCTGCCGAATTCAAGAAGCAGCTTACCGAGACACTCAAGGCAACCGGGTATCCGAGCAAGGCTGATCCGGCGCAAATCAACAAGCCGATGGTGGTGCTGATCCTCGTGATCCTGGTGATCTACGTGACGATGGTCTATGGGCCGATCGCTGCGCAGCTGGTGGAGCTGTTCCCGACCAGGATCCGCTACACGTCGCTGTCGCTGCCGTATCACATCGGAAACGGCTGGTTCGGCGGATTGCTGCCTGCCACCGCTTTCGCGATCGTTGCGGGTACGGGCAACATTTACAACGGTCTTTGGTATCCGATCATCATTGCCGGCATGACGTTCGTGATCGGCGTGCTGTTTTTGCCCGAGACCAAAGACCGCGACATCTACGCTTCCGACTGACGCTGCGCGGCAACAAAGAGCGAAGGGCCGACTCGATCGGCCCTTTTTATTGAGTTTTTTTGGGATAATGCGCGCCCGCCAATTTTCCTTGCCGGCGGCCCGGGCGGATTAGCTCAGCTGGTTAGAGCAGAGGAATCATAATCCTTTGGTCCGGGGTTCGAGTCCCTGATCCGCCACCACTCAAACTAAGGAAGCGCCGTCTTCCTCATTCCCATACCCGCGTCCACGCGCGGTCGACGGGGCTTGGCCGAGCCACTATGCTCGGATGCGCATGGATGCCTCGCTCGTCTACCGTAAGACCCGGCGTGGGGCAACCGAACTGGCTACCCACGGCGCGCTGTCTGCGCATGCCCGTGCCTTCCTGATTCTGCTCGACGGCCAGCGCACTTTGGCCGACCTGGCCGAGCTGTTCGGCGCCGAGCAGGTCGAACTGGTCATCTCAGACCTGGAAGCGCAAGGGTTCATCAGGGTTGCCGATCCGGACAACCCGGAGCTGACCACGACGTTGGCAGGTCCGCCTCGAACGACGACGGGTCGGCCGGACGAAAGTGGATCCGCAGATGCGCGCGCAGGGTACTCCGCCCAGCGACCGCGGAGCGCGTCGGCGTGGATCGCGGCCGGTTTTGCGCTGATAGCGGCGGCGGGCGCCATTGGATACTGGTTCGTCTGGCGGCCGAACCAGGCCCTGGAGGCCGTCGCAGCGGTTCACCCCGGCGAGCCAGACCGGGCGAACGCTGCGAACGCAACGAGCGGGTCGAACGCCGCCGCGATCCAGCCGGCCAACGACCAGCGAGCCGCGCCACCGGCGGCCGAGGAATCCTTCCCGGTTGCCCGCGAAGTAGCGATTTCCGCCTTGCCTGCAGTCAAAGCAGCCGGCAGGCCCGCTGCCGCAGCAGCGGCGGGTGGGGCGGCGGCAACGGCCACAGCTGCTACGTCTACGTTTGCAACCCAGACTGCGCCAGCGGCGGTGCCCGCTGCTGCAGCTTCGGCGCCTGCTGCCGCCTCGGCCTCTGCGGGAGGTCCGGCCGCCGATGCAGGTCCGCCGGCCACCATAGGAGCTTCGGCTACTGCTGCAGCCTCGTCGGTTCCTCAACCCGGCGCAGCTGTGGAACCGGCGGCGGCCCAGCCACGCCGCGCCGTGGCGGACGCACAGGCAGCCAAAGCCGCCGCCGGATTTGCCGAGAAGACCGCGCTGGGAGCGCCTCCGCCGACAACGCAGCGGCTTCAGGATGCCACTGCAACCGAAGTTGCGGGTGGCTCACGGACAGTCACCCCCGTGACCGCCGGCAGCGATGGCGCCGCCAGCGCACCCGCCGGCGCGGGCGACCAGGTTGCCGCGCTCGCACCCCCGGTCAAGCCGCTGAGCGGTCCGGTCCAGCTGCGCCCGCTCAAACACGATCCGCCGCAATTCCCGGGGCGCGCGCTGCGCTTCCACATCAGCGAGGGCCGCGTGCTCGCGCGCGTGTGGGTCAACGCCGAGGGCAAGGTCGAGCAGGTCGACATCGTGAAGGCGAACCCGCCCCACATTTTCGAGGACGAAGTCAAGCGCGCCCTCAGCGCCTGGACATACGAACCTACCGGCCGCCCGACAAGCGAAACGGTCCAACTCGACTTCACGCCCTGACGAAATTGCATCTATCATTGTTCTTCTGTCGCTAACATAAGCTATTTGCAACCTTTCAATCTGTGAGCGAAAAGAAGGTCTTCATCCGCACCTTCGGCTGCCAGATGAACGAGTACGACTCGGCCAAGATGGCCGACGTACTCGGAGCCTCGCACGCCATGGTGGCCACAGACTCGCCGCAGGATGCCGATCTGATCCTGTTCAACACCTGCTCGGTGCGCGAGAAGGCGCAGGAGAAGGTGTTCTCCGACCTGGGGCGGATTCGCCACCTGAAGCGCAAGCGCCCCGACCTGCTGATCGGCGTGGGGGGTTGCGTGGCCAGCCAGGAAGGGGCCCGTATCGTCGAGCGCGCGCCTTTCGTCGACCTCGTGTTCGGCCCGCAGACGCTGCATCGGCTGCCGCAGATGATCGAGCGCCGGCGCGCGAGCGGCATGCCGCAGGTCGACATCTCGTTTCCTCAAGTCGAGAAGTTCGATTCGCTGCCGCTGCCGACCGCGGAAGGCGCCAGCGCGTTCGTCTCGATCATGGAAGGTTGCAGCAAGTACTGCACTTTCTGCGTGGTGCCTTACACGCGCGGCGAGGAGGTATCGCGCCCGCTGGAGGACATCCTGACCGAAGTGGCGGACCTGGCAGCGCAGGGGGTATGCGAGGTAACGCTGCTGGGGCAGAACGTCAACGCATATCGGGGGGTCGATGGCGGCGGCGAGGCGGTCGACTTCGCGATGCTGCTCGACTGCGTGGTGCGCGTGCCGGGCATCGGGCGGGTCCGCTACACCACTTCGCACCCTAGGGAATTCACCGCGCGGCTGATCGACGCGCACGCGCGCCTGCCGCAACTGGCCGAGCACGTGCATCTGCCGCTGCAATCGGGGTCCGATCGAGTGCTGGCGGCGATGAAGCGGGGCTACACGCTGCTCGAATACAAGTCGATCGTGCGCCGGCTGCGCGCGGCGCGGCCGGACATCTCGATCACGTCAGACTTCATCGTCGGGTTCCCGGGGGAGACCGAAGCCGATTTCGAGCGCACGCTGCGTGCAGCCGAGGAGATCCGCTTCGACTCCAGTTTCTCGTTTGTCTACAGCCCCCGCCCTGGAACACCCGCCGCCGAACTGCCAGACGGCACCCCGCGCGAGCTCAAGTTCGAGCGCCTGCACCGGCTCCAGCGCGCACTCGAGGCAAGCAGCCGTTCGATCGCCGCCTCGATGCTCGGGCGCGTCGAACGCGTGCTCGTGCAGGGGCCCTCCAAGCGCGACGCCAGCGAACTGTCCGGCCGCACGTCGAACAACCGCATCGTCAACTTCGCGGCACCGGCGGATTGGATCGGCCGCTTCGCCGAAGTGCGAATTGTCGAAGTCCTGGCGCACAGCCTGCGCGGCGAGCCGGCCGCTGCGCACGGCGCACTCGTGGGGCCGATCGCCGCGTGAGCACGGCTGCGCGCGCGGCGCGCAATCGCAATGCACTGACCTTCGTCTACGACGGGGACAACGAGACGCTGGCGCACGTTACCGGTGCGCTGGACGAGAACCTGCGCCAGATCGAAAACGAGCTGGAGATCACGATTCAGCGGCGCGGCCACCGCTTTCGCGTGGAGGGAGCGCCCGAGCCGGCGCGACGCGCCGTGCAGGTGCTCGAACATCTACTTGCACACGCGCAGCGGCCGCTCACGACCGAAGAGGTTCAGCTGCAGTTGGTCGAACAGCGCGTCGACCGGCGAAGCAGCGCTGCGGCGGCGGCACAGAGCGACGACGCGCCGCCGGCACCCGAACTGCACACGCGGCGGCGCGACCTGCATGGTCGCACGCCACGCCAGCGCGACTACCTGCAGGCGATCGTCTCGCACGACATCTGCTTCGGCATCGGGCCTGCCGGCACCGGCAAGACATACCTCGCGGTGGCGTGCGCAGTCGACGCGCTGGAACGCTCGGCGGTGCAACGGATCGTCCTGACGCGACCGGCGGTGGAGGCAGGCGAGCGCCTCGGGTTCCTGCCTGGCGATCTGGCGCAGAAGGTGGACCCGTACCTCAGGCCCCTGTACGACGCGCTGTTCGATCTGCTCGGTTTCGACCGTACGCAGCGCCTGCTGGAGCGGCAGACGATCGAGATCGCTCCGCTCGCCTATATGCGCGGCCGGACGCTGAACCAGTCGTTCGTGATCCTGGACGAGGCGCAGAACACCACGCCGGAGCAGATGAAGATGTTCCTGACGCGAATCGGTTTCGGCTCCAAAGCGGTCGTCACCGGCGACATCACGCAGATCGATCTTCCGCGTGAAACGTCGAGCGGGCTGATCGAATCGCAGCACATCCTGCGCGACGTGCGCGGCATCTCGTTCACCTACTTCACCGCGGCCGACGTGGTGCGCCATCCGCTGGTGGCGCGCATCGTCGAGGCCTACGAGCGCGCCGATACGCTCGAACCGCCGCCGCCGCGCGGGCGCCGGGCAAGGTGATTGCCTCTTTCGCGCGCTCGGGGCAAACCGGCGGAACATGAAGGCACGCCGCAGCGTAACCGCTGCGACCGCCGGATCATGACGCAGTCACGCGTTTCGATCGTCGGCGCAGGCCGCTTTCGCTCGCTCCCGTCGCGCAGCACGCTGGCGCGCTGGGTGCGGGGTGCGCTCGAACGGCCCGCCCACATCACTCTGCTGCTGGCCGACGTGCGCACGGCGCGTCGCTTGAACCACACGTACCGCATGCGCGACTACGCGACCAACGTGCTCACCTTCGGCTACCAGGAAGCGCCGGTCGTGCTGGCCGACGTGGTCGTGTGCGTCCCGGTGGCACGCAGCGAAGCCGCGCGCGAGCGAAAGACGCTGCGGGCGCACCTTGCGCACCTCGTGATCCACGGCGTGTTGCATGCGCAAGGCTACGACCACGTGCGTGACGCGGACGCGCGCCGCATGCAGGCACTCGAGACCGCGCACCTGGCACGCCTGAGGATCGCCGACCCCTACAGTGAGCTAGCGCAAGCTTACGTGGCGCCGGAGCGCCGGCGTGCGAAGCGCAGGATGCCTGGAAAGAGCCAAGCTGCGGCGTAGCGGCGCGAACGCTCATCGGCTATCCTGAAGGCGACGCAACTGCCGGACGGATCGATCCGTTCGCATTCGATGTCGGAACCCTCAGCTTTGCGAAATTCGGGGCGCAGCTCGGCCGCCGCCCAACGGCACAAAAGCCTGATCGAGCGCCTGACGGCGTTCATCTTCCGAGAGCCCGAGAACCGGGAACAACTGCTGCAGCTGCTGTCCGAGGCGCACGAACGCGACCTGCTGGACGCCGACGCGCTTTCGATGATCGAGGGCGTGCTGCAGGTTTCCGAGCTGCGCGCGCGCGATCTGATGGTGCCGCGCGCGCAGATGGACATGATCGACATCGACGAGCCGGTCGACACCTGGATCCCACACGTGATCGAGACGGCGCACTCGCGCTTCCCGGTGTTCGAGGGCAACCGTGATCATGTGATCGGCATCCTGCTCGCCAAGGATCTGCTGCGCTATTACGCCGAGCAGGACTTCGACGTGCGCGCGATGCTACGGCCGGCCGTATTCATCCCGGAATCGAAGCCGCTGAACGTGCTGCTGCGGGATTTCCGCGCCAATCGGAACCACATCGCCATCGTGGTGGACGAATACGGCGGTGTGGCCGGGCTGATCACGATCGAGGACGTTCTTGAACAGATCGTCGGCGACATCGAGGACGAATACGATTTCGACGAGCAGGAAGACAACATCATCGAGGAGGCCGGTGGACGGTTCCGCGTCAAGGCGCTCACCGAGATCGTCCAGTTCAACGAACGCTTCGGCGCGCACTTTCCGAACCAGGACTTCGACACGGTCGGTGGACTTGTAACCGACGCCTTTGGCCGCGTCCCCAGACGCGGCGATTCGGTGGAGATCGACGGCTTCCGCTTCGAGGTATTGCGAGCCGATCCGCGCCAGCCGCAGCTGTTGCAGGTCACGCGCGTGCCCAAAACGGTCGTGAGCGAGTTCGCGACCGCCGAAATGCGCCCCCCGCACGACTGACCGGTACGCGTTGGAACCGCAGCGCACCGGTCCTGAAGCGCCGCTTCCGCGCACCGATGCGCTGCCGAAGGCCGCGCTCGTGCTGGCGGTGCCGCTGGCGGTGGCGACCGGCGGCGCCCACGCGCTGTCGTTCGCCCCGTTCGACATGCCTGCCGTGCAGATCGCCGCGCTCGCGGTCTTGATCACGCTGGTGCAGCTGCAGCCGTCGTGGCGGCATGCGGCGGCAATGGGTTTCGCGTTCGGCCTGGGCTGGTTCGGCACAGGCGTGAACTGGGTCTACATCAGCCTGCATGATTTCGGCGGCCTGGCGGCGTGGCTCGCCACGCTCGCCACCGCTGCGCTGACTGCGGTGCTCGCCGCATTCCCGGCGCTCGCGGCCGGCGCAGCGTACCGCGCTTCCAACCGGCCCGTGCTGCGCCTGCTGCTCGCGTGGCCGGGCGCGTGGGCGCTGAGCGAGTGGCTGCGCGGCACCGTCCTGACGGGCTTTCCGTGGATCGCGAGCGGCTACGCGCACACGAACGGGCCGCTGGCCGGGTACGCGCCGTTGGCAGGCGTATACGGGCTGTGCCTGATCTGCGCGGTCGTTGCAGGTGCCTTCGCGGCGGCGCTCGCGCAGCCGCGCTCGACGATGTCGCCAACGACGCGAGCCGGTGCGCTCGCGGTGGCGGTGCTGCTGCTGGTGGGCGGCCAGATGCTGGTCGGGCGGCAATGGACCCACCCGATCGGCGCGCCGCTGCAGGTCAAGCTGATCCAGGGTGATATTGCGCAGGATCTGAAATTCGGCGAAGGCGGAACCGATCTTGCGCTGGAGCGCTACTTCACTCTGATGCCCGATCCGGCTTCCTTGCACTCGGATCTGGTCGTGCTACCGGAGTCGGCGTTCCCATTGCCGCTGGACGACCTGCCGCCCGATGCGCGCGAGCGCCTGCTGGATTTTCCCCGGCGCCACGACACCGCCTTGATCTTCGGCGTGTTTCTCGAGCACCCGGCCGGCGACTTCTACAACAGTGCTGTCGGCCTGCAGGACAGCGAGGCGCTGCAGCAGTACAGCAAACGGCACCTGGTGCCGTTCGGCGAATTCATCCCGTTCGGCTTTCGCTGGTTCGTGGACCTGATGCGGATCCCGATCGGCGACCAGCACCGCGGTGCGGACTACCAGGCGCCGATGCAGCTGGCCGGACAGAGGATCGCGGTGAACATCTGCTTCGAGGATCTGTTCGGTGCCGAGATCATCCGCGCCTGGCAGGACCCGGCACGCGCGCCGACGATGCTGCTGAACCTGTCCAACCTGGCGTGGTTCGGCAACTCGATCGCGCTGCCGCAACATCTGCAGATCTCACGCATGCGCGCCCTCGAGACGGGGCGGCCGGTGCTGCGCGCGACCAACACCGGCGCCACGGCCATCGTCGACCCGCAAGGACGCGTGCAGGGCGTGCTGCCCTATAACCTGATCGCCACGCTGCGCGGCGAGGTGCGCGGCTACGAAGGGCGCACGCCGTACGTGATCGCCGGCAACGCGCCGGCGCTCGCGCTGGCAATTGCACTGTACGCGTGCGCGCTTGCCGCCCGCCGGAACCGATTGACGGCCTCGCTCGCCGGCCGTTAGGCTGCAACAAGGCGACGAGTAGCAAGCACGCGCGGTACCGACCAGGGGAGACGGCCATGCTGGGAGCAAATCGGCCATGCCTGATTGCGTGGATGGCGGCAACGCTGGCGGCGCTGTACGGGCCGCTGGCCCTCGGCGCGCAAGACGCGCCGGCTCGTCCAGATCCGGAAGCCGAGCAAAAGGCGGCTTCCGACGCCGCCCGCAAGGTGATGCCTGGGATGCTGACAAGTTGCTGGAGCAGATCCGCTCGGGAACCGAGGAAGCGAACAGGCGGCGGGCTCAGATGGGAATCGGCGAGCTCGAAGTTACGGGCTGGATCCAGCCGCCGAAGTACGATCCGGGATCGCATCAACTGGTGTGGTCGATCGGCGCACGTGAAAGGGGTGCCCCCGCGGATGCGATCGAAGGCGTCAACTACAAAACCCTTGTGCTGGGGCGCGAGGGCTACGTGTCGATGAACCTGGTCACCGACCAAGCGCACGTCGAGCAGCTGCGGACGAGCGTCAACGCTTTGCTGGATGCCTTGACGTTCAAGGAAGGCAAGCGTTACACGGATTTCAACGCCAGCACCGACCACGTAGCCGAAATCGGGCTTGCGGCATTGATTGCGGGTGTCGCCGCCAAGAAGCTCGGCCTGTTCGCCTTGATCGCTGCGTTCCTCGTCAAGTTCGCCAAGGTGATCATTGTCGCCACCGTCGGCGTCCTGGTCGCGCTGCGCAAGAAGCTCGGCCTGCGCAGCAAGGTGCCGCCCGCCGCGGCGCCCCCGGCCTCACCACCTGCGGAAAGCGCTTGAAGGCTCTGCTGCTTCTTCTGAAAGCCGGCAAGTTCGGCAAGGTTCTGCTCACGGGCGGAACGATGCTGTTATCGGTATTCGCGTACGGTCTCGTGTTCGGCTGGCGCTACGCGGTTGGCTTCGTGCTGCTGATATTCGTGCACGAGATGGGCCATTACATCGCTGCACGCCAGCGCGGTCTCGATGTCGGGGCGCCCACCTTCATCCCGTTCGTCGGTGCGTGGATCAACATGAAGGATCTGCCGCACGACGTAGAGACGGAAGCTTACGTCGGGCTGGCCGGGCCGCTGGTCGGCTCGCTTGGCGCGCTGGCGTGCTACTTCGCGGCCCGCGAATGGAACAGCTCTCTGCTGCTGGCGCTTTCGTATGCGGGCTTCTTCCTGAACCTGATCAATCTGGTCCCGCTCTCACCCCTGGACGGTGGCCGCGTGACAGCGGTGATCAGCCCGAGAATGTGGTTCCTCGGCGTTCCGATCCTGCTCGGCCTGTTCCTGCTGCGGCCGAGCCCGGTGCTGGTGATGATCGCCGTCCTGGCAATGCCGCAGCTGGCGAAAGCATGGCACTACCAGCCTTCTGCCCCGGAAAATCAGCGTTACTACGGCGTCAGCGTTGAACACAAGGTCACCTACGCCGCCGCTTATATCGGCCTGGCCGCGTTCCTGGCGGTCATGGCGCATGACGTTCACCAGATGCTTGGAACCCTTGACCGGTCCGGCACGTGACCCTCGCTGCGGCCGATCGTCGATTGTGAACCAGCGCCCCCGCCTTCTGCTCCTGGGTTCCGCCATTGCACTGGCCGTGGCGAGTCCGTGTGCGGGCGCCGCCGCCCCGCAGCAGTCCCCGTCGGTCGAGCGCGACCGTCCGCAAGTCGAAGCGCCGCTGTCGCCGGGCGCGCAGCGCATATTCGAAGCCGCGCGCGACAAGCTGTTGCAGGTGCGCACCTTGCTGCGAGAGCAAGACAGTCAAGCTTCGGTCGGCTCGGGCTTCATCGTCGACGCCGACGGCCTGGTCATCACGAACTACCACGTCGTCAGCCAGTTCGCGCTGCAACCTCAGCGCTACCGCCTCGCCTACACGCGCGCCGGCGGCTCCAGCGGCGCGCTGCAATTGCTGGCTTTCGACGCCGCGCACGACCTTGCGCTGGTACGTATGCTCCCCGCGGGCGAATCGAGCGGCGCCGTGCAAGGGCGCGGCGAAGCGACACCTGCGCGGCCGTTCGGCGTCCTGCACTTTCGCTCGCGTGCGCTGCCGCTTGCCAACGGCGAACGAATCTACTCGCTCGGCAACCCCCTCGATATCGGCTTTGCGGTTCACGAAGGCAACTACAGCGGGCTGATGCAGCGCAGCTTTTATCCAAGGATCTTCTTTGCCGGCGCCCTCAATCCGGGCACGAGCGGCGGGCCGACCCTGGATCGCGAGGGCCAGGTGATCGGTGTCAATAGCGCGACCCAACCGGCTGGCCAGCAAGTGAGCTTCCTGGTCCCTGCGGAGTTCGCCGAGGAGTTGCTGCAGCGCGGACGCACTGCGTCTCCCATTACGGGCGATGTGTATCCAGAGCTGACCCGTCAGCTCTTGGCGCACCAGGCGCTGCTGGTGCAGCGTTTCCTGGCACTGCCCTGGCGCGGCGCCGGTCATCCCCGCTACCGCATCCCGGTTCCCCAGGAGGACTTCATGCGCTGTTGGGGTTCCAGTTCGCGCGCCGAAAGCAAGGGCCTGCAGTTCGAGCGCTCCGACTGCGAAATGGAGGGCGGCGGGATACTCGTCGGTGCGTTCCAGCAGACCGGACGCCTGTCGGTTCGACACGAAGCGTACGACGGCTCCAGGCTCGGTGCCTTGCGTTTCGCGCAAGCCTATTCGAACAGTTTTCGCAACGAACGGTTCGGCGCGGGCGATTTTCGCAACGTTCTGCTCGGAATCGGATCGGCGACGACGGAGCCGCAGTGCCAGGAGAGCTTCGTCGACCGCGAGGGGCTGCCGCTGCGCGCCGTTGTGTGCCTGTCCGCGTATCGCAAGCTCAAGGGGCTGTTCGACCTGTCCGTGCTGGTCACGACGGTCGACGCCAACACGCAAGGCGTACAAGGCAGGTTCGATGCACGGGGGGTCGATTTCGATAACACCATGCGCCTGGCGCGCTATTACCTGGACGGCTACGGATGGAACGGCTCGCACTGATCGAAGTGCTCGATCAAGACAGCCGCGTCGTGCACGCAGTTCCGGTCACGCGCTGGCCGGTCTCGGTAGGCCGCTCCCTCGACTGTGACGTGGTGCTGCAGGACCCTTACGTTGCCGCGCACCATGTGTTGCTCGACACCGCAGCCGAGGGCCCACCCGGTGTCGTCCTGACCGCGGGAGCGAGCGTCAACGGCGTACAGATCGGGCGGCGCCTGCTCGGACCTGGCGCCTCGGTGCGACTGCCCGCAGGATCGGAGTTTCGCGCCGGGCTTACGGCGCTGCGCGTGCGCCTGGCCGGAGAGGAGCTCGCCGCCGAGCGGCCTTTGAGGCATGCAGAGCATATGCGCCTGCTCGGCACCGCGGGCGCCCTCGCGGCGCTGCTGCTCTGGATCGCTGGGCTGCTCTGGCTGGAGAACGTGCCGGGTGCGGGTTGGGACAACTACGTTCCGCAGCTGTTGGGGGCGCTGTTCGCGGTGGCAGCGTGGTCCTCGCTTTGGGGCCTGGGGTCGAAGCTGTTTCAGCGACACTTCCGCTTCTTGCCGCACCTGCATCTGCTGCTCGGTTTTGTGCTGGCGATTTTGTCCGTCGATGCGCTGCTCGCGCTTGCATCCTTCGCGCTATCGGCGCCTTGGTTGAGTCACATCCGAGGCTGGGTCAGGATTGTGATGATCGCAGCCCTATTGAGCGCGCATGTCTCGCTGCTTCTGCCCAACCGGCGGCGCGCCGTTGCCCTGGCCTTTGCGCTGCTGTGCCTGTTGGTCCTGAGCGTCGACGGCGCGCTCACCTGGCGCCACCACCAGCGCCTGTTCGACGAGCTATACGCCGCCACGCTGGCCCCGCCGGCGCTGCGCCTGGCCCGGACCGAGCCCGTGGGGAAACTGCTCGACAGCCTGCTGCCGCTGCGCGCAAGCCTGGAGCAGCGGGCCCGACAGGACGAGGCCGATGACGCGACCTCAGAGCGCTGAGGCGTATCCCGAGATCGCGGCGAACGCAGCGGGCGCGGCAGCAGACCTGCCGCCCCGCCCGCTGTCCTTCTGCCCTGCAGTGGTTATTACAACTGGGAGCGCACTTCCCCGCCGGGATGAGCGGCGCTGTGGACGTTGACGTACAGCCCGCCCTCCTTCAGCGCCTTCATCTGCTCAGGGGTCAACTTTGCGCCGGCAGGCGTCTTGTA
>Ga0187846_10000876_pt1 | contig 17221 bp, 13 predicted proteins | sample TC_taG_FD_161473 | JGI IMG/M metagenome (GOLD analysis project Ga0187846, IMG submission 161473) | Biofilm microbial communities from the roof of an iron ore cave, State of Minas Gerais, Brazil - TC_06 Biofilm (v2) | ecosystem: Environmental > Terrestrial > Deep subsurface > Cave > Wall biofilm...
TCGGCCGGCCGCACATGCCCTTGCCGCACGGCCCTTCGAAGTGTCCCGGGAACACCGCCACCCAGTCGGGCAGGCGGAGCAGGCGCGTCACGCTCTCGTACTGCACGGCGGCGTCGCCGCCGCCGAAGTCCGGGCGTCCCACGTCGCCCACGAGCAGGGAGTCGCCGGTGAGGACCATGGACGGCTCGGGGCTGCGGGGCGGATTGACGATAAGGACCGAGATCTGCTCCGGCCGGTGCCCCGGGGTGTGCACGATCCGGAGCCGGAGCTGGCCGAGGGGGAGCTCGTCGCCGTCCGCCACGCCGCGAAACGGGTACGCGACCGCCGCGGACTCGTGCAGGCACAGCGCTGCGCCGTGGGTTCCGGCCAGGTTCCGCGCGCCCGACACGTGGTCGGCGTGCACGTGCGTGTCGACGACGTAGATGAGGCGGAAGTTTCGTTCGCGCAGCAGTTCGTCGTACTGGCCGGTCTCCATCGCGGGATCAACAACGGCGGCTTCGTGGGATCGGCGGGAGGCGATCAGGTACGACGCGCATCCGCATCGTTCATCGAGGAACTGTTTGAAATACATGCGGCCCCCTCCGTTCTGCTATCGGCGCGGGCGGCGTCCGCGCGCCCGAGAGCCCGGCGACCGCCCCGAGGATGTGCGACGCCGCACGCGTCCGGCGCGGCGCGTGCGGGCCACGGCAGGTCTCTTCGATCCTGGGTGCCGGGTCCGGCCTCGGACGGAGGATGAGGCGGCGCTTTTCTTCGGCGTCGGCGCCGTCACGGGTCTCGCCGCAGCCCTGTCGCGGGGTGGGAGCAGCGCGACACCGCCCACGGGGACCAGTTCGAAGCGCGCGGTCGGCGCCGGCGCTGCCGCTCCTTTCACGGCTCCTGGCGCGATGCGGAAGACCGGGCAGAGGACCACCTCGATCCGCCCGCCCCCGGGCGCAAACATTGCGGGGAGGTGGAGCCCGCGGAGGCCGACGATGGTGATCGGGCCGGTCGGTGGAGCGCTGAGCCACCGCCGCGAGGTGTCATACGCGGGTGTCGCGGGTACCGTGACCGCGGTAATGCGCGTCCGGCCGGCCGCGTCGCCGAACGCGAACAAGAACGGCCTCCCCTCGACAAACTGACTGCGGCCGCCAAGGAACCGGCCGGTCATGTACACGTAGGCCGTTTCTGTCGGCGGGACGTGCCGCAGCGTCATCATGGCGCCGGTAAACGACAGCCGCGTTGAGGTCTGAAAATCGGGGAAAGGCATCGGGTGCACGCTCTCCACCTGCGTCCACTCCGGCCCCCCCGGAGCATCCAGGGAGATCGGCGGAAACGTCAAGCCGCGCTCGGTGGAGACGGCACGCACGGGATGGATCTCGAGCAGGCGCGGCACCGCGGGATGGGCCGCGGAGACGTGGTCGGGAAGCAGCCGGAGAAAGCCGGTGACGGTGACGCGCTGTTGGGTAGCGATCAGCTCGTCGAGCAGTTGCCCGTAGGCGCTGCGGGCCGTGCCGCCGGCCTCGAGTGCGCCCGGCCGGACGACGTTCTGGATGACGCAAGCCAGTTGTCCGCTGCGGTCGCTGGCCGGGCCCGGGACCAGGCCGAAGGCGATCCCGAGACCATACTCACCCTCCGCCGTTCGCCCCGTCACATACCCTTCGACGGTGACCTCACCTCCGGGATCGAATCGAAGGTAGGCCAGGGGTTCGGCTCCGGAGACCACCAGGTCTCTGTCTCCCGTTTCCCCGGGCAGGATCTTGATCCCGCTCAGCGTCCGCAGCAGGTCCGCGGGAGTCCGCACCTCGATCCGGCCTGGGCGCTGCGCGGGGGTGTGCCGTCGGAGGTCGTCGGAGACGAGGATGGCGTGGGCGATGTCCCGCATGGGCGTCCGCGTGTTCCGGCTCTGGCGTTGGATGCGCTGGAACGCTTCCTGTTCCTCGATGCCCTCGCGCTTCATTAAAATCCCCTTCGCCCGCTCCACCATCTTGCGGGTCTCGAGGGTCTCCTTGAGCGATCCGACTTCCTGCTGCAGGGTACGAAGCTCGGCAAAGCGCGCCATCGCGATTTCGATCGCCGGCACGAGCTCGGCCTCGCGCACGGGCTTGACGAGGTAGGCGAGCACGCCGGCCTCCTGGGCGCGATGCACCAGGTCGCGCTCGCTCCAGGCGGTCAGCAGGACGATCGGCCGGGGCGACCTCGTCATGATCGTGGCTGCCGCGGCGATGCCATCCAGGCCAGGCATCTTGATGTCCATGAAGATGAGGTCGGGAGACGTCTTGCCCGTGAGCGTCACCGCTTCCTCGCCGTCGCCAGCCTCCGCCACCACCTTGTAGCCGTGTTCTTCCAGCATCGTCCGGAGGCCCATCCGGATTACGGGCTCGTCGTCGGCGATGAGGATGCGCAGCGCCTCGGCCATCGCGGACTACGTCCCGGCCGGCCGGGGCAGCGTGATGACCGCCCGCACGCCGCCGGCGTTCGTGAGCCAGATCCGGCCTTTGAGGTCGTCCTGCACGAGCGTGCGCACGATCTGCAGCCCGAGATCTCCGGACCGGTCGGGGGCGAAATCCTCCGGCAGTCCCACGCCGTCGTCCCGCACTTCCACCCGCAGCGCGTCACGGCCGAGCGTGAGGGTGACCGTCACCCGACCCTGCGCGCGGCCGGGGAACGCGTGCTCCATCGCGTTCTGCAGAAGTTCATTCACGACCAGGGCCAGCGATGTGGCCTCGTGGGTCGGGAGGCTCGGATCGTCTCCGTCGATCCGGACGTCCAGGGCGAACCCCGGCGGCGCCATCGTCTGAGTCACCGTGTGGACGACACGCTCCAGCATGCCGCGGACGGCGACCTGGTGGAGCCCTTCGGCGGCCAGGATTTCGTGCACCGCTGCGATGCTGAGAATCCGGTTGATCGTGGACGTGAGGACTTCCCGGCCGGATACCTCCCGGCCTTCGCGCATCTGCAGCCGCAGGAGCATCGCGATCGTCTGCAGGTTGTTCTTGACGCGGTGGTGCATCTCGCGCACCATTGCCGACTTGACCACGAGGCCCGCGTTCTCGATCGCGAGCGCCGTCTGGTTCGCCAGCGTCTGCAGCATGTTGATCTCGGACTGGGTGAACACGTGGCGCCGCCCAGTGTAGCAGTTGACCACTCCGAGCGTCCGGTCCCGCACGCGCAGGGGAACCGAGAGCAGCGACCGGACGTCGGTCGGTTCAGACAGTTCGCGCGGCTGAAACCGGGGATCGGCCGCCAGATTGGCGCTCATCACCGGTTGGCCGGTCGCGGCGGCCTCGCCCGGGATCCCCTCGCCCACCCGCAGCGCGAGGCGCGGCCGGGGATGCCCCGTGTCCGGATGGGCGGCGGCCAGGACCAGCTCGCCGCCATCCATCAGCATCAGCGTGCACAACGGCGCGTCGAAGACACGGGCGGCCATCTCGACCAGTAGCCGGAGGATCTGCTCCAGATACAACGGCGAGGTGAGGGTCTCGCTCACCTCGGCGAGCGTGCTGAGCTCCATGATCCGGCGGCGCATCGTGTCGTAGAGCCGCGCTTTCTCGAGTGCGCCGCTGGCCAGATCGGCGATGATGCTCAGGAGCTCCACTTCCTCCTCACCGTACTCGTGCACGCCGGTCGTCTGCACGTTGATCGCGCCGAAGGGTTTCCCGCCGACGGTCAGCGGTACGGCGAGGAGGGATTGGAAGAGCGTCTCGTGCGTTTCCGGCAGATATTTGAACCGCGGGTCCGCGGCTGCGTCGGTGGCCGCGACCGGCTCGCCCGTCTGCGCCGCCCACCCGGTCAGGCCCTCGCCGAGGCGGAGCCGGGCGTGCCCAACGGATTCGGAGGCGAGCCCGGTCGTGGCTTTGAGCACCAGGTACTCGCCCGACGCGTCGAGCAGGTAAATCGAGCAACTGTCGACCCGCATGACTTCCGCGGTCTTCCGGGTGATCAGCGTCAGGGTGGTGTCGAGATCGAGCGCTGCGCTGATGGCGCGGCTGATCTCGCGCAGGGCGGAGATTTCCGCCGCCTTGCGGGTGAGCTGTTCTGCGAGGTCCGGCGTGCGCGTTCGGTCCAGCGCCATTCCCACCCGGTGGGAGCTCAGCGGGATTTGCCGGAAGGCACAAGCGGCGACTCGGCGGGCACCGCGGGCATGTGCTCGGCGGCTTCGATGTCCTGACGCGTGAGCGTGCTGCGGCGATTCATCGCTACGGCCCCGGCCACGAGGAGCAGCCCGACCGTGACGATGGTGATGCGCACGCTTGCGCTGAGGGGGGCGATTGTCACGGGGGCCACGAGGATGCTGACGAGATTCATCACCTTGATCAGCGGGTTGAGGGCCGGCCCGGCCGTGTCCTTCAGTGGATCGCCCACGGTATCGCCGATGACGCCGGCCTTATGAAACTCGGTGCCCTTGCCGCCCAGAAAGCCATCCTCGATTTTCTTTTTCGCGTTGTCCCAGGCGCCTCCGGTATTGGCCATGAACACGGCCAGCAGCTGCCCCGTGAGGATGGCGCCGGCGAGGAAGGCGCCGAGAGGCCCGGCACCCAGTCCCATCCCCACCGTGATCGGTGCCGCGATGGCGACGACCGCGGGGGACAGGAGCTCTCGCTGCGCCGCCCGCGTGACGATGTCGACGGTGCGCTGGTAGTCCGGCCGTGCCGTCCCCTCCAGGATCCCGGGGATCTCCCGAAACTGCCGGCGAACCTCCCCCACGACCTCGAACGCCGACCGTCCCACGGCGCGGATCAGGAACGCGGAGACGAGGAACGGGACGGCGCCGCCCATGAGCAGGCCAATGAAGATGAGCGGGAGGTTGACCTGTATCCCAACGCGCGCAAGTGCCGCCGCGGCCGCGCTTCCCCCCTGGCCCAGCGCGCGGAGGGCGCTCTCCACCGAGGTGAGGAGCTGGGCGGCGTCGACGAAGGATCGAAAGAGCGCCGTCGCCGCGATCACCGCGGTGGCGATGGCAAAACCCTTCGTCAGCGCCTTCGTCGTGTTGCCGGCCTGGTCGAGACGCGCCAGGATCCGGCCGGGCGGCGAGTCCTCGCCGTGCGCGATCCCCGACATCTCGAAGATCCCGTTCGCATTGTCGACGATGGGGCCGTACGTGTCCATCGCCAGGATGTAGCCGGTCATCGTGAGCAGCCCGATTCCGGCGAGGGCCACGCCATACCCGGCCAGCGCCAGGTCGCCCTGGAAGATCGTGTACGACGCGAAGATCGTGGCGCTGATCGCCAGGATGGCCCACACCGAGGACTCCAGGCCGTATCCGAGACCGGAGAGGAGAAACGTCGCGGGACCCGTCTTCGTCGAGTAGGCCATCTCCGTGACGGGGCGCTTGTCCGGGCTCGTGAACTGATCGGTCAGCCATTTGATGATGAGCGCCAGCACGAGACCGGTGAGAATCGCGTACGAGAACCGCCAGTCGGGAACGCCGGTCCGTGGATCCGTCAGATAGAAGTTGTTGACGACTGCGAATCCCACGATCGCCGCGAGCGCGGAGATCCACAGCCCGCGATTGATCGGCCCCATCGCGTTTATTTTGTCACCGTCCCCGGCCCGCACCATTCGAGTGCCCAGGATCGACGCGAGCACGCCGACGGCCTGGACGAGCAGCGGGAACAGGATCAGCTTGAGGGCAAACGCCGGCGCCGCCGGGCCGTAGAGGTCCCGGAAGCGCGGTTCGAGGAGAGCCCCGGCGCCGAGAATGATCGCCGCGACGAGCGTCACCTCGAACGACTCGAACACGTCCGCGGCCATCCCGGCGCAGTCGCCCACGTTGTCCCCCACGTTATCGGCGATGGTGGCGGCGTTGCGGGGATCATCCTCCGGAATGCCCACCTCGACCTTCCCCACCAGGTCGGCTCCTACGTCGGCCGCTTTGGTGTAAATCCCGCCGCCGATGCGCATGAATGAGGCGACGAGGGATCCCCCGAAGCCGAACCCGATCAGCACCCGGGTTGCATCCCCGCGGAAGAGGACGAAGATGAGCGTCGCGCCCAACAGGCCCAACCCCACCGTGAACATCCCCGAGACCGTGCCGGCCTGGAACGCGGTCTCGAGCGCTTCTTTAAAGCTGTGCGTGGCGGCGTTCGCGGTCCGCACGTTGCCGCGGACGGCGAGATTCATGCCGACAAACCCGGCCCCGTAACTGGCCAGGCATCCCATGAGAAACGCGAGCGCGATCCCAAGCGCGAGCGTCGGGGTGGAGTAGATCGGACGGTACAGCACATACAGGGCGATGGCGATGAGCGCAATGAACACCGACATCGTCCCCAACTGCCGCCGCAGATACGCGGCCGCCCCTTCCTGAATCGCCGCGGCGACCGCCTGCATGGACGGGGGTCCGGGGCTGCGCCGCAGGATGCCCGCGCTCAGCCACCATCCATACAGAAGCGCCGCCGCCGAGGTTGCCAGAACGAGCCACAGCAGCACGCTCTCAACCCCGCCGAAGGAGGGGAGAGTGACGCTTGACTCGCTCATCCAAAGCCCCCCTGCTGAAACCCCTCTGGAGACCTTCCGCGGATTAGTCCATCACCGGCATAGTGTCCCTGGACGCGGTGGAGGTCCCCCGGGCTTGCGGCGCCCCCATCATAACAGAGTCCCAAGTCGCCCTTCAAGGAAAACTCGCCCGGAACGCCCCTCGAGGGCGGAAAACACGCGTTTTTGGGCGTTTCTGCGGGGCCGGACCCTACGGATGGGTGGCCGGTTCCTGAGCGAGGAACGCAACCTGGGTGCCGATGTCGATATCGTGCTGGGCGAAGAATCCCTGGTTGACTTCCAGGGCGTACCTGTAGGAGCGGGGAGGGCCGTAGAGGTCCCGGGGATCGGGGTGGGCTGGATCGGCTTCGACCTTCATGTCCATGATGCTCACGATGTGCCAATCAGAGTCGATGAACGCGATCGAAAGCGGGATGAGCGTGTCCTTCATCCAGAACGACCCGGAGGTGTCGGCGGCAAACGTGAACAGCATGCCGGCGTCGGGGTCGAGCGCGGTGCGGCACATCAGCCCGACTTCCTGGGTCTCGGGTGTGTCGGCGATTTCGACGTGGACCTGTGTGCTGGCCCCGTGTTCAGTAAACGTCATGCTCCCATGCCTGTAGACGAAATGCGGCGCCGGGCAGGTCCCATTCGCCACCTCCGCGCCGGCGCCGAACAATACCAACGCTGCGGCAACTGCCGCCACTCTCGCTGTTCTTTGGTGGATCCACATGCCGCGCTTTCCCTCCGGAGTCTAGTGTCCCAGGGTGTCGAGCCAGCCCAAGATTCGTGGGACCGCGGGGTTATCGGCCGCCACTTCGAGATCAAGATGAGTATACCCCGGCACGATCTCGAGGCTCACATCCTTCGGCCGGGTGGCGATCCGGCCAAGGTAGAAGGCCGTCTCGCCAAAGGTCCGGATCAGGCCATGTCCCGCGCCAATAATAAGGATAGGCAGCGATGTGTACCCCACCTGGGTCAGGCTCACGTACTGACGCGAGAAGGGATCGCTCGTATCGAGGCCGGCGGCCAATCCGATATCGAGGACCAGGCGCCATGGCACATACCACTGCGTGAAATCTCCGTCCGGCCGCAGGATGGCCTCTTCGAGCATTTTCAAGTCTACGTGTCCGGGGGGGACGCTCTTGTCGTACGGAATCCAGCGGATGAGCGTGTCTCCCGGGACCGGCTCCCCGGTGCGCAGATCCAGCAGACCCCCCGGTACGAGGCCTTCGAGATCCGGAACACGCTGGAAGGTTCCAAGCGGAGCCCCGACCGAGGCACGGATAAAGAGATCCGGCTGGATGCGATCCGACAGAATCGCGCCCAGCAAGGCTTCGTTCGTGATCGAGAGGCCCCGCCTCGGCGGGAACGGGAAGTAGCTGGCCGCGTCGGGCCGCAAGTATGCATACACCGAAATCACATCGAACAGGAGGCTGTCCTCCGTCCGCGCCAGCGCCGATGTGTCGGTAAACGGTTCGACCCGCCGGTTCGAATCAGGCGTGACAAGATCATCCACACCGGGGATGTGGCCGACGAACGCGAGGTGGAGCCCGTGCGTGTACGCGTCCGGCCCGAGGCGCGGGACGATCGTGAGCGGGAGGCCGTCCAGCAGCAGGAGACCCTGGAGATCCCGCGCGCCGGCGTCCGGCGACGGCGCGGGAACGTCCTTGGTCAGCGGCACGGGCACCGGCCCGGGAATCCGCCCGAAGTCGTATCCTGCGTACAAGGCGGCCAGGATTCCTCCGAGCGAGTGGCCGCCGAGGATGACTCGCGTCTCGGGGAATCGTCGGTGCACTTCCTGGACGACAACGCGGATGTCGCGGAGGTGCATGTCGAGCCCCCAGAAGGCGGCGTACTCGGCGTCATGCTTGTCGAAGCGATGAAAGACCTGACCGTCGATCGGCATCCGGCCGAAGTAGTAGGCGAGCCCGAAGTCGGGGTTCCGGTAGTCCAGCGCGGCTTCGACTCCCCGCCTATCTTGCAAAAGGCTGGGTCGCGCCTCGACGACCCATACGTCTACCGCACTCCCGCGGGCGACGAGTGAGCGGGCCAGAAGGTCCAGGGTGTTCGGCCCGGAGTTCAGGCCGGGAATCAGCACCAGGTTCACGCGGGGGGCCGGGGCCTCCGGGATGTAATAGCGAAAGGCCCGCACCCGATTGAGCGGCGGAGGCGTGTGAGGCTCGTCCGCGCCCTCGAGGACGACCTGCTCCCGCGCAACGGTCCCGGGAGGGGCGGCGCCGCGCGCCGGTCCTGTCACGGAGACGGGCGCCGCCAGGAGGACGATGACGAGCGGGATCAACGGATAAGAGCGGATCATAGATCGGCCTTAACAAATAGATATGTTAGGGCGCACAGGAAATGCCCTGCCTCGCCGCGAACCGGAAGTCTCCCGTGACCGAGTTCGAAGTGATTGTCGTGGGAGCCGGTCCGGCAGGCTCAGAGGCGGCTCGGGCGTCCGCGGGAGCCGGCCTGCGCACTTTGCTGGTTGAGGAACACGCTACCGTCGGGGCGCCGAGCCACTGCACGGGCAAGCTGTCCCACCACGCCTTCCGCGAGTTCGATCTGCCTGTGACCCTGGCCCAGAACGCGGTCAGCGCCGCGGTGTTCCACTCGCCCGGGGGCGCCTCCGTGCACGTGCGGCGGGCGACCGTGGATTCCTACGTCGTCGATCGCGTGGCATTCGACCGGTGGCTGGTGACCCGGGCCGCAGACGCCGGCGCCCAGGTACTCACCGGAGTCCGCGTGACACACGCGGCGCGAGAGGGCGGTTGGATGGTGGTGCTCGGTCAGCAGCGCCGCGCGCCGCGCGCGGAGACGTTTGAGGCGCGGTCCCGGTTTATCATCGACGCGGAGGGCGCCTCTCCGCGCCTGCCGGGGATCCTGGGCCTGCGCCTGCCGCGTCGATATGCGCTCGGCCTCCAGTACGAGATGCGGGGCGTCGGCGGACTCGCGCCGGACACGCCCGAGACATTTTTTGGCAGCGGGGTCGCCCCGGGTTTCTTTGCCTGGCTCATGCCGCTCGGCGGGAGTCGCGCCCGCGTGGGGCTGTGCGTGGATCCGCGGAGGACGGACCGGCCTCCGGTCTGGTACCTCGAGCGTCTCCTCGCCACTCATCCCGCGCTTCGGGACCGCGTGGCGGGAGCGGTCGTGGAGCGGAAAGTGGCGGGCCGGATCCCTCTCCTCACGCCGCGTTCTCGCACCGGCGCGGAGGGGATGATCGTGGCCGGCGATGCGGCGGGCCAGGTCAAAGCGACCTCGGGCGGAGGCATCTACTTCGCGATGCTCGCCGGCCGCATCGCGGGCGAGGTGGCCGGCCGGTATGTCGCGGGGGACGGGACGGCGGCCGCGGTATACGAACGGCGGTGGCGGCAGCGCTTCGGGCGCGAGGTGGCGTTTACCGCGTTCGGCCGGCACGCCATCAACCGCCTGTCCGACGATGAACTGGACCTCGTGCTGCGCGTGATCGCCGAGAGCCCGCGTCTCAGAGCCAGCATCGAGCGCGCGGGCGACACCCAGTTTCAATCGCACCTGTTCCTTCCGCTGCTGCGCGGTCTTGCGGCCGTCGGGTTCCGGCGGCCGGCCGTGATTCCGCTCGTAGGGAGGGCGCTCGTACACGGAATGCTGGCGCAGGTGTAACGTCAACGCCGTCCGACCATCACCGGGAGGAGAATCCCCCCGGTGCGCGAATCACAAACCATGCGCGTCATCGCGGACCTCCATCTCCACTCGAAGTTCAGCCGCGCAACGAGCCGAGAGATGGATGTCGAGAACATCGCCCGGTGGTGCGCCCTCAAAGGTATCACCCTCGTTGGCACCGGCGATTTCACCCACCCTGTGTGGCTGCGGGAACTCAAAGCCAAACTGCGGCCGACCGGCCGCGGCCTCTTCACCCACGGCACGCAGCACTTCATGCTCTCGGTCGAGGTCAGCAACATCTACCCCCAGGGCGGGCGGCTGCGCAAGATTCACAATATCATTCTGGCCCCGAGCTTCGAGGTCGTCGACAGGATCAACGCGGTGATGGCGCGCTTCGGCAGCCTCATGGCCGACGGCCGGCCGACCTTGTCGCTGCCGTGCGACAAACTCGTCGAGTACGTGATGGAGATCTCCCCGGACTGCGTCGTCATCCCCGCCCACGTGTGGACGCCGTGGTTCTCGCTGTATGGCAGCCACTCCGGATTCGACTCGCTGCGGGAGTGCTTCGGGGATCACACCCGGCACGTCTGCGCCGCGGAGACGGGCCTCAGCAGCGACCCGCCCATGAACTGGCGGCTGTCCGAGCTGGACGCGGTGATGCTCGTGAGCAATTCGGACGCGCATTCGCCGGCGAAGCTGGGGCGGGAGGCCAACGTCTTCGACTGCGACCTGGAGTACGCGGAGATCGTGCGCATTCTCCGCACCCAGGATCGGTCGAAGTTTCTGTTTACGATCGAGTTCTTCCCTGAGGAAGGCAAGTATCACTTCGACGGGCACCGGGCGTGCCAGCGGCGGCTCTCCCCGGGTGAGACGAGAGCCGCTGGCGGCCTGTGCCCCGCGTGCGGCCGGCCCGCCACTATCGGCGTGATGTCGCGGGTCGAAGAACTGGCCGATCGCGCCGCCGCCTCCGCGGAGGGACGCGTCCCGTTCCGCCACCTCATTCCCCTCGAGGAGATCATCGCCGAAGCCCTCGACTCGCAGCCCGGCACCGGAGCGGTTCGGGAAGAATACCTCCGGCTCGTGCAGGCGTGCGGGAACGAATTCGCGGTCCTGCTGGATGTCCCCCTGGCCGAGGTCTCCCGGCACACGCGCCCGCGCGTCGTAGACGGCCTGCGGCGCGTTCGGGAGGGGCGGGTCGTGATCCGTCCCGGATATGACGGCGTCTTCGGCGAGATCCACATCTTCGAGGGTGCCGGAGACGAGCCCCGCGTCGAGCAGGCCGCGCAGACCAGCCTCTTCTGAGCCCCAACGGGCCCCCAGGCATGCGGGCCGCGGAGCCGGCCCACGCCCTTACGCTGTTGTGCTTCATCCGGGGCGCGATGCGCGCCTCCAGGCGGGGCACCTTTGGGTCTACCGGAACGAGATCGCCCGGATCGAGGGAACGCCCGAAGACGGGGACGCCGTCACGGTCCGCACCGCGGCGGGGCGGACGCTCGGCACGGGCCTCCTCAATACGCGGTCGCTCATCACCGTCCGCCTGTTTACCCCGGGCGACCACGATTTAGACGAGGCGTTTTTTCGATCCCGTCTGGAGACGGCACTCTCGCTGCGCGCTCGGATCACCGCGGGGACCACCGCCTGCCGTCTGGTCTTTGGGGAAGGCGACTTTCTTCCCGGGCTGATCGTCGACCGGTACGGCGACGTGCTGGCGGTCCAGGCGCTCACGCTGGGGATCGAGCGCCGCACGCCGATGCTGGTCAAACTTCTCGGCGACCTCCTCAGACCGCGGGGGATCTTCGCCCGCAACGACCCCGCGGTTCGGCGCCTGGAAGGGCTGCCGCGCGAGACCGGGTGGCTGGCCGGCGGTGGGCCGACCGACGTGGAGATCGAGGAGGACGAATGCAGGTTCGCGGTGGACGTCGCGGGCGGCCAGAAGACCGGGTTCTTCCTCGATCAGCGCGAGAACCGGTCGCATGTGGCCCGCCTCGCCTCGGGCGCGGACGTGCTGGACTGCTTCGCCTACACGGGCGCCTGGGGGATCCACGCCGCGCATCTCGGGGCCGCGTCTGTGACCGGTGTGGAGATCTCCGCCGACGCCACGGCACAGGCGGCCCGCCACGCGGTCATGAACGGCGCCGGGGACCGATGCCGGTTCATCTGCGCGAACGTCTTTGACGAGCTCCGGCGATTCGTGAGCGCAGGCACCCGCTTCGACCTTGTCATCCTCGATCCGCCGGCGTTCGTTAAAACCCGCGGAGCGCTCGCGGCCGGGCTGGCCGGGTATAAGGAGATCAACCTCCGCGCGCTCAAGCTGCTGCGCCCGGGCGGGTGGCTGGTGACGTGTTCGTGCTCCTACCACGTGGACGAGGCGCATCTGAGGGAGATCGTGTTCGAGGCCGCCCGGGACGCGGGCCGCGGCGTTCGCATAGTCGAGAGCCGGTCCCAGGCCCGGGATCACCCCGTACATCCCGCGATGCCCGAGACCCGATACCTGAAATGCCTGGTCCTGTGGGCGGAGTGACTGCCGGCTCCCGGGGCGCGGTTGCAGGCTGTCGAGAGAAACTTTATAATAGGTCTGGCGATGCTTGATAGGATGAGTCCGATCTCGGAGGAGGACTGCGGGTGCGAGTTCTCCTTCGTGCATTTTGAGGCGGGTGCGGCGCTCCGCGTAGTCACGGCGAGGTGATCGGTGGCAGGCGCGCAAATCCACATCACGGATAATTTGGACCTCCTGCTTGGCGTGCTCCCCCAGAAGATTCAGCAGAAAATCGAGCAGCAGCCCGATCGGGAAGAACTCCTCGAGGTGGTGCTCGACCTGGGGCGCGAGCCCGAGGCGCGCTTCCCCAACCGCGTCGAGCGCCTGTCCGAGTCGTTCGTGACCCGGGAGGAGATGCAGCATGTCAGCGCCCGCGTGGGGACCTTCGGGAAGGACAACCGCGCGGGGATCGAGCGGACGCTCCACCGGATTTCGGCGATCCGGAACCGCGGGGGGGAGATCATCGGGCTCACGCTGCGCGTGGGGCGCGCGGTCGTGGGCACCGTGAACATTGTGCGAGATGTGATCGACACAGGCCAGAGTGTGCTGCTGGTCGGGCGCCCCGGCGTGGGCAAGACGACGCTGTTGCGGGAAGCCGCCCGCGTGCTCTCCGACGATGTGGGCAAGCGCGTCGTCATCGTGGACACGAGCAATGAGATCGGCGGCGACGGTGACATCCCCCATCCCGGCATCGGCCGTGCGCGGCGGATGCAGGTGCCCTACCCAGAACTCCAGCACGCGGTGATGATCGAGGCGGTGGAGAACCACATGCCCCAAGTGATCGTCATCGACGAGATCGGCACGGAGGCGGAGGCGCTGGCCGCACGGACGATCGCCGAGCGCGGTGTGCAGTTGATCGCCACGGCGCACGGGAACACGCTGGACAACCTGCTCCAGAACCCGACGCTCTGCGATCTTATCGGCGGGATCCAGGCCGTGACGTTGAGCGACGAGGAGGCGCGCCGCCGCGGGACCCAGAAGACCGTCCTCGAACGGAAAGCGCCCCCGACGTTTGACGTCGTCATCGAGATCCAGGAGAAGGACTGCCTGGCCGTGCACCACAACGTGGCCCAGGTCGTGGACCGGTTCCTCCGTGGGGCCGGGCCGCGTCCTGAGATTCGGACCCGCACCCCGGAGGGCGAAGTACGTATCAGCAGCACGAAGACGGAGCCGGCCCCGGCCCAAGCACCCACCGACGGCCAGGCGCCCTCGCCGCCCCACAAGATCGTGCGCATTTACCCGTACGCGGTGAGCCGGAATCGCCTGGAGCGCGCGATTCGCGAGCTCCGCGTTCCGGCCAGCATCGCCGACACCCTGTACGACGCGGACGTCCTCCTGACCCTCAAGTCGCAAGAGAAGCGCCAGCCGAAGCGGCTGCGGGAGGCGGGGACGAGGGGGCTGCCCACTCACGTCATCAAGAGCAACACCCTCTCGCAGATCGAGGGAGTCCTCCGCGAGGTGTTCGGCGTCGAGGACAGGTTGAGCAGCGAGGAAATCGCGCTCCGGGAGGTCGAGGAGGCGATCTCGGAAGTGATGTCGGCCGCCCAACCGGTGGAGCTGTCCCCCCAGAACTCCTACGTCCGCCGCCTCCAGCACCAGCTCATCCAGCGCTACGGTCTCACGTCCGAGAGCAAAGGCACCGATCCGTTCCGGCGCGTGGTGATCTATCCGCAGTGAACGCCGGCCCCGTCCCCCCGGCGCGGACAGGGATCTTCTTGACGCTGGAGGGGCCTGAGGGGGCGGGGAAGACCACCCAGAGCCGCCTGCTCGTGGAATATCTTCGTGCCGCGGGCCACACCGTGGTGCATACGCGGGAGCCGGGCGGCACTCCCATCGGTGAGCAGATCCGCACCCTCCTGCTCGATCCCCGGCACCGGGAGATGGCGGCCCGCACAGAGATGCTCCTGTTCGCCGCCTCTCGCGCGCAACTCGTCGCCGACGTGATTGCTCCCGCCCTGGCGCGGGGCGCGATCGTCGTGTGCGAAAGATATGTTGACGCCTCTATCGCGTACCAGGGTGTGGGCCGCGGCCTCGGCGTCGAGGTCGTCCGGGGGGTGAACGCGGCGGCGACCGGGGGGCTGTCTCCCGATCTGACGGTACTCCTCGATCTCGATCCGGAGACGGGGTTGCACCGGGCCCGCGGACCGTCTCGCACCTCGGAGGCGCAGCGCGGCTGGGATGGCGGAGACCGCATGGAGCGAGAAACGCCCGCCTTCCACGCACGGGTACGAGAGGGGTTTTTGGCCCTTGCCAGGAATGAGCCTCAGCGGATTCGCGTGATCGATGCGCGCGGGCCGGTGGATGACGTCCAACGAGAGATCCGACGGACGGTGGACGGGTTTCTCCACAGCCGGGGATAGGGACGTCAGGGGGGATCGCCCATCAAGCTGATTTTCGCGATCGTCCAGGAGAAAGATTCCCGGCGGCTGATGGAGGGGCTGGTGGCGGCGGAGTTTCAGGCGACGATGCTGGCCAGCACCGGCGGATTCCTGCGCGAGGGAAACGCGACGATTCTCGTCGGAACGGAAGCCAACCGCGTCGATAACGTCCTGGCCGTCATTCAGAAGTACTGCCGCGTGCGCGAGCAGCTCGTGAGCCCGCTCCCGCCCGTCGTCGAGCCGGTGGACTCGTACATCTCGTATCCCGTGAAGGTGCAGGTCGGGGGGGCCATTGTCTTCGTGCTCGACGTGGAGCGGATGGTCAAGATTTGACGTTCCAAGACCTCATCGATCAGCGGCCCGCTCAGGCCCTCCTCCGTAGCGCCCTCAAGACCGGCCATGTCTCCCACGCCTATCTGTTCGTCGGCCCGTCCGAGGTCGGCCGCCTTGCCACCGCCCGGGTGTTTGCCCAGGCGCTCCTCTGCGAGACAGGCGGCGACGATGCGTGCGGCCGCTGCCGGGCGTGCCGGAAGGTCGGTGGCGGCACACATCCGGATCTTCGCATCATCACTCCCGGGCGGACCGAGACCGGTGCCGAGCGTCGCGGGGTCGTGATCGATCAGATCCGGGACCTCAAGCGTGACGTTGCGTATCCCCCGTATGAGGCGCGCTGGAAAGTGATCATCGTCGAAGACGCCGAGGCGATGCGCGCGGAGGCGGCAAACAGCCTGCTCAAGGTGCTGGAAGAACCGCCGGCGGGAGTCGTGATCATCCTCCTCGCGGAATCCCTCGCACCTCTGCTCCCCACGATCGTCTCGCGCGCGCAGATTGTCCGGTTTGCCTTTGTTCCTGCCGCGGAGATCGCGCAGGCCCTCACGGCGCGGGGCGTCCCGCCGGAGCGGGCCCGCTACCTTGCCGCGCTCTCGGGGGGGCGGGTGGGGCGCGCCCTCAGGGCGGCAGAGGCTGGTTCGGATGCCTTCGACCGCCGGGGCGGTGTGCTGGAGACTTTGGCGGCGCTCTCCCGCGGTGATGTCGTGGCGCGCCTGGACGCGGCAGAGGGAGTCTCGCGCCTGCGCGACGACATCGAAGGATGGCTCGACGTAGCACTCCTGTGGGTTCGCGACCTCCTCATCTGGCAGGAGACTCGCGATCCCGCCCTCCTCGTCAACCTGGACGTCCGAGGCGACGTCGCTGAGTGGGCCGATCGCGCAGGGGAAGCCGGTCTCCGGCGCACCGCGGCGGCTATCGAAAAGGCCAAAGAGAACCTGCGGCTCAACCTCAATCCCCGGCTCGTCCTCGAAGACCTCTTCGTCCGGATCGGTGGTAACTTGTCCGGTCCGCCCGCCTCTGCGCCTGTGCCTACGGCGTGGCCAGAACGCGCGTGAGCCAGGACGCGACGCCCCAGGGCGATCCCGCCGGGGGCTACGACGCGACCGAAACGGGTCCCGCTCGTACCTCTAATTAGTCCCAGTTAGTGGAAGAACGCGCGGACGAGGATCAGGGCGGCCAGCGCCAGGAGCCCGACGGCCCACCACGGGACGCCCCGCCGCGCGCGAACCGCGCGTCCCTCGGCGTTGGCGCACGTTTCGCAAATATTGCCCGTAGACAGCCGCACCAGGCAGGCTGTGCACACGGCCTTGCCGCACTGCGCGCAGTATCCGAGCGCGATTCGCTCCGGGTGGTTGGCGCACTTCATCGGCGGGACAGCGCAAGCACGCGTTGGGCAGGCCGGACGCGGGCGGCGGCTCGGAGGCGCTTGAGGATCGCGATGTTACGGCGATCGGGGCCTGTGTGGTCGAAGCCCGGGGTCTCGATGAAGCCGGGGAGGTCCCGCAACACCGGATGGGCCAGCACCGCGCGGAATCCGGCGCGGCCGATCAGCCCTTGGCCGATGTTCTCATGCCGGTCGACGTGGGATCCGAGTCCGCCCTTGGAATCGTTCAGGTGCAGGACGCGAAGGTGCCGCAGGCCGATGATCTGATTGAACGCGTCCGCCATGGCTGCTACGCCACCGGGCGTCCGAATGTCCCACCCCGCGGCGAAGAGGTGGGCCGTATCGAGGCAGACGCCGAGTCGCCGCGCGTCGCCGGCCGCGTCGAGGATTTCGTGTAACTCGTCGAACGTCCCCCCCATGCTCCCTCCGGCGCTCCCTTCGAGGAGGATCATGGCCCCGGTGCTCTGGCGGAGCGCCGCGCGCAGGGCCTGCACGATGCGGGCC
>Ga0187846_10000877_pt1 | contig 17212 bp, 15 predicted proteins | sample TC_taG_FD_161473 | JGI IMG/M metagenome (GOLD analysis project Ga0187846, IMG submission 161473) | Biofilm microbial communities from the roof of an iron ore cave, State of Minas Gerais, Brazil - TC_06 Biofilm (v2) | ecosystem: Environmental > Terrestrial > Deep subsurface > Cave > Wall biofilm...
GTGTACCAGCGTATCGCATCCAGCAAGTGTTTCTTTAATGCTGGGATCACGGATATCCTGCTTGTGGAACACTACTTTACTATACGTGCCCATGGGAGGTACGAGGTCAATACCTATGATCTGTTCAACGTCTTGTGCTTTTTCCAGCAGTGGTAATAGCACTCTTGCAAAGCGGCTGGAGCACCCTGTAACGGCTATTTTTCGCATGATGTGTAGGCTCCTGACTATTTGTTAAGATTATTGATGTGTTGCTGAACTAATCATAATTTTCGGGCAAGAGCATTGTCAAGTTATGTTTACTGGCATCCACTCGCAAATCCTGAAGATGATTCAGCATTCCCAATGACAACGACCTCGCATCTGGCGTAACAAGATTGAATTATTACCCATCATTTGACGTTTTATCTCAGGCGCATTATGTTTATTATGTAGCGCCAACACGATAAGGCCCACAACAAAGCGAGTAGAAAAGAATTCAGAGACATGGGTGACACTCAAGCACATACGAATCACAGGACTTCGCCGATCTCATGGAGAACGTGGGTGAAGACAGCGCGTCCCTTTTCATTGACCGCCACTCTCAGTCCAATTCTGGTTGGCACAGCAGCAGCAGCCTACGATGGCACATTTCACCTCGCGATCTTTCTGGTAACTTTGTTCTCATCCCTGTTTCTACAGATAGGGACAAATTACTTCAACGAGTACTTTGATTATCGCTATGGGCTTGATACCCCTCAATCATTGGGCTCTACCACGGTTATCTTCCGTCACGAAATGACGGCAGCTCAAGTACTTGCTGGCGGCGTTGGCAGTTTCGTGATTGCTGCTGCACTTGGCCTCCTGCTTATCTATCTAGTCGGCCCTGCTATTATTCTGTTCGGCCTGGCCGGCATGACTATCGCATACTTCTACAATGCAAAGCCGTTCAAGTTCGCCACTCGTGGACTTGGCGATATCCTGGTCTACATCGCGATGGGATTCCTGATGACCTGGGGAGCATACTACGTACAGATACCGCGCTGGTCCTGGCTTGCCTTCGCAGCCAGCGTGCCAGTCGGCTTTTTAGTCACAGCCATCCTCAACATGAACAATACCCGTGACTACCAGGACGACCTGGCGGTCCATAAACGAACGCTGCCTGTACGTTTCGGCCAGGTATTTGGCCAGCGTTTCCATGCATTTCTACTGCTAGGAAGCTACATAGCGGTGAGTGTCTTTGTCCTGCTAAGGTTGCTGCCATTGTACAGCCTGGCTGTCTGGATCACCTTTCCCCTGGCGTTAAGCAATGTGCGAGCAGTTCTGCTTGCAACCGACCGTAAAGCGTTTGCTATTGGCATAAAGCGCACTGCAGCGCTGCACCTTCAATTTGGAGCAATGCTGGCATTAGGGATTGTAGCAGCAGCCTTAGCGAAATCATTTGGAGTTTGAAAAGACGACAGGCCTATTATGACTGCGAAACCCACTTTAGAAGAAAAGTTCCGTGAGACGGGAGGCAAAAGCCCCTACGTGCAGCGTCTCTTCGGCCGCATTGCCCGCATCTACGACCCCCTGAATCGCCTGATGAGTTTTGGGCTTGATCGACGCTGGCGCGCATTTGCTGCACGTCACCTGGCACTGGGAACCGGTGAACTCGGACTTGACCTGGGCACCGGTACGGCAGACCTCTCTATTGCAGTTATTCGACATTCTGGACCAGGAACGCGCGTGATCGGCATAGACTTCTCGCCTGAAATGCTTGAGCTAGGGCGCCTCAAGGTTGCTCGTTTAGGGCTGCAAGATCAGATTGAGCTGCGACCTGGCGATGCCGAACATATCGATTTGCCCGGTAACAGCGTTGATGGTTGCTGCTCTGCTTTCACAGTGCGCAACTTAACCGATATTCGACAGGGATTCCGCGAAATGTTGCGCGTAGTACGACCAGGAGGTCGAGTCGTCTGCCTTGAAATCAGCCATCCACCAGGCAAAATTTTCGGCTTCCTCTTCCGCCTCTACTTCTACAAACTCGCGCCCTTATTTGGCACAATCATCGGCAAAGCCTTTGAAGAATACAAGTACCTGCCAAACTCACTCACAGCCTTCCCCGACCCACTGACCCTCAAAGCCATCATGGAAGAAGCCGGCTGGCGTGACGTGCACTTCTATCGCCTCTCAGGTGGCATAGTCGCTGTACATGTTGGCACGAAGGTATAATAGCCATGTTTGCGTCATAACATAATTTACCCTGTAGTTCGGTACTACTCAAAATCACAGAACAGCAACAAGGTTCAGAGCGCATCTCAGCTCTGTCTCAGGCTTTTCACAGAATTGTCTCACATCAAAATGCTATACTCACATGGAGGACGCAGATGCAACATGAACTTCCGATCCTGGTCAATATTACTGTGGCGCTCCTGGCCGCCTTTGTAGGAGGATTTCTTGCCCGCCGCCTGAATATGCCATCAATGGTGGGATATATGCTGGCAGGCGTTGTTATTGGTCCCTTTACCCCTGGCTTCCTTGGTGATCTCTCTACGATCCAGCAACTTGCCGAACTCGGTGTGATCTTTCTCTTGTTTGATGTCGGCCTGCATTTCTCGCTGCGAGACCTGTGGGCAGTCCGCGATACCGTTATTTCGGGAGCGCTCATCCAGTTAGTCGTGATCACCGGACTCGGCCTGCTGCTGGGTCGCTTGTGGGGATGGTCGCTCGCTGCTGGCATCCTGCTTGGACTGGCCATCACCATTGCCAGTACCGTGGTCATGATCCGCAATTTAATGGATCGAGGCCTGCTCAATACCTCGCACGGGCAGGTGGCTGTTGGCTGGCTGGTGCTGGAGGATCTTATTGCAGTCCTCATTCTTGTACTGCTTCCCGCGCTCGTCACGAACACACAGGAGCCGCTCTGGCAAACGGCTGGCCTGGCCCTGTTGAAAACCGCTGCATTTGCAGCGCTGATGTTAGTCGCTGGGAAGCGGATTATTCCCTGGTTCCTGCTGCGAATGGCACACTTGCGTTCTCGAGAACTCTTTATTGTCGCGATTATCGTAATTACAGTAGGGACAGCAATTGGCGCCGCGTCTGTCTTTGGTGTTTCCCTGGCGCTCGGCGCATTCCTGGCCGGGGTCGTGGTGAGCGAATCGGCGCTCAGCCACCAGGTAGGGGCTGAGATGGTCCCGTTCCGGGAAACGTTTGCCGTCCTGTTCTTCGTGTCGGTGGGGATGCTGGTCAATCCCCTGGATCTGGTCACCCATGCTGGAGAGGTGCTCTTGCTCGTCATAGTCATCGTGCTGGGCAAATTTGTGCTGACCGTCCTGCAAGGGATCCTCTTTCCTCGACCGGCGCGCACTGCACTGATCCTTGCTGCCGGGCGCAGTCAGATCGGTGAATTCTCCTTCATTCTTGGCGCAGCCGGGGTCGCATTGGGAGTGTTCACGCAGGAGCAGGATTCGCTGCTGCTGGCAGGTGCGCTGATCTCCATCACCCTCAATCCTTTTCTGTTCCAGGCGCTTCCCTGGATCGAAGCACACCTGCGGAAGGTTCCTGCTTTCTGGTCGCTCCTCGACCGGCATGGGCCTGTGCAAGCGCCGGTGGCGGAGTCATTGCGAGATCACGTGGTGGTCATCGGCTGCGGGCGGGTAGGGCAACATTTGGTGAATGTCCTAGGCCATCTCAATATTCCGCGCCTGGTGGTCGAACAAGATATTGGGCGCGTCACGGAACTGGAACGCCAGGGAGTTCCTACCCTCTATGGAGACGCCGCCAATTCTGACATCCTTTCACAGGTCCACCTGAAGCAGGCCCGTGCGGTGGTAGTGACGCTGCCGGATGAAGCTGCGACCTCTATTGTGGTGGGAACGGTTCGTGAAGAGGCCCCACAGGTGCCCATCATTGCGCGGGCTGCTACCCAGGAAGGCGTATACCGGCTCTTCGCATTAGGAACTCAGCATGTCATCTTTCCTGAACTGGAGGGCGGGCTGGAGATCATGCGGGAAACATTGGCTCGCCTGGGCTATCCCGAAAGCGACGTCCAGGGTTATACGGATGCCGTCCGTGGCAGTCGCTACGATCTCTCCATCTCTTCTGACATCGAGCAACGCGCCCTGGAGCACATGATGGGTGAAGAAAAGCAGGACGAGCCAATTACCTCTAACTGATCTCGAGGACGGTTTTTATCAAACCGCGCCGTAAAACCCTCAGCTTCTAGCTGTAGGGATATAAGGCGCGTTCCTTGTTTGGGGCTTGGGATGAGGGGCAATGCTTGACATTAGATAGCTTTTAGCTGTATAATGCGCTCATGCAGAGGATAGCTTACAAATCCAACCATAACGTTTACTTCTCTTGCAAGTATCATGCAGTGTGGTGTCCGAAGTACAGACGTAAGGTACTGGTAGAGCAGATAGCCAAGCGGTTAGAGGAAATCATACGGGAAGTATGCAAGGAGCATCAGGCAACAGTATTGAGTTTAGAAATCATGCCTGATCATGTGCATTTACTCGTTGAGGTAGACCCGCAATACGGTATACACCGACTGGTAAAGACGATAAAAGGCCGATCTTCACGCTACCTACGGCAAGAATTTAGATCACTCACAACCCGTATGCCGTCCTTGTGGACTAATTCCTACTTCGTTTCAACTGTAGGCGGAGCACCTTTGAGCGAAATTTCGCAATATATTGAGAACCAGAAGCATGTATAAAAAAGCGTTCAAATACAGACTTTACCCAACCAGACAGCAGGAGCAGATATTAGTAAAAACTCTTGCTCTTTGTCGTGAACTCTACAACGCAAGCCTTGAAGAACGCACAGAAGCCTATCGCATGAGCAAGGTAACAATCACCTACAATCAGCAGGCTAACCAGTTACCAGAAATTAAAGAGCTTAGACCAGAACTCAACGACATTCACAGCCAAGTCTTACAAGACATTCTCAGACGTGTTGAAAAGGCAATGAAAGCGTTTTTCAGACGAGTGAAAGCAGGAGAGAGAGCAGGCTACCCACGTTTCAAAAGTTTCAACAGGTTTGACAGCTTCACCTATCCACAATCAGGATTTAGCCTTACTCACGATAATCATGTCTGTCTCTCAAAAATTGGAAGCATTAAAATTAAGCTCCACAGGCCGATTGAGGGCACGATTAAAACCGCAACGATCAAACGCGAAGTAGACCAATGGTACATTGTTTTTAGTTGTGAGGTTGAAGCGAGAGAACCGCTACCAGAGAGCAATGAGGCTGTAGGGGTTGACATGGGCGTAACGCATTTTGCTACCTTCTCAACAGGTGAGAAAATTGAGAACCCGCGCCATTTCAGACACGCACAGAAGCGACTAGAGAAAATCCAGCAGAAACTAGCACGTTGTAAAAAAGGCTCACACAGACGCGCGAAAGTGAAAAGACAGGTTGCAAAGCTCCACCGCAAGACCAGAAACCAGCGTAAAGACTTTTTACACAAAGAGTCAAGAAAGCTCGTTAATGCCTACGGCACAATCTATTTTGAAAATCTTAATATTGCGGGCATGACCAGACGGCCAAAGCCCAAGCAGGATGAAACGACAAAAGAATATTTGCCAAACGGGGCAAGCGCAAAAGCAGGGCTTAACAAATCAATTCTTGATGCTGGTTGGTATCAGTTCCAACAGTATTGTACCTACAAAGCGGAAGAAGCTGGTAGGTCAGTAGTGTTTGTTGACCCAAGAAGTACAAGCCAACGCTGCCATAATTGCGGGCGAGTGGTAAAAAAGACTCTTGCTGACCGTTGGCACTCTTGCGAGTGTGGTACAGAACTGGACAGAGACCACAACTCTGCACTAGACATAAAACGGCTAGGAAGTAGCCACCAGCGTATCGCTACGCTGTAGAAGCCCCTTGCTTTAGCAATGGGGTACTTCACAACTACTCATCAAACCTGCTCGCGACCTTTTTGGTCACGGTAAAGACGCCCTGTCCCGCCAGGAAGTGACTAGCGTTGCCAGGTGCAGGCGGCTAACCCCGGCAGCTCAGCTCCGCACTGACCGCAGGAATCTTCGGACCTCGCTATTGAAACGCTCTGCCGCCTGGACGTTGCTCTGATGCCCGGCTCCGTGGATGACCACCAGCTTCGAGGTTGGGATCCTGGCGTGGAGCTCCTCGGTCACACTCAGCGGGGAGCGCCGATCGGCGTCGCCGTACAGCAGTAGTGTTGGTACATTGATGCGCGGAAGTACGTCGCGCAGATCCGCTTCGGCAAAAGCGAGCGCCATCGCCCGCACCCCGGCCGGGTGGAACCCGGACATGATCGCTACAACTTCGTCTATCAACTCCGCAGGCGCTGATTCCGTGAAGAGGCCCGCTATATAGCCAGGCACGACCTGATCGGGCGGCAGGTCGGCTTCCCGCAAGACTTGCTGCAGGCGTTGTTCGACCACGTCTGCTGGAAGGGAGCCGGCCCATCCCGCGTAGGCTGAAGCCAGTACCAGCGTTCTCGGGACTGTGGGATGCCGGCGGTAGAGCTCCAGAGCGAGCCCTGCGCCAAACGACAGCCCGAGCACGTGCGACCGCCCCAGGCCGAGTGCGTCGACGAACGCAGCGAGGCAATCGGCGTACTCGGGCAGGCGGAACGTCTCAGGCGGGTCCGATGATTGGCCGCAGCCCGGCGCGTCCCACGCCACAACCGTGAACTCGTCGGACAACCCCTCCAGCTGACGCCGCCACTCCCGGCTGTCGCTGAGGCCCCCGTGCAAGAGTATAAGCGGTGGCCCTTCTCCCGCCCGCTGATAGGCGATGCGGAGCCCTTCGACCTCGATCTGATCCATGCCGTCCTCCATTAGCGCCTGCGTCCAAGCGGGCCTCACACCGGGCGCATAGTGGCCCGTGGTGCGGCCTCGTTCTAGATAGACAGATGGAGTGAACCACTGTGTCTAACTCTAGAGGAGTTAATACTACAAATAGCTTCAGTTCTTGTATTCCAGCCATAAGGCTCCTTCTCTGCGCTTTTGAGCAAGCAGGTGCCAATGCCACTGTTAAGATCTACTGAGCATAAGTATAGCCTGGCTCCCTGTATTGAGCCTGTGAAAATACTGAGATGAAGCTGAGAAAGCAGGGAGGCCGGGTTGGTATTGCTAAGCTGTATAGTGAGATACTCTCAGCCTGGATTCAGCAAACTCTCACTACCGTCTCATACTCGTCCCGTATACTCCAATCAGGCGAGGTACAGGGCTCTCGATCTTTCTGGGGGAAATACCCTTCCCGTAGTGGCGAGGGCGGTGTAAGGCTCAGGCGAGAGGGAGCCAGACGCTGAAGGTGCTGCCTTTGCCGGGTGTGCTCTCGGCAGTGATGTGGCCGCCAAGTTGCTCCACCAGGGTCTGTGCAATGGAGAGACCCAGGCCAGTTCCCCAGCGAGAGCGGGCGCGATCAGCGCGGTAGAAGCGCTCGAAGATGTGTGGCAGATCATCGGGGTCGATGCCGATACCCGTGTCACGTACCCGCAGCACTGCCTGCCCGCCGGTTCGCTCCAGCGAGATGACCACACGGCCCGCATCTGCTTCACCACTTCTCTGCGTGTACTTGAGTGCATTATCGAGCAAGATGAGTATCACCCGCCGCAGACTCTCCTCATCACCGCGCACGCGCACAGGCTCAATGTGGCCGGCCTCGAGCTGCACCTTCGATCCCTCGACGCCCAGTCGCCTCCGCAGTTGGCGCACCAGTTGCAGCACAGCGCGATCCAACTCGACCAGTGGTTCGCTGCTCTTGCTCTCATCTGCTGCCACCTCCACAGCTTCCACTCCAGGCGATGTATCTCCGCTGGCATCAGCACGGGCCAGGAGCAACAGCTCCTCCACGAGTCCTGCGAGCCGTAACGTCTCCCCATGTGCATCAGCAAGCATAGTGTAGCGCTCCTCCGGTGGCAGTTCATCTAGATGACGCTGCAAGAAGGCCAGGTTCCCCTGGATGGTGGTGAGCGGTGCGCGCAGTTCGTGTGATGCGTCAGCGACGAAGCGGCGCTGCGCTTGTGTAGCGCTTTCCAAAGACGCGAGCATCTCATTGAACGTCTCCACAACCTGCGCCATCTCGTCATGTCCGCGAGGCCCAGGCACGCGCTGGCTCAGGTTGCCAATGCGTGTGCCTCGTGCAGTGGAGGCGACAATGGATCGCGCCGTGGTCACCAGTTCCGACAGCGGGTGCAGCACTCGCGCTGCGATGAGCCAGCTCGCGACCAGTGTTCCGGCCAGTGTTGCAACTCCAGAGATCAGCAAAAGAGCTCGCAACAACAACATGGTTGCATCGACATCGCTCAGCGACTTCGCGACCAGCAGCACGCCGACCACCGGACCATTGCCTATGGGTATACCATTGGCGTTCCCGCTCATCCCTTGCACCGGCGCGCGGATCTGTAGCGCTTCAACTCGCACGTGCTGGCCATCCACTACCGTATCATACAGCACAGACGGCTGGCCAGCGAGCACACTACGGGTCGTATCATTGCTGAGTGGAATACGCGTCCCACTCGTAGACAGGTAACGCACCTGGCCCTGAGCATCCAGGACCTCGACCACGACGCCTGGATCGCGGTATGCATCAACGACACGCAGCGTCAGTTGACCTGGCCAGTATGGTGGAGCTGTAGATAAGTCATCCAGCACGTCCAGCATGGCGACACGCTCCTCAGTACGCAACGCGCTATTGACGCTTTGATTGATGGCATCGGTCGTCAGGAACAGGAAAAGGAGCCCAAAGAAACCCAGCGCAACGGCTATAAGTGAGCCGTACCAGAGTACCAGCCGCAGCCTGAGCGAACGAGGCTGACTTCGCTTTACCTCTGATGCCTCAGGTTTTTGCATGATCACTTTCATTTAGATGCTCCCTGTCGATAGATAGGACCGCTGGTATGTTTCACTCTGTAGGGGAGTATAGCATAGAAGTGCGGAGCAATGGCGTGTTGTAACATGGGATCATTACCCGCTGCATGAATCATTGTCAGGACACCGGCGCGCCTCGACATACCTGGAGTGGCACGACGCATAAGGGAAGATCATACGTGGCAGAAAAAGGAGATTCAATGCGACGAAACCAGAAATGAACGAAGGTGATCCCGTTCTGGGATGGTCTCCAGTATCTAGCCCTCGAGTAGTAACTGAACATACGCTTATCGTTATCTTCCGTTCAGTTACTACCCGAGGGCCGCATTGACCTGATGGTTTGAGACTTACGGCCATACCTCTATTTGCAGCAATGAACGTACATTCTCAAACTGATTGACAATCGTTGCAAATGGTGAACCGGCAAAGAGCAGTCCCACCACCCGATTATCTTCCGCACCAAGAACTAATGAGCCAGAGTCTCCTCCTGCAGACATGGGAGTTGTGACTATCTGGTCTCTGAATCGCGCAACTCTCCCCGGTATCTTGAACATAAATCAATTTTATAAAACGAATCTTAGATGGTCCTGTGTTCATACTGAATCGAACCTGTGAGAGCCGAATTCCGCGACCCAGATTACTTGGGCCCTATCATTCTGGCAGGGAGCGGCACTTGTTGCCAGGGCACTCTGATGGTATAGTGGGAGTGAAGGAGCCTCGCTAGTAGCGTCATGTGGCGAAGACGGCAAGAGGGAATTGGAGCGTGATCAGCTGGCACGCGTTTCGCTTCAGCAATGGCTCTCGCGCCGGGAAAGCCCCAATTGACAGGAGGTATGCTGATGACAGACAGGATGACCGCCCTTGATCAGTACGTGGAGCAGCATGTGCAAGAGAGCATGCAGGAGTTAGTCAGGCTCTGTAATCAACCCAGCATCTCCTCTCAAGGGCTGGGAATGCGTGAGTGCGCAGCCCTGGTCGCAGAACTGCTCCGCTCGCATGGCATTGCGGCCCAGGTGATGCAGACCGCAGGATATCCCGTGGTGTATGGTGAGTACGGAACTGGCGAGCAGACCCTCTTGCTCTATAACCACTACGATGTCCAGCCGCCCGACCCCCTAGACCAGTGGGATTCTCCCCCCTTTGCGGCGGTGCAGTGCGACGGCAAGTTCTTTGCTCGTGGCGCCGCAGACGACAAAGGGGCACTGATCTCGCGGCTGGCCGCCTTCGATGCGGCGCGAGCAATCTATGGAGACCTGCCTTATCGCGTCGTCTTTCTCGTCGAGGGCGAAGAAGAGATCAGCAGTCCCTCGCTGAGCGACTTCGTCCGTACCCACCAGGATCGGCTTGCGGCAGACGCTTGCGTCTGGGAAGGAAACATGTCGGACGACGAGGGCCGCTTCCACCTGGAGCTGGGTTGCCGTGGCATAGTGGATGTCGAACTGCGGGTACGGACGATCAAGGATGATGCGCACTCCGGTCTGTATAGTTACCTGCCCAACGCCGCCTGGCGGCTCGTCTGGGCACTGGGGACTCTCAAAGATCAGCATGAGCGCATTCTGATTCCTGGCTTCTATGACGCCGTCCGGCCCCCGACCACCCGACAGCGCGAACTGCTGGCAGCCCTGCCCTCCCAGGAGGAGCAAGAGAAGACCCGGCATGGAATCACCCGCTTGGCAGGCGATCTCAGCGGACAGGCGTTGAAGGAAGCAGTGTTCTTGCCTACCTGTACCATCAATGGACTGTGGAGCGGCTACCAGGGCCAGGGGTCGAAGGCGATCATTCCGGCTGAAGCTGGCTGCAAAATAGATTTCCGCCTGGTGCCTGAGCAGGACCCGCAGCAAGTCGTGCGCCAATTGCGCGCGCACCTGGACGCGCAAGGCTTCCAGGATATCGAGCTGCTGGTTCGCCCTGGCACACGCGCTGCGTTTACAGATCCTGACGATCCCATTGTCCAGCTGGCTCTGCAGACAGCCCGTACCGTCTATGGCAAGGAGCCGGTGGTCAGCCCCATCTCCGGCGGCAGTGGCCCCTGCGATATCGTGCAGGAGCATCTGCATTCCCCGATCGTCGATGTGGGGATCGCCCATCCGGGATGCCTTCTTCATGCGCCCAATGAGCATATTCGGATCGATTATTGGTTGCTGGGCACCAGACATATGGCGCACATTTTCGCCGGGTTCTGCCAGGAGACACAATCCGGCTGAAGAGCGCCCAGTGCGGCAAGAGCAGAGGCCGCACGTCGTCAAGGAGAGATGCTCGAGGAGGGAGAGTCTCCCGACTGGCAAAGAGGAAGGAAGATCATCATGCGCTTGGTTCTGTGGATCCTGCACCTGTACCCGCCCGCCTGGCGTGAGCGCTACGAAGCAGAAATGGTGGCGCTGCTCGAGCAACATGCGATCACGCTTTGGACTGGGCTGGCCAACTTTTACAACCTATGATATGCTTCCACCCAACTGTCGCGTCATTCCGATCGCATCGACCTCCTGCCACTGTTCCACAATTTTCCCATTGGCGACTTGGAATATTGCTATACCCGTGAATTTCACCGCATTGCCAGTAGCAGCTCTGTCCCCGAAAGTTCCCGTGTGGGTGCCACGAACGGTATAACGGACCACCACCTTATCCTGAGCAGCTATTTCGTCCTCAATGGTGACATGGGTATCGGGGACGCCAGTGTACATAAGGGCAACGTATTGCTTCCAGCCTTCATGTCCCTTCAAATGGGCAGAATTAGTATAGTGGGCCATATGGCTGTCTGCGAACAGGGTCCGTGCGGCATCCAAGTTCCCTGTGTTCACCACTTCATCGAAATACCGACGGACAAGAGCGATGTTGTCTTCTGTTGACATGAAAAGGCTCCTTTTGGGCTAGAGTTTCCTTACTCGTAGCAAGAATTGCACCTTCACCTGCAAAGCTCAAGAGCAGACAAAAAACCTACAAATATTTGAGAGGGGCCTACCAGAAGATATGATACCCAACAATTCCAAGAATTGCAACAACCGCGCAGCAATCTTTCTCCACTGTCCTTTTGAAGAAGCAAGCTGCAACTAGGCAGGGAAAAAGCAAAGGGATGGCCTCTAAGTACGAATCGTCCGATCAGGCCCTCTCACTTCCGTCTCAGCAAATTCACAGCGTCAACTCACACAGATATACTATGCTCCTCTTGATGCGTAAATAGCCATCCAATAGCACATCAGTACAGGAAGATGATAAGCATGAGCGAAACTCTAAAACAAGTGGAACGAACACAAGCACCAGCAATACAAGCGCCCGTTTTGAAAGAGGTCTCGCGAATTCACGGTAGAGCTCCAGGAAAGAGCAACACGCCGAAGGTGCTCATTCAAGGGGACATAAGGTTGCGTGTTACCAAGTCATATGCCGCACTCAAGCCGGTGAAGGGCCACTATAGAATCGAAACGGAGGGCATGCAGGAACCCTTGCATGTGATCTGGATAGCCGAAGGAAATGTTCTCAGCCATACTGTCCATGCCATCGAAGTCGCATTTGACCTGAGAGGAACATCGGCAGGAGAAACACTCACGCGGGTAATAAGCGCACAGGTGACGGATAGAAATGGGCAAGGTTGCATCGTACACAGTAGCGTCTTCGTCCAAATTTTCGTGGTAAGAGATCTGGCGCTCAACAACGCCGGACTGTAGACCTGCGCTTTAACGGTTATTCGTAGTGCTCTCCATGGGGATCATTGCTGCAGCCAGCGCAGGCTTTGCTGCCAGGCGTCGCGCACGCACGATTGAAGCAACCACGGCAACGGCGAGTACCACGGCAATTACCGCCAGCGAGAGCGCTGTAGGAATATGATAAATGCCGTCCAGCACCATCTTCACGCCAACGTAGGACAGAACTACCGCTAACCCGAGTTTAAGGTAGTAGAACTTGCCCATCACGTTCGCAAACACGAAGTACAGCGAGCGCAGGCCGAGGATAGCAAAGATATTAGACGTATAGACAAGAAAAGGATCCCTGGTAACTGCGAAGACCGCAGGGATGGAGTCTACTGCGAAGATCAGATCGGTACTCTCAACGACAAGCAGCACCGGCAATAAGGGCGTAACCATTACCTGGCCAGCCCGGCGTACAAAGAAGCGTGTATGCTCATAGCTTTCTGTGACGGGCACAAATCGACGAATTATCTTCAGCAAAAGATTGTTTTCTGGATGTACTTCCACTTCCTTGTGAAATCCCATTCTTATACCCGTGAAGATCAGAAAGGCGCCAAACAGGTAGATGATCCAATGGAACGTGTCGAGGAGTGCCACACCCGCAGCAATGAAAGTGCCGCGCATCACGAGGGCACCCAGGACGCCCCAGAACAGCACCCGGTGTTGATAGGCTGCTGGTAAACTGAAGTATGTGAAGAGTAGCACAAAGACGAAAATGTTATCAACGCTGAGCGATTTCTCGATCAGATAGCCTGTGAAGAACTGCAGCGCAGGTTCAGAACCAGAGAAAATGTACAATCCTGCGTTAAAGACCATTGCCAGCGTGATCCACACAACACTCCAGATCAAGGCTTCTTTAAGTGACACAGCATGTGCCTTGCGATGAAACACACCCAGGTCCAGTGCAAGCATCGCAAGGACGAATATGTTAAATCCTACCCATAACCAGATAGCTCCTGAATGCATTTAGTTCCTTACTCTTTGAAAACATAGCCGACGCCGCGAACGGTATGGATGAGACGTGACTCGCCCTCTGCTTCGAGCTTGGCGCGCAGGTAGCCGACGTAGACTTCCAGGACATTCGAGGAGCCCTCGAAATCCAGCCCCCAGACACGATCCAGGATGATCTCGCGGGTGAGCACCTGGCGTGGACGACGCATAAAGAGCGCGAGCAGCTCATACTCGGTAGGCGAGAGCTCAATTTCACGCGCCCCACGATGCGCCACGCGCGTGCCGGTATCCAGTTCGACATCAGCATAACGCAAGACCTCGTGTTGCTCATCCTGGCTGCGCCGCAGCAATGCCTTGACCCGTGCCACCAGCTCCTCGGGTGCAAATGGCTTCACCAGGTAGTCGTCCGCTCCCGTCTCGAGTCCTTTCACCCGGTCGGCGACGGTGTCACGCGCTGTGAGCATCAAGATAGGAACGTTATCACCTGCCGCGCGCAGTCGCTGTGCCACCTCCAATCCATCCAGCCCCGGCAACATGATATCGAGCACGACCAGGTCGGGTGGATGCTCCAGTGTGCGATCCAGGGCCTCATGGCCGCTGGCCGCGATGGCTACGCTGTACCCTTCATAGGCGAGGATACGTCGCAACAGGTCCGTGATTCGTGGTTCGTCATCTACAACTAGAATGTGTGCTTTCATCGCTCTTCCTCCAATCTCTATGCATAGAGGGTCGCCTACAGGAGGTGCAAAGGACCTTTGAGGTTCTCATCTCATTGTGGAGGCCTGCTGTTCTCCATACGCTTGTCCCCTCTATTGCTAAGGAAAGTATAGCATCATAATGTGAAGCGATTCTAAGACGAGCCTGAGACGAAGCTGAGAATGTTCTTTTTCTGTCGCCTCCCAAACTTTTGCTCTTCATAGATGAAGTAACCCTTTGGGCTGATGGAGGCGGAAAAATCAAACAGGCAGCGCTTCGTCCGATTAGTGGACGTGATGCGGTAGAACGCTTTAGCCTGGGGACAATGCGCTTTTTGCCAGAGAATTATCATGTGGAGATAGCAGAAGTCAACGGTCAAGCGGCTGTGATCATCCGTACTGGTGACCGGGCTTTACTTGTTCTGACCATTGAGGTGGAGGCAGGGCATATTCAAGCCATTCGACTTATTGCCAACCCGGATAAACTTGCACGAGCTTAGCTAGGGAATATGGCACCCCTTTGAGGGTGCCACTCTATTTTCCCCTATAAGCATTCGTAGGGACGAGGGTGGTGTAGTGGCCCGATTTATCGCGCCCTGGGGCGGGCCTTTCTGGTCGCTCGCCGTGGTTCGCTTGGAATCTCGTTGATGAACGTGCAGAATGCTCACCCACGGGTCATAAAGGCCCATACATCATCCACCCAGCCGCCCTCGCCCTCACGGAATCCTGGTTATAGCGCCTTCCCCACGGGTTCCTCAATCGGCGCCTGGAACAGGCGTGACAGGCCCGTAAAAGGGGCCAGCGGGATCAGATCAAAGTCGATCAGGTGTAACCGCGCGAATGGTAACGTGGCGAGCGCCTCTTTGGCGGTTTCCACGCTTGCACTTTCGAGCATCAACACCACTCTCCCTGGTTCGTTAGCACGAGTGTAGAACTCGCGGCAGATCCCTTGCGCGTAGAGTTCCCACACGGCTTGAATTTCTTCCGCCGCGTGTTGTAGCAACTCCTCCCGTGAGACACCTTCGATTGGCTTGGGCAATACTAAAATCTTCATAAGATGTAACCTCCAGATTCTTTGTTGGTAGAAACATTGTCTTGATCCTCACCTGAAGGATCATCACAAAACAAGAGGGTCGAGGGGTCGTTTTTGTGACAATCGCATAGTTGTCACAAACGTGTGCCCTCGACCCTCTTTCTTTGTATAGACTACCGAACGTTCGTTCCGAGTGTGCGTTCCAGCCGCTCAACAGGAGAAATACACTTGCGTGGTTGAGCTGGCCTGGGATCGCCGGCTCGGAAGAGACACAACAGGAGGATTACAATGAACTGGGAAATTGATCCCACCCACTCACATGTGTCGTTTGCTATCCGTGTCATGTCGGTCACCACGACAAGAGGACGCTTCAAAGCGTTTCGCGGTCGACTCCATATTGACGAGCAGCATCCTGCCAGCTCCTGGGTCGATGCCCAGGTGGAGGCGGCCAGCATTGATACCCACAATAAACTACGGGATGCCCACCTGCGGTCCGCCGCCTTTTTTGACGTGAAGAAGTATCCCACGATCACCTTTCAGAGCACGAAGGTCGAGCATGTTGGCGCCGAGAACTACCGGGTGACCGGAAACCTGACCCTGCACGGAGTTACCAGGCCCATCACCTTCGATGTCCGCTACCAGGGTCATGGTACGATGATGAGCATGCGCACAGGTCTCAGCATGTCGGCGACGATCAATCGCCACGATTTTGACCTGGGCCAGAGTGTAGCGTTGCGGTTCGTCGCAAGTTCGATGGTGACCATCGAGATTGATCTGCAGGCGGTCCAGCAGTCCATAGAAATGCAAGAGGCAGCAGTCACAGGCTCTTAATCATTTCCTGGATAAGCTGCCTGGTCAACGATTCGTGTTACGGTCATAAAGTAGCCGGTAGACAAGAGCCTGTTTGTTGCGCGCGGGCCCATGAATCGAATCATCAGGAAGCGGTGCAGTCAGCCTTCGGCCTAGAATGATGATGGAGAGAAGGGCCGGTGTAAGATGCTGCCTGCCGTCCCGCTGCTGATCCAGGGAGCTGGCGAACGGAAAGGCCAGTGTGCCCAGGAAGCATCCAAAAGGAACTGCCTTGCCACGAGTGTTTTTGAGCGGATTTCCTGGCTTGCGCCGTGAATGCCTGAACGATGAGATGAAGCTCCACAGGGCACCCGTGAAAATGGGCAGCATCGTTATTCCCCACCCCCTGCGGTTGATAAGAAATGATGCTCCGAGGAAGGAGCTTAATCCTCGCCCACCGTTAAATCGAAGAAAAATAGGCCAGCATTGTCCTGCCACGCCACATACTCCAGCAATCTCGGCTACTTCCGCAGGATAGCCTAGCCGCCTGCAGATGCGTATAGGGAGGTAGCCTTTTGAAGCGTCGAAGAGGCCACCGAGCAGTGCTTGCCTGACTCCCCCTACTGCCGCCAGATTCGTAAGCCCCACATTTCCGGAGCCGCTTCGCTTTAGATCTGCCCCGCTGTGGAGACCGAGCCAATAGACCAGGGGGAGTGAACCATATAGATAGGCAGCGATGCACGCGAGAATATAGGAAAGTTTTGCGTTCTTCTTCATACGGTTTGCTAAAGGTGATGATTCGCTCAGCTAAGCTGCTCACAACTCTGCAAATGCACTTGAAGCCGGGAAGGCAGCAACCCGGCTTACGAACATTGTATGACCTACGTAGTCAATTAGCAAGGGCCTCCTTTATGGCTCTTAACATACTCATCCCATCATCCGTAGGGGCCAGGTCTCCGACGGCCACCCAGCCTCCGCAGACAGCGCCCATCGCCGATTTATCGACCTTAGTGGTGCATCCGCTAAATTCAATGCACTACTGGGCGCATCAATGCAGTATGTGTTTGCACGAGTAGATGGCAGCGATGCTCCCTTCTCATTTACTTGTCTGGTATCGAAAGGCGAGCAAGCGCTATTGAGCAACGGCGAGCGGGATTATCTGGTGGGGATAGGGGCTGTGCCAGTACTCAGTTCCGTCGCTGGCGTTGAGCGCGTACAGCATACTGTGTCCATGTCCATCGATGCTCGCCA
>Ga0187846_10000878_pt1 | contig 17204 bp, 14 predicted proteins | sample TC_taG_FD_161473 | JGI IMG/M metagenome (GOLD analysis project Ga0187846, IMG submission 161473) | Biofilm microbial communities from the roof of an iron ore cave, State of Minas Gerais, Brazil - TC_06 Biofilm (v2) | ecosystem: Environmental > Terrestrial > Deep subsurface > Cave > Wall biofilm...
GGGACATGACGGCCCGCGGGGTCATCGTCGGACTCACGCGCTACGTCACGCGCGCGCACCTGATCCGCGCCACGCTGGAGGCGATCTGCTATCAGACGCGCGAGGTTCTGGACGCGATGGAGCGCGAGGCGGGCATCCATCTCTCGGCCCTGCGGGTGGACGGCGGGGCGTCCCAGAACAACCTCCTGATGCAGCTCCAGGCCGACATCCTCGGAGTCCCGGTCATCCGGCCGACGGTCCGCGAGACGACCGCGCTCGGCGTCGGCTACGTGGCCGGGCTGGCCGCGGGGGTGTGGGATTCGCTCGAGACGCTCTCGCAGCACTGGCAGGTTGAGCGGACGTTCGAACCGCGGTGGTCGGCCGATCGGCGCGACGCCGGCTACGCGAGCTGGAAGCGGGCCGTGGAGCGAGCGCGCGGGTGGATCGACGCGGACCACCCCGCGCCGAAGGAGGAGGGCACGTGACGCCGTCCCCAAACCCCTTCACCCGCCCTGGGCGGTGGCATCGCGGCCAGTTTCACTGCCATACGACCAACTCGGATGGGACCCGGTCCGTCGAGTCCGTGATCGACTGGTACGCGGACCAAGGATACGACTTTCTGGCGATCACCGACCACAACCAGCTCACCCGGCCCGCGGCGGGTGCCGTGGAGCGGCTGGTGCTCGTGCCGGGCACCGAGGTGGACGTCGGCCGGACCCGACTGGGAGAGGCGTATCATCTCCTCGGCGTCGGCCTGCGCGAGATGATCGACCTCCCCCGCAAGGTCGCGGACCGCCACGCGCTGGCCGCGCAGGGCGTCATCGGCGCCCTTCGGCGCGCCGGGGCGATCGTGTTCGTGGCGCATCCCTACTGGAGTGGCCTCGTGCTGGACGATCTCCTCCCACTGACAGACGTCGCCGGCATCGAGGTGTTCAACGCCAACACGGAGGTTGACATCGGCAAGGGTCACAGCGGCGTGCACTGGGACGACTGCCTGAGCCGCGGTAAGCCGCTCGTGGGGGCCGCCAACGACGACGCCCACTGGCGCCTTCCCGATTTCGGTGTGGCGTGGACGATGCTGCGCGCCGAGACCCTCACGCTGGAGAGCGTGGTGGAGGCCCTCGGCGCCGGGGCGTTCTACGCCTCCACCGGGGTCGTGCTGGAGGACGTCATCTTCGATGGGGTCACCGCGGAGGTGCGGGTCGCCCCTCCAGGAGCGCGGGAGGTCAAATTCTTCTGCGACCGCCGGTGGGGGCAGCGGGTCCGCGCAGAGGGCGGTCCGCTGCTGAGCGCGACGTATACCCTTCGCGGCCATGAAAAGTATCTCAGGATCGAGGTGACATCGCCCGGCGGGCAGTACGCTTGGACCAACCCGCTCTTCCTCGAACGGTGACCCGCTAGCCCTTGGTACCGGTCAAGGAGATCCCCTGGGCGAAATAGCGCTGTAGCGCGATGAAGATGACCACGGGTGGAAGCGTGGCGATCAGCGCGCTGGCCATGCTGATGCCGAACCGGGTCCCGACATCGACCCCGCCGATGAGCGCGGCCAAACCGGCGGGGAGGGTGCGTGTCGAATCAGTATTGGTGACGATGAACGGCCACACAAAGTTGTTCCAGCTCGCCATGAACGTGAAGATGGAGACCGTGGTCAGCGCCGGTTTGGACAGCGGCAGGATGATCCGCGATAGGATGGTGAGGTGGCCCGCCCCGTCGATGACCGCGGCATCCCGCAACTCGGTGGGGATCGTCTGGAAGAATTGCGTCAGCAGGTACAGACCAAAGGCGTTCGCCACGACCGGCATGACCAGGCTCATGTAGCTGTCGGAGAGCCGCATCCGGGACAGACCGAGGAACAACGGGACCATCGTGGCTTCGACCGGCATGAGCATCGTGGCCAGGATGATCAGAAAGACCACGCGCTTGCCGGGGAAGTTCAACCTGGCCAGCGGGTACGCCGCGAGCGCGTACAGCGGTACCCCGACCGCCGTGGTGAGCAACGCCACAGCCATGCTGTTGAAGAACCAGCGGGCGATCGGGTAGTCGGACAGCACCCGCGCGAAGTTGCTGAGCGTGGGGGTCTGTGGAATCCACTCGATCGGATAGCGAAAGATCTGGCTCTCGGGTTTGAGTGCCGTGGAGAGCATCCAGAGCAGGGGGGCGGCCATGAGGACGCTCGTGGCCACAAGCGCGGCGTACCCCGCGACCCGCACGACGGTCAGGCGGGCCCTCACGGGAGGGTGGGCGGCCGTGAGGCTGCGCGTGGGCTCTTCCCTCAAATGGCGCGGAAGTACCGCAGTTGGAAGATCGTAAAGACAAAGGTGAGAAGGAGCAAGATCACCCCCACGGCCGAGGCTTCGCCCATCCGGAAGTTGACCCACCCGGTGGCGTAAAGGTGCTGCACGAGTACGTAGGTCCGCCCGAGAGGGCCCCCGTTGGTCATGACCAGAATTTGGCCGAAGGCTCGCAGGGAGGCGATGACCGAGAGCGGGACGACAAAGACGTGCATGAGATACAGACCCGGTAAGGTGATGTGTCGGAACGATTGCCACGCCCCGGCCCCGTCCACGTGGGCGGCTTCGTAGAGCTCCACCGGGATCTCCTGGAGTCCGGCCAAGTAGATCACCATGTTGGTCCCGACCTGCCACCAGGCGGTCCCGATCGCGACCGCGGGCATGGCCCACACGGCGTTCGTCAACCAGGCGATCTTGGGCAGGCCGAGCGCGACCAGGTAGAAGTTCACCAGGCCGAAATTCGTATTGTACATCCACCGCCACAGCATGCCGACGACCGTGACCATGATCGCGTACGGCATGAACACGACCGTGCGCGCCAGGACCCGCCCCCGCAGGGGCTGGTTGAGCAGCACGGCCAGCCCGATGCCGCCCGCGACGAGGGGTGGGACCGTCAGGAGTGCAAAATACAGGGTGTTTCGGAAGGCCTGCCAGAACATCGGGTCGCCCACGATCGTGCGGTAGTTTGCCATCCCGAGCCAGCGGGGATTCCCGAGGACGCCCCATTGCGTGAAGCTGACACCGATGCTGGCCAGCGCCGGCAGCAGAAGAAAGAGCAGGAAGACAAGCAAGTACGGTGCCAGAAAGAGGTAGGCGGTCAGCGTCTCGCCCAATCGCCACGCCTCTGGCCGTGAGACGACCCGCATGCGACGGGCAAGCACCGGCTCGGACGTCACCTTCACCCCGCTTCGGCCGGCCGGCAAAGATCACGGCCAGACTATCTCACAGCCTGGTCTGGCTGCCTTCGGGCGCGACCGCTCGTCTCCTTCCGGCACCGCCTGTGCGTCACACGATTACCAGATCCGCTGGCGAACAGTGCGTTACGGCCGGTTCAGGACACTCTGGATTCCCTGCTTCATGTCCTTGAGCGCCTGCTCCGCGCTCTTCTTGTTCAGCAAGACCGCCTGATAGTTCACGACCAGCGGCGTCTGCACGTTCTCGGCGAAGATCTCGGTGCTCTGGACGATCGATGGGGTCAGATGCGCGTACGGGATCTGCGCCTCGAATCCCTTCAGGAACGGGAACAGCTTGCTGGTCTTGTATGCTTCGCTGGCGCGGACCTTTTCGTTCGCCGGAACTTGGCCCGCCTGGCTCCACAGCAGCGCGTGATCCTCCAGCCACTTGACGAACTTGATCGTTGCCATCTGGCGCTGCGCATCTTTCGTCTGGCTGAGCGAGAAGAAGTGATCGCTTGCCCAGACCCCGGGTTTGCCGAAGATGACCGGCTGTGGGGCGGTGCGGAAGTTCAGCCCGGCGTCCTGATAGCCGGTGATCCACCACGGTCCCTGGAACTCCATGGCCACCTTTTGGCTCTTGAAATCGGCGTCGGGATCGCTCTCGCCCGGTGGCGCCACCTTGTACTTGTAGATCAGGTCGGCGGCAAACTGGAGGGCTTCCGCGGTCTTCGGGTCATCCATCTCCGCCGTCTTGCCGTCTGCGCTAATGAACTTGCCTCCGTTCTGGAAGATCCAGCCCCACCAGACGCGGAAGGCATCGACGTTCGTCGCCGGCATCGCGACCCCGTACTGGCTGCCGTCGGGCTTGGTGAGCTTCTTTGCCCACGTGAGAAACTCGTCGCGGGTTGTCGGTGGTTTGTTGGGATCCAGCCCGGCAGCCGTCACGAGGGCCACGTTGTAGTACAGGGCGATGGGGTGGATGTCGAGCGGCACTCCCCACAGCTTGTCATGGCGGTACGCGGCCTGACGGGCCACCTCCGGAAACGCACTCATATCGATCCCCGCCTGTTTGACGAGGTCATCCAGGGGGACGAGGATCCCCTTTTCTTGGTACTGCGGCATCTCGTTGATGTGGTACGTGACGAGGTCTGGCGGGTTGCCGGCGGCGGCTGCGGCCACCCACTTGTCAAAGAAGACATCCCAGGGATAGACACTCGCGGTGACGCGAATGTTCCCCTGTTCCTTATCGAACTGTTCCGCCATCGCCGTGAGATATTTGCCGTCGGGGCCGGTCAGGCCGTGCCAATAGGTGATGGCGATCGCACCCGCCGCGCTCGATGGCGCCGACGGGAAGCCGAACATCAGGAAGCCAAGACTCAACACGAGCACCCACAACATCAGCGGGCGAATTTGCACGAAGGCCTTCATCAAGACCCCCCCCTTTCTCGAGCGCGTTAAATTGCGGGACCGCGGTCGAGCCTGGCGTGAGTCAGGGCAGCAACGTCACTTCGGTTCCCTGGCACCTCCCTTTGCTGATCTGCTCATCGATCGCGTGTCCAGGGCAGTTCGATGGGCTTCCGGGCCTGTCCTGCCGTGTCGAATGGCCGCGCGAATGTCACGCAGAGATCGGACGAACGGAGAGGCTGGCTACTGATCCCCTGTAGTCAATGCACGGACGAAGTCCTCCGTGATTGCCTCAGGCATGGTAATGGCGCGTCCAACCACGACGGCCCACGCACCCGCGCGAACCGCCGCCGCGGCCTCTACGGGGTTCCGGATCCGTCCTTCCGCGATGATGGGGATCGTCACGCGCCGCGCCAGTTCCCGCACCAGTTCCAGATCGGGACCCGGCATCTGTCGGCTTTGGGGAGTGTAGCCGGCCATCGTCGTCCCGACCAGATCGGCCCCTGCCGCCTCGGCGGCGAGCCCCTCATCCAATGTAGAGACATCGGCCATTACGGGGACCTTGGCTTCCAAGTGGAGGCGGGCCACCAGTGTAGGGAGGGGTTCGGGTGACGAATTCCGTTCGGCGGTCGCCTGCACGGCCACGATGTCGGCCCCGGCTTCGACGACCGCCCGGGCTGCTTCGTACGTGGGCGTGATATAGAGGGAGGTTCCCGAGGTCTTGTGGATACCGATGATCGGTAGCCGCACGGCCCGTCGAACGGCGGCGATGTCCACCGGGCCATCGATGCGGACGCCGCCCGCACCCCCACGCTCCGCACAGCGTGCGAGCGCGGCGATGATCGCGGGATCCCGCATCGGGCTCCCGGAGGCCGCCTGGCACGAGACGATGAGCCGGCCCCGCAGCCGCGCGACGGCCCCGTCCATCAATCGCCGCCCCGCAGTTCCCACGTCGCCGCGAGGAGCGCGAGGCGCTCGGGGGAGTGCGGAACGTCCGCCGCGCGCAGCGCGAGCAGCAGCGCACCGACGGCGGGGGCAAACCGTGGGGGAACGAGCACCGCTCCTGGTGCCCGTCGCGCCAGGGCGCCTTTGAGCGGCTGCAGGAGCACCGGGCCCGCGCGAAACACGCCCCCCACCGGAGCCAGGGCGACCGTGCCGTTGGGCCAGCTGAGGCGGGCGATCACGGCGCCTGCGATGGCCGCCAGTCCCGCGGCGGCCTCCTCCACGAGTTCTTTGGCGATCGGATCTCCGGCCATCGCGGCGGCGGTGACCGCCGGGGCAAGCGCGGCGATCTCCGACCGTGGGATGCGCCCCTCATAATAAAGGAGGGGAAGGTCGCCGAGGCTCCGTCCGGATCGCTGAGGGAGATCGGTTACCAGCGACGTCTTAGGCCCGGTGCCGTCGCGGGCGCGCAGGGCCGCGCGCACGCCGCCCAATCCCAGCGCGAATGCGCTGCCTTCGTCTCCGAAGAGGTACCCCCATCCGCCGGCCTTGGCCTCCTGGCCTCCGGGATCCTGACCAAAGGCCACCGAACCGGTTCCCGCGTAGACCACCACCCCCGGCCGGCACGCAAGGGCGCCGGCCAACGCGACGAACGCATCGTTGTGAATTTGAACGATCCTGGCCTTGAGCAGCCGGGCGATCACATCCGCGAGCACCCGGGCGGGCTCCGTGTCCGGATTGATGCCGGTCATCCCGAACTGTGCCGCCTGGAACTCGGGGGTGCCGAGCCCGGCCGATGTGCACGCCAGCTGCACCGAGGTCTCAATCGCCGCGCGCGCGCGGTCCTCGCCTCCGGGGGCCAGGATGTGGTTGCTCGGGCCCCCGCGGCCGATTCCAACGATCCGTCCTTCGCGATCGCACACCGCGGACGTCGTATCGGTCGCGCCGCCGTCCACGCCGAGAAAGTAATCCATGAGCGAAGCAGGCTTCGGGGACCTGCGTGAGGGGTCCTCCCCGAAGCCTCCGGATGCGTGCTACCGGAGCGTGCGCCTGACCGCGGCGGCGATCTGGGGGCGAAGGGTGAGGATCTCCGTTCGGTCCCGCCCGAGGTGGATCGCGTTCGTGAGGAAGACGATCGCCAGCCCGAGTTCGGGATCAAGCGCCAAGGCGGTTCCGGTGAACCCTGTGTGCCCGTACGCGTGGGGCGAAAGCGCGTCTCCCCACCAGCCTTGGGGTCCCGTAAGCGCCCACCCGAGACCTCGCAGCGCTCCCGGCTCCTGCCCCCTGGTCGCCTCGCGGACCAGATCTCGAGGAAGAACCTCGCCGCGCGGCCCGCGTCCTTCCGCGAGCCACATCGCGGCGTAGGCGACGAGGTCGTCCGCCGTGCCGAAGACGCCCGCGTGTCCGGAGACCCCGCCCATCGCGTGCGCGGTGCTGTCGTGAACCTCTCCCCAGATGAGCTCCTGCCGCCACGTGTGTCGCCGTCCAGCCGGCCCGGCCATCCCCTGCTCGATCGCGGTGCCGTCCTCGGTAGGAGCGATCCGCGGCCGCCACGCACGCGGGGGCAGATACCTCGTGCGCGTCATCTTGAGCGGACGGAAGATCCGGTCGCGGGCCAAGATCTGCAGGGGAGCTCCAAGGACCCGACTCGCCACCTCGCCGAGCAGGATGAAGCCCAGGTCGCTGTACACGACCTTCGTTCCCGGAGGAGGTGCGGCCGGGGTCGACGCCGCGCGGCCGACGATCGCGTCATAGCCGGTCGCCTCGAGGTAGAAGGGAACCCAGGCCGGGAGTCCCGAGGTGTGCGTAAGCAAATGCCGCACGGTGAGCCCTGGCTGCCGCGCTTCCGGGAGATGTACGGTGAGCGGATCGTCGAGCCGGAGGCGCCCGCTCGCCACCGCCTGGAGGATCAACGGGGTCGTGACCACGACTTTCGTGAGGGAGGCCAGGTCGTAGACCGTTGTCGCCGTGGCGCGGCGCCGGGAAGGCGTGTGCGACGCGAGTCCGACGGCCCAGCGGATGACCAACTCGCCCTGGTAGAGCACGGCGAGCACGCCGCCGGGATAGGCCCGGCCCACGCCTTCCTCGAGGAGGCGGCGGACCGGAGCGAGCGTGCGCGGAGTCGAGGGCACGGGCCGGGACGTCGCTTCCTTTGTCAGCTCGCCGTCGTGCGTCCTGCGGTGAGGGGGGGCCACGTGAACTTGCCAAGCACCGCCGCGTGCCGGGCTCCGGTCACCCGCGGCAGGTTTCCGGCGAATCCCATCACGCTGGCATGCCCGAGGAGGGCGAACGCGAGGGCTTCTTTGGCATCCGCCGGAACCCCGAACTCGTCGATGCGGCGTACCCGGATCGGCGCCATCGCGGCCTCGAGGCGACGCATCACCACCGGGTTGTGCACGCCTCCTCCCGACACGACCAACTCCTCGACCGCGTCGTGGGGTAGCACGAACCGGCCGATGTTCCGGGCGACCGCCTCGACGGTGAAGGCGGCCGCGGTGGCGAGCAGATCATCGGGTGGGATCGCGCCCCAGCGCTCGAGCTGGCGTAGGAGAAACCCGCGGCCGAACTGCTCGTGGCCCGCCGTCTTCGGCGGAGGGGCGCCGATGAACGGGTGGTCCAGCAGGGACGTCAGCACATCGGCCCGCACGGTCCCGCGCGCGGCGTGTGCGCCGTCACGGTCGAAGGACTCGGCGTCCCCGAAGAAGTGGCGGACGAGGCCGTCCATGATCATATTGCCTGGCCCGCAGTCGAAGGCGTAGACATCCTCGCGCGTCCCGCCGGCAGGGAGCACGGTGAGGTTGGAAATGCCACCGAGGTTGAGCGCGATGCGCCCGGTGGGGCCGCCGAAGAGCAGGAGGTCCGCGTAGGGCACCAGCGGCGCCGCCTGCCCGCCGGCCGCAATGTCGTTCGCCCGAAAGTCCGCGATGACCGGGCGGCCGGTGCGTTCCGCGATCACGGCAGCCTCCCCGAGCTGCAGCGTCGCCGGGCGGCTCCAGCGGTCCCCGGGATCCGCCAGCGGCACGTGCGCAACCGTCTGGCCGTGAGAGGCGATCAGGTCGACCGTCTCCACCGCGACCCGGGCCGCGGCGGCCGCGACCAGCGCGGCGTCGGCGAAGAGGTCGCCGAGCAGATAGTGCAGGGACGCGGCTTCCTGCATCGTCGCCGCTTCGGTGAACAGCGTAAGCACGCGGCGCCGCACCTCGGGAGGGTACGGCACGGTAGTCGCCCCAAGCAGCCCGATCCCCGGGGCGCGGCCCGGATGATCCTGTACCCGCACCAGCGCCGCGGCGATCCCGTCCGCCGAGGTCCCGGAGATGAGGCCGATGATGCGCTTGGTGGGTTTGGATCGGATCGCGGCGAGCGGATCTTCCATCACCGTCCTCCGTCGTCCAGCGCGCGGCGGAGGTTCCCCCCGCCGCGCGCCAAACGCCGTTCGGCCGCATCGACGCTCTCATGGGATCGGAGCATCACGATCGCCACGGGTACGCGCCCGCCGGCTTGTGCCAGTGCGGCCGCCGCCTCCGGCTCGGCCACCTCCGCCGCGGTGGCGACGATCCTGACCGCCCTGCGCCGTAGCTTAGCGTTGGTGGGGCGGAGATCCACCATGAGATTCCCGTACACCTTCCCGAGTTGAACCATCGCGAGCGTGCTCAGCATGTTTAGCACGAGCTTCTGCGCGGTGCCGGCCTTGAGCCTCGTGCTCCCGGCGATCACCTCGGGCCCCACCAGGGGAACGATCGCCATCTCGCACGCGGACTCGAGGGCGGAGGCTGGGGTGCAGGCCACGGCGATCGTCACCGCCCCCCGCGCCCGGGCGCGGCGGACGGCGCCTAACACGAACGGGGTCGCGCCGCTGGCGGTGATTCCAACGACCGCATCGTTCGGGCCCACGGCCCGTGCATCCATTTCCCCACCGCCGGCCGCCTCATCGTCCTCCGCCCCCTCGACGGCACCGCTGAGGGCTGCGGCGCCGCCGGCGAGCACCGCCTGGACCCGGTCCGGCGGAGTGCCGAACGTCGGCGGGCACTCCGCAGCGTCCAGCATCGCCAGCCGGCCGCTGGTTCCGGCGCCGACGTACAGAAGCCGCCCCCCGCGTCCAAGGATCTCGGCGATCCTCACGGCCGCGCGTGCGACCTGTGGGAGGACGGCCCCGACCGCGGCGGGAACGCGCTGATCCTCCTCGTTCATCAGCCGGACCTGATCCAGGATGGGACGGAGATCCAGGTCTTTCGTGCGCTCGTTGATCGTTTCGGTCAGCAGGTCGGCATCAGGCATCGTTGCCCTCCACAAGACGCTTGCCGTTCGATCTGTTTCACTCGCGCAGCCGCGGATCCAGGAGGTCCCGAAGCCCGTCCCCCAGGAGGTTGAACCCGAGCACGATGGCGGCGATCGCGACCCCGGGGAACACCGCCGTCCAGGGGGCGATCGTCATGAACCGCCGGGACTCGGCAAGCATGTTTCCCCACGATGGCGTCGGCGGTTGCGTGCCGAGTCCCAGGAAGCTGAGGGCCGACTCGGTGAGGATGGCGAGCGAGAGGCTGAGCGACGTCTGCACGATCACGGCTGCGGAGATGTTGGGGAGGATGTGCCGTGCCAGGATCCGGCCCGGTCGGGCACCGATGGCTCCGGCGGCCTCGACATACTCCAGCCCCCGGGTGGCCAGCACGCTGGCCCGGGTGACCCGGGCAAATTGTGGCGTGTAGACGATGCCGATCGCGGCGATGACTGTCCACGTCGCGGTGCCGGCGACCGCCATGATCGCGATCGCCAGCAGGACCGCCGGAAAGGCAAAGATCACATCCATCATCCGCATCAGCAGGCCGTCGACCGAGCCCCCGTAGTATCCGCCGGCGATACCCACCGCTCCTCCGTTCGCCAGCGCGAGCGCGACCGACGCGAATGAAACGACCAACGAAACGCGCGACCCGTACAAGAGGCGGCTCAAGAGATCTCTCCCGAACTGATCGGTGCCGAACGGATGACCGCCGCCCGGAGGGGCGAGCAACGCGTTGGGTGCCATCCGCAGCGGGTCGCTCGGCCAAATGACCGGCGCCGTTACGGCCGCCACCAGGTAGGCCGCGACAATCGCGGCCCCCGCCATCGCGACCGGGCTGCGCAAGAACCGCTGCGCCAGCGTCCGCCGCCGGCCGGGGATCGTTCGAGACGTGGTCATCCGTACCGCACCCGCGGGTCGACGTACGCGTAGAGGAGATCCACACAGATGTTGGTGAGGACGAACAGGCACGCGATGATCAGAACGACCCCTTGCACCACTGGGTAATCGCGCTGGCTGATCGCGTTGAGGGCCAGCCGGCCCATGCCGGGGAGCGCGAACACCTCCTCGATGACGACGGTACCGCCGAGCAGATAGCCGGCCTGGAACCCGACGACCGTGATCACCGGGATCAGCGCATTGCGAAGCGCGTGACGGCCGATGACCACGCGCTCCCCGAGCCCCTTGGCTCTGGCCGTCCGCACGTACTCACGCCCGAGGACCTCGAGGAGCGATGATCGGACGAACCGCATGATCACGGCGGCCAAGACCACCCCGAGCGAAAACGCCGGAAGGGCCATCACCGCGAGGTTGCCGAGCGGATTGCGGAAGAACCCAATGTAGATCCCGACCGAGGCGATCGGCAGGACGTTCCCGAAGAACAACAGCAGCATCGTGGCGAGCCAGAAGTTTGGGATGCTGAGGCCCACCAGTCCCGCGATGCGGATTGCTGCGTCCGCCGCAGTCCCTCGTCCGAGCGCGGAGGCGATGCCGACGGGCAGCGCGATGGCGAGCGCAATGAGGAGCGCCAGCAGGGCGAGCTCGGCGCTCACCGGCAGCCGGGCAAGGATGTCGGGTAGCACTGCACGGCTGGTGCGCAGCGAGACGCCGAGGTCTCCGTGGAGGACGCGCGTGATCCAATCGAGGTACTGAAGCGTGAGCGGTTTGTTGACGCCGAACAACCGGCGCAACTCCTCCATCTGGGCGGGCGTCATATCCACCTGGGTGCCGAGAAACATCTGCAGGGCGTTCCCGGGGATGAGGTGGATCAGGAGGAACACCACGACCGAAACCCCAAAGAGGACCGGGAACAACGTCAACAGCCGGGCGGTGAGGAACGCGGTCACGTGGCCGGCCGGGCCGGGACCCGAACCCCGGCCCGGCGGTGGGTCATCGTTCGATCGATGTTTGCTCCACGTAGGTGAGCGCACCCGTCGGGATGATGCGAAAGCCTTTCACCGACAACTGCATCACCTGCGTTTCATAGGGAGTGTACAGGAACACGGCGGGGGCCTGTGCCACCAGCACGTGCTGGAGTTCATCGTAGATGGGCTTGCGGTCGGGGACCGACACATGGACGCGGCCCCGGTCCAGCAGGCGGTCAACTTGGGTGTTCTTGAACAGGAAGTTGTTCACCGCGCCCGTGCTGTAGAATGTCCGGTACAGGAACCGGTCCGGGTCCGGATCGCCCCCGCGGAGCTCGACCATGGTATCGAAATCGCGCTTCACCCAGCGGTCGATGTACGTGCCCCACTCGACGTTCTCGATCGTGGGCGCGAGCCCGACCGCCTGGAGCTGATTCTGGATCACCTGGGCGACGGCCAAGCCCCCTTCGTAGGTGGGAGACGCGACGATCTTGAGCGAGGCGCCATTCGCCCCGGCGGCCTGGAGCAGTTGCCGCGCCCGGGCTGGGTTCGGGTGGTACTCGGGGAAACTGCCCACCGGGAGTGCCCAAACTTTGTCGGACGCCGGGATCGGCCCGCTCACCTGTCCGAGCCCGAACTCCGCCGCGTTAACGATCGCCTGCCGGTCGATGGCGTAGGCGATGGCGTCCCGGACCCGGGCATCCGTGAACGGCGCGCGCGTCGTGTTGAACGAGAAGATCCTGAGGTTGAGGCTGGGGGCCTGTGCGACCGCCACCGACCGGTCGGCCTGCGCTTGTTTCACCACACTTCCGTCCGAGATCGTTGCCATGTCGAGGCTGCGCGTCCGGACGCCGGCGAGCAGGGTGGCCTGCTCCGGGATCACCCGGTACACCACCTCGTCCACTTTCGGTAGCCCCCGCTTGAAGTAGTGGGGGTTCCGGACCAAGCGCATGAAGTTATCCGGGACCCACTCGGCCAGCGTGAATGGCCCGGTTCCGGCTTCGGTCTTCTGCAGGTCGCCCGACCGAAGCACCGCGGATTTTTCCACGATCGCCGCGTTGCCGGATGCAAGGCCCGAAAGGAGCGATGCGAGAGGATACTTGAGGTGCAGCTGGACCGTGTAGCGATCGGGGGCGCTCACGCTCTCGACCGGGTCCAGATAGGACCGGCCGGGAGAGCCCGTCTTGGGATCCAAGATGCGCTCGATGGTGAAGGCGACGTCCTCCGAGGTCATCTCCTGACCGTCGTGGAACTGGACGCCCTTCCGGAGGTGGAAGACGTAGGTCCGCGCGTCCGGAGTCTCCCAGGATTCCGCGAGATCCCCCACGACCCGCAGATCGGGGTCATAGGTGACCAGTTTATTGTAAAGCAGGTCGATCCGACGAAATGATGAGAACGCGGTCACCTTGTTGGGGTCCAGCCCAACGGCCTCCTCGTCGACGCCGAGCGTCAGGGTCACTTTGGCCGGCGCCGCGTACGTCAGGGGCAAGAACGCGGCGATCAGTATCGCGATCATGGGAACCGCCACTATCCGCTTCGGGAGCATCCCGCACCTCCTCCTTATTCTCGTCTTTCGATGGGGCCGAGGGTTTTACGGTAGAGGATCTCGGTGATTCCTGAACGCACGTAGTCTGGGATCTCTCCGATCTGGTGGTAGCCTCGGCGTTCGTAAAATCGCCGCGCGTCGACGTTCCAGGCGGAGACGAGCAGGAATACGTTCGGCCCCGCCCGGAGAATCTCGCCTTCGGCGGAGTCCATGAGCCTCAGCCCAATGCCCTGGCCCTGCGCGTCGGGCGCGACGCCAACGGCGCGGACGTAACCGCTGTGGTCAAACGTGCCCGCCACGCTGTACACGATGAATCCCTTGATGCGGCCGTCCTCTTCCGCGACCAGCCCGCGAGCGGGCGCCCGCAGCGCTCCCGCAAACGTCGCGCGCGCTCGCTCCGCGGTCATCGCATACTCGGCCCATAGGGGGATCGCCAGCATGAGGGCGGCGCAGGCATTCACGTCGGCCTCACGCATCGGCCGGATCGTCACACGGCCGTATTCTCCGGCTTGCGCCGACGCGCCTGCCACACGCCTCTCCCACGGCCCCGCGATGGAGGGCAGGAGGCGGGCGCGGTCGGCCTGAAAGCACTGGGCGATGATCCTCTCCGCGGGCACGGTACTGGCCGCCGAGCGGGACCTGGTTCCAGGCTTCGTGGTGATCGACGACGGTCGGATTACTCGCGCGGCCGCCGGACCGCCTCCCACCGCGGGAGCGGGGGACCTGGCCTTTCCCGACGGCACGCTTATCCCCGGCTTCATCGACCTTCAGGTGAACGGTGGGGCCGGGGTTGATTGTCTTCGGTGCGCCCCCCACGATTACGACGTCTTGGGGCGGTATCTCGCGGCGACCGGGGTGTCAGCATACCTCCCGACCATTGTCAGCGCGCCGCTCGAGGAGATGCGGAAAGCCGTCGATGTGGCCGCGTCCGCGGCCGCCCGCCCCGGCGTCCGCCCCACCGTGCTCGGCGTGCATCTGGAGGGTCCGTATCTCAATCCCCTTCGCCGCGGAGCGCACCGCGCCCAGGACCTCCGGCACCCCTCGGTGTCCGAGATCGCCGAGACGCACCGGCGGGCGGGGGAATGGTTGCGGATGGTCACGATTGCGCCCGAACTCGAGGGGGCCGAAGCGGTGATCCGCTGGCTCGCCGCCCGGCGGGTCGTCGTCGCGCTCGGCCACACCGACGCAACGTTCGAGGAAATCACCGCCGCGGCTAGCTGGGGCGCCCGCATGGTCACCCATATCTTCAACGCGATGCGCGGGTTTCACCATCGCGAGCCCGGGGCGGCCGGTGGTGCCCTGCTGACCCCCGCCCTGACGCTGGGGGTGATCGCCGATCTCATCCACCTCCACCCCGCGACACTGCGGCTCATCACACGGGTGGCGGGCACCAGCCGGATCGCGCTCGTGACGGATGCGATTTCCGCGGCCGGCATGGGGCGGGGGAGTTTTTCTATCGGGGCGCAGGCCGTCGAAATCCGCGACGGCGTACCCCGTCTCGCCGACGGCACCCTCGCAGGCAGCGTGCTCGCGATGATTCGGGCGGTCCACAACTTCGTCGAGGCCACCTCGGTGGGATTGCGGGAGGCGGTGCAGTCGGCCAGCCTGGTTCCCGCGCGGCTGCTTGGGCTGACCCACAAGGGCCGGATCGCGTCGGGATGCGACGCCGATCTCGTCGTCCTGGACCGGGAAGGCAGTGTGGCCCTCACGCTGGTTGGCGGCGGCGTTGCCTACCGCCGCGGAGCCGCTCCGTAACCCGATCGTGAAAACACGAACGTCGAAGCTCGCCCTTGACAGTGCATGGACGTTCTGTTAGGAATTGACTAAATATCGAGCCGGATTGTCCGAGTTTACAGGCCCGGGAGCGGCTCGCGCCGGGGTCCCGCTTCCGAACGAACCGGCGTGCTGCCGGGCGAACGCCTGGTGCAAGAGGGAGTGTGCCTAGGGTTCCGCGGCTTCCATAAGGGGTCGGCCAGGACCGAGCGGCACAGGTAACCCAACGGGTCGCCACACCGTCGGGACAAAAGCCCGAGGGAGAGGTTCCTCTCCATACACAGAGGATCGCTCCCTCGGGCTTCTCTATACGCAATCGAAACGGGCAGCACGAAGCGCACGCAGGCGATCGGACGCAGCGGAGATCTCTGGAGGGGGGCCGATCCGAGCGATGGTCGGGCTCTACGATCCACGATTCGAGCACGACAGCTGCGGCGTCGGGTTCGTGGCCACGACCGGGGGCCGAAGCCACGCGATCGTGGAGCGCGCGCTGGAAGCGGTGGCAAACCTCACACACCGCGGCGCGGTATCGGCCGACGGGAAGACCGGAGACGGGGCTGGGATCCTCACGCAGATCCCGCACCGCGTGCTGGCTCCCGAACTGCACCGCCTCGGGGTTCGCATCTTGCGCCACACCGATCTCGGGGTCGGCATGGTCTTTCTCCCGCGGGACGATCGGGAGCAGGCCCGGGCGCGGGCGATCATCGAGGAGACGATCGTCAAGGAGGGGATGGTCCTCTTCGGCTGGCGGAAGGTGCCGGTCGCCGTCTCGGCGTTGGGTCAGGAGGCCGCCCGCACGCGGCCGCAGATTGAGCAGGTGCTGATCGGCCGTCCCGACCGGCTGCGGGCCGCGGAGTTTGAGCGGCGGATCTATTTGGCGCGCCGGGTGATCGAACGTCGGCTCGGCGAGGACCGGATCGGCGGGTGTTACCTTCCTTCGTTCTCTCACCACACGGTGGTCTACAAGGGGATGTTCGTCGCGCCCCAGCTGTCGCGCTTCTACCCGGACCTGCGGGATCCGGAGTTCGAAACCGCGCTGGCGCTCTTCCACCAGCGGTACAGCACGAATACGTTTCCCAGTTGGTCTCTGGCCCAGCCGTTCCGGCTGCTCGCGCACAACGGAGAGATCAACACCCTCTGGGGGAACATCAACTGGATGCGCGCGCGCGAGGGCGACTTGCGGTCCCCGATCTGGCGGGAGCGGATCCGGGACCTGCTGCCGGTGATCCAGCCGGGCGGAAGCGACAGCGGCATGCTCGACAACGTCCTGGAGCTGGTCATGCATTCCGGGCGGGACGTGCTGCACGCGATGATGATGCTGGTTCCCGAGGCGTGGGAGAACACGGCCGACATGCCGGAGGACCTGCGGGCGTTCCACGAGTTTCACGCCGGCCTCTCCGAGCCCTGGGACGGCCCCGCGGGGCTCGCCTTCAGCGACGGCCGGATCGCGGCGGCGGTCCTCGACCGCAACGGGCTCCGGCCGGCCCGGTACACGATCACCGAGGACGGCCTTGTTGTCGTCGCGAGCGAGGTCGGAGTCATGGATCTGGCGTCGGCGCGGATCGTGGAAAAGGGCCGGCTCGGCCCCGGGCGCATGATCGCGGTGGACACGGCATCCGGCCGCATCTTGACGAACGAGGCGATCAAGCGGCAGTACGGAGGCGGCCGGCCCTACGCGACGTGGGTGGCGGCCGGGCGCGTCAGGCTCGAATCGGGCGCAGCGCAACCGCCGGCGGCCGACGGGCCGGCACCGGTCGGGGCCGCCTTCCCCAGGGAAGGAGACACGCCGGCCCGGCGACCCGAGGCCCTCACGCAGGCGCTCACGACGTTTGGATACACGCAGGAGGAGTGCCAGCGCATCCTGCAGCCGATGTGGAAAGACGCCGTGGAGCCCGTGTGGTCGATGGGCGACGACACGCCCCTGGCCATCCTCTCCTCGCGACCGCGCCTGCTCTACACGTACGTGAAGCAGCGGTTTGCGCAGGTGACGAACCCGCCGATCGATGCGCTGCGCGAGCGACTGGTCATGTCGCTTCGGACGCTCCTCGGGGCCCGCAGAAGCGTCCTCGAAGAGACGCCCGAGCACGCCCGCCTGGTGGAGCTCCCCAGCCCGCTCTTGACCAACGCGCAACTCGCCGGGCTGTGCGCGTTGCCCGGCGAGGCGTTTCGCGCCCGGACCCTCCGGGCGGTCTTCCCCGTGGCCCAAGGGACGGAAGGGCTGGAACGGGCCCTGAT
>Ga0187846_10000879_pt1 | contig 17189 bp, 15 predicted proteins | sample TC_taG_FD_161473 | JGI IMG/M metagenome (GOLD analysis project Ga0187846, IMG submission 161473) | Biofilm microbial communities from the roof of an iron ore cave, State of Minas Gerais, Brazil - TC_06 Biofilm (v2) | ecosystem: Environmental > Terrestrial > Deep subsurface > Cave > Wall biofilm...
AAAGTAACGCTCTTCCGACCAATGTCACAAGCAACTTTAGCATTCGTCAGACCGTCTATGTGACATTTCATGTGAATACGAATGGCCAGGCAGGTTATGCGCAGGCAAAGTTATATAGTGGAACCACGTATGTTGGCGATAAGATACTCGCGGTGCAAGCGGGCTTCGATCACGGCTACTTTTCTGTTGAATTGAACAGCGCTGCCACCGGTACTGTCGAATTGTACTGGTGCACTCAATCTAATTGCAGCGATGCAAAGCTTGCGACCCAGGTGTCCTTTCAGGTAGCGTAGGTTCGCCTGAGGAGGTTGCCATCATGGTTGTCAGTGTTTGTCCAACGGCAGTTGTCGCTGCCTCCGTTGATGAAGTGTGGGAACTGCTCGCACAAACCTCAAAGTATGATAGCTGGTGGGATGCTCACCTTGAACGCAGCGAACCGGAGGGACCGGCAACTCCTGGTCAGAAGGCCTACGCTACTACTAACGCTTTTGGCAAGCGGTGGGACGTGACCTTTGTCGTTAAGAGCGTCGATCCTGCCAGGCATAAGTTGCAGGTTGATGTAACTCTTCCTTTCGGGATTGTAGATCATGCTACTCTCGTATGTACCCCTGTGGATGCTGAGTCATGTCATGTGCAATTTGGTTGAGATTTTACCCTCCCCCCTGGATGGAGGGGCTGGCTACTCGAACACTTTGGGGCAGGCATGCTCCAGAGGGGCGTAGAAGATTCATTAGGTAGGCTCAAGCGTGCGGCGGAATCCCTGCACAAGAGCAAAGAAACCGTGTAAGGGCCTGAATATGTAGGTTCACAAATTAACAGGGGCATGCGGGATGATTTCCCACCACCCTGGGGCGCGATAATGCAGATTAACTTATTAATGCGGACATCATAACATCCAGCGAGGGCCGATGAATCGGCGATGGGCGCGATAAATCGGGCCCCTACGGATGGCCGGGTTAGTTTAGTAATGTGCATAATCGGGCCCATACATTCGACAAGGAGAAATAAATATATGCCAGAAGCGGTTATTGTTAGCGCTGTGCGCACTCCCATCGGGCGTGCGAACAAGGGCGTACTCAAAGATGTGCGCTCCGATGACCTTGCCGCCATTGCAGTCAAGGCCGCTGTAGAGTGCGTGCCACAACTAGATCGTTCACTTATTGAAGATGTTATCCTTGGCTGCGCTTTTCCCGAGGGAGAGCAGGGCATGAACCTGGCACGCATAGTCGTGCCACTTGCAGGACTGCCTGAAACAGCGGGTGGTGTGACCGTCAATCGCTTCTGCGCCTCGAGCTTGCAGGCAGTCAACATGGCCGCTCAGAATATTATGCTGGGCATGGGCGATGTCTACGTGGCTGGCGGCATCGAGAACATGTCACGCGTGCCAATGGGTGGCTTTAATCCCAGCTTCAACCCGCGACTCGTCAAGCCTCGCCAGGGAGAGAAGATTGATTCGCCCTATCCACCAATCGAACTTGAATATGGCTATTCCAGCTATATCCCGATGGGCATAACCGCCGAGAACCTCGCCCGTGAGTACAACATCAGCCGTGAGGAACAGGATGCTTTCGCGCTGCGCAGTCATCACCGAGCCATAGCCGCCACCGATAATGGCGTTTTCAAACGCGAGATTGTACCTGTTCCTTTGCCCAATGGAAGTTTGATGGAAATCGATGAGGGACCACGCCGGGATACCTCAATGGAGAAGCTAGCCGCACTCGAACCGGCTTTCATTAAGGGTGGGACCGTCACTGCGGGCAATTCCAGTCCCTTGAATGATGGCGCGGCGGCTGCTGTTCTAATGTCTGCGGAGAAGGCGCGCGACCTGGGAATCACGCCCCTGGCGAGGGTAATTACGATGGCTGTAGCAGGTGTACGCCCCGATATCATGGGTATTGGCCCTGTGCCTGCCATGAGAAAGGCTCTCCAGCGCGCAGGCATGCAATTGAGCGATATCGAAATCATCGAGATCAATGAAGCCTTTGCAGCCCAGACCTTGTCTGTAGTCAAGGCTATGGGGATCGATCAGGAGAAACTCAATCCGCATGGTGGAGCGATTGCCCTTGGGCACCCGTTAGGGTGTAGTGGTGCGCGTATCATCGCCACGTTGATTAACGATTTACAGACCCACGACAAGATGCTCGGCATTGCCACGCTCTGCATTGGCGGCGGCCAGGGCCTGGCAACGATAATCGAAAGGATGTCGTAACCATGCCATACCAGATTCGTAAAGCGGCGGTACTGGGCGCTGGCGTAATGGGGGCAGCGATTGCCGCTCACCTGGCCAACGTTGGCATCCCCAGCCTGCTGTTTGATATTGTGCCACCTGATGCCGGTAACGATCGCGCTAAAATAGCTCGTACGGGGTTGGAGAAGGCGATTAATGCGCGGCCCGCTGCGTTCTATAGCAAGAAAGACGCCAGGCTTGTCACAATTGGCAATGTCGAAGATGACCTGGATGAACTTGCCAATGTGGATTGGGTCATCGAGGCCGTGGTAGAGCGATTGGACATCAAGCGCTCGCTGTATGCGAAGGTAGAGCAGGTATTGGCTCCTGGCGCTATCATCACTTCCAACACCTCTGGCCTGCCCGCTCACCTGCTCATAGAAGGACGGAGTGAAGCGTTTCGACGCAACTTCTTAATCACTCACTTCTTCAATCCGGTACGCTACATGCGCTTGCTGGAATTTGTCCCCTGTGTTGACACTGCACCAGCATTACTGCAGTTCATGCAAGAGTTCTCTAGCGAGGTGCTAGGCAAGGGCGTGGTGGTGTGTAAAGACACACCAAACTTTATTGCCAATCGTATCGGCGTCTACGGATCCCTGTCAACGCTCAACCGTGCATTGAATGAGGGCTACACGGTCAGTGAAGTGGATGCCATCCTGGGACCTGCTATGGGGCATCCCAGGTCCGCCGTTTTTCGCACAGGCGATCTCTCTGGGCTTGATACGCTGGCACACGTTGCCGATAACCTCTATGAGAATGCACCCGGAGATGAACAGCGGGAAATCTTCCGCATACCGGAGGTCCTGCGGGAGATGATTCGCCGGGGCTGGCTGGGCGAGAAAAGCGGGCAGGGTTTCTATAAACGCATCAAGACTGACGATGGTGAATCGACGATCCTGGAGCTTAATCTGAAGACGCTGGAGTACGAACAGCAGCAGAAGGTACGTTTCCCGTCACTTGGTGCCGCGCGTAATATCGATGACCCGGTACAGCGCATACTCACAGTCCTGGAGGCAGATGACCGCGCCGGAAAGTTAGCGCGTGAGACAACGGCGGACTCCCTGATCTATGCTGCCAATCGCGCTCCGGAGATTGCCGATAGTATCCTGGCCGTTGACAATGCCATCCGCTGGGGATTCAATTTTGACCTGGGCAGCTTCGAAATGTGGGATGTGCTCCTGCAACATCCCGACCTGTTGCAAAAAGTACTGCAAGAGAGCAGCGGTACACAAGCATTACCTGATTTGGTGCAGCGCGTAAAGAGCAAAGGACAGGGTACTTTCTATATTGGTTTTCCAGGGCAGCGCCAGTTTTTTGATTTCCACTCCGATACCTACAAGCCTGTTCCTACCACAAAGGGCAGCATTTCACTGGCGGCTGCCAAGGCGTCCAATAAGGCAATACGCGATAACGGTTCAGCATCATTGATTGATCTGGGCGATGGCGTGGCCTGCCTGGAGTTCCATACCAAGATGAACACAATCGACGAGGGTATCATTGAGATGATGCACTACGCCGTTGAGGAAGGCAAGAAGGGGTTTCGAGCTGTCGTGATTCACAATGAGGCTGCGGACTTCTCGGCTGGCGCGAATGTCATGCTGGTGCTCTTGGCAGCCAGGTCGGGTGAATGGAAGAGATTGGAAGAGGGACTTAGCGGCATTCAGCAGGCTCACCAACTGATCAAATACAGTCCCGTGCCGATTATTGCAGCCCCCTCCGGTCGAGCTTTAGGAGGCGGCTGCGAGATTGTTATGCACGCTACCCATGTTCGCGCTCACGCAGAGTCATATCTCGGCCTTGTTGAAGTAGGAGTCGGGTTGATACCCGCCGGCGGTGGCTGTAAAGAACTCCTGGTGCGCCTGGGAGCGACCGAAGAGAATCAGAAAGCTCGTAAGACTGGCGGGCCATTTACCCCATCTCGCCGCGCTTTCGAAACCATCGCGTTTGCCACCGTCTCCACCAGCGCAGTGGAGGCGCAGGAGTTACGTTTCTTACGCAAGACCGATACGATTACCGTCAATCGTGACCTGCTGCTGCGCGATGCGAAGGCTGATGCAATACGCCTGGCAGAGGCAAGCGAGGCCGGAACGTGGCAACCAGCGCAGCCGCCTATGCTGCTGTTACCAGGTCCCGGGGCTCGCCTGGTGCTGGAGCAACAGATTGAGAATCTCCTGCTCACGGGCAAAGTCAGCGAACATGATGCCGTGATTGGTCGCCACCTGGCGCGCGTTGTAACGGGCGGCGAATGTTCACCAGTTATGCCGGTCACAGAGCAGCACGTGCTTGATCTTGAACGCGAGGCATTCCTCAGCCTGGCGGGTATGGAAAAGTCGCAGGATCGTATGCAATCCATCTTGATGACCGGCAAACTCTTGCGCAATTAGATGTGATTTCCGCGAAAGAGAAGCGAAATGTAAAAAAAGGGCATTTAAACACTAGACAAGAATGTATGTTATCGTGCATACTAATGATGTGCATATTTTTGGGGGGATGTGTAACAACAAGTTGTTGACATTGTATTGACATCTCAAACCTGTCTGTCATTGCTTACTTCGATCAACTTGTATTTACATGAGTCGATGACGGGCTCGGAAACAACAGCATGAAGGGGAGAGAAACCATGCTCGGAACTCAGGAATACGGCAGCGATGTGGCAAGATTACTCTCGCAGATAAGCGCAGAATATGAAGCTGCTCAACGTGGTCTCACCGGCTTTGCTTACGGAACCTCGAAACATGAATTCATTACTGCCCGCATGGAGAATATGGGGCATCTCCATAGTGAACTGCAATCAATTGTGGGTGATGCAGCTATTGCATTAATTGCAGAAACCCTGAATAAGATCCCATAGCCAGATTTTATACCACAGCTTCTTCCACCATTTTGATGCCCATATCAAAATAGCTCATCGAAGCCGGATAAGGTTTGTTCCAAATGCCGGTTACAACGTATTCGGTTTCTTCGCTAACAAATGTATCCTTATCAAGGATGCACTGATCGCCGTCAAGAAAACATTGTGACCAGTTGATGCGATCTTCTTCATAAAGCAGGGGCGCACCCTCACACACAAACCACTCAGCAATACCTTGAAGGTAGAAGCGGTAATCTTGAGAAAGCGGATACCGTCGTATTATGTGGTAGCTTTTCTCATGGACATTCTCATAGCCTGCTGACCTGAGATAACCTGCCAGTTTCGAGCCAATCCAACTGTCCTCAAAAGCATAGCCAACCTCTACTCGTATTTGCTCCCAGTGCTTACGGGCCTGGAAAACACGTGCCTGCAGTCCTGTATCGATGTTGTGAAATCGCAATGTGCCAAAGTCGATATCTTTAATAACCAGGCGTCCACCAGGAATGAGGTAGTGGCCCATTGCAGCAAACGTCTTCACAGGATCGGGTAGATACTGGCTGACATTTGCGCTAAATATGACATCGATCGTTCCAAATGGCACTGGCAGTTGATCCAGAGCGCTGTATTTGTACTGTACCAGGTGCTGGTACCACTTGCCGTGACTGCCCCTGTGTGCGGTTACTAAAGCTTCGGGGGAAATATCTACTCCCAGGATATGCCCCTGGACGCCAATGGCGCGAGCCAATAGAGGACTCCACAGCCCCGGGCCACAGCCAGCATCGACTACATTGCAGCCGTGTTTGAACTTGATATCCCGGATCATCTGTTCACGTTCAGGCGCTTTACTGCGGTGATGTACCTCTAACCATTCTAGAGCGTTAAGTGGCAAACCACCTTCATTGACGTGAACAGGGTTATTTACTGCCATTATACTACCTCACTCATCGTAACATCGCTTAACGTCGACTGTGACGCTTAAGACGAAGGAAGTATAGCATGCGAACATATCAAATTACAATATATTGCATACAAATGTAGTACTTTTATGCTTACAATGTAAGAGACGTATGTGTATGTTTGTTTATCGCGTTCCCCGATCTTATCTTTCTCTTGCACCTGCTTGCATAAACCGATATACTCTATCAAGTGCAATAAGAGGGGGAAATTTTCGGGAGAGTAAGGAGCTTTGCGCGTATGCAATACTCAAGCGAGAACCCGGCAGGGGATAGCGGGCAGGACAACGGGGGAACGGAAAATGAAGTAGGGCAGGCAGAGTTGCCACTCTATGAGTTTCCGGCGGATAGGCCATCGCTTCCAGATGCTGCCGGGTCTCCGCAAGTCACACGCCAGGATTCTGGGGATGACGCGCTAAAGCAGCCTTCGCAGGAGTCGATCCAGCAGGGGCTGGTTTATCCACCTCCGCCTTCGTTCTATCAGAACATGCAAGTGCCCCTTATACGTCCTCCTTTACCATCGAGACCAGCTCCAAGTGCGCCTTTTACACCTAATCCCCTGGAAACGCTGGGACAATTCTATCCGCCAGGTGCGCAATATCCTGGACCGCAGCCGCCTGTGAAGAGGTCATCCAGGTGGGTCTGGATCATCGTCTCAATATTCGCTGCCGCTGTTCTCGTCAGTGGTGGATTATGTGCCTGGGCTTTTTACACCCTTTTCAATACAACCCTCCAACAATCATCCGCGTCATTGAATGTCGTGAACAACTACTTCAATCAAATTCAAAATCAGGCGTATGCAAATGCTTATCGTGATCTGCAAATCAGCGGATTAACCCAGGATGACTTTATTGCGCAGGCGCAGGAAAGCGACGCACAAAATGGATTGATGCTTTCTTTTGTTGTGCATCAACCAATGTTTGTCTCAAATCCTGATTCGGGACCTGATCTCTCTCAATGGAGACTTACTGTAGATGTTACACGAGCGAAAACCACGTATCCTGTGCTGGTCACAGTCAAGCAAACAGGTGGAACCTGGAAGATAACGTATTACGATAGAATCTGATTTGCCGGTTTTTCATGATTCCAGGCAAATAGATAACTCGACATGAGTCATCCCGCATTTTTTGGTAGGGTTGGCGAACCACAAGGGCGACCGCTGGCACCTATCCGTCCCTCCAACGCCGCTGGCGCGGCTACCGCTTCGCGGTCAGTCGGGACGCAAGGAGAAGGGTCCCAACCCCTCTCCACGCCACCCCCGCCCTTACACAGATACGCAGGGGCTTCGCCAATAGTGCTGGATTGTTCGGGATGACTCATGTTCTTTTTCATGAAGGCTCTAACTGGTCAGAGATCAGCCATGTTTACATCTACATATAGAGGTTGTCTGGCATGTAGAAAAGAGCGGTCGGTTAGTTCATGGCAATGCTAGTTCGCATATTTGTCATGGGTACCTCGCTACCTACGCAGGCATGAAGGTCCTCGCGGTAGAAACGCCAGGTGCTACCTACTTTATGGCCGGCGAGCTGTCCAGACCACATGAGGCGATAGAGGGTTGAACGGCTTACCCGCAGATAGCTCATAGCCTCTTTGAATGTTAGAAGGGCATCATCCTGGATCAGTTGCATAACCATGTCTGTTCTCTCCTTATTATAGTGATGGGTATATTTGACAAAAAAAAACGAAAAATGAAAATTGTATCAATCGATACAAAAATCTGTCTCAACGTATGTTATAGTAGCCAATGTTGATACGCTTTTATGTTAAGGATTAGTTGTGATCTGGTTAAATTTCGCCCTCCCCTGGTTGGATATTCATTACCAGAGCTCTATGCAAGCCAGTTCGCTTGCGAGACATCTCATCCAATCACATCAGCGCACAAGTCAACTTCTGAAACCTGAAGCCAGAGGCAATCGATGAATTGATGATCACGAAAAAGGGCACCCCCCACCATATTTTCTCAAGTGTTTGACAAGCAAATGATGATAGAACGCAAGAAGTGGTTGGTATCTGCTCTGTTTGAGTGCAGGCATGCAACACCAGCAAGTTGTGTGTGAACTCGATCTTGACAGCACAGATCATTATTTGAGAAAACAAGAAGATCTGCGTATATTTCGATAGAAGACCTATGTAGGAGACGTGATCGGAGAAAGCCAGAACTTTAGATACCCTGAATTTGAGAGGGAAAGTGAAAGACCCTCTATGTCAAGAGGCACAAACGGGAAAGGAAGCAGCAAAATGAGCGTGGGTGAAGCTGCCTCCGGTGTGGAGGAGCAAGTCTACCACACCGGTCACACTCATGGCAGTCGAGGCAAGCTCTGCCTTTGTACCCGGCCCTCCCCATCACCACTTCCACGTGACCGCGAGCCAGGAGCGCGGGCGATGCCGCCCTTGACAGGGGTGGGTGAGCGCTGCGCGCCGAGAGCGACCTGGTCCTGCATTGATGAACCGCTTCAGTCGCCCGGTCGCTCTCGCTCTGCGAGTCTACCCACCCCTGTCAAGGGTCGGGCCGGGCGGCATCGCTTGCTCCGCGCTCCTGGCATGAGCAACGTTGCTGCCACTCCCCCAAGCCTCAAGCTCCCAGGGATGCTTGATGAGCCTCTCGGCTCGCTTCCCCTCCCTGGATCGGCAGGTCCATCAGCCAATGGCATGTCTTCAGGTCGTCCGCTCAGGAAGCCGAAGCACCTTGCGGTGGGGAGAGGTATTTTTGAGCGGACGATACTCCCCATTGCGATGCCGCTGGTGGAGTTCTGGATCGTAGAGGATCGGAGGCGGTGGCTCCTGTCCAGGGGGCACCTTGCTGAGAATCTCTGCGTCCTGTTTCAACAGGGCATAGATCATCTCGGTCATCTGGCCCGCAATGCGAACCAGAACCTTGAGTTTCCCGCGATAGGCTCGCTTTCTCTCGTCATACCTGCACATCCTGGGAACCAGGCGCTCGTAAAGTTTGGCCCATTCGCACTCCTTTCTCTGGATCGCATTGGCGACGACCAGGAACATGGTCTGCTTCATCGTCCGCGTCCCCGTGCGAGCCAGCTGATCGCGGTCGAGGCTCGTCCCGCTCTGCTCTCGCTTTGGGGCCCAGCCAAAGTAGGCTTTGAGGGTGGCTCCGTTCTCACAGTTGAGGACATTGCCGATGGCTGCCATGATCGCGGCGGCCTGAATGGGTCCGATAGCGGGCATCGAGGTGAGAATTTGGCCCTCACGCGACTGCTCGACCAGTTTGACGATTTCCACATCCAGTTGCTGGACGTGCTCTTGCAGCATATGGAGCTCCCGAATCAATTGCTGTTGCTCCAGCACGAGGCCGCGTTGTCGAACGATATCCTTGGTTCCAATGGTCTGGCTGGCCAGCCGCTGCAGTTCCACCAACTGTTCCAAGGAGGGATGGCTGCTGACGCGGTGTTGCGCAAGAGCCGTGAGCGGGGTAGTGGCGATCGCATGCGGCGTTGGAAAGTGTTCGCGCAACTTCAAAGCGGCCACCCCATTGGGATCCTTCAGCACCCAGGTCAATTCGGGGAACAGTTCATCACAAATAGCCGTCAGCTTGTTTTTGCGCTGCGTCGATTCGTGCATCAGCTCATAGCGGTGTCGTATCCATCCCTTGAGTTGGAGGGCAGCCTCACTTGCTGGGAGCAGGCGACGAACCAAATGGGTCTTGTCCGCCAGCTGCACACCAAGTTCGAGTTGATTGTAGAGCTGGTTGGCCAGGCCGAGCGCATCGCGTTTGTCCGTCTTGATCAACCCAACCGGGCGTTTCTGCACCGGCATGAGATACACCGGGATATCCAGCTCTTGCAGGTATTGGACCAACGCGCGATGATAGTGGCCAGTCGACTCCACCAGCAGATAGGCCTGTTCCAGCGGGACCAGCTCGCGGATACGGTCAATGAGGGTGCGAAAGCCTTCGCGCGATTGCTCAAAGGCCAAGGCGGGACAGGCTTCAAAGCGTTCATAGCGGTGCAACAACGTCTGGGAGACGAAACCTGCGACATGCCGCTGCTTGCCGACATCCACGCCGACGTAGAGCGACTCATGCAGCAGCATGAGGACTGCTTTGAGATGAGGTTGGGTTTGCTCTTTGCGAGCCATCGAATACTTCTCCTTCCACACCGAGCACGCTCTTTACGACCCACCGTCCCTCTGCGTTGGTTCATCTCGTCCTCTTCTGACGAGAGAACCTCGAGAATGGGCAAGAGGCCGTGGATGCGTCATCCCATCGATCTACCAGAGGTTGGCATGCCAATGGGTCCTCACACACTCATGAAGGCTCAGTGCGCATCCCCCAGTGACCGGTCAAGGATCTGTTCCCACAAGGCCAAAAGGGGTCTGCGGCCTCTTCCTGATGAGAGCGACTCACCAGGTGCCCATTCATGTGCATCCTATCTCAAGGAGATCCCGAATGCAATCTCAGCAACAATGCTCAGTTGGCTGAACGAGCATCAACCGCTTTCCGTAGATCAAGGCCAAGACGAGCGGACTGAGGCCAGCCACCCCCGTCCAGACGCCCCCTGGCCTCGGTCCGGCCTTGACTCGGCGTGGTCTGGAGGCAGCAACCCACACCGGGAGTCGGGAACGCGGTGGCGGGCTGCGGCAGACGTTGGACAGGCAGGCAGGTGCACGAGATCGGCTCACGGTCGGCAGAAAGGACGCGACGGGAACCGCTTGGGCGACTCCGTTGGCGCACAGGCTCCTTGCACTGGCGAAGGACTTCGCAGCGCTGAGCGGGCAGGGCGGGGCATGACGGAAAGGGGAGGCTTGGACTCAGGCGATCTGTTGCCGGGGCGCGTGAGCCTGCTGCGCCGCTTCAAAGGTTGCGGTCTGATAGCTGGTCTGGTTCACCCACATGCGGTAGATGATGCGTACCCACACGTTGGCCAGGGCGCGAAGCGCCATACTGTGGGTCTTGCCCTGCGCCCGTTTGCGCTGGTAGTAGGCCAGCGCCCAGGCTTCGTGCTGCGTCGATTGCCAGGCAAACTGCTGCAAGGCGTTGCGCAGCGGCTTCACGCAGGCGAAGCGTTTGTGTGCTTTGGCATAGCGGCTGCGATCATCGCCCCACTCGGCCAACAGACGGGGAGCCAGTCGTTTCCCCGCTCCTGGCAGGGAACTCCAGACGTCCTGGTCAGCGTGCGTCAAAAAAAGGGTGCTGATCTCCTTATCGTAGGCGGCAATCTGCTCGATGAGAGGCACCAGTTGAGCAACCAACGCCAGCATCAAGCGCGCTTTGGTGCGGGTCGTGACGGCATCGGCTTGCAGATACGGCTGCTGCAGCATGTGCCAGATGTGCTGAGCCGTTTTGACCGGTGTCGGGTGACGGGTCGACTTGAGCAAGGCGGCGATCTGCTCAACCGAGGCGGCTTGAGCGGCTTGTGGGGTTGGATAGGTTTGCAAGAAGTGCAGGGTGGAGGGTTGGTGCAGCTTACTGAACAGCTGCAAAGCCACCGGGTAGGACGCTTTGAGGCAGGCGGTGAGCTGATTGACCAGGCGTGTTTGACTCTGGATCAACGCGTCTTGGTCACGTGTCAGCGTTTTGAGTTCGACAACCAGCGCGCTATCCGCTTGCAGTCGCCGCAAGTCCGCCAGGTCACTGCGCCCGATTTTGGCCAGTACATAGGCATCGATCGCGTCTGTTTTAGCGCCAGCAGCACTGCGTCGACGATCCACCGTCTTGGGATTGACGGGATAGACCGGGAAGCCAGCTTCCAACAGGAACGCAATGAGCAAGCCATGGCTCGTTTCGACAATGCACGCGAGGTTTTCTGGGTGGCCAGCAATGCTCAACACAAACTGTTTCAGCTCGTTCAAGCCTTGGTGGCTGTGAACAAAGCGCCGCGAGCCGACCCGGCGTCCGGCTTCGTCCAGGACAAGCACGTCATGATGGGTATCGGCCCAATCCAAACCAACGTACCACATCTTTCTCTTTCCTTTCCTAGCGCAACTCCTGGGGAGATCGGGTCCTTATATACCGGGTGCTCGAAGCAACGTCCCTCCAATCATCGATTGGCCCAGGAAAGCTGCCAAGGGAAGGACGATCTTTCACGAACGGTCGCGCCGTGTGGAGAACAAAGCCTTTCCCCGGCAGTGCGTATCCAGCAGGGGTTCCCCTGCCAGCCCTTGGTCGAAAGGGCTTACAAAAATAGTAACATATAAGGAGAATAATGATGTTTTACATCCCACCAGACCCAAGCCACCCCCAGCAAGATTTGGAACGCGAGGAGCGGAGCCTCAAAAGAGCCTTCACTACTCCTCTTCCAGTGTTGTATATCGCCGGCTCGATTGCCATCGTCCTGATACTCATTGTGGGCATCCTGGGAGCGAACGTGTTTCATTTCTGGTGAGCAAGTAGGTAGGTATGAGCTTGCGAGACTCAGCATAAGTTTAAAAGAAGACGCCAATACAGGATCGTTCCTGCATCGGCATCTTGCTACTCATCCCAGTAGCCAGTACCAAACGCCTCCATACTCCCCATGTGTTGAGCACGCAAAGGCGAATACCTCTCATGAGACCTCTGCAATTGTTCAACGGTAAGGGATGCTTAGTGGTTCGTCATCTTGAGCGTGGTATGCCCCATTTGACGCTGCACATCAAGAGAACTACGACCCATTGCCAACTGTGTTGTTGCCATATAGCGATGGCAGTTATGCAGTTATGCTCTTATATAGCTATCCCGATATCCATAATACCCTCCCTTTCCATTTAGCATGTCATTGGGGAAATCTGACAGACTTTTCAAGCAACGTGTAGCACCATACCTACCCCTCTACAAAACCGCGTATAACGAGTGAGCTTACTCAACTCACCCCTGCTTTCAAGGTACCCACCACTACGAAAGCCAGGGTTCAAACAAGCAGTTATGTATTTTGATAGGCGCGGTTTACCTGTGTGGCACCTCTCCATTTCGGCAGATTACACCACACGACCAGGAATAGACATTCATGCAGAGAAATCAACATGGTACATAACCTTGGCATCAGGCCATTGTTCCAGCAAACGCCGCATGTATTGAAATGTTTTTGATACATAGAGGAACCCCTCCTGGTGAGATGTGCTGGTCCTCAAAAACGGCTCTACGCTCTGAAAAAACAAAGTTCCTCAGAACGAGCACCACTTGATGAAGTGCTCCAAATTGATCCTTCGTGCTCGTATAGAACTCTAGAGAGTGAGTTTATCCCACAAGAAGTGGGCTTCGCCCTACTCCCATGAGCTAGATCAAACAGGAGGTGTGATCATGAAAGCTCATTTCTCACAGGTACATTGGGGTCGAGTCGTACTGACTGGCGTTCTGGTCGCCATCCTGGTCATCCTCCTCAGTATAGTTCTGTTTTTGCTATTGAACGCTTTCCACGTCTGGGACCACCTGGATCAAGGTCATCTTGCCTTTCAGGTCTTTTCCTGGATCAGTAACATTCTGGCGATCCTGTTGACAGCCTTTGGAGCAGTAAGGGTTGCCCGCAAGGTAGAAAGAGCAGCTCCTCTGCACGGCTTTCTTGTGGGCCTGGTCGCCGCTCTCATCGTCTTCGGCCCAGGGTTTGCTGCGAGGCTTGATCTGGCAACGCTAGTACCCTTTGTCCTGATGCTTGCAGCTGGCTGGTTAGGTGGCGTCTTGGGTAGTCGAGGGCGGGAGCAGTCATAGCCAAGCAATCTTTTTCCGTCAACAAACAACTGATAGGCCAAAGGCGACAGAAAAAAGGTTCTTCCAAGGGAACAGTACAAGAAACTCAACAGGGGAATGGTGGCATTCCAGAGGAGCACCAACATCCATTAGCAAGAGCCTCATCGGCAGTGCCTTTGGTGGCTGACACAGCCAGACCGTTTCGTAACCTCGACCATCTTTCAATGAAAAGGCAGTCTAACTATTTTTTAAAACCACCCTAAACCACCCATCGACCCCGAGCGAATAGCGAAAACAGCGTCTATTGCCATATCTTAATTCGTGCCCCCCTGCACGCATTTTACAAAATTGAATTGGCTCTAAAGGCCGATTTGTATCAAGCGGCTAAGCAGGCGGAGGGAGCTATAAGGATTAGTTGTGATCTGGTTAAATTTAGCCCTCCCCTGGTTGGATATTCATTACCAGAGCTCTACACGAGCCAGTTCGGAAAAAAGGATGGCAATGCATCCTTTCACGAACGTCCATCATCACCGGCTGCACTCGATATGAAGCAGTCTTGCCAGTTGGCTTGTGAGATGTCCCACCCGATGAAATGGAACTGGCCCAATCTTGGTGAAAGCACATCAGTAGCAGCAGTTTTGCCCTTCTTTACATGCTCAGAAAAAAGAAGTGAGACAGAACCGCTCTTCACCTTATTTACCAGCTCTTATTGCTGCTCCATGCCGCGATAGAGCTGGAGCGCCTCGGTCAGCCGCCGGCGCGCTTGGGGGGTGTAAGGCCAGCATTGAAACATGATGTGCTGCACGCCGAGTTCCGCATAGCCGCGCATTGCCGTTGCGATCTCCTGCACTGTACCTGTCAGGGGATGGTCGAGGAAACTCGGTTGCTGTGCTTGCAGATCGGGGAACCAGAGGCCGATGAGCGCCGTGATGCCAATCGTCGCCGGGTCGCGCCCGGTCTCGCGGCACGCGGCTTCGATTTTAGCGAGCGGCTCGGCCATGGTTTCCGGTTTGCCCATATAGCCAATGTTCCAGAGGTCGGCATACTGTGCGGTCAGCTTGAGCATGCGCGGACCTTCGCTTCCCACCAGCAACGGCGGCCCTTCTCTTCGCGGACCGCGCGGCACGATGTCGCAGTTGCGCGCTTGATAATACTGTCCCGCGAAATCGACATGCCCTTCATGCAGCAGTGGCTTGAGGATCTGCAAGGCTTCTTCGAAGCGGTCCACGCGATGATCGAAGGGCAACCCAAACGCCTGATACTCCGGCTCGTTCCATCCCGCGCCGACACCCAGGATCAAGCGCCCACCGCTCACCTCGTCGGCGGTCGTCGCCATTTTCGCCAGGATCGCCGGATTGCGGAAGGAGTTGCACAGCACCAGGGTGCCGATCTCCACGCGCTGGGTCGCTTCGGCCAGCGCCGCCAGCATGGTCCAGCATTCCCAAATTCCCCAGGTCGGCTCACCAGGATCGCGATAGAAGAGGTGGTCAGCGAGCCAGATGCTATCAAAGCCATCCGTTTCCGCCTGTTGCGCGATTGCGCGGATCGCCTCATACGGACGCGTGCTGTTGGTTTCGCGGTCGTTCGCTAGCATGACCATCAGCCCAATCTTCACGGCTTGGCCTCAGCTTTCTTCGGAGCGGCGGCGACGCGGTCGCCTTCACTTGATGTGTTCATGCTTTCTCTCCTCGGTTCATAGGATTGGGAAAGGACTGCTCTCGGGAGTGCCCACCCATCTCCTTAAGTGTACCCTGGAAACAGGATAGAATCGTTCCTAATTGATCGTGTTTTCACGAGGGAACGGGAAAGTGGTCTATCGCCCGACGGCTCGCGTACTCACCTGGTAAATAAGGTGAAGAGCGGTTCTGTCTCACTTCTTTTTCTGAGCATGTAAAGAAGGGCAAAACTGCTGCTACTGATGTGCTTTCACCAAGATTGGACCAGTTCCATGAAATTAGCGCATTTAAAAGGATATCTCTTCTGAACGTATCCTTTACTCTCACTCGTTTCGTTTGAGTGAGCTGTGCTCATTTTTTCCAAACAAAATGTCTTCTCATCTTCTTGTTCTAACTCAACATATACGCTATACTTCTGGTAGATTTCGGTAAGCACATTGCTGTGAGTGGAGGATGACAAAAGATGGCAGAAGAATCCACCAGAGTCATTCGACTCTTCCACTGTTATGCCCATGAAGACAAAGCCTTGCGCAACGAACTGGATATGCATTTATTTCTCCTTAAGCGGCAACACACGATTACAACCTGGTACGACCGCGATATCAGTCCTGGTGCGGAATGGAAACGAGAAATTGATACACACCTCACAACGGCGGATATCATACTTTTATTAGTTAGTCCAAACTTCATGGCTTCTGACTACTGCTATGGCATTGAAATGCAACGAGCACTTGTCAGGCACGAGGAGGGTACTTGCTGTGTCATTCCAGTCATTCTCCGTTCGGTAGATTGGGAAGATGCTCCATTCAGCAAGCTACAGGTATTGCCAACCAATGCCCTGGCGATCAACAGTTGGTCCAATCGCGATGAAGCCTTTGCTGATGTAGCCAAAGGTATTCGAAAAGCGGTCATGAAACTGCTGGAGCACCAAAATGTCGAACAGTGGCTTAACGAGGGGCAGAGGGAAGTAAAGGCATATCGCTATCAAGAAGCTATTCATGCATGTGAGCAGGCACTCAAGCTTGAGCCTGATAATGCAAGTGCACACGAATGCCTGGGAGATGCGCTGTATGGTCTTAATCGTTTTCACGAAGCGCTCGCTTCCTACCAGCAGGCCTTTCATCTCAATCCTCAGCTACTCCCAGCCAAGCGCAAGAAAGGCGATACGCTTACTAGACTCAATCAAAAAGAGCAAGCACTGATTACGTATTCGGAAGTGCTGGCACTGACCGAACGATTTATTACTCAGCAAGTGGCTACTGTGGAAACATACTCGGAGAGGGGTGAGGCCCTTAACAGCCTGAAACGCTACGAAGAAGCGCTCACAGCCAATGAGCAGGCCATTCGCTTAGACCCCAACTTTGCTATTGCTTATAGCAACAAAGGCAATGCCCTTACAAAACTTGGAGATTCGAGACAAGCAAAACAAGTGCATGAAAGAGCAAGACAACTAGGTTACAATGGCTAAATTTGATGGAAAAGCAGCTTCTATTTTTTGATGAGCAAGCGAAGCATTTTTTGTATTTAGAGAGGCGCGGTTTACCTATCACGCGCCTCTAAGGATACAGCATGCGACGTTGCTGTTGCTGCCAGGCTGACCAGGCACGATAAAAGCCTGCCAGTTCATCCTGGGTTGCAGTCACATACCACTTAGCACTTGCTATATCAGAAAATGCCCTCAGCCCTGTAGTGGCAGCGGTGCGTTCCGCCTGCCTACCGTACGGAGTTGCGCTTGTATACCGCTCGCGCCCACAGGTATCCGACAAGGGTGAGGCCGATGCACCAGGCGATGGCGAGGACAACGCTGGTGCTGCCGATCGGCGTCCCCAGCAGTAACCCTCGCAGCGTGTCTATGACGGGCGTGAAG
>Ga0187846_10000880_pt1 | contig 17187 bp, 13 predicted proteins | sample TC_taG_FD_161473 | JGI IMG/M metagenome (GOLD analysis project Ga0187846, IMG submission 161473) | Biofilm microbial communities from the roof of an iron ore cave, State of Minas Gerais, Brazil - TC_06 Biofilm (v2) | ecosystem: Environmental > Terrestrial > Deep subsurface > Cave > Wall biofilm...
TCACAAGGGGCAATTGAGCAACCAAAGGGCAACAACTCCAGTTCACATCGGACATCCTCTTGCCTCCTCTCGTATTAGATCGGATGTTCTCTCAGTATACCATCAAGTAATCCCTCTTAACATCTAGTAAGTCGATGGGCCTGTGCGATTGTAAATCCACGAGGATCGTCCCATAGGTCGCCCCTTTTTTCCATGCCCAGTCGTCGATGCCCACAACGGATACAGAGGCAGGAGGGGTGTAGGAACAGGTGCGCATGCGCCGTAGAAGGGTTGGGCCAGAGACCTGCATCCCCAGTTGGGGAGCGAACCGTTCTCCCACTTGCCCACAGGTGGCAAAGCCAAGTGTCTGGAGTGCAAGCGCCAGCCGATTGGTCATGCGGGCATACGACTGCACTAAATCAGGAAGCCGTTCGGTAAAGATTTGGCGTGGGCACGTCTTGGTACGACAGACAAATTTGCGAACGGTTAAAGCCAGGGTGACCAATCGCCCTGCACAGGGGACATCAGCCACGGTGCGCCCATACTTTCCATGAATCCGTTCTGAGGATTGCTGGCAAAGGGGGCAAGAAGCGCTCTTGCGTGTACAGAAAATTTGAAGAGTCAGCCGGCTCTTGGTGGGATAGGCCGCTTCAACCGCTATGCTGTCAGGCAAAAGGAACAATGAAGCGAGCGTTTCTCTCTCTTCTCGAGAACTCATTGATGCAGTCCTCCTCTCTTACAACGTATCCAATTGCATCAATGGGAATCTATCACCAAATTGAACCCTTGTCCAAGCAAGCGGGCTCACTTAATGTGAGGATGAGCCGGGTCATCTTTAGCAAAAACGCACATTGGCCCAAATAGGGAGACAGAAACGGCCCATAGAATCGTGGGATTGACAACGTAACAATTGAAAGCTGGCATTTTCCTGTCGTACGTTGCGTGCTCTTGTCAGGACAAGCTGAGATGGTGTACAAAGCGGGGCAAAACGTCATCCAGCGAGGTGTCTGTGATGCCCAGGAGCAACCGTCCCCGCCGCGAACGAACCCATGACTGGCAACGTATCAAACAATCTACGCGTCTTCCCGGAACAGAATGTCTACGAACTGCTGCGCCCGGTCGTCCTTTTTAAGGAGAGTATTGAGCCTGCTACTGAGCCGAAAACGCCTGTGACGTAGATCATCGGTGAACCGTCTTACTACCAGACGACCCCCGACACTTGCTGTCTTTCGCTCTCCACCGGAAAAGGAGTCGCTATGCAGAGCAGGCCACGGCGGGACCCTGATTCAAAACGTCCGCTCCCAGTTCAGCGCGAGGGAATCGAGCCGTTGCGCCCCCCCGAGCGAGGAAGACGGCGCGAACAAATTGGCCAATTCAGCCTCGTCGTCCTCGGTCTGCTTTGTCACCTGCTGCTCTTTTTCAGCCTGACTTTTCCCTATGTCTACCGGTATGATCCGTATGTGGACGTTCCTTGGATTACCACTGGCTGGCAAGCGGTTTTGGGGGACGGCCTGCTGCCGTTCGCAATCTTCCCCGTGGTGCCCTACCTGGCCTGCCTGCTGCCCATGCTGCGAAACAAGGAGTGGCTCGAAGCGAGTTTGTATCTGAATGTGCTGTTGAATCCGCTAAGCTTTCTCCTCATCTGGGGAGCCCTGTTCCTGGACCGCATAGGAGATTTTAATCACCAGACGACGTGGCTGGACGCCGCCTATGACAGACATCTGGCCTTCCTCTTCCTGTCTGTCATCGGCAGTAGCATGAGTAGCGCATTGCTCGGCCGTTTGCTGCGGCGAAACAGGGAGGAGGCCTAATCCATTGATACGACTCTTCTCAGTTCGTAGGGAGGATGATAGCTGTGATTGAACTCTGTTGCCCTTGGGAGCGTCAAAGTATGGATTAGGCTATGTAGGTGATAGCTTGTCAGGACAAGCGGAGTGGCCCGCCAGCCGATACAGCCAGCAGGTGTATACTATCCTCCGGCCAAGTATGCACTCTCCACCTTGAATGCCCTCAATACCCTACTATATTTTGTACCTCTCCAACAACTGGCGAGCAATCACCAGGCGTTGAATCTCGCTGGTTCCCTCGCCAACAAGCATAAAGGGAGCATCGCGGTAATAACGCTCGACATTGAACTCTTTGGTGTACCCAAATCCCCCATGAATACGCATAGCCTCCAGTGTGACTTCCTGGCACATTTCGGTGGCAAAGAGTTTTGCCATGCCGGCCTCAAGGTCGCAGCGCTCTCCCCCATCTTTTTTCTGCGCGGCCTGCTGGAGTAAGAGACGGGCTGCCTCGATCTTCGTCGCCATATCTGCCAGCTTAAGCTGAATGGCCTGGTGTTGGGCAATTGGCTTGCCAAAGGTCGAGCGCTGCTGGGCGTACCTGATTGAGTCATTAAAGGCTGCCTGGGCCACTCCCACAGCTCGCGCGGCTACGTTGATACGCCCAACTTCCAATCCGCTCATGACATGCATAAAACCCTCGCCTTCGACGCCACCAAGCAGCCTGGCAGCAGGAACTCGCACATGATCAAAGACGAGTTCTGCTGTCTCAACACCCTTATAGCCAAGCTTTTCGAAAGTACGGGTCGCGCTCAACCCAGGCGTGCCCTTTTCGACAATAAATACACTCATGCCACGATAGGGAGGGTAGATCCCGGCATTGGTGCGAGCCAGCACAGCAAAAATACTGCCATGTATCCCATTCGTGACCCACAGCTTGGAGCCGTTGAGCACATAGTCCCCGCCATCGCGGGCGGCGGTCATGGTGATGGCCTGAACGTCGCTGCCCGCGTTGGCCTCAGAGATGCAGATTCCTCCACGCTTATCACCCTCGGCCATCAGCGGAAGGAAGCGCCTACGCTGCTCCTCCGTGCCATAGGTTGCAATCATGTAAGCAACGAGTATATGCGTGTTTACAATTCCGGCAAGGCTCATCCAGCCGCGCGAGAGGTGTTCGATAATCTGTACATAAGTCAGAAGGTCAAAGCCCAGGCCGCCATAGGATTCGGGGATAGTCACACTGAAGACACCAAGGGTTTTGAGCTTGTCAACGAGCTCATAGGGATAGGTATCGTTCTTTTCAAGATCATGAGCTACAGGGATTACCTCGCGATCCACGAAACGGCGAATCTCGTCAATGACGGCCTGCTTATCTGCGTCAAGCGATGCATTCATACAAGACTCCTTCCTATTCTTTCTTCCGCAAACGCCGGTCTGCATGCTGCAAGAGGAATGATTTGAAGGCGCGAGCCGTGGCAGAGAGGTACTTATCCTTCACATGGACCAGGCGCCACTGGCGTACAATGGGAAATCCTTCAACATCCAGGATAACCAGGCGGTTTGTTTCCAACTCCATATCAATCGCCACACGTGAGATGAGAGCGATACCTAGACCCGCCGCGACACCTTGCTTAATGGCACTGTTGTTACCTACCTGCATACTCACCAGTAATGGCAGTCCCGCCTCTCCCAATACGCTTTCAAGCGCAGCGCGAGTTCCAGAACCAGGTTCGCGCAAGAGAAAATGCTCGCGACCTATCTCTTCAATAGGAACATTTTTAATGCCTGCCAGGCGATGCGTTGGAGCAGCCACCAGCACTAATGGATTATATGCCAGGGGTTCGACATCAACGGGCAAGTCATCGGGAGCGGCACCCATTACAGCCATCTCGACACGGTTGTTCATGAGTGCTTCGATGAGCCCTGCGCGATTCAGCACCTGCAACGATATCTCGACCTGGGGATAGATCTGTCGAAACTTGCCTAGTAGACCAGGAATGACATACGATCCCACAGTTGTATCAGCACCTACACTCAGGCGACCATAGTGAGGGCTACGAAGGGCTTCCATGACTTCTAATGTCTCATCAATGACTGAGAATATTTTCTGGCTGTAGAGATAGAGTTCTTCTCCCGCTTGTGTGAGGTGTGTCTTGCGCCCAATCTGGTCAAAAAGCCTGACGCCCAGGCTCTTTTCAAGCAGACGTATCTGCGCAGAGACTGCGGGCTGGCTGAAATGCAGTTCCTCTGCTGCACGTACAAAACTACAATGTTTTGCAACGACTTGAAAGGTGGCGAGTTGATGCAGGTTGAGCGTACCCATAAGCATGGAAGCCTCCCGAAGTAAAATAGCTCTAGCGTCTAGTACTATCTTAGCCGAAAATGTCAACTGCTTTCCTATTATCCCACGGTTTGTTATAGTGGAAAGCCGAGACCTATAGAGGAGTATTAGTCAGTACTATGTCCGAAAATGAACCATCCTTTACCTCTTATGAAGAAGAGGCAACCCATTCTACCACGCCAGAGGCACCTACAGCATCTAAAAACAGGAGCAAGTCCAAACGCTCTCCTTCTATTAAGAAGAGTAAGCAAGAACCAGTTAACTCTTTATCAGAAGAGAAAGCCCAATTTACTACGCCAAAGAGGCCTACAACAGCCAAAAGCAAGTGCGGGCCGAAGCGTTCTCCTGCTTCTGCTAAGGAGCCATCTCCTCAGCGACAACAGCAACCAAAGCAGAAGAAAACAAGAGAAACAGGAAAGCTAGCGATAACGGGAGCAGGAGCGCAAGAAACGACAACCGGGCGGGAAAAAAAGTCGCAAGGGCGGCAGAAAGGTCAAGCGCCTGCAAGCGAAGTGGCCTGGCAAGAACCCATACCAGCTTCAATACAGCCAGTATTGGAAACGCTGCCTGCTGAACCCGAGGAGCAGATTCCACCTAACAGCGTCGAACCAGGTGCTCCTGACGGTGCGCCCGAAATGGAAGTTTCGCGTCTTGAGCCTGAATCCGCTATTCTCCCAACCCAGGGCGCGATAAATCAAGCCCCTACGATGGTCGAGACTGAGATGGAGGTTTTACCCGTTGAGGCTGCCGTAAGTGAGCCGGGCATTGCGCCCGAAATTATCGAGGCGCCTCTCCCGGTTGAAATACCTGCCGTGCCACAACGATTGGAAAGCAGGCGAGTGGCACGCAAAGTGCTGGCAGGTATGCTCTTAGTGATACTCATCGGCAGCTCTGTCTTGTTATGGCGGGATCTTACCGATACCCACCTGTATCTCTACGCACTCGATCCCGCCAGCGGACAAATGCTGGTGCAGCAAGACCTGGGAGGGGGATATCAGGGCAATACAACCATCACCAATCTGGTGCAGGCGAGATCATCGCTTGTCTTTGGGGTGCAAACAGGTCAACCATCTTCTGGATCGAAGCAACAGATATTTTCTCTTGTAGGGAATGATACCTCCTGGCAGGTAGCATCGCAGTTTCCGGCACCGATTACTCATGGAACGCTCAGCCTGGCACCAGATCGGCGCCTGATCGTTGTACATGCGAATGGAATGCAGGTTATGACTATCGATGGTCATTTACTCTGGCAAATGCACGGTGATGAGCCAACGCTGGGCACTCATCTATTTCAACCAGCATTTGACGGCTCGACAGTCTACACAATAAAATCCGCCCAAAGTGGAATGGTGGCGGCATACGATCTGCTAAGTGGTGCGGTACGATGGACCCAGAAGCTTAACGATACGTGTGCGTATGCTGCTCCACTCTTGAGATACGGTAACATGCTCTATATCGCTGCAGATCATACGCTCTCAGCCCTGAACAGCGCTGATGGTACCCTGCTCTGGCAAGTAAATCGCCCGTCACGTACCCTGCTGATACTCGCGCAAGGTCAGCCACTGCTACTTGCAGCAGGTTCACAGGGCCTGGCCTCCTTGAGCCCTTTCACAGGGGCAACTGTCTGGTCTTTCAGCGGTCAGCCAAAGAACGCCCAGGCGTCCACAAACGAAACGCTGGTGCCCGCGCAATTCTACCAGGCAAGCATTGCCAACAGCAATCATGTAATCTATGCTACAGGCATTGTCTGGGACGCTCAGCAGGTACGCGAGCAACTCTGGCTCTTCGCCGTTGATGCTACAACAGGCAATGCACTCTGGTCTGAACGCATTGGTTCCGGCTTCACAAGCGCGGATGCCGGACGTATTTTTCCTCCAGTTGTGGATACAACTCAAGGTCTTGTGATACTTCAGCAAGCTCAGGACGATGGCAGGCATATAATCGCGGCCTACAACACCAGTGACGGGACTCAACGCTGGCGCATCCAACTTGATGACGTAACAGCCGCTGCTCCCAGCCCGCTACAGGTATCCAGCACAGCTCTGATTATGTTCAATACCCAGTCGAGCAGCATCACGGCACTGCATAGCGTTTCACCGATGCGAGTACTACTCACCGTCACTCTAGGAGTGAGCGCGCTGTGGCTGCTGCTCCTCTGGCTACTACCATTGCAGCGATGGGGAAAGCGGCTACACTCTATGTTGCATAATCTAGCTCGCAGCCCTGTTCTCTTGCTGAGCCTGCCGGCGCGTCTCCGGCGTTTCTCTCGTACAGTATACACATTAGCACTGCTTGCACTCCTGGTTTGTGGAGGCGCGTTGGCACATGCACAGCTTATTATGCCCCAGAGCTACCTCAACCAGGTTGCTACCTCAAGCGGCAATACGCAGTGGCAACGCACCCTCGAAACCCCTGCTCAGTTGGCAATGGCTGACACCACGGGCAGCATCGTTATAACAAGCGCAGGGGAATATCAGCGTCAACTTACGTCGCTTGATCTTGATGGTGTTGCGCAATGGACAGGCTTCGCCAGCGAAGGATTCCTCTCGCTGCCCGTGATTTCGATACAACCAGGAACTGCGCTCGTTGTTTTAAGCGGGCATACCTCACCACGGTACCGCTTTGCTCCCGATGATCCGGCCTATGCGCACCCACTCGACTCTCTCTACACCCTGTATCTTCTGAATCGGAAGACAGGACAGATCATCTGGCAAAATACTATTGTGGGCCCCCAGGAGCAGAAGGATACAACCGTACTCGGCGCGGACAAGATGTTCATTTATGTTGCCAGCAGGGAGACCAGCTCTTTATTCCCTGGCATTAGTCCTGTTGTGCAGCTTATTGCAGTCAATAGGATAACAGGCAATATCGCATGGCGTATTTTCGGACCCAAGGAGCCAGGCACCTCCAGGACGGATCTTGGCAGCCTTCTTTTGCAGGGGCGGAGCATTACCTGGCAAGTCGCAAACACCATCTATGCCATAGATACCTTTCTTGGCCAGGTAGAATGGCAGCAGTATATCGCGGAGAATCTGCCACAGGCTTACCCTTACGAAGAAGCGCAAATGGCTCAGACTGCAGGAGTGCTACTTATAGCGCGCAGCAATGGCTACCATGCGCTTGACTTAGCTACAGGCAATGAACGCCGGGTAATAGCCAATCCCGCTATTGACAGACCACAAAGCCCCGCAGGCGTAGTCGCAGCTAGCAGCATATTCCTGATTTATGGAGGCGGAGCACTTCAAGCAATCGACTCCACCGACCAGCATATTATCTGGAGCCAAAAGCATCCCGATGCTATTCAGAGCCTCAAGATTTCGCCTGATGGTACGATGGTCTATGCTATTCTGCTAAAGCCTGTATCAACAGGTTCAACAACCCAGCTATTAGAGGCTTTAGATGTGCAAACAGGCGTGGTTCGCTGGACATTCCAACCTTTTGCACAGGAACGATTCGTCAAAATGCAATCGGATGACTTAGCGTACAGCAAAAGCGCGATCTATGCTACTGTCTGTTCAGAAATATCATGTGATCATGAAGTACTCTATGCAATTAATGCAACAACGGGAGTGACAGGATGGAAATTCGCGGCGAACAGTATATATAATGTACACCTTAGCCCGGATGGCAATACAGTCACGTTCCAGACAGACAGCAGCACATGGGGGAATTTGATAGAGCACTTCTGAAGATAAAATCAACTGCTCTTGCACCTTCATTGCACCACGTTGTACGATGAAAAAAGATGAGTAGCGTCGCTATGCATAACGAGGCTCGAGATGTCAAATCTATTCCGTGGACGTGGCCAACAGAACCCCCGTGCCGGCGAAGATCACGCGGTGACACAGCAACTCCCTGAGACGACATGGAATACCGAATCACTACCATCCGGTGTGCCTCCTGAGGGCAAAGTTGTGGTAACTATTTCACGTCAATTCGGCAGTGGAGGAGCTGAGGTCGGCCGTATCGTAGCTCATAAGAGTGGACTCCTTTATATCGACCACGAGATCATTGGCGAGGTGGCAAGACGATTGGGCATAAATGAGGAACAAGCGGCTCGACAGGATGAACAGACGGCGGGGGCTGTTGGGCACATTCTCGAGGCGTTACAGTCGAGTAGTGCGTTCAACGTGAACTATCGTGCACTACTTAACCCAGCAGAGGCACAAACACAGGCAAGAGAAGTGGCATACTTTCGCTTGACGCAAAGAGTCATCTTAGAGCTGTCAACTGAGGGCAATGTGGTAATTATAGGGCGTGGTTCACAATTTTTGCTACATGCTTTGCCACGCACATTACACTTTTATATCTTTGCGCCGCTAGGCTACCGCATTGAACAGGTCATGCAACGCTACCAATTAGATCGCTTGAAGGCAAAGGAGCTAGTTGAGCGGCGTGATTATGAGCACGAAGCTTATCTAGGCCACTATTATGGTGGCAGCCAACAACAGCCATACCTGTATCACTTGCTGATCAATACCAGTCTCTTCACACTCGAGGCAGCAGCAAATTTAATCCTACAGGCACTTCCCATTGTAGAGGAAAAGCTCAATTAACCCCTTGCTATATTTGCTCGCAAGCGCTATACCAGTCGAAGGCAAAGCAATATCGAACCCTTACCTGTGTTTTGCCAGCAGCGCACGCACCTGTTCCGCGTTCACCATCACATCAGGAGTAAGCCAGAGGCGATACGCTGGAGCCTGTTTAGCCATATCGCCAAAAATACCAGACATCTCGCCCGCCTCGGGCTCCTTTGCAAGCTGTTGGGGGACATATTCTTGCATCAGCCAGCTTACAGCTTGAGCAGGCGAGAGAAACTCAACACGGAACTCTTCACTTCTATTTGCAGCATGCAGGAAGACCATAAGACGCAGGGGACAGGAACTCACAACTTGCTCGCGGAAGTACCGCTGCACATCCACAGGGCGTTTGTGCCGTTCATCTTCGGGGAGTCTTTGCATAAACTCAAATTGCCCAAGCAGTTTGGAGGCACCCTGGCGGACACCAATATCTTCAGGAAAGGCATATACTTTCACAACCTGATCATCCTTGAATAGGAACAGGACATCGTCAGCCAGATGCTGCATCCCAGCTTGCAGGCACGAAAGTACGAGAGTGCTTTTCCCACTTCCCGGGGAGCCAACAATCAGAATACCTGCATTATGCTCCGCGACCGCCGCGGCATGCACGATATCATACCCATCATAGCCTAGCATCGCACCAATCACCATGTAAAAAACGAAGCGCATCAAAAACCAGGGTGCGCACTGATTTACATGGTCAATAAAAATGGAGGCGTAGAGATCAGTCTTGTGGAGCACTGAACAAATTTGGCTGGAAACGCCTGGGTATGCCTGGTATTCACGGAAGCGAAGCATTCCCTCCTTCCAGCGTGCCAGCAATGGGCCATCTACGCCACTAATCTCAATCCATTCGACATCCTCAGGTTTTGGTTGCGCCGGTGCTGGCGGAAACGGCCCACCTGGACACGTTTGAAAGAGGTAACATGTCAAAGCAACGGGGCGATATAAGCGTTCCTCAGCCCGCCGCAATAGGTCCTCAGGTATGGCTATAGGAAGAGCAGAAGGGGCATCATAGGTATATTCAGACAGTAGTTCCCCATAATAAAGAAAATGCCTAACCTCGTCAGCTAACGTGCGATGATTCGTCACGACGCGCACCATGCGATGGTGTAATAGATACCACTGCTCAAATAACGGCCCGGTCACTTGATCCAGGTATGGCTGGGCTCTTTGACGCTCAGCCGTATACATGCGACACCTCTTGTAATACAGGGATTAAATAGCTTCGATAATCCTAGCATTATCTGAGGCGAAAAGCTATGTAGGTAGTCAACATTGGCTAACAACATCTTTCAGGACAGTAACGTAAGGGGCACCTGGGCAAAAGACATACAGAAAGGGATAGTCGTAAAGATAACTATCCCTTTCTGTAATACCTGCCTTCTTTTCATAATCGGGCGAACAATGTAATCCACTCTGGTACAGACCTGCCAGATCAAGCTCTTTGCATCTGCTTTTCCTGATGTGACGGGAGGCATCCTACGCAAGAAATCCAAAACGCAGGCACTTCCTGAGACTGCTCAACAAGATAAATCTCGCTCCTTTGGGCATCTATTACCAGGCATGCCAGTGCATGCAAAAGGTGTGGAGCATTGATCTCCAACAACTCTACCACACTTGAAGGGGTACAGGCACCTGTCAAGAAGCTCAGATGGCCGAGCACAACTTCATTGATCTCCACAAGGCTCTTGGGGTGCCTGCTCTCAAGAGCCAGGAGACATATCTTGAGATTCTCGTTCAGCTTCATATCGCTTCTCCCTTTCAGTTTGCTCATCACCAGATAGAGCACACACCCTCACACTAAAAAGTATAGCTTCCTTTTGTCACAAAAAGCTCTCAATCATCGCTTTTTATATCACAGTTTAACTATGATAGTGGTGAGCAAGGTCAAGTAGGATCATCAACTATACTGATTTAGCCGAACTTCAAGACGCTCCTTTTCCTCATTCCACGTCGTAGCTGTTTTCAGTTTCGTACAAAGCCTCTGCATAATTGCGACAACTGCTTGTCTTTCTGCATCCTTTGCACGTCTTGCCTGGAAATCTTGAATGACCGTGGGATAGAGCAAGAGACGAAATACTCTATGTCCATCTGTTTCAACAACGAAAATAAAGCTCCGATCATTTCGCTCGACTTCATCAACAGCATAATCGTCAATGAAGTCGCCTGTGCAATACATGATTGGCTTCTGCTTATACACCTCGATGCCCCGAACAACATGACCTGAATGACCCACAATTATATCGGCACCCGCATCAATTAAGGCGTGAGCGAAAGGAATATGTTCTGCTGGGGGAGAGTATCCCCAATTCGGGCCCCAATGAGCGGATACAATCAGCAAATCTACGAGGTCTTTTGTCTTTCTTACCATCTCAATGAGCTTCTCTGCTCGTTTATCCTCCAACGTTATAGGTACATACAGAATGCCTGGTTGGTCTTCCGTTGCTTCCCAACCTGGCTCATTATCCGTAAAGGCTATGAATCCCAGTTTTATACCCTTCATTTCCCAAATTGCTGGCTCAGATGCCTCGCTGAGCGTTGTTCCTGCACCGGCGAAATGAATACCTGCTGCATCCAAAATGTCCATCATGTGGAGCAGGCCTTCGTATTCAAAATCAAGGGTATGATTATTCGCAAGTGAGACTGCATTAATATGAGCGGCTCTAAGGGCTTCGAGGTTTTTTGCATCTGATCGAAAATGAAAGACTTTGGGGGTGGCAGACCAGGGAGCTCCCCAATCAGAAATGACGCACTCAAGATTGCAGATGCGCACATCTGCTCCCTGGAAAAGTGCCATCGTGTCACCCCAGGGATATTCTGGAGGCTTTTCCTTCAGGAATTTATTTACAAGTCGCCCAAGCATGACGTCGCCAACAAAAAGAAGGTTCATCTTTACCTGCCAGGCATCTTTCTATTTTGACAAGCGGATCGTCCTGATTGTTGAGGAAGACTTATGCGAAGGCTGGCTCTTGCGCTGCGTGGACATGGTGGTACTGGCTCTCTTTTCATTCCCCGCAGCGGTATTCCTTCGTCGCTTCTGCGGTGTGGTAGACTGCTCTTGAGCGGATTGTTCGAGCAGGGCGCGTACCTCCTCGTCTGTCGTTGGCGAGAAGTTCTCGTACCAGAAACCCACAGCGTAGAATGCCTCCGGCCTTCTGATACAAACAAATTCATCTACTTCCGCCGCAAACTCTTCACAAGTAGATGATGCGGCAACGGGGACAGCAATGATGACGCGGGCAGGCTGCTGCTGTCGTAGTACTGCGACAGCAGCGTGCATCGTTGCGCCAGTCGCAATCCCATCATCAATGAGAATGATGCTGCGCCCGCGTATTTCATAGATGGAGCGATCTCCACGGTAGAGGCGTTCGCGTCGCTCCAATTCTTGTTGTTCGCGGTCAGCGACCATTTCAATGACGCCGTCAGGGACGCCCAGCAATTGCACGACATCGTTGTTGAGCACGCGTACGCCACCCGACGCGATGGCGCCCATTGCCAGTTCTTCTTGTCCAGGTACACCAAGCTTGCGTACGATCAGAACATCCAGTGGCACATGGAGAGCTTTAGCTACTTCATAAGCGACTGGAACACCCCCGCGAGGCAATCCCAGTACCAGCACATCTGGGCGTCCTTCATACGCACTGAGCTGCACAGCCAGCAATTGCCCCGCTTCAGCTCGATCGCGAAATCGGTTTATCGTCATTGCAACGCTCCCATTCAGGGATTCACAATTCAAACACTGCCTTTGCCATGCGTCTGTTAATCTCTTCCATCAAGTATATTGTACATGCATATAATCCAATGTTCATCATACCACTTCTTAGCGTGTGCCTGCGCTCTACTTCATCTTCACGCTGATCTGCTTGGGCCTTGCTGCCTCAACCTCCGGCTCCACCAGTTGCTGTTTCTCCTTCTATCGCTGGTGTAACATGTTTCAAAACGCTCCTAATTAGCCATACACAGTAAACTGCACCTAAACAAAACAGCCGTTTCGCCCGGTTCTCTTTTATACGCCGGGCGCTTTTATCATGTACTCCCTCGTTTATCACCTCCTTGCTGATATAATGTATAAGAAGGAAGGTTGCAGACTCCTTTTCTGTTATACACCACAAAAGGATAGAAGTGAAGTACAGCAATTACCGCTCAAAATGAGCGCTAGTTTACTATATTTTGGCTGAGAGGAGATTACTTAACTATGACCATTCAATCAATTAACCCTGCCACTGAAGAAGTCCTTGAAACCTTTGAGCCATATAGTGCCTCGCAGATAAACCAGGCCCTCGAGCAGGCGCATCATGCTTTTTTGAGCTGGCGCAAGACCACGTTTGCCGAACGAAGCGCAATTTTGCATCGCGTCGCCAACTACTTGCGCGAACACAAAACGGAGCTTGCACGTCTTGCCACGTCGGAAATGGGCAAACCTATCATTGAGTCGGAGGCAGAAGCTGTGAAGTGCGCGTGGAACTGCGATTTCTATGCAGATAACGCTGAGAAGTTTCTCGCAGATGAGCATATAGCAACAAATGCGACCGAAAGTTATGTCTCGTTCGAGCCGTTGGGCGTTATACTGGCTTTGATGCCGTGGAACTTTCCCTACTGGCAGGTCTTCCGCTTTGCCGCGCCAGCCCTGATGGCAGGCAATACCGCCGTGCTTAAGCACGCCTCAAACGTCTCACTTACTGGCTTGAAAATCGAGCGCATCTTCCAGGAATGTGGTCTGCCTGAGGGAGCTTTCAGGACTGTGTTGGTGCCAGGAGCGGAAACACGGCGCCTCATCGACGATCCCCGAATCGCAGCCGTGACTCTTACCGGCAGCGATGTTGCAGGTATTGAAGTGGCTTCAGCAAGTGGGCATGCTTTAAAGAAGACCGTGCTGGAACTTGGTGGCTCTGATGCTTTCATAGTACTGGAGGATGCAGACCTCGACGCTGCCGCACAGACAGCAGTGCGAGCGCGTTTTCAGAACACTGGTCAAAGTTGCATTGCTGCGAAGCGCTTCATCGTAGTGGAATCGGTTGCTGATACCTTTGAGCAGAAGTTTGTAGAGGCTGCCGCGAAGCTGCACGTGGGCGATCCATTCGATCGAGAAACTCAAATTGGGCCAATGGCACGCGGTGACCTGCGTAAGACCCTGGAGAAACAGGTGCAGGCCACTCTCAAAATGGGTGCACGAGTGTTACTAGGAGGAAAGCCGCTTGAAGGGAAAGGGTACTTCTACGCTCCAACCATCATAACCGGCGTGACACCAGAGATGCCAATGTTCCGTGAAGAAACATTTGGGCCAGCGGCAGCAGTCATCCATGCTCACGATACCGAGCACGCGATAGAGCTGGCGAACAACTCGGATTTTGGACTGGGGGGCAACCTGTGGACAGGCAATATTGAGCGCGGACGCGCCCTGGCTCGCCGCTTAGAATCGGGAGGGGTCTTCATCAACGGCATGACCACCTCCGATCCACGTCTCCCATTTGGAGGCATCAAGCACAGTGGTTACGGTCGCGAGCTATCATCGTTTGGCATTCACGAGTTCGTGAATATCAAGACTATATGGATTGGGCCTGCCACCTAGATCAGTTCGAAATAGCGGCGGCGCTCCCAGTTCGTCACTGCCTTCTCGTATTCACTTACTTCCCAGCGGCGGGTTGCTACAAAATGCTCAACAAACTCGTCCCCAAAATACTCGCGGGCCACCTCGCTCTTCTCAAGTAAGTCTGTCGCCGTCGTCAGATTACGCACTAGTGATCGAATATGCCCTCTCTCAAGCGCTCTGGCAATCGTGGCCGGGTCGTAAGCATTGCCATCCAGCCGCGCAGGCAGCTCCAGTCTGCGCTCAATACCATAGAGACCACTGGCCAGCGTAGCGGCAAACACCAGGTAGAAGTTGGCATCCGCTCCAGGCACGCGGTTTTCGATACGGATCGCCCCGCGGTTAACGTTAATGACCCGCACCGCGCACGTCCGGTTATCCATGCCCCACGTTGTGTTCAATGGTGCCCAGGTTCCCTCAATGTAGCGTTTGTACGAGTTGATCACCGGGGCATACAGCGCCATGAACTCAGGCATTGTCTCCAGTACCCCTGCCAGGAAGTGCCGCATGGTGCTGGACATATGCCCCTCGGCGCTCTGATCCCAGAACAGGTTGCGTTCCCTGTCGCTGTCCCACAGGCTCATGTGAGCATGCCCGCTGCTGCCATCCTCCTGGTCATTCCACTTCGCCATAAACGAGGCAGACAGGCCCATCTGGTGACAAATCTCTTTGACCCCGGTTTTGAAGAGCATGGTCCGATCACCTGCGGTCAGGGCATCAACATAGCGGATGTTCATTTCATACATCCCTGGCCCATGTTCGCGATTATAGCCCTCGATCTCCACACCGTAGTCACGCATCATGCGCGCTACTCGCCCCATTAGATGCTCGTCAGCGCTTGCCTGGCTAATCGCGTAGCAATTAAAGCCAGGGTTGAGTGGAGTCAGGTTCGGCCCAAAGTCCTTCTCACGCAGGGACACCTGATTCTCACGGAAGAAGCGAACTTCGAGCTCAGCCGCCGCCATCGCTTCAAAGCCCATGGAGCGGGCCCGCTCCATAAGTTGCCCGAGCATGTAACGCGGGGAAAGAGTGACGGGGTCGCCCTGCTCGGTCCACAGGTCACAAATACAAGAAGCCGCGTTCTCTTCCCATGGCACAAGTGCAAAAGTAGAGAAGTCAGGCTTCATAACCAGGTCGGCAAACCCGCGTTCCCAATTACTAAATTTGAGGTTGGGCAATACAACCTCCGCAATATCCCAGCCAAAGAGTACATCACACTGCGCAAATCCATCTTCCAACGTATTCAGAAAGTATTGCGCTGCGACGCGCTTGCCACGAAAGACCCCCTCCATGTCAGGGGTACCAATCTTAACATACTCAATTTTGCCCTCATCGATAAGTTGTTTGATTGTCGCTATGTCCATGAGCTGTGTTCATCCTTTCTCCAGGTAAGCGACCTGAAAGTCGCCCTTACAGAATTACAATCACCATTGATAGGCAGCAGGCCTGCGATTCTCCAGGCATGGAATCTGTGCGCGTGCTCGCTCAATTTGAGTGAGATCAATATCCGCCATGATAACAGTTGGAGTATCATGCGCCTGGGCAAGTACCAGCCCCCAGGGATTCACAATCATTGAACGTCCAAAGCACTGCCGGTTCGGGGGATATGTTCCCACCTGCGCAGGAGCAATTATATAACAGAGGTTTTCGATAGCCCGCGCTCGCAATAAGATCTCCCAGTGATCTCGCCCGGTATGCAGTGTGAAGCCAGCGGGTACCATGATGATTTGTGCGCCTCGCAACGCGAGCAGTCGATAGAGCTCCGGGAACCGGAGATCGTAGCAAATGGTGAGGCCAAAGGTGATACCATCAATCTCAGCAGTCACAATGTCATCACCAGGCACAATTCGCTCTGATTCGTAATGTTTCTCGCCATTGGCCAGGTTTACATCAAACAGGTGCATCTTGCGATAGCAAGCAACAATCTCGCCGTCTCGATTAATCAACACTGAGGTGTTGTAAAACTTGCCTGTGAGTTGATGGTGGCGCTCCACGATACTACCGCCATGCAAAATATATTTATGTTTGCGCGCCTTCTCCTGCAAACGCTCAATAACCGGGCCGGGGATCGTTTGCGCAACTCCATCAAAGCCAGAATAGGGTCCAAGATACGTCCAGAATTCAGGGAGGCTAACGAATTGCGCGCCCATGTCAGCAGCTTGCTCTAGAAATCGCTCTACGTTAGACAGATTCTCAGCGGGATTATCTCGCGAGTTCAATTGAATAACTGCCGTTCTTAGATGCATATTGCAGGCTCCTTGTTCCGTTCAACGCTGGGGTACTCGATTATGCATGAGAGTAACATGAGAGGAGCTTATCGTCAAGTGGAATAGGGCTATGAGTTCCCAGCCAGTCTTGCCCACAATACACTGTTTTGCTATACTGCTTACACTACTTCTAAGAGGCAAAAAAGAGGCTTTATGATTAAAGAAGACATAGCTGGTAGTAATGGCAACGCTGCCACCCCATCGGGCCTCGAGAGGGCGCGTCTTGCACTCGCAATCTCGGCAGGAAAGCTGGCTGGCGCGTCGGGACGCCTGCTACGCGTTGGGGGAGGCACGAGTTTACCCGGTTTAATCGCACGACGGATTGATCCTGATGTACTCAGATCGGTGATTGGTGCAAGCAAAGCTAAAAAAATAGTCATCACAGGAAGCAATGGCAAGACCACAACAGCACGCATGACCGCCGCTATGGCAGCGAGCAATGGTAACCGTGTCTCGCATAACCGCGAAGGCTCTAATATGCTGCAAGGTATCACCTCTGTAGCTGTTAACTTTGCCGATATTTTCGGGCGGCTGAATTGCGATGTACTCCTATTTGAAATCGACGAAGGTACCATGCCCCTGGCAATGCCTGAGATTTCACCCGACGTTGTGGTGATTACTAACATCTTTCGTGACCAGCTGGATC